>JAABUZ0100009804.1_pt1 | contig 10830 bp, 11 predicted proteins | sample 5562091 | NCBI WGS metagenome assembly JAABUZ01 (sample SAMN12813069, study PRJNA571459) | rock metagenome | isolation source: Antarctica rocks | place: Antarctica: Victoria Land, Linnaeus Terrace sud | collected 2015-12-21
CTGAGCACTTCAACGGCCGCGATCTCTACCCCGACGTCCGCGACTGCTTGAGCATCCTCAAAGAACACAGCTACCTCGTCGGCATCGCTGGGAACCAGACCGCCAGGGCTGGTCAGCTCATACGCGAACTCAACCTGCCAGCCGACATCATCGCCACCTCCGCCGACTGGGCGGCCGAAAAGCCCGACCCGGCGTTCTTCGACAAACTCATAGCCGCAGCCCGACTTCCTCCAAGGCAGATCGCCTACGTCGGCGACCGACTCGACAACGACGTCCTGCCCGCCCGCAAGGCAGGGCTGTACACAGTGCTTATCAAACGCGGCCCGTGGGGCTACGCCCAAGCCCAAAGCCCTGACGCCGCACTCGCTGACCGTCGCATCGACAACCTCTGGGAACTTCCACGCGCACTGCAAGACGACTGACCCCTCCACCACGGCCGCAAGCGCGCATCCCCGGCGCCCGCTCGCTTGTACTGCCGCGGACGCTTCGCGCCCTTGCCCCCGAGTTCCGTGTGCAGTTGTCGTCGTGCGCCGGCGACCTACCAAGCCGCGATCGCAACCACGCCAATGACCAGCCGCGACCCTGTAGAGCAGTCGCAGTCGGCGTCGTAGTCGGTGTCGTAGTCGGCCTGTGTGACAAACGTCTGTACGTAATCAAGAGGCGGCTTTGCCGCGGGCCTGTTCTGCGGGCGGGCCTCCTCCGTCGGCCCGTCCTCGAACGGCGGTACAACTGCGCCAGGCGGTGCACAAGGGAGTGCGCTGGAGCTGAAGTCGTCACGCTGGCGCGGCACTGGCGCAGTCCTCAGTCGCGTCGACGACAGGTTAGCTCCCGCAGTTCAAAGGCCGGGACCTGCAGGTCATCGAGAAAGGCGCTTGTCAGAGAGCCCCTCTACAGGCCCCGGCTCAGTCACTATCGGCATGCCTCCCGGAAGACGTGAGCACTTTGACAGCACCTGCTGCCGCGTCAGGCGACGCTTGCTGCCTTTCTCGCTCGTGTCAGACCCTCGAACGACCTTCGTCGGTAGCGTTGGTGTGTGCCACCGCAGGCAGATCGCATCATGCTGTCCTGCTCGCGTAAGGCTGACGTTTTGTTCTCGCGAAACGAACTGCGGCGACGTTTGCCCGAGCAACCACTGCGATTGGTCGTTCACTGAGATCACGCACGGTTGCCCAGTCGACCACGCTGTCCTTCTGCGGAGTCAGAAGGACACATCAAGATCGTCAAATCAGCACCGTGGTCTCAGCACCGAACTCGGCGTTCGCCCAACAGGGCATGCGATGCCACCCACCAGCACTAGCTGCTCGGGTTGTCTTTCCAACACTTGCTCAAGTCAGCCATGAAGCCTCCCGAGAACCCTTGATGAGCCCGCCTGCGACTTCCCCTTCTTAAGGGGCGTTCGGAGCTGGTACCGGCAGATCCGGTCCTAGTGGCGTAGGCCTCGCCTCGTATCGAGAAGGGAACGCAGATGCTTCAGCGCATCCGCAAGTCAGTAGACGAGCGAGAAGAGGGCTTCACCCTCATCGAGCTCCTCGTCGTCATGATTATCATCGGCATTCTGGCCGCGATTGCGATTCCGGTCTTCCTAAACCAGCGTGCGAAGGCACGCGACACGTCGACCAAAGCCGACGTGTCTACAATCGGTAAGGAGATCGCGACTTACTACGTAGATGGCAGTGGCCAGATCTCAGCCGCACAGACGGCCGTCGACGCGCCAGTAACCCTGACGGACGGCGCGACTCCGACCCCCTACACCGCAAGCATCAAGGTCAGCAAAGGTACGACACTGCTTGGCGTCAAACCCACTACCGCGATGAAGAGCGACAACTGGTGCGTCGCTCTCAGCAACGCGAGTGGCTCCTCGCAGAACACCTGGTCTTACTCCGCTACATCTGGTCTTGCAGCCGGGAACTGCCCGTAACTGATCCGGCGGGGGTGGCTCAGAATCTGAGCCACCCCTGTCTGATTGCTCGGCGTACGGACAGATGATCGGCCAAGTCGAGCCATGACAATATCGCCCAATGACTAGCGAATAACAGGTTCTGAGCAGCCAACAAGTGCACCGTCGTTTCGACGGTGCACTCTCGGCGTGCGGGCAGGCCCCGACGGTTGCACCCGTCGGGGCCTGCCGAAATGATCCTACGCCGCCGACTTCACATGGCGGGCCACGGACACCAAGTCTTCGCGTAGGCAGGGAAAGTGGCCCTGGTGAAAGAGCCCGAACGCTGCAAGGTCTGTTCGGCGCTTGAGCCTCTCGCTATTGGCTACGCCACCCGGGCGTGCTGGCTAGTGTCGCCCCAGACAGCGGCGGGGCGCTGCTAAATGGGAAGCGCGGGTGCGGTGAGGTGCTTGCCGTCGCCGCAGGTCCGCAACGGGCCGCGGTCCCGGAGCCGTCCATCTGGGTCGGCGACGTCGCGCAGCCAGCGGGCGATCCCGGTGGCGGCCTCGAGCCGCAGCGCTTCCCATGCGCGCCAAACGGCCTCGAGGCGGACGAGGGCGACGTGGTGGTCCCACCAGGATGCGCACCAGGTTCCGGCCGCTGCTGAGGCGGTGCGTAGGTCGGCGACGGCCTGTTCGAGGTCGTCGAGCTGCTGCGCGTGGCGGGTGAGCTGGGCGATCACCGCGTCGTCGGTCATCGGACTCTGGCGGTGGCGTCCGCCGGCTGTGATGCTGCCAGCGGTTGCGGTCTGGACTTCGCTGGCGATGGCGGCCCGTGGTCCGTCGTACCAGGGCAGCAGGGCGAGCAGCGCCCGGCGGACAGCATGCTTTCCGGTGGGTGGAATCGGCTTCGTCGAAGCCGGCGCCGAGCAGCTTGACGGTGGCGGCGCTCCACAGGGTCCGCATCCCGGACCGGCCCCAAACCACCTTTCCCTGGGCGTAGGACTGCAGGATCGTCAGCGGCAGGATGCCGCGGGAGCCGAGGTGGGATTTGAACGCCCGTGAGGGGTTGTCCGTGGGGGTCCGACAGCGCGACTTCGCAGGTCAGCAAATTTGCCCTGTTCGCAGCGGCCAGTGCTGCCCTCTGAAGGCCGGGGCGGCTGTGACCACTTCCGTGACCAGACGGGCTGTCTCGGCGCGCCAGGCGCCTTCGTCGACACTAGATGGCCCGTCGCTCTTCAGTGACCGCTGGCGTTGCGCGGGTTTCCCCGGTACCCCTTCCTTGGTGGGGTCAGGCGCTGGACGACGCAGAGCAACTTTCTGGTCGCAATGTTCAGGCCTAACCGTGCTGTAGCCGCGGTTCGGTACTCCTTCCCTGGGGATCGTGCAGGGTTCAACTGGCTGCCGAGTGTCAGTAGGCGTGGGCGATCTCGGCGAAGACGGCTGAGATGTATTTGGCTTGGACGGGGTTGAGGTAGAAGGGCGGCGGTGCGAACTTCAGGCGGGTGTCGTAGAGATAGCTTTTAACATAGCCGGTGGAGACTCCACCCGCGCCTGTGCCGACGGCGCCGCGGTAGAGCTGGCCGATCGAACCGAAGACTTTGAGGGTCCCGAGCGGTGCACCGAGTGAGTACATCTGGACACCGAAGCTGTGCTGCAACGACAAGATCGCGGCCTGAATCGCGGGATTAATGAACGCTCCACCGCTGGGCCGGCTCATGTTGGAGCCCGACGTGCAGTTGCCGTTGCCGTCGGTAGCGGTGCACTGCACCGGGTGGTAGACCTCCACGGAGTTGGCGGCAATTAGCCCGAGGCTGTCGCCCCCGCCGGGACCGTTGGCGTAGGTGAGGTTGTCGGTGATGATGATATTGGACTGGGCGCCGATGGTGACGCGTCCAGACAGGGCCCCGTCGACGAACACGGTGCCCGCTCGGCAGTCGTACTCGCCGTAGTTGTAGTTGATGTCGTTGGCCTGCGGATAGCCGCCGATAGCCCCTGGGGCGCAGTTGCCGGCCCTTGGGGTGCTCTGGCCGCTGGAGACGGGTGCAACGAAGATGACGTTGTTGTTGGGCACGGGGACGCGCTGCGCGGCGCTGGTGAACGGCGCCGTGCCGCAGCCGGCGTTGACCGTCGTGGTGTACGGGCTCCAGACGTCCATGCTGCCGTCGCTGTTGAAGTGGATGCGGGTCGGGCCGACGTACCCGCAGCCCGGCGTCCCGGTTGCTGTCGCGGCGACGGTCTGGGCCTGCAGTGAGCTGTTGTTGGCCGGCATGGGCAGGCGGGGGACGTAGCTGATGCCCTTCGCGAAGGTGGGCGCGGCGCCGCCGCCGTTTCGGTAGCAGCTCGAGGCCGGCGGGGCGACGGAGCCGGCCGGCTGGCAGCTGGGGTAGGAGGTGGTGACGGCACCGTTGAAGGCCGGTGTCCCGGATATGAGGATGGCGTCGTTGGAGTGCAGCGGCCCGTTGATCGTGTCGCCGCTGATGAATTGAATGTCCGAGCAGCCGGTGTTGCGGGCGGGGCTGTCCCAGTAGTGGCGCGCGCACACCGATGCTGCGTAGGTGTTGTTGAACCCGTAGACGAAGGGGTTGGCCGGGTCAACGGTCTCGTAGTCGGTGTAGTACAGATAGTCCCCAAAGCTCTGTCGGCGTACCGATACCCGAACGCTGCGGGTGGTGGTCTTTGACTTGCCGGTAGCGGTGACGGCAATGGTGCCGTTGGCGACGGTGCCCGAGGAGTCGACGTCGTAGTGATACAGCGTGCAGGCCACCGGCGTCGGTGTGGTCGAGCACAAGGTTCCGGTCGGGGTCTGGGCGCCCGCAACGGAAACCCAGCCGACCGGGACGCTCGAGTCCCAGCCGCAGATCGGGGGCGAGTCGGGCATCGGCTTTTGCATAGCTCTGTTGCCGCAGTCGGTGTTTTGCCAGTAGACGTTGTTGGCGTTGAGCCGCGACAGGTAGTCATCGACGCCGGCCTGAGCGGCTGACAGGGCTGCCTGGTAGTCCTGCTCCTTGCGGGCGTGCGTGATCGACAAGACGGTGTAGGCCATGAGGGTCGTCATCAGCATGGTGACGACGAAGCCCACAGCAACAACCAGAATGATCGCGACGCCGTCGTCGCCGCGCATCCCGCTCAGCCGCAGACCAAGTGCTCGTCTCATCGGTTTCCTTTAGGGGGTAGGTGCCGGCGTTGCGAGGACCCCGGAACCAGCGTTGGGCAGACCGACCCGGCTGGCGATGGTGGTGGGACCGGTGTGGTAGGGGTTGGTGGTCTTGACCGCCAGGTTGATCGCGATGGAGTCGACGGAGATCAACTGCTGCGGCGGCAGCGACGCGCCGGCTGGCGGCGTGAGGGGGGCGCCGGCGTTGCTGTAGTAAGTGAACAGCGCTCCGGGTAGCGGCCACTGCAGCCCGCGCACGATCGGCAGTGAGGTGATCAGGCACCCGGCGGTTCCGATCGTGCAGGCGGTGTAGGTGAAGTTGGGGGCCGAACCCACATCCGGTGGCTGCACCGTGCGGGTCAGCGTTCCCTGCTCGCGAGCCGCGTCGTAGCTGACGCTAAAGGTGACGAGGGACGGCCCGGCGGCCGAGCCGCCGTTGGCAAACAGCTGAATGGTCGAGGGCTGCGCCGACGTCAGCGCGGTAGAGGTGGATGCGGGCCCGTTGCAGCTGGTGCAGCCGACCTGCAGCTGAGCCGGCTCGACGGCCGTGCGGACCGTCCGAGACAGGCTGTCGATCGCCATCCGGGCCTGGTCAACGTCATCGAGCCGGATAATCGTGGACGCCGTCTGCTTCTGCGCAGTGATGAGCAGCCCGACGACCAGGCTCATGATGAGACCGAACACGGACACGCTGATCATGAGCTCGACGAGGCCGAACCCGTCCTCTGCCGACCGGGCAGGTCGTCGCGGGCTTATCACTGGACCGCGACGGCCACGCTGGCCGGGTAGGCGGCGTTCGACAGCAGGGTCACCGACGGCCAGGCTGTCGCCGTACGGGTGAGGACCTTCAACGTCCAGCTACCGAACGGCAGCAGGATCCGAGCCGTTCCCGTCGCGTCGGTCGTGAACGGCAGCGTCAGGACTTCTCCTACCGCCGTCCGGCCGTCGTAGGGGTCGGTCACGCTCGAGGGGCAGCCGGTCACGGCGTGCACCGCCTCAACCGTCGCCCCTGGCAACGGGCTGCCTGCTCGTGTCACCACTACCGCCAGCGCCGCCCCGCCGACGACAGCCGCCGCACTCTGCCCGGCCATGGTGGCAGTCGGGTTCGGACGGTTGCCTCCCGACACCCCGGGGTCGGCGTCGGTGCAGTCACCGATCCAGGCCACGAGCCCGTCGGGGTAGGGCCAGGTGGTCAACGTTCGGGTCGGGACGCTGCTGGCAAAGCTCGCCGTGTGCAGCGACGACGTCTGGGCCGGGTTGTACACAGTCAGCGCCGTGCCGGCCGACGGGGCGTAGGTCGGGCGGGCTGTGTCGAAGGTGAAGGTCGTCGTCGCCGCCGCGGCATAGGCGTCGAAGGAGGCTAAAGAGGCCGTGTTGGCGACCACGGTCACCGACTGAGCCGGGGCCGGCTGCCAATTCAGATCGACGTAGCCGGTCCGGGAGGCGGTGACGGTGTAGGCCCCGGGGGACAGGTACGCGAAGAATGCGCAGCCGTCAGAGGCGGTGACTTGGCTGGCGACAACGGCGCCCGACGAGGTAGTAACAGTGACCGTGGTGCCGGCCTCGGGGGCGCCGTTCTGGTCCAGGACCTTGGCCTTGATGTGGCCCGTTCCCGTGTTGTAGGTACCCAGCGGCGGGGTCAGCAGCGTCGCCGCCGTCACCGCCGTCGTACTACCGATGTCAGGCCAAGTGACTTTGACCGACACACGCAGATAAGCCAGCTGGCCGCTCGAGCCTCCGTCGCACGGACCGGTCGTCGCGTTTTGCGTCTCCCAATGGGCGGTGCGAACCACGGTGTAAGGCCTGTTGTCGACGACCAGCGGACTGCCAACGCTTCCGCCGGGCAACGGCGTCCCGTCGACCGTCTGGCCCTCCGTGACCGACTGCGGCCCCTGAGTCGGAGACTCAAACGCAGAACGAACCGACTCCAGCTCGCGAGACGCCAGGTTGGCGGCAGCCACACGCGCCCGGTCGTTGCTCGTCGAGCGCAACACCGTCAGCAACGTTGTCGCCGCCAAAGCAGCCACAACCACCAAGATCGTCAAAGCCACCATGACCTCGATCAGGGTGAAGCCGTCCGCATCGTCCATGGCCGTCGCATGGGACGTCGGGGCGGGGCTCACCCCTGAGGTGTCGGCAGATGCAGACCAAGCCTTGAAGTCGCAAAGAAGGTTGTCACCACACGGTCCTCGTCTCCCTCGTGCCCCGGATCTCTGAGCCCCTCAGGTAGCGAGCACTGACAACGCGAATGGTTGCCGACTCCCGCGTGCTGCTGCCGGTGCGGTAACAAGGGTGCAGGCTGCCATGGTGCTGCTGCAGGGCGAGGCGCTTGAGCATCTGCTTGCCGCGGGGTGTGACTGCGCCTGGCGCACCCGCACGTCTCGCTCTAGAGCAGCTGGGCGCCGTGGCTGGCCCGCCGATGACCAAAGACGCTGCCGCCGAGATGCTTCGCCAGTGCTCGCCGTCGCCGGCCGTCGCGCCACGTCGCTAAACCTGACTAGCACACAAGCGGCCGTTAACCCCGAACTGCTCGACGTCGCCGACCAGGACTACCGCACCCGCCTCCGCGCCCGTCAACCCGAGGTCACCGGGCGGAGGTGTGTGTTCACCCCGCTTGAGCAGCGCGTTGATGGCGTCGAGCGGCACGTCTGGGCCCCCGACAGGTTAGCGACGCCGCGCTGGTCCTTGGCGGCTCCTGCCCAACGCGCGATCGGGCGAGTAACGCAACATGTTGCCAAGTCTGTTGCCAAGTCTTCCGACGCTGCCTGACGGGATGGGCCTGACTGAGCAGAGGTTCACGGCCCTTGCACTGCAGATGACGGTCCCGGACGTCGCGCTCGATCTTTGCAAGGCGGGGGTTAGGGGTTCGATTCCCCTCGTCTCCACACCGCTACGTCTTCACCAGCAGAAATTGCTGGAGTCACGAACCCGTTGAGTTCGCACTGTGTCCAGCCGTTGGCGAAGAAGGACGTTGACCACATGGTGGCCGCGGCCGGAGGCTTGGCCGGGACGAGGAGTCATGGGATGACCCGGTACCTGAAACCCAGAGGGCGAGCGTCGTGGCCACCGACGGAACGGTCACCGAACGCCCGTACCCGGAGACCAAGGCGGTCCTCGGCGGGTTCGCAATCGTCGACGTGTCCTCACGCGAGGAGGCGCTGAGGTGGGCTGCCAAGACGGCCTTGGCCTGCCGCTGTGCGCAAGAGGTACGGGAGCTCCTGCCCGACCCGACCGCCTGATCGACGCACTCCCGCGGCGTCCGCAGGGGAGCGTCGGCCATCACACCACGCCGCATAGCTTGCGCTAGCGGCCGGCGCTTGGCCTGCTCGTTGTTTTCGTGCCTGGGCGAGTCGGTATCGACCTGAGTGCGCGTCGCCGTCACCTCGCTCGCCGCGGTCGCCTGAATCACGGCAGCAGCGAGCCCTCATGCTTCCGATTGACTAACGCAACAGCGGCGGTGGAACTGTGTTGGGTCACGCCGGGCGCTAGCCTTCCGGGGCGGCCCGGTTCAGAGCGCCAACCCGAGGTTGATCGAGCCAAGGCTCGTCGCCGTCGACACGTTCGTCGGCGTCGGTCTGGCGGCCGTCGCGCAGGCCGATGAGGGCGATGACCGCGGCCGCCACCATGAGGGCAGCCATGACGTATAGCACGGTGCGGGTGGCGTAGGCGAAGTCGAGCTGGATGAAATGCGGGATCGAGGCGGCACTACCGGATCCGCTCGTGTGTGACCCTTGGACGAGTTGAGCGGCGACCTTCGTCGCTTGCTCGTTGGGCAGTCCTTGCGCTGTGAGGGACGTGACCGTGCGCGATTCCCAACGGTGGACCTGGATGGTCCCGAGCACGGCGAGGCCGAGGCTGGCGGCAAAGTTGCGGACAGTTTGGGTGATGCCGGTAGCTTCTCCGTACGACCGGCGCGACACGCGATTCACGGCGTCGGTGCTGGCTGGGCCCAGCATCATCCCCATACCGGCGCCAGCGAGAATGATGTACCACTGCTGAGTCGAATTTGAGGTCAGTCACATGATTGGCCCACAGGAAGAATCCGACCGCGCTCAACGCGCAGCCTTGTACCACCGGACGTTTGGCCCCGCCCTTGTCGAACAGCGAGCCTCCGACCTGGGCGGCGACAACGAAGCCGATAAAGAAGTAGAGCAAGAAGATACCGGCCTTGGACGCAGAGTCCCCCAACGAGATCTGCGCGTATTCACTGGCGAAGAAGAACACCGGAACGAACACCAGCATGCTCACGAACAACACGAGGTTCTCCACCAAGAACGGCCGATTGCCGAAGATGCGAACCGAGACAAGAGGAGACTCGGTGCGCAGTTCGACGAACCAGAACGCCACCAACAGCGCTACTCCCGCGGCGACGGCGCAGCCGGTGGCCGGGCTTCTCCATCCCCAGATGTTGGCCTGTTGGAGACCGAACACGCTCAGCCCGATTCCCGCCGTCACCAAGGCCAGGCCTCGGTAGTCCAGCCGGGCCGGACGGTACTCGGTGTCCGGGCGGCTGATTGCAATCAGCAGCAGGGCAATGAGGGCGACAGGGACGTTGACCCAGAAGATGGCCCGCCACGTCCACTGCGTCAGGTAACCACCGAGGACCGGGCCAACGGCGGTGAGGCCGCCGGCCACCCCGAAGAACAGGGCCAAGGCGCGGCCGCGTTCTCCCAAGCTGAAGGTGCTCACCACGATGGCGAGCGCGGCCGGGTACATGATTGCTCCGCCGGCGCCCTGCAAAGCCCGCGCAGTGACTATCCATGCCTCGGCTGCACTGCCTTTGGGCGTCAAGCCGCACAGACCCGAGGCCACCGCGAACACCACGATGCCGAGGACAACCATCCGACGATGGCCCAGAATGTCGGAGAGCCGTCCGCCCAACGGGAACAGTGCCGCCAACGTCAACAGATAGGCGTTCACCGCCCACTGAAGCCCGGTGCTCGACAGCCCTAGCTCCTTCTGCACCTGGGGCGCAGCAATCGCCACGATCGTCTGGTCGATGAATGTCATCGACACAGCGAAGATCATCGCTGCGAGCACTAGACTTTTACTCGCCGCACTCCTGTTCGACATCACGACAGTTCCCCCTAAGACGGTCACCTGACGGTCGCAGATACCTACTTCTCGCTGAGCCAGGCTAGCGGCGTCCTGCTGATAATCCCCCGTCTTACCTGCGCGCCGCCCTGGGAGCGCACGTCAACTGGCCGGCCATGCAACGGGTCGCACCAGTCCGGCGCCGTTCATCGCGGCCAACTCAGCGCGCGTGGCTTGCACGTGTTGGCCGGCGCGGTTGCCTTGTTCGTCATCGTCCTCTTCTGAGGGTCCGTATCGGCAAATGTTGGCCGGCATGACCGCCTGTGGGCCCTCGCCAGAACTCTTGAGGGTGAGGTGACCAGGCACTCTCCTGCGGCACCGGCTTACCGATCGCTACCTGCGCTTGGAACCCGAAGGGCTGCAGGGGCGGCGCTCTTCTGGGGCGGACGTCATCCGGCCTCTACGGATAGAACCGCGAGACGTTGTCGTGGGCGGGGTGCGCCCGCCCGCTCGGGCCGGCGGCGAAGGCGCGCAGCACCGTGCTCGTCACCGACGTCGTGAACACCGTCGACTGCGGGCCACCGCCTCCTTGCAGGCTGTTGATCCAGGCGATCGAACCGCTCGCGAACACCCCGGCTCCGCTCGGCACCGTGTAGTAGGCGGAGTCAGCGAAGTCGGGCTTGCCATTCACGACGAGCGGCGAGTGGGTGAGGATCTCGATGGGCCTGGGCGTGGGGACCGACAGGTCGACCCGATCGAATTCC
>JAABUZ0100009805.1_pt1 | contig 10830 bp, 12 predicted proteins | sample 5562091 | NCBI WGS metagenome assembly JAABUZ01 (sample SAMN12813069, study PRJNA571459) | rock metagenome | isolation source: Antarctica rocks | place: Antarctica: Victoria Land, Linnaeus Terrace sud | collected 2015-12-21
GTAAAACAATGGCTAAAATGGGAGTTCAGCAAGTTTTGCTATCTCCTGATAAAGAAACTAAGCCAATTTTAGAGTATCTTTGTCAACAATCCGGGAAGCTTTACAACACAGGAGTTTATTTTGCTCGTCAATTTTTTTTTAAGACCGGGAAAATACTAACAGGTAAATTTGACTTAGACTATGAGCCATCGATTTCTAAATCAACGCTGAAGGCTTCAATGCCATCAACGCCAGCGCAACAAACTCTGAGATCAGTAATTGAGGCATTCAAGTCTTTCAAAGAATTACGTAGTTTATTCCTCAAGGGGCAGCTACACTTCAGACCAAAACCCCCGGATTACCTCAAGGGTTCTAAACTGTTCAAAGTTGCCTATCCTAATTCTGGAGGGCAAAAACCTAAACTTGTAGATGGTACGCTTAGATTTTCTCTAGGGTTAGCCGTCAGACGATGGTTTGGGATATCTGAATTTTTCTTACCGATGCCCTCAAACGTTGACTATTCTCAAGTCAAGGAGTTTACCATTTTACCCAAGAACGGTGCTTTCTACCTTGAATTGTCCTACGAAAAAACCAATCTGGAGCATGATTTAGATATCAATCAGGCTATGGCTCTCGAGCTCGGTACGGCTGATAATCTGGCAGCTTGTGTAGACACAAAGGGTAACTCTCTGCTGATTGATGCCCGTGCCATGAAAGCGATGAACCAGTTGTGGAACAAAAAGGTTTCGACTCGCAAGGAAAGCAAGCCAGAAGCCTACTGGGATTCTTGGCTAGACCGTGTAACTCGTAAACGCAACCACCAAATGCGTGATGGTATCAACAAGGCTGCAAAATTGGCTATTGAGCATTGCATTAAACACAGAATTGGTACTTTAGTAATTGGTTGGAACGAAGGGTTTAAATCAAATGCCAGTATGGGGAGAGTTAATAATCAGAAGTTTATCCAGATGCCTTTGGGTAAGCTAAAAGACAGGCTCAAGCAACTATGTGAACTCCACGGCATTAGATTTATCGAAACTGAGGAAGCATACACGTCACAAACCTCTTTCTTGGATGGAGACTCCCTACCCAAGTATGGTGAAAAACCATCAGAGTGGAAAGCGTCTGGAAAGCGGATTCAACGTGGCTTATATCAGTCAGCGAAAAAGTTAATTGTCAATGCAGACCTCAACGGCGCTGCCAACATATTGAAAAAAGTAAGTAGTAACTTAGGCATTGACCTAAGTAGACTATGTAGACGGTGTTTGACGACCGTAGCGAGAGTTAGACTTTGGGCAACTCCGAAGTTATCTTTGTCCGCAGAATCTCAGCGGCTTCAGCCCTGAGAGTGTCAAACAGCTAAACCCGTTTGAAATCAGTCAGCAGTTGGCGATTTCAGAAGGGGCTGTGTTTGTAGACAGTACTACTGCGGCTTGCCTCTTACCGCTGTGGGAGGAGTCCCAGCCGATGAGGTTACTGGTGGAGCGTTGGCAGAAATTGAGACCGCTGCATCCTGTGACCTTAGAGCCGACAGCGGCGGGGGAGGCTTTGGAATTGGTGAGACAGGCTCTGACTGGGCTGGAGAGTCTTGGCTATGTGCTTCTAGAACGTCGCCCTGGAATGTCGTAGGCTCGACGAGCGCGAAATTTTTGGCAGTGGGTGATATGAAAGGTAGCGAAAGTGGCAAGTTAAGTCCAGGAGTAAGCAAGCATCCACCCCACACTCCAGGACAAACTACTTATGAAGGCTGAACTGAAAGCAAAGTTCCTGCAACACCTGAACCAGAAGAAAAAGCAGGACGAGGGTTTCACGCTGATTGAACTACTCGTCGTTATCATCATTATTGGTATTCTGTCTGCGATCGCCCTACCTTCCTTCCTGAACCAAGCCAGCAAGGGCAAACAGTCGGAAGCCAAGTTGTACATAGGTTCTATAGATAAGGCTCAGCAAGCCTATTACACGGAAAAGACCGCCTTCGCCAGCAACATCACTGACCTAGGCGTTGGCATCCAGACGAAAACTACCAACTACATATATAGCAACAGTGTCGGCACTGGTGCTGGCACATCTGCAACGACGGTAGCCTATACCAGTTTAGCCACCTCTGGTTCAACCTTGAAAAACTATGCTGGCTTTGTGTCTTTGATTCCTTCAGGTGGTGCTGGTGGTGATTACACAAGCGTTGCCATGCTGTGTGAACAGAAAGTAGGAGGAGCTACTGCCAACACCACCGGCGGCACCGGTACGACATGCGGCACTGACCAAATTCAAGTTGGTGGTACATCGTGATCGTCCTAGCAGCTTAGATGCCTTCGGGGCGGAAACTGCGGGTTGAAATTTGCCAGAGGAGTGGGTGGCGTTAGTCCATCCACTCCTCTGATATGTCAAAAGTGGAATTACAAATTTACGAAAGTTCTATGACTTCTGCACAAGCTTCGACGAATGCTACTGATTGGCAGCAACGAGCTGATCAATACCTGCTTCAAGGGGACTACACCCAGGCAGCATACCTTTACGAGCAGGCAATTGCAGCAGAACCTGAGGTGAAATCCCACTACTGGCACTTAGGGTTGATGCTGCTGTTGCAGGGGCAGGAAGCGGAGGCTCAGGCAACCTGGCTGCTGGCAATGGCAGAGGGCGAGCCGGAACAAATTGAGCAGTGGACAGCCCAACTGATGCAAGTTCTGCAAATAGAAGCACAGCGACAGGAAGCTCTCGCAGATTGTCAACTTGCCTGGGCAATCCGGCAGCATATGCAGGAAATTGCTCCAGCTGATGTCAATAACCTGTTGCATAGTATTGTACTTTCTATCCACCTAGGGACGTTTACTGGTGAAAATTTGACGGCAATCATTGAGTTGCTACAGGCAGAGGAATCAGCAGTCGATTCTGACTTGTTGCTGCTGGTACTGCAAAAGGTTTTGAATTATGCTCCTGATGACCCAGTCGTCCTCACATTTACTGAAACTTGCCTGCACCATGCCCAGCCGCCCCAAGCATTTATCGACGTGGTGATGTTTGCCAGTTTAAAAATTGCTTACTCTGCGCTCCGACCTACATTGGCGTCGCGCTTTGCTGAACTGTGCTGGCGTCGAGAGCCTAACCATACAGAAGTTTTGAAACAATTAGCACTTTTTTATCAAGACTCTTATCAATATATTCAGGGTATAGATACAGCAATACGGTATTATGAACTAGCTAAATCATTGGTAGATAAGATCCATGCAAATCACCTATTAGTTAGAGCTTTGATGTCTGCCTCTGGATATTGGGAAGAGGCTTGCTCAATCTTATGGATACAGCAAGAATTAATGATTTTACTAACAAAGAAATGGCCTAAAAATATTAAGCAAGCATCTAATATTGCTCTGTTTAATTCGCTTTTCTTTTTTCCCTATGTTAATGATGATCCCCGCAATAACCGCTTCATTCACAATCGAATTTCCCGTCTCTGTCATGAAAATTTTGAAACTTATGCAAAAGATGTAGTAGAGCGATATCGTCATCCGCCATTGTCTCACTCAACTAGAACTGCAACTCAGAAAGTTCTAAAAATTGGCTATATCTCTCACTGCTTGCGAAGACACTCAGTTGGTTGGATAGCTCGATGGCTATTTCAGCATCACGATCAGGCACATTTTCAAATCTACGCCTATCTCGTTAGCTATTTATCAATAGATGATTTTGTCCAGCAGTGGTTTGTTAATAACACGCATCGTACTTATAGATTTGAAATGCCAGGGGCAGGTATTTTAGAGCAAATTCACAAGGATAAACTCGATATTCTTGTTGATTTGGATAGCATTACATTTCCATCTAATTGTGAAATTTTGAGTACGAAACCTGCCCCAATTCAAGTAACTTGGTTGGGCTGGGATGCTTCAGGACTGCCAACAATAGACTACTTTATTGCTGATCCTTATGTGTTGCCTGACTCGGCTCAGGATTACTACACAGAAAAAATCTGGCGACTGCCCAACACCTATGTGGCGGTTGATGGGTTTGAAGTAGGTGTACCTAACCTGCGGCGTGAGCAGTTAGACATTCCCAGTGATGCTGTTATATATCTTGTGGCTCAAAAGGGGTATAAACGTCACCTCGATAATGTGCGGTTACAGATGAGGATTATAAAAGAAGTGCCAAATAGCTACCTCCTTATTAAGGGTGTAGCTGATGAAGCATCGTCAAGAACCTTCTTTGAAAGAGTTGCTGAAGAAGTGGGCGTAGGTTGCGATCGCCTGCGATTTTTGCCAATAGTTGCTGCCGAGGAAGTTCACCGAGCAAACCTAGGCATTGCTGACGTAATCTTAGATACCTATCCTTACAACGGAGCCACCACGACTCTAGAAACCCTGTGGATGGGTATTCCCTTAGTGACGCGAGTGGGAGAGCAGTTTGCCGCTCGTAACAGCTACACCATGATGATGAATGTGGGTGTAACAGAAGGTATTGCTTGGAGCGACGAAGAATATTTAGAGTGGGGTGTGCGGCTGGGGAAGGACGAAGCCTTGCGGCAGAAGGTGGCGTGGAAGCTAAAAGCATCACGGCAAACCGCACCGCTTTGGAATGCTAAGCAGTTTACGCGCGAGATGGAAAAAGCTTACCAACAGATGTGGACAACGTATGTTGAAGCGAGTGAATAACCAGGGCTGTTTGATTCTGCCTTGACTGCTACCCGCTTGGGAGATGAGTATCAACGCTTGGGGATTCTTGAATCACGGTGTGCTTTAGATTCTTTGATAGGTCACTCGGCACTTGCGCCCATTCCTCAGCGGGAACCTGAGCGCCAATTTCGACAATCTGTTCCCAGATAGGTCGGGCTATGGGGTCATACGCTGTATCCTTTAGCGCTGCTGGCTGAACAGCTTCTTCTAATTGCTGTGTGGATTCCTGATTTTGCTTAGAGGGCATGGTCTCTGCCGATGATGTATAATTTACCGAGTGAAGACCCGGAAGAGTCTGGTTTGCCTGATGAGTATCATTTGTGGCAGGCAGAACTGCAAGTTTTGAGGTCTTCTTGAAATTCAGGAACGTCGTAATGGATGCAGATACCCCGATGGGCTAGCAATTCTTGGAACTGGATTTGATTTATGCCAACCAACTGACTGGCTTTTCCAATGCTGATCCTCTCCTGCTGGAAAAGCATAATCACGATTTCCAGCAACAACTCGCTTTCAGACAGACCGCTTGCTTTTAAGATTTCATCGGAGATTACTGAACTCATGGGGCTTCTCCCAACTCATGAAAGAATCCTAGCATCGCCTTCTCATCCTCTCACCGCACAAAATTAGTGCCAACTCTACTAATTCTAGAATCTTTCGTTGGGCAGCAGTATCCGTTAGTTCCTGCCTGGCTCTGTTGATTAACTGTCTCGTACAGTGAGGGAGCTATGGGGCAGGCGTCTCCCCTGCGCTTTCATTTACTGCCGTATACCTCAATAGCCTGAGTGATAGTTGTCGGTTCGGGAATCGGCAGACCCTCTTCTCGCAGCCCTTCCAGGTGAAACTCAATAGCTTCTCGGATCATCTGCTCTACTTCTTCCAGGGTCGCACCAGTAGACACACAACCAGGTAAATCAGGAACATAGGCAGAGTAATTGCCCTGAGCCTTTTCAATCACCACTGCGTACCGCATCGCTGTTCTCCTTATATTTGTGCCTGCTTCCAAATACTATTTAGAGTTCCAGGGGCTAGTTCGTCAGACATTTTACCTGGAACTGTAACCAATCCAGGCTTTTCAGGGTGTTTGAACTGCCGGTGACTACCTCTAGTTCTAGCAAGATACCAGCCATCGTCTTCCAGCCTCTTAATCACATCGCGGACTTTCATTGCATTATCCTTTGAATCTGAGAAATCATTAACGTTCCCAGCGTTCGAGGATTTTGGGAATGGATGACCAACCTGATCTCAACTATCACCTCTGGCAACCTCAGCTACTGAGTTTCACTTTTTGCCCGCCCAACTATCCTCCAGAGCAGGTTTTCACCGCTAGTGACCTGAATCTTTACTACGACCCTCGTCACACCAACTGGTACAAACGACCAGATTGGTTTGCAGTTGTAGGTGTTTCTCGACTATACGAGGAACGGGATCTGCGCCTCAGCTATGTAATGTGGCAAGAAGGAGTCAGACCACTAGTAGTGGTAGAACTCCTCTCCCCTGGCACTAAAGATGAAGACTTGGGACAGACCTCGCAAATAGCAAGGCAGCCACCCACTAAATGGGAAGTGTATGAACGCATTTTGGGTATTCCTTACTACATTGTGTTTGACCGTTACACAAACCAAATGCGAGCTTTCACTCTTATATCGGGTCATTATCAGGAATTAGACCTTCAAGAGCCAAGAATTTGGATGCCAATGCTGGAGTTAGGCTTAGGGCTATGGCAAGGAGTGTACAGAACGGCAACAGAAAGAGCTAGCTCAACAGCAAGCTGAACAGGTAGAGCAGCAAGTTGAACTAGAGCGTCAACAGCGGCAACAGGCAGAGCAGCAAGTTGAACTAGAGCGTCAACAGCGGCAACAGGCAGAGCAGCAAGCTGAACTAGAGCGTCAACAGCGGCAACAGGCAGAGCAGCAAGTTGAACTAGAGCGTCAACAGCGGCAACAGGCAGAGCGACGAGTTGAAGAATTAGCACAGCGGCTGCGGAACCTGGGATTAGAGCCTTGATTCGGTTATGTTGCAATCCCTTCGTGCACTACACGGCGATAAAATGCTTCAAGCGCTTCTACGCAAGTTTTGTCGTCGTAGAGATAGGGATGGCGATGTATCATCCGCTCTACAATGCTGTCTCTCCACTCCCGGTCAAGACCTAATCTGACCGCAATTTCAATATATTCAGCTTCATTTTTAGCAATTGTGTCAGTCACGCCTAGCATTTTCAAAATTCCATAGGAATGACGACCGCGCATAAATTCACCAGGGCAGGTAACGATGGGCAAATTGCAAGCGATCGCCTCTAATGTTGTATTTCCGCCAGACCAACTGAACGTATCTAAAAAGACATCTGAGACTAAGTTAAGATTAAAATAATCAGCCTCATTTTGTCGAGGCAATATTACACAGTATTCTTCACTGTTTAAGCCAAAGTTAGCAAAAGCGCGTTGAAGACGTTGCCGAAACTTTTCATTAATATGAGAACTGTTGGAAGATATAAAAGCAAATTGAGCTTGGGGAACTCTTTGAGCAATTGCAGCAAAAACATAGTCATACTGTGGTAGGTACTTAAAGAGAGATTGACAGGATAGGTAGACTACGGTTTCGTCTCGAAGCTCAAATTCCGAACGAGGTTTTTTAGGTTCAGGAATAATTGGTTTCGCATAAGAAATTCCAATATTAGGCAAGCAAACCAATTGCTCTGAATAGTGTGATTGAGCATTTTCTGGCTCCATCAGCTTGCTAGATAAGAAGTAAGTGATTGTCGGTAAACCTGAAGTAATTGGATGCGACCAGGTCGTGCACTGTACTGGTGCAAGGTGGAGTCCTGCTATTTGCGTCATGTGTGGATGCATGCCAATATCTAGATAAACCAGCACGTGCAGTTGATCAGAAATAATCTGTTTACAGACTGCCTCTAGGTTGTCTGGAATATGATGAAAAGTCTCACTGTAAAGCCGGAATTGCTGAGTTAAGGAGTCCACCTGTGGATCAATGTAGTAGCAATACACCTCAAACTCCTGGCGGTTGCAATTGCGTATCCAACCAAGCATTAGTTTACCGACTGTATGCCGTTGCATACATTTAGAAACATAACCAATACGAATTTTACCATTTTGACTGAGAGGTGGCATAGCCAGTGGCTTTGCCCATTGGGGGTAGTTGGCAGACATCACTTGATATACAAACTGCCCATACTGCATTTGTAGTTCTAAATCATTTTTACCTTGATACTGTAAGTAAAAATTTGTAAGGCTACCTACACCTTCTAAAGCGCTGTTTTTATCTTCAGGAGTATTTAAAGATGTTTGTTGAATTAACTCATCTAAACCTTGGGCAAAACGGCATCTGTAAAACTCAATTTCTTGTTCAGTTTCATAAATAATTGGGAGCATGCGTTGCTTTTCGAGCTTTAACATTAAACTATCTGGTAGCAACTGTGATGCCTCGCTAGCAACTGCGATCGCTTCCTGGGTATGACCGAAATCTTGTAATGCTAACGCTAAAAAAAAGTAAATATTGGCAATTGTAGGATAAATATTTATTGCTTCTTGATATGTTTTTATGGTGTCTTCATGTTGATTTAAGCGTTGGTAACACTTAGACAAAGCCATGTATAAAGGTACTTCCCCTATTTGAGTTTTTAAAAACTGCTGATATTGGTTAATTGCTTCTTGATATTCTCCTCTGTGATAATAAGCATAGCCATAGTGAAGGGCAGCCTGAGCTGGCTCATTCTTGGCATCAAAGGCTACTCCTAAGTTATGAAGAATATCAGGGTTACGGGGTTGTAAATGCAGAGCTTTTTTATAAGTTTCAACTGCCTCATCAACCTGATGCCGTTGCATCAGAACATTTCCTAAGTTAAGATAGCTACCAAAATGATTTGGATTAGCAGCGCTCGCTTTTCGATAAATTGATTCAGCTTGCTCAAGCTCTCCAGCTAAAAACAAAATATTACCCAAGTTGTTATAAGCATTAATCAACTGCGGCTCCAGAGCGATCGCCTGTTGATAAGCCTGAATCGCTTGGGGAATATTACCAATTTTTTCCAGCACCAAACCTATACTGTAATGCTGTATTGCTTTTGATGGTTCAAGATGCAAAGACCTAAGCAGCAAATCTAGCGCCTGTTGATATCGGTTTGTTGTGTAATACAGCATTCCCAGGTTGAGCAAAACGTCTGGCTGATTTTTATCACACTGTAATATTTCCTTGTACTTCTTTTCTGCTTCTTCATCGTACCCAGCATGCTGTAATGCTAGCGCTTCTCTACGAAGGTTATCTAATGTCTTTCTTTTATTATCAAATTCAACTTGCCAGTTGCAGATAGCTTGTATAAGTACCTCGTTGCGCTGTTGTTTAATAGTTTAAAAATCATAGTTGTAGTCTCTTTTAATATCCCAGCTCAAAACCTGAATACCATTCCAAAACCCACAATGCTCATCTTCTGGTGTAGACAAATCTAACACCATTTGACATTGAGGATGAGCAGCAATGAAATCCCAGTTTGCTTGCTTTACTGCACTTCCGTTACTACTGCCCACAATGATTAACGCTTTATCTGCAAGGAAAGGTCTGACTAAAAGTAATCCCAAAGTCTGTGATCTATAGTCATGAACGCCATTATAAAAATAAACACCAATTTCCTCTTCGGTTGGAATTTTCCTGATTTCAAATAAAAAATCTTCAAAATCTTGATTACATATAAAAACTTGTGACTCTAAACTAAAAGCAGATAAATGTTCAATCAATTTCTCAAACTTTTCTCCATCAGTATCAAATTCATAAAACTTGTCTACTGCATATGCCATCTGACCTGGATGGTCAAAAAGTGCTCCGATTAAATTTGCACCCTGAAAGCAACCAACCTCACAGTAAATCTCATCAGGCTCCATGCAGTCTACAGCGAAGTTAAGCAATTGCATCACGTTTGCCGTGGTCATGCCTCTGACTTGCTCAAGCACCTGCTGAAACTGATTAGATTTGGGACGCACTGAATCTTGGCCCCAGTTGTCATACAAATCAGAGAGCTGATCGATAAATCTCTGATGATCCATAGTTCAAATTGAAATACTGGTCAATTTACTTAAGCCTTCTATTCCATAGGATAGAATGTTTTCTATTTTCACCGCTACGTAAGAGGAAGTCCTTGCCAGAAGCATCGCTCCTTGATTTTCCTTCTCCAAGACAATCCGAGCGTGAATGCGGGGCAACAGAGCTTCCCACTCCATTTCACCCAACTGACCCACTAAAGAAATTTCTGGGCCATCGGCAACAGCCAAGTTTTCTTCTAGGAGAAGATTCATGACAACATCAGATAGAAATAAATTAGCCTCATCCTCAGAAAGCTCGCCGGTGTCTATCAGTAATGTCATTTGATTTTTATTAGGATGATTCACCAAGCTGGTGATAACACTTGCTAGATCCTGGTATAGTAAGTCTTCTCGCTGGCTCCACTCTGGGAAAATAATCAAGTTAATATCTCTTAACTTAAGTTTGTCTGTGAGAGCGATCGCCTGATGCTTTCGCAATAGTTCTTGGAAGAGTGTTCCCATTTGAGCAGAGTAAGAGCGACTGTCCAGAAACCTAGGGTTAGCCTGCATTCTTTGCTTGATCTGCTCGCTCTTTTGTTTACGTAATTCAGGATTAGTGCCGAGTGCGATCGCTAGTTTAATGTAAGCTTCTTCACTGTCTGCAATCAAATCAGGCACATCAAGTTCTTGTAAAAGAGCTGCTCCCATTGAAGAGCGGAAAGTACTTCCCTGTTTTGATACTATAGGCAAGCCAATTTCTAAAGGTTCAATCAGGGAAGTTGTTCCTGAAAAAGGATAAGAATCGAGATATATATTTGAAATTTTTAAATATTCCTTAATATCATCACGATTTGGCACAGGGTCGGGCTCTAAGATGAACAACCTATCTTTTTCAACTCCATACTTTGAAAAGGTTGTAATCATCCGATTTAAAAACGGTTTCTTCGCATAAGTGCTTGACCAGTTTGGACCATATGGGAAAAGCATTAAAACTGAATTTGGGGTTGAATAAATTATTTTTACCCAAGTATCACTGGGAGCATGTCACCTTTGCAGAGAGAGCGATAATAAGGATAGTCGTTCAACACTGTCAACGCTGCTATGACTCCCGAAAAAGCTCTTGCTATCAAAGCTCATGCCGAATCGATCGCTGCTCTACT
>JAABUZ0100009806.1_pt1 | contig 10829 bp, 16 predicted proteins | sample 5562091 | NCBI WGS metagenome assembly JAABUZ01 (sample SAMN12813069, study PRJNA571459) | rock metagenome | isolation source: Antarctica rocks | place: Antarctica: Victoria Land, Linnaeus Terrace sud | collected 2015-12-21
GGGGCAGGGGCAGTGCGGGGCACACCCACTTCTGCGCCCATAGCCTGAGTCACAGACTTCATCTTCAGCACCTGCGAGCGAGCGTGCGGCCTCCTGTGAGCCCTTGCAGCTGTTGGGGTAAGGAGGCACCCAGCATTGTTGCTTGGAGCCGCAGAGCGGGCGACCGCGCGCCGCACCTTCAGCAGTTTCTTTGTCTCGCCGCCGTCAGGCGTGTTCAGCGCGAAGATGACCCCCTGAGCCCCAGCAGCAGGCCGTCAGAGCTCGCGCGTTCGAGCGGGCTTGGCGGGCGGGGCGTGCGCAGTCGCGCAGTACATCGCTTCTATGCGCGAGTGCTGACCTGTGCGCCGCCGGCAATCTCCTTGCCTATCCGCAGCTTGTCGGTGAGCAGCACGCCCGACTCCGCGTTGAAGCTGTCCGCGACGTAGATAACCTCGCCCTCGGTGTCCTCGTCCAGCTGCCGCGCGCAATGCCGGGACGGTCCAGCCTTGTGGGCCTCGTTGCACAGCTGGAGCACAACATATGAGTGTGCGCCGCGCACCTGGAGCTTGGCATACTCCCCCGCCGCCCCAGAGCTCTGCTCGGGGGCGTCTTCCGCCAGCAGGGGAGCCATAGCCATGATCGCCACGGACCGCGCGGCCTGGCCGCTGGACAGGCCAAAGAGCGCCGCTTTGCGCTGCTGCAGCTGCGACCTGGGGAGCACCGGGCCGCTCAGGGGGACGCGTCTGTGTGCATTGGCCCCGACTTCAAAGGCGAGCGGCGCAGTGGTCTGCACGTGCGACAGCATCAAAAGGTGGCTCAGCAGACAAGTTCTTGGACGCGGGCGCGCCGGGCGAGGGGCAGCCCAAGCCCTGTAGACAGCAGGCCAGAAACCTTCCCGCCACCAGCTGCTCATCTTTTAATTGAGTCACAGCATCGGGTGGAATCACAGCATCTGGCGAGCGCTGTGTGCTGGAGTGATGTTCAGGCCTGCGCCGCGGGCCACGCCGCTGCCTGGCTGTCGGGGTGCTGCGTTCCCGCACGGACTGCGCGCCGGGGCGTGCCGTCACATCAGGCTCGGCTGCCGCCTGACTGCCTACGCGGCTGTCGTCATGCCCGCGGCGACGGGCAGCGGGTGAGCTCCTTGTGGAGCCTGCATGTACAAAGGCGCAAACGCGACCTTGTGCCCTTGGTGGTGCCGAGCATGGTGCTGAGCGTGAGACGTGTGCACTGACAGCAGCGCCGTCCGAATGGCTTTGTTTGTGCGATGAGTGCTGTGTGGAGTTCCTGTGGCCGTTTACTGCCCTTCTTTGGGGCGCCCCCGCAAGCGGCGTTGTTGCTTTCACGTGTTGTCTTTCGCACCGCTGGCTAGTGCTGCCCTTCCTTCATGTGCCTTCACCTCACATTGACCAGTGCGGCGCTGCAGGGAGGCAGCATTGGCCGACGCGCCGCCCGCTCCAGGCAGCCAGAGCATCAGCGACCAACTGGAGCAGCTGCGGGTCCAGGAGGAGGTTGCAAAAATGCACCCACAGCCACCCGACGACGGCGACGACGGCGGGGGAGGCCGGAAGCGGCAGTACCTTGTGGTGATGCGCCACGGCCAGCGCGCCGACGAGGTGGGCAGCGCCTCCTGCCGTCGCGGAAGCGCACGCAGACCGTCCGCGCACGCTAGCGCTGACGCTGTGCTTGTTGTTGCAGATAGACCCGGAATGGGTGAAGACCGCTGCGCGGCCGTTTGACCCGCCGCTGACGGAGAAGGGCGAGGAGCAGGTGCGACAGCGGCCGCGCGCCTCGGGGCTGCCATTGCCGCTCGCCCCCCAGCGCTGGACACTCGGGGGCGCTGGCGCCGCTGAGCGCCTTGCCTGCCTGCAGGCGCGCGTGGTCGCGGAGAAGCTGAAGCCGTATAACATCCAGCAGGTCTTCATCTCGCCGTTCTACAGGTATGCCATGCTCGCATGGGGTGTGCTGAGAGCAGGCTGCAGTGGGCCCTGCTCCACACTAGCAAGTATTGCTCGTAATTGTTAATGGTGACACACCGCCTCGCCGTGAAGCAGTGCTGTGCAGAGCAGGGCTTGCTGCCGCTGCAGGTGCATACAGACAGCGCGGCTGACCACTGATGGCCTCAACATCCCGCCCGAGCGCTGGACAGTGTCAGTGGCCGTCTGCGAGGTGTGCTGTACAGCCTGTGTATTCTCCTGTCTTTCGAGGCTGGTCAGAGATAGCAGGGGACCATGGGTTGCCCGCCCTTGACACCGGGTTGGAGGCCTGGATGGATCCTGAATGATCCTGAGTGTTTGAATGCACTACAGCCGCTATCAGCCAAATTCGGCTGTTTACAGGCCTGAGTGGCGGTGTGCTGGACGCAGTTCCTGAACCCCATGATTCTGGTGAAGAAGGGCGGCAAGCTGCCGGGCGGGCACATCCAGTCCTGGTTCTGGGAGCGCGGCAGCCTGAGGGACAGCCTCCCCCTGAAGCTGCCGCCGCGTGCGCGCCCGCTCACTCCCTCCCAGATGAACCAGCATGTGCTTGACGCTCACCTCTTGCCGGCCTCTCTGATGCAAAGGCCGGGCGCGCAGACATCGCGTCGAGGGTGAATGTGGGCCAGACGGAGTTCAAGCGGTACCCCGAGAACCTGCTGAACTCGCGCGTGCGCTACGGGCGCGCATTCCAGGTGCGCCCGTAGGATGCAGGACATTCTGCCAGGCCAGGGCGCGCTGCCTGGGCGGTCACTGCTGCGCTCAAGCCTGGTGTGGAACCACCTTGTGCGCCTAGAGGCGTCATTAGACCCATGATATTTTAGATTGTAGTCATCAGACCCCAGACCCATGGTATAAAGGGCATCAGAACCATGATAACATTCTGGTGTATGCGTCTGTAGCCAAGCCGTGAGTGCCGCCCGGCGCCGCGGCAGGATATTGCGGACGAGGCGCAGGGCAGCGTGCTGATCGTGACGCACGGCGACGCCGTCAACTCCTCAGTCACGCGCTTGCGGCCCTGGGCAATCGTGCACCCGGTGCACCACACCGGCTTCACTGCGGCCTACCGCGACGAGAAGGCCGGTGCGTGGCGCCGCGCCCCGCGGGCCCTGTGCGGGTGCTCGGGGCTGCCGGTGCATGTCAAGGCGGACGCAGGAGCGAAGAGGACGCTTAACATGCAGCGCATGAGCACAGCGTCTGGCAGGGGCATGCATATGCATACATGTACTTCAAACACATCATGTATGTGCATGTATGTATGTCTTCATGTGAGTGTATGTCTGTCAGTGTGTATCTTTCTAGCGCCGATTGCTTGTGTCACCTGTTCCTGCCGAGTGTCGCAGCAGCCTAAGCTTGCCCGTGCGGGGCAGGTGGCGGGTGGGGAGCGTGGCACCTGGAGTCTAAGAGCGGCGAGCACGGCGTGTGGTGGTATGAGCAGCTGCGGCCGGCGTTCTCCCTGTACCATGGTGCGCCCGACTATCCCGCTGGTGCCGGCGCGGACGGGCGCCCCACCTGCTGCGTGGTAATGTGCACGCACTGCACACTGACTGGCATGAAGCTGGCTCAGTGCCCTTGACATTTACAACTGCAATGTGTTTGCCCCAGCGTTGAGCAGCATGAGGCAGACAAGAAACCAACAAGGACGCAAGCGGGCTGCAGGGGCCAAGGGCGTGGCATCCGCAGCGTTGCGACTGACACCCTTTGGCAACCGCCACCGTGCGCGGACACCGGAGCCCGTGTCTGAGCCTGCGTCAAACGCCAGCAAGAGCGCAAAATGATGATCTTCAAGGGTCAAGGGCGTGTGAAGCGCATGGGTGTAATGAAATTGAGCTTGACAGTTGTGTATGCATAATCGGTCTGTGTTATATCATTGCAGTGCTCAGGTCATTGTCTGCAAGGTTTCCTGTGGTCACTGGCATATAAACCTTGCTCAGCATTATTGTGCACGTGAAGGCACGTTGATGGCGGTGCCTGTGAGAGTGCACAGTAAGAGTGCACACTGTTAAGCACCAATGAGCGAAAGTAAGCGACTTAAAAAGTAACAGGATTAACCCTACCTATATAGCTTCAAAGAACTTTCAAATAAGCGCGCTGCGCCGCTAGGCGCAGACTTTGTTGGCACAGCAATATCCCATGCAAGCACTTCAGTATATGCAAACTATTGAAACATGCTCCACCTACATATAGTTTGATAGTTATGCATGTTAATTGCGTTGAAACACACACAGGTGATGGTCTGCTAGAGCATGACCAGCGTTGCTCGAGCAGGCCCGGCAGAGCTAAAAACTCTGTTTACGGGCCGCCGTCATACTCGCAAGCCATGCACTGCCACCCTCACCCGCACTTCTCCCCCACAGCCTAAAACGGCCACAGGCAGTACGGCACTGCAACGATGGTCGTCGCTACCGCGCCGGCCGCCACGCCGAACACCACTTTCTGCGTGGCGCGCAGCCCCGCTCAAGCAACGTGCCTGGCCACTGGAGCAAGGCAACTTCAGGGCACTGTGAAGCAGGGACTATGAGTCACACAGACAGACGCATTACATGTGTGCTCACTCCAATGCATGTGTGCAGGAGAAATGCAACACATCTGCGCAACGGATGCGTCGCCGCTGTGTGCACCATGAGGTGCTGAATACAATCAGGCATGCGCGATGACCCTTGCACAAGCGTAGCCTTCACGGACTATGCTTGCACAAAGCACGAATCGCACAGACTGCATGTCTGACACAGCCGCATGCGGCGCACCTTCCGGATGCCCAGGTCAACATCATGGTCCTCGATGAACTGCATCCCAGTTCCATCGACGTCCCAGACGCTGGCCTGCAGGCGCGGAGGCCGCGTGAGCGCGCACGCACCCTGGTGCCTCCTGCATGCCAGCAGCTTGGATGCGCTCTTGTTCCGCAGCGTGCTCTCCTGCCTGCCGCAGGCCGCGCACCAGGGCGATGGTTCAGAGGCCGCTGGCGCCCGACGCGATCTCGGCAGCCCCCAGGAAGAAGGGGAGGATGAGGTACAGCCGCTCCGCCGGGTGCGCGTGCAGCTTGGCGGCGACGAACATGGCCGCCAGCGCAACCGTCTGCGCGCGCGTGAACAGGTCAGCCCCGCGGTCGTGCACATGCCAGGGCGATGACCTTGTGTTGCAGCCAAAAGAACATAGGCCTCACTGTTAGCCCGATGCCAAAGATGATGCGGCGCTTGCGCTCGTCGTCGTCGATGTTGACCAGGCCGCTGGCGGCCTTGGCGCGCGCCTCTCCTATTTGCGCCTCCGTCGGCTGCTCGGCACAAGCGCACAGGATGTGACAGATGCAAGTGCTGGAGTGGGGCCAAACTATGTACTGCAAGATGTTGACGCGCCTTTGGCAGATCGGTGCGCATGGGCCAAGCCACGCCGAGCACATCCTTGTAGCCAGAGTTGGGCTTGAAATACACCTGCCAGGCGACGCAGTGGGTGCGCCACCAGCAAAGACTGCAAATCACGTTGTTGACTTCTTCCCACCACATCAACTATGCAGCGCAGAGGTGGCAGCACCCACACACCTTCCACATGCTGGTCCACTGCTCTGACGGCCACGTAACTGGGCCATTGGGCGGCGGCTTCAAGCTCTCAGTCCTGCGCACAGAGTCCAAGGTCCAAGTGAGATGGCAGACGAGCACGCACGTAAAGAGCTGCACGACAACTTTACTGCACGACGCACTTGCTGGTGCACCCCTTGGGTCAGGACAAAGGGATTGCCGCACAGCGCACACGCAATGTAAGGATTCCTTGCGCACCGGTCCCCCAGAAAGTCCACCAGAGACACGCTGGTCTTCAGCCCTGCATCCTCCGCCCACTGTGCCACGATGGACTTGTTGCCCGCCGCTGCTGCGCGTGCAGGCGGGGCCCGCCGTTGCGTGAGCTCAGGTGCGCTCATGCTTGCCCATCCGCTTCGCCGCGCACGCAGCAGTGGTCCGCAGGTGAACGGCGTGCACAGGCGCACTGAGGACTCCATCTGGCTGGATTTGCGCGGCGACCACCTTGCCGACACTACAAGCCCACAATCAAATGGTACTACTTTGCCATCGACCCTCGACCAAGTACACAAAGCAGCCGGTTCGGAGTCTGGAATCCTTCCAGGCGCCAGCGCAGGTGTTGGGCCGAAACCTTTGCTGAGAACAGGCACGTCGATAGCAAATAGGATGTATGCGCACTGCACACACCAGGCCCTGTCGGGGGCCGGGCGCGTGCACCTGCGGCAGGTGAGGCAGCGAGCTCCGTGCAGCATGCAGAGGCGCAGCGCCGCCAGGGCGCCCTATTGCGCAGCGGCGCAGCAGAAGAGGAAAGAGCAGGAGACTGCATCGCAGCAGACAGTCGGGGAGCCGCTGCGAGCGCCCGGGTCAGCGTCCAGCTTTGTTGGGCTGCCAGCAGACCCCAAGGACATCAAAGTCACAACACCCGTCTCAGACCGGCAGATGCAGGCAAGCGCTCTCCGTCTGGGTGTTTGCACCTTATGTTCCTTGTATCCCTGCGTGTGCTATTGCCCGGCCTCCACGCATATTTAAAAAAACAGCCAAGCAGAACAAGCAGAGCAAGCTCTTGTCAACTCGCCAGACAGTAGCTGCTTGACTCCGCAGGAGCATATAGACCTGGCGCGCAAGGACTTTCCGTATGTGTTCAAGGACATACTGGACGTGGAGCACTTTGAGCGCAAGATGTTCTTCAGGTACAAGTAGAAAGCTTGGTGACTTACCGAGCAGGACTGTGTGCAGAGTCTAAGTGCTTGTGCTGGCTTGGGTACGCAGCGACCCCATCAGCCGGTTCACCTTCTTTCGGGGTAGGCGCGCAAACGCCCAAGCGCTGTTACCAAGTCACATAGTACTTGTTCTCGCTCAGTGGCAACAGCGCTGTTGATTCAAGTGGTCGATACTTGACCTGACCACACCATAGGATAGCAAGTGATGTCTGCAGCGTGGCCTGGTGTGCCCTGGTGGCAAGAGCGGCGCTGGGAGTCAAGAGGGCGGTGTGCAGGGTACCAGTTCAACGTCACCTTCCTGCGCTACTTCCTGGCACCCATCTTCGAGGTGCACGAGGTCAAGCAGGCAGGCCCGCACGAGATGGTTTTGAAATGGTGCGCTCACCCATGCACCCATGCACCCATGCACCAACATCATGCGGCACTCAAGAACTACTTAGCGCACCCTTATCCGAAATGCATCCGGTGTTGGCCGCTGCATCCCTGCATGCATGAAGGCGTGCTGAGGCCTGGAGCACTTTATGGCCCGCTGATGTGGGCCGTGTAAAGGCATTGTAACGCATTTCCCATCAGCGTTGCAAATTGAATGCTGCAAAATGACATGACTTTCCTCATGCGAGTAAGTTGTGCGGCATGCGACATCCTGGTCGCGCCGGCTGTAAAGGTCGTGGACGATGAACTTCTGGTGGCTGCGCTACTTTCCCACAAAGTACATCTGGGACCCGCGGCTGTCGTTCACGGGCGTCACCATCCTCGGATACAACGCAGAGACAGGTGTGCCTTCAGCCCTGAGCCCTGACACGCTACGGGGCAGCTGCGGGGCACCAGATTGGCCCTTCCTGCCATGCTGCGTGCAAATGCGCAGCATACGTAACAGCTTGGAGTGATGACTTGCAGCCTGTCACTGCACAGCAAGCTCGTGCGCAGCTGACATGATATTATCAGTGCAGCAGGTCGTAACACTATTGTTTGGATGTTGTCTGCTTCATTTAAACACTGTTTAGTCTGCAATGCTTGTCTGTCATCCTGCCAGATGCAACGACGACTGCACAGCGTTGTAGCATGCAACACATGACGGGTTGCCTGCAAAATTTATTTGACGCATGACCACATGCCCCCTTGCGCACTCTCACCCTGCTGCCTTTCCACCTCTTGACACACGGCGCGCGCCGGTGAGCGCCGTGGACAAGCAGGCTGCGCGCACGCCGGCAGGAAAGTGGAACAAGCATGTGGACGCGTGGGATGCCATCCAGGACAACGAGTTCTTCAGCCCGGAGGCGTTCGCCTTCGTGCTGAAGCAGCTCTTCCAGGTGGCCAAGCCGCCCGACCGCTTCACGCCCGAGTACTGCATCATGAAGAAGTTCAAGGACTGGGAGATCCGCAGGCGCGCGCCCGCGCGCCCGCATTTCGTACCCCGCGCTCGCCGGCGCGCCGCCCGCTCGGGCGGGCCCGGCGCGGAGCAGCTCGGCTTTGCAGCAGCTCCGAAAAGCGCCGCCCCGCGCGCATGCGCGCCCTGTGCCCTGCACGCGGTAAGGGGCTGCGCAGGCTGCGAGTGCGGGCATGCACCGAGCGCGGTGCGGCGCGCGCGGGCGCAGCTACAAGCCCTTCGTTGCGGCCGAGGTGCGGGGGCAGCCGGAGGAGGAGGCGGAGCGGCTGCTGCGTGAGTACCTGGGCGGCGCGAACGAGCGCGGCCAGCGCCTGGACCTGACCACGCCGCTCTGGCGCAGCAGCGACGGCGCGGTCTCCTTCGCGCTGGCAGGCCTCCAGGTGCGGTGCTCCCATGTCGCCCGCCCGTGCCGCAACACACCGTGCGCACCTGCAGTGTCACGCCCCAATACTGTCTGGCTTCGCGCAGTGAGCCGCGCCAGGCCTTTGTAGCTCCCCATGGTCATTTCTTGTCTATAACAAGCAGTTGGTGTGACCTATGCAATTTCGGCTGGCTGAGACAGGCCTGTGACATGCAATTGCTCCTGTGGGCGCGCAGGACGAGACGGAGGCGCTGAGGCCACGGAATGCCGCGGTCACGCTGCGAGCGCAGCCGGAGACCTGGTGGGCGGCCTGGGTGTTCACGGGGCACCCGAGTGAGGAGGACATTACCGGGCGCATGGAGTCGGTGCGCGTGCGCACGCGCGCCGAGGGCACCAAGCCGGTGGAGGGCGCGCCCTGGCTGTACGCGCGCTACAACGACCGGCAGTGGCCCTGGGGCCCGTTCCGGCGCAACGAGGCGCTCGTGCAGGTCGACCCGGGCACGTTTGAGCTGTGGCGCGGCGTCGACTGGGACTTGGTCAGGCGCATCGTTGAGCGGCCGGTCTGAGGGCCGGGTCCTGCTGCAGTGATAAAAGATGCATGGCTGTTCGAAAGGCCTATTTCGTTGGCGCTCATGTGAACACCGTAGCACACCTTAGCAGGTTAGACCCTCCTTTATGGACGTGCTGACATGCTGAGTGTTGAACAGCAGCTGTTTCCGCAGTGCCGGCATGGGGGTTGTCATGCTGGCACCAGCATGCTTTGATGAGGCTGTTGTAGAGCAATGCGAAGAGTTCCATTGCAGCTCTTTACAGCTCAAACTGTATCATTCATGTTGTGTATTAGTAGGCAGTGCCCTGGAACCTTCTGTGTTGTGACCACTAGTGACCACTGATCAATGCATGTCAGCAAACTCATATGAGCAAACTCTACGCCCTTAGTTTCGTGCTCCAAGGGAATGTCGCCGACAGAGCATGCGATCGCAACAGCCGTAGCACCTTGTTAAAGACGGTGCGCTTGCAGACGCTCGATTACCATAACTGTTCTGGCGCAATGGTTTTTTGGCAAGAAGTACTCTCCCGAGCTGCAAAGAGCCTTGTTGCGAGTGAGGCCCCCCTTACTTGCTGAGGGAGCTCTACAGGCCCTCTGTAGCTGTGGAGAGCGCCTGGTAATATCAACCAAGGCTGTGGCAGGCCGTCCCAGCTCGGGGCCGCACTTCTTACCCAAAAAGCTTCGCGCCGGCACAAACCTGCTGATGCCAAGCACATGCAAGCACACTGTCCTGAGCAAGGTGCTAAAGCTGTGGCGCCAGCACAACCTTCTGTGCCTACACGCCTACACACAGGTACCACCAGCTACTCTCCTCGTCGTGCAGGTTGTCCGGTGTGCCTTTCTGCTTGGCCAGCCCCTGCAGTGCGCTGCTTGGGAGCAATACATGGGAGCGCAAAATTTTGTCCAAGGAGCATTCTCTCAACGACCCCGCCAACCAAACAAGGCATGCAACACACTCATTTCACTCAAATCTACTTCAGTGAGTGTCTTAGGCCACTAACACCTCGTACTGCTTGTCCAGGACAAGTCACGGTCGATACATTTGAGCAGACCCTTAAAGCCTTTGCCATTTTGTGCGCAGCATTCTTCCACTTCCGGCGCGTCACGCTGCAAGTTGTGGAGCAGCGGGACGCTTACCCGCCGCGCCAGCCACCTCTTTTCCAGTACTGAAGCTAAGCAAGGCGCTGATAGCACTGCTGGAATGCAGCATTTGCATGAGCACCGCGGTTCGCGCGAGGAGACAGGGGAGTGGTGCCTTAGACCATTTGATGTGTTCATGTTGGAGGCCAACGTGAGCTGCGTGATGGGTGGTCCAGCTCCAGCTGTTGCATCATGGGTGCACTGGGGCTGCTGTGCATGCTAGCTTCATTTTTTGTTCCTCGCCCCGGCGCAGAAGTAAACCCAGGACGTAGGCCTTGGACACGCTGCACGCTAGGAAGAAGAGCCGTGGTTCCGCACCATCGGCTGGATTTTTTTTGCGGCAGGCGGCCTGATGGGCCGCCTGCCTCACAGCTTCTCTTCCTTGGTGTGCAGCGTGTCCAGTGGGCCGTCGTTCTGGGTTGGCTCCTATGCGGGGCAGGAACAGTGAGTGAAGCTTGCATGCATACCAGACCCAGTGCACCCACACAGGCCTCAGGTGGAGCTGGGCAACACGGCGCGCAGCTCACCTTGATCTCCGCGGTAAGCAAAGCGACCGAGCACCGCTCCTCGGTCTCCTTGCGCGCAGCCCTGTGCCGGAGGAGCATGCTCTGCTCCGGCAGCGCTGTCTGCGCCCTGGCGCGCAGCTTCAGCGCTTGAACGCTGTGCTGGCGCGGCGGCATGCGTCCCTCCGCTCCTCGACTTGCAGCGCG
>JAABUZ0100009807.1_pt1 | contig 10828 bp, 11 predicted proteins | sample 5562091 | NCBI WGS metagenome assembly JAABUZ01 (sample SAMN12813069, study PRJNA571459) | rock metagenome | isolation source: Antarctica rocks | place: Antarctica: Victoria Land, Linnaeus Terrace sud | collected 2015-12-21
TGCTTGTGGTCTTTCCCACGCCGCCCTTCTCGTTCACGACAGCGGCGATGATCGCGGCCATATCCATCCTCCTCGTTCTCTTCGGCAATCGTCTGTGTGCCAGCAATATCCATGCGCGGCAGGGATGCGCTAGGGCATTAGCGTGTGTTCGTCGTGTCGGCTCCCTCTTGCCGGTAGAGCGCCTGGTAAAACCGTGTGGCCAGGTCCATCTCCAGCGGCTCGTGCGCGGCGTCGCTCGGGGCGCAGCGGCGGTACAGCGCGGCCACGTCGATCTCGCGGAGGGTCGAGCCGGTCGCCTCGTCGCCGGCGTCCTCGGTGTCCGCGCCCTCGGTGTCCGCGCCCTCGCTACGGGCGTCGGCAGCCGGCGGCGCGACGGGGATGGGCAGGGAGAGGCCGCCGCGATCATCCAGGTACGCGTAGAGTTGACCGCGTGGCACAGCGTGGATAGCCCATTCGCCGGTCTCGTAGACGATGAGGTAGGCGTCCTGGCCGCGGCGGTCGTACCAGACGGCCCAGCCCAGCACATCCTCGCTGTGGAGGTCGCGGACCTCCTCGAAGGTCCGGCTCAGGCGCTGATCGTCCATCAAGCGGCTGCGGGGCGACGTCGGGCGCGGCCAGAGCCGGGTGAGGCGCCGGTGCTGGGCGTCCATCTCCTGTGCGATGGCGTCGAGTTGGCGCACGCAGTCGTCGCAGAGCGCGACCCCCTCCCGTTCAGGAAACGGCTGGCGGTCGTAGCGCGCGCTGTGGGGGTCGATCAGACGCAGCTCGCCGAGCGACTGCACCGAGAGGTCGGCGGGATCCACGTCCCGTGCGCAGCGCGGACAGCGTGTCGTCGGGGCAAGGCGTGGGTCCGCGGTCATCGTGTGCTGCATGTAGGCGTGCAGATCGGTCTGGGCGGCATCGTCATCAATCATGGGACTCCTCCGCGCCCGTGGGAGCCTCAGATGTTCCATCGGCCGCAACGGCTTTCCGCGCCTGGGCCTCGGCCACCTTGTTCAACATCCGCTGTCTCTGCCGCGAGGGCTGTCCGACTTGCCCCAGGTTGTTCGCACGGTAGGCGTCGATCGCGGCCTGCGAGATGAGGCGGACGTTCGGACTGGCCAACTCGGACTCCAGGCGGCCGCGCCGGATCGCGGCCTGGACCGTCACGCGGCTGATGCCCAGCATCTCGGCCGCCTGGGCGGTCGTGAACCGCGGGGTCGTGTAGAGGGGATCGTCTTGTTTTCTTGGCATACTCGTAGCGTACCGCGCGGCGTGGCGTCCCGACAGGAAAAGCATGTCGGGCGATGCTATCGCGGGCGTCATCGTCGTCATTCTGGCCACCTCCTTTCTCCCGTGGTGGCCGTCAGGCCAAGGGGTAGTTGCCGCGCCTCGAGGCGGCACATCTCGCGCACAGCTGGACCCCACGGGCGGCCCTGGCGCGTGACGAACAGGAAGCGGCGGCAGTCGCGGCAGCGCGCGATCTCCCGCGCCGCGGCGACGGCTTGGCGTGCGCCGTCGATGTCGGCGTAGGCGCGCACCTCCTGCAACTCGGGCGGGTCGATGAAGCGATGCTTGTTCTCTCGCGCGCAGGCGCGGGTCGCCTCGGCAAGCGTCCAGTGGTGGCTCTCGTCCGGCGTCCAGGTGGAGTGTATGCGGCGTCCCATCGTCCTCCCTCTCTCCTCAACTCTCTCTCTTCGTGCACGACGCGCCGGCCGGGAATGGTCCCGGCCGGCGCGAGCTCTTACACGGAGTAGTCCCACGTCGCGCGATCGTGCGCGTCGGCGGCGTCGAAGCGGTGGACCGGACGGCCCTCCCGTCGCGCCACGTCTTGCCCCAGGGCGCGGCAGGCCGCGATCTGACTCTCGTAGCCGGTCATGCGGTAGCCGTCCCCGATCGGGCGGAAGCTGTCGGCTCTATCCGGGTGTGCGTCCAGGTAGGCCCGCCGCGCGCGGCGCGCCCGACCGCGACCGGCGCGCCGAGTGACGGCAGGCGTCCGCAGCCTCTGCGGGCGTGTGGACGAGCATCTGGGTCGGCATGGCCACGCCGTATGCTCGTAGCACGTCCCTGACCTCATCGGGTTCGAGCCAGGAGCGTTCCTCGCGCGCGAGGGCGCGGTCCACGACAGCCCGTCCCGCCGCGCCACCGATCCCCGGTAGCGATGGGATCTGTCCCGCCGCGCGACGCCGCCACACCACCCGCGCGGCGGCGTGGCCGAGGGCGCGCGCCGCCGCCTCGGGATAGGTGTACGAGGGGAGGGAGGTAGCCCCGCTCCACGCGCCTTCCTGATGGGGCTTCCGCTCCTGTCGTGGCCCGCTCCGTTATGCCCGCTATCCTCTATTAACAACCGCTTAATAGCCTTTTAACACGGTCTTAATAGTAGTGCGATACCCTCAAGACTGGCCCCATGGAGAGGCGGCGTGCAACCGCGAGATAGTCCCCGGCGGCGCGTGCCTTATGTGGCGAGGAGTCCGCTCCATCTTCGGAGCCGGACGGCCACTGTCAGTGCAGGAGAAAGGCGGTTGTCTATGCCCACCCTCGACCCGTCGCGCGCGCATTCAGACCCGGTACGCGCGCACGTCACCCAGCCCTGGCTCTCCCGCCGGCGCGCGCTCGTCGCCGCGCTCATCGCGACCGGACTCATCGGATTCTCGCTCCCGCAAGCGCTAGCCTCCTCGCGCCTCGCACGGACCGCCGCCGGAGCGGCCGCCGGCACGACGCTGATCAACCACCGCGTCATTACGCCCGCCGGCGACCAGACGCCCCTGGGCAACCTACCCATGAATGCCGTCCTGGCGCCGGACGGCAAGACTATGCTTGTCGCCAACAGCGGCGCCCACGACCCTGAGACGCTGCAGGTCATCTCGACCGCGACCGGCAAGCCGATCCAGACGATCCCTTACGGCGCGCCCGACGGCGTGGTCTTCGGGCTGGCCTACGCGCCCAAAGGCCCTAACGGCCCGCAGGCCTTCGCCTCGGGCGGCGGGTTCAATACGATCCACTCCTTCAACGTGGCCTCCGACGGCACGCTCACGCCGGCTGGCGACATCTCCCTGGGCTCGCCCACCGCTAACATTTTCCCCATGGGCCTGGGCGTCACCCCCGACGGGATGACGCTGATGGCGGCCGACAATCTGACCAACGCGGTGTCGGTGATCAACCTGGGCGCGCAGAGCGACAATAACACGGTCCCCGCGGTCGCGGCTACCATCCCTGTCGGCGCCTATCCGTACACGGTGGTGGTCTCACCCGACGGCAAGCGCGCCTACGTTTCCAACGAGCAGGACGGTACCATCAGCGTGATTAACGTCACGGCCGTGACTGCCGCCGTCGCCGCCGCCACGGCCCCCGTAACGGTCAAGGCCGTCGTGGCCACGATCCGCGTGGGCGCACACCCCACGGGGATGGTCTTCGGCCCCGGCGCCCGGCTCTACGTCGCCAATGCCAACAGCGATACGATTTCAGTGATCGACAGGACGGCCAACGCGGTCGTGCGCACGATCTCGGTGCTGCCCCACGCCAACGCGCCGCTGGGCAGCTCGCCGGTGAGTCTGGCGATTAGCCGCGACGGGGGCGCCCTCTACGCCGCCAACGCCGGTGAGAACGCCGTCGCCGTGATCGACCTTGCGTCCGGCCGGACGGTCGGCCGCGTCCCCACCGCCTGGTACCCCTCCACGGTGGTGGTGAGTAAGGACGGCGGCACGCTGTTTGTCACCAACGCCAAGGGGCGCGGGGCCGGGCCCAACGACCAGCCCAATATCGACCCCAACCCGGCGCGGGTGGTCGGTCCCTTCGCCAGCGTCGGTGGCTACTGCAACTGCGCTCAAAGCCAGTACAGCGGCAGCATGATCGTCGGTACCCTGTCCCGGATCACCGTGCCCGGCGCCGCACAGATGGGCGCGTTCACCCAGCAGGTCAATACGAACAACCATGTGAACGATCCGGCGCTGCTCTACCGCTCGGCCGGCAACCCTATCCCGCTGCCCGGCGGGACGGGGCCGTTCAAGCACGTCATCTACATCAACAAAGAGAACCGCACCTTCGACCAGGTCTTCGGTGACGAGGCCGCGGGCAACCGTGACCCGTACCTGACGCTCTTTGGCCGCGCGGTCACGCCCAATCTGCACGCTCTGGCCGAGCGCTTCGGCCTGCTCGACAACTTCTATGCCGACGCCGAGGTCAGCGCCGACGGCCACAACTGGATCAACGGCGCCTACGCCTCCGACTACAACGAGAAGATGTGGCCGCAGGACTACTCACAGGGCGCCGGCCGCAACCGCGGCTACGACTTCGAGGGCGACACGTTGGTCAACCTCAATCCCGGTGGATACCTATGGGACGCCGCCGCGGCGGCGCACATCAGTTACCGCGACTACGGCAACTTCTTCCGTTTCTACGGCGCGAAGTACACTGCCAAGAACACGAAAATCCTCCCAGCCAGCGCGGCGGCGAGTTGCCCCGGCCCGGTGGCCCATGCGTACACAATAGCGAAGCCGGCCCTTCCGGCGGGGACGGTGCTGTGCCTGCCCGCCGAGTCGGTCAACCCGGTGACCACGCCCAACCTGGTGGGCCACATCGACCCGCGCTACCGCCAGTTCGACGGCAACTTCCCCGAGGAGGACCGTGTCGCCGAGTGGAAGCGCGAGTTCAACAGCTTCGTCGCCAACAACAACCTGCCGGCGCTCGAGTTCCTGCGCCTGCCGCGCGATCACACACAGGGCACCACGCCGGGCAAGCTGACGCCACAGGCGCAGGTGTCCGATAACGACTGGGCCGTGGGCGCGGTGGTCGACGCGATCAGCCACAGCAAGTACTGGGCGGACACCCTCATCGTCGTGACTGAGGACGACGCGCAGAACGGGCCCGACCATGTCGACGCCCACCGCACCACCTCGTTGGTCATCAGCGCCTACAACTCGTACCGCGGCTTGACCGTCGACCATACGCTCTACGACACCGCGTCGATGGTCCGCACCGTCGAGTTGGTCTTGGGGCTGCGCCCGCTCAACCAGTACGACGCGCAGGCGACGCCGATGTGGCGACTGTTCACCAGTAGGCCTGACCTCACGCCGTACACAGCGCGGTCCAAGGGCATCGGCACGGTCCTCAACCACACCAGCGCGTTCGGCGCCGCGGCCTCGCTGGGGATGAACTTTAGGCAGGAGGACCGCGCGCCGGCCGACCGCCTGAACAGGGTTCTGTGGCATTCCATCAAGGGTAGCGGTTCGGCTTACCCGGTGACGCACTACAGCGCTAACGCGTCCGACAATTAGTTGATACAATGGCGCGGGCGGGGACACATGTCCCGTGTCCCCACCCGCGCCATATTTCCCCATTTACCCTTTAACAGGTGCATGTGTATGTACGGCGGGCACATCTCACGGCGACGGCTGCTGGCGCGGGGCCTCGTGGGTGGGGCGACGCTCGCCGCGGGCACCGGCGCGCTTGCCAGCGGGCGCGGCGCCAAGGCCGCGCCGTTGGCGGGCTACGCCGGCTATCCTGACTATCCACTCCCTAACCCGGCCCTTAGCGGCGAGCGCGCCACCCTCCGCGTCTGGCTGACTCCCGAGCTGGCGGGCCAACCGGCCTACCGCGCGGCCATCGGCCTGTTCGAGCGCCAGTATCCCCACCTGACGGTCGAGGTGAGCCCGGTCGCCAGGGACGACATCCCCACGCGCCTCAAGATTGCCGTCGCCGGGGGCGGGGGTAAGGGCAGCAGCGCCGTGCCGGACCTCGTCTCCCACCACGCCTACGTATTCGGGGCGCAGGGCCTGGCGCAGGAGAGCGACTTCCTGTGGGCCGCCTGGGGCCAGGAGGGCGCTTTCTTGCCCGCGGCCATGCAGGATGTGACCTGGCGCATCAATAAATTCGGCATCCCGCTGGTGAGCAACGCGGTGGTGACCATCCTCAATGCCGACATGTTCCGCCGCGCCCACGCGCCGCTCCCGACGGGGCGGACGACGTTCGCACAATTCACCCAGGCTATCGCCGCCGTCAAGCGCGACGTGGGGACGCGCTACGGCATGATCCTGTCGGCCGATCCCGCGACGGCTACGGCGGTGGTCCACGCCAACGGCGGCGCCCTGCTGCGCACCGAGGCTATCTCGGGCCGCAACCTGCAACTACTGACCGACCGGCGCGTGGTGGAAGCGCTGCGCTTCTACACCGAACTGGGTTGGAAAGAACGCCTCGCGCCGCTGCCGCCTGAGGGTCCCAGCAATCGGCTCTATCTGGCGCAGCTCTTCGCTACGCGGCAGGCGCCGGCCTTCTTCGGCACGCTGAGCGACCTCACGCTTATTCAGAGCGTCGACAGCGGCATCCGCCTGGCCGTGGCGCCGCTGCCCGGTGGGACGACGGGCCGCACCAGAGGGTCGGTCGACGACGGCGTCAGCCTGTTTATCACCGCCCCATCGCGCCACCCGCACGCCGCTTTCGAGCTGGCCAAGTGGTTGGTAGCGCGACCGCCGGCCCTGGCCGTGGCGCGATCGTTGCGCCTCGCCCCGACGGTTGCCGCCTACTACGACGACCGCCTCTTCCACCGCGACGCCCTGTCCGCGACGATCTTCGACGCCGCGCGGGTGGCGCGCCCGATCCTGCTCGACGCTTACGCCGAGGCCGTCGACCTCTACCGCGACGCCTTACGCGCATCGTTCGGGGGCCAGGACGCGGGGCGCCGGCTGGCGGCCATCGCCCGTCCGGCGCAGGCCGCCATGGACAGGGCCGACGCCGGCATCGACTCAGATGGATAAGCTACGTAGGTGTTGCTATGTTTGTGCATGGAGCGTACCCCCTAGGCAGCGAAGCGAGTGCCGGCGGCTCGCTACGCTGCCCAGGGGGTGACGGTAGCGCAAATTAACCAGCGTGTACTTAGCTAAATGGGGGTAGCCTGGTAGATGGCGCTGGCACGGCGGTCGCCGGCCGCGAGTGATGAGGGGACCCTGCCCGCGCGGCGCGGGGTCCTGCGCGGGACCGCATGGCGCCGGGGCGAGTACCTGGCCGCCTATATCCTGATCGCCCCGGCCCTGCTGCTCTTGACCCTCTACGTGTTTGTGCCCATCGGGTACACGTTGTGGATCAGCTTCCAGGATCTGCATCTGGCGGTGGTCCCGTACACGGGGGTGTCGGGGAATGGGCGTGGCTACGTGAATCCAAACGCGCACGCGGCGACGACCTTCTTCGGGCTGCGCAACTGGCAGCGTCTGCTGGGACGCGACCCGGTCTTCCGATTGGCCCTGCGCAATACGGTGATCATGACGGGGGGCGCCACGGCGCTCGGCGCGGCCGGGGCGTTGGCGGCGGCCCTGCTCGTGTCGACGCGGCTGCGCCTGATGGGGCTGTTCCGCACCGCCTACTTCTTCCCCGCCGCCATCTCGCAGGTCGTGACCGGGTTGGTCTTCCTGTGGCTGTTCGACGAGAACGTTGGCCTCGTCAACCACCTGCTCGGCGCTGTCGGGCTCGGCCCCTACGCCTGGCAGGACGACGCCCGCTACCTGCTAGCCGTGCTCACGCTGGCGGCGGCCTGGCTCACGGCCTCGTACAACCTGCCCATCTTCGCCGCGGCTCTGCAGAATGTGCCACGGGCGCAGCAGGAGGCGGCCGCGCTCGACGGCGCCGGGGCGCTGCGCACGTTCTGGCACATCACCTTGCCGGCGCTGCGCCCGGTGACCTGGTTCGTCGTCCTGAGCGCCATCGTCTCGACCGCGCAAATGCTCGGCCTCTACGACGCCCTGGCCCAGGATACGGTGGAGTCGAGCACGCTCGTCAAGTACATGTTCGCGCGCGCCTTCTACTACAACGACGTGGACTACGCCGGGGCTATCGGCTGCGTGCTGATCCTCGCGGTGACGGCCATCGCCCTAGCGGGGCTGTGGCGGAGCGAGCGGAGCGCGGCCGCATGAGCATCCGCGGCCTGCGTGGCCCGCGTGGTCTCTACGTTTTCCGCGCGACGCTGCTCTATGCCGCCGCGCTGGGGCTCTTGCTCGTGTTCTGCGGTCCCATCGCGTGGATGCTGCTGCAGGCGACGCATGGGATGACGGAGACGCTCCAGCAGCCCTACGACCTGCTCCCGCGGCAGTGGACCCTCGCGGCCTTCGGCGCCGTCCTCGGCGGCGGTCCCAACGGCGATGTGCTGCTCTGGCGCGACGCGCTCAACTCGGTCGTCTATGCCGGCGCGACCATGGGGACCAACGTGACGCTCGCGCTCATGGCCGGCTATGCCTTCGCCCGCCTGGGCTTCCCCTTGCGCCGGACGCTCTTCGCCCTGGTCGTCATGGCCATGATGGTCCCGACCGCGGCCATCATCATCCCGCTCTTCATGGTCGTGCGGGTAGTGGCCATCGGGGGCGGCGGACTCGGCTGGCTCAACTCGTACCAGGGGTTGATCCTGCCCAACGCTGTGACAGGGTTGTCGATCGTCCTGACGCGCCAGTTCCTGCGCAACCTGCCGCTGGAACTGGACGAGGCGGCCCGCATCGATGGCTGTGGCCCCTTCACAACGCTCCGCCACGTCGTCCTACCCCTGAGCGGCCCGGCCATCGCCAGCGTGGCCACGCTGACCTTCCTGACGCGCTGGGACGACTACCTGTGGCCATCGGTGGCGGGCGTGACCCCCGATATGTTCACCCTGCAAGTGGGACTGCGCTTCTTGGAAGGCTCGTATGCCCAGCAGTGGCCGCTGCTGATGGCGAGTTGCACGCTGGCCGCGCTGCCCATCCTGCTGCTCTATGTGGCGCTGCAACCCCTCTTCGACCGCGGGTTGGCCAGCCTCGGCAGTGGATGGGAATTCTGAACAAACGGCCGGCCACGACCTGCCCTGTTCGCCAGATACGGTAGGGACCTCCTCGCCGATGTCGGTGTCGTCGTGCGTTCGGCTGGGAGCGGCGGCCGTGGCGTATACTGTCCTTATGACCTCCCGTCCCCGCGGAGCCCTCGCCCCCCTACGCCACCGCCCGTTCGCGGCGCTATGGGCGGGGGGGCTCGTTTCCAACGTGGGGACGTGGATGGAAACCGTCGCGGCCGGCGTGCTCGTCACCCAGGCGACCGGCCGCGCGGGCTGGACCGGGCTCATCGCCGTCGCCGCGTGGTATCGTTGGGGCTTGCTGAGATAGGGTATGCTGTGGCCTGATGAGGGCAGAGAGGGAGAGCAGCATGCGGTGCCAGCGGTGCGCGAAGGAGCAGTTCGTCAAGGCCGGGCGCGACCGCGCGGGCCGGCAGATGTCCCAGTGCGGGGCGTGCGGGCGGCGCCAAACGGACCGTTCTACCTCAGCTTTCTGCGGGTATCGCTTCCCCGACGATATCATCGCCCTCGCCGTGCGCTGGTATCTGCGGTTCCGTTTGCCTTACGCCGACCTGGTGGAGCTGCTGGCCGAACGGGGTGTCCACGTTGATCCGTCCAGCGTGTTCGATTGGGTGCAGCGCTTCACGCCGCTCTATAAGGACGCCGCCCGCCCGCATCGTCATCGTGTCGGCACCCGCTGGGCGGTCGATGAGACCTATATTCGGCTGGCGGGTCGTTGGGTCTACGCCTACCGGGCCATCGATGAGCACGGCCAGGTGATTGATGTCTACCTAAGCGAGACGCGCGACACGGCGGCGGCCACGGCCTTCTTTGAGCAGGCGATCGCGCGGACCGAGGTGCGCCCCCGCCTCGTCACGACGGACAAGGCGGCGGCCTATCCGCCTGCATTACGGGCCGTGGTGCCGGAGGCGGAGCACATCACGGGCAAGATGGAGCAACAGGGGATCGAGCGTGATCACCAACACCTCAAAGGGCGGACACGGAGTATGCGCGGCTTCCAGCAGCTCGGATGCGCACAGGTGGTGTGCGACGGTCACGGTTTCATGCGCAACCTGCGGGACGGATTCTATCGTCTGGGCGAGCCGACAGGTGACCCGCGTCTGCCACAAGCCCCGCGCTTGATGCGCGCCTGGGACGACCTCACGCACGTTCTTGCCGCAGCATAGCTATCCCTGTCAACCGCCTATGGTGGCGTTCTCGAATCGGCCCTTGAGTTTCGACCTCAGCACCACCCAACGACACCTCCTGGCGCGCGGCGACACACACCTCCCCTACGGTCAGCCGCGCTTCGGGACCGCCTGCGCCGCCAACACGCCGAGCCTGCGTGGTCCCGGCGCCGCCGGCGGCGCACCGATAATGGCCAACATGGCCGACGGTGATATGATGGGGACAGCCCCGCTGGACATGGCGCGCAACGACCCCGACGCACACGACCACGACCACGACGAGTAGCGCTGTCTTTACTGCCTTAATCGCTGACGATGGCCGCGTCACGCGCGGGATGTGCGGCCTCGCCCTTGAAGTTCTCCGCCGCCAGGTTCGACGCGCCGTGCGTTTCCAGCGCGTGGCGGAAGTAGTCGGGCGGCTGCTGTCCCCACGCGACCGCGCAGTTCCGCAGCGTCACGTCCCGCGCGTCCTTGACGAAGAAGCCCGCCGTCGGTTGCTCGATGAGACCGTCCCCCGGAGCGGGCCGGATGTCAAGGCGTCCGCCCGGCCATGACGACCACTTGTCCAGTTCGACGCGCACGTCTGCCAGCAGCACATCCTCGATCTGCCCCGGCTCCCAGGCGTAGATACACACGCCGTTTTCGCTGCGCGCCAGCACATTGGTGACGCGCACATGGCGCACGCGGCCGAGCCCGCGCGTCGCTGTCCACGGGACGGCCGCGATGTAGACCGGCTCGCCGCGGCCCCACCAGTCGGTGTGGAAGAGGCGCGTTTCGACGATCATGTTCGCGAAGATCACGTTCTCCACGTCGCCCTCTTCACCCAGATGGATCGACAGGCCGCGGTGACTCGACCGGATCACGCACGCGTCGAACACGACGTTGC
>JAABUZ0100009808.1_pt1 | contig 10828 bp, 10 predicted proteins | sample 5562091 | NCBI WGS metagenome assembly JAABUZ01 (sample SAMN12813069, study PRJNA571459) | rock metagenome | isolation source: Antarctica rocks | place: Antarctica: Victoria Land, Linnaeus Terrace sud | collected 2015-12-21
GATGAAGATGTCGGTCGCGCCAAGCGTTTCAGCCCAACCAAGAGCGAAGGATAGAAAAACCGTATTGCGCGCCGGCACATAGGTCACGGGGATGCCCTTGTCCATCTCGTCGAGTGAGCGGTCCTTGTGCACGTCGATATCGTCAGTGAGCGCGGAACCGCCGAACTGGCGCAGATCGATGTCGACGACGATGTGTTGGACGGCACCCCACGACGCGGCGACACGGCGCGCGGCCTCGATTTCGTGCTCATGGCGCTGTCCATAGCGGAAGGACAGGGCATAGGGCGCGAAGCCCTCGGATTTGGCGATGGCCAGCGTCGTGGTGGAGTCTAGCCCTCCGCTAAGTAGCACAACAGCCCTTCTCATGTCTCGACTTCCCCAGTCCTACGATTAGTCAAATGGACAACTCCGTCGTGGCCAAGTACGGCGCCCCGCCGATCTCGACCGGCATGAACGCTCCAACCTGCACATGAACTGTTCGATCAAGCGTGTAGCATAGCGTTGCACCCTGGTGCACTTTATCACGTTAGTGACCACTATACTATAGTATCGTGAGCCGCTACGCCCCTCGCGTGGATAGGCTGCGTTGGAGCGCGACCCCGAGCGGGTCCATGCCCTTCTCGCGCGCCGTCTGGATATCGAACACATCCCACGAACCGGTAAACGCCGAGTCCTCTACCGCCGCGTCCTCAGCCATCCCCCCTGGGTCATCCTCGGCGGATACCGAACCATCCGGCGCATCCTCGGTCGGCGCCAGTAAGCGGGTCATCGACGCGCCACGGGGGGATAACGCGGCGCCATCTGTCGCGCCAGCCAGCGCGGTTTCGTAGCGGGCCAGACGCTCCTCCAGCTTGGAGACAAGCGCTTCACCCAGCAATCCGGTTTCTTCGACAAAGGCGTCGAGTCTCGCCATCATCAACACGGCGGCCCCATCATTCACCAATGCGGTGGACCCATCATTCACCAATGCGGCGGCCCCGTCATTCACCAATGCGGTGGACCCATCATTGCCTGCCACATGGCCGCTCACGGTTACCGGATTATCAAGGGTATGCTGGCTCGGGTCGGGCCGGCCTGACGCCAGGGCCAGGCTACCTAGACGCGCGCGGAGGCGCACAAGACCCGTCAACACGCCGCCGAGGACGGCCGCCTCCGCGACAACCGCCACGCCCAACACTATGATTTCAGGTTGCAACAATTGTCCCCCTTTTTCAGTCGATAGGCGATAGGCGATAGGCGATAGGCGATAGGCGATAGGCGATAGTCGACAGTAACGTTGGTAGTGAGTACTCCGGTTATGTTGTGATGCCCAGGGGCGAATGCCGATATTCCATCGCCCATCGCCCATCGCCCATCGACTATTCAGCGGCGATGTACGCGCGCAGCCGCGTGATAGCCCGCGCGTGGAGCTGCCAGACGCGCGACTCTGAGACTTCCAGCACCTCGCTGATCTCACGCAGCGTCAGTGAGCGCTCGTAGTAGAGCGAAAGGACATGTTGCTCACGCTGGTCGAGCCGCCGCAACGCCCTGATGATGCTCTGATGCAGTTCGCGCTGCTCCATGTCGTGCCCCAGGCCGGGCGCATCGTCGGAGATACAATCCATCAACGTCGTCGTACCCTCGGCATCGTCGCCGGTGCGGACGGCGCGCTGCAGCGACACGACCGAGCAGACGGCGTCGGTCAGCGCGCGCCGCATTTGCGGCAGGGTGAGCCCAAGCTCGTCCGCCACCTCCTCGTCCGCCGGCGGACGCCCCAGCTGCTCCTCTAACGCTGTGAATGTACGCTGGATGTCTTTCACGCGCTTGCGTGACGTACGTGGCACCCAGTCGGCCGCGCGCAGTGCGTCGATGACACTACCGCGGATACGGTCGCCCGCGAACGACTCGAAGTTAACACCCCGCGCGGGGTCGAATCGATCTACCGCTTCGATAAGGCCGATCGTGCCGTAGCCGATCAGGTCGGCGGTGTCGAACACCTGGGGCAGGACCAGCGCCATGCGGCCGACGACGTAGCGGACGAGTGGCGCGAACTTTAAGATCATCGCCTCGCGTTCCCGCGCGCTTAGGCCCACCGCCGGATATACTGCCTCGTCTATCACGCTTGGCGCTGCCATGGCGTCTCCTTCATGCTAATTCTACGTTGTCGATGGTCGATGGTCGACTTTCAACTTTCACTTTCGACCTCCTGGGGCATAGCGAGAGTGGGAGCGGACGCGGCGCCAGCCTTGTCGGTAGTGGCTGGCGCGCGCAGGCCGCGCTGGATACCACGATCGATGATACCGACCAGGGGTAAGCCAAGCAGGAGCGTCACGACGCATGATACGCCCGCCTTGAGAAATGCGTCCATCGTCGCCGCGCCCTGTAGCTGCGCCGTGGCGGCGACCACGAAGAAAACCGCCGTGGCGACATAGACCAGGACTTTGCGTACGTTGATCTCAATCATCGATCGCTACCCCTTACCCTGTGCGCCCTGTTGACTGGAACCACGAATGGCAGCCGTCACAATAGCGGCGAAGTCCGGCGTGGGCGCGTCGTCGGCCAAATGCGCGCCCGGCGCGACCAAGCCCACATGCTGGCGTAACGCGGTCAGCGCCCCGAGCGCGGGCACAATGTTGCGCGTTTCGCTCGTCTTGCATAGCACGGCCACCACGTCGGGCGCCGCGCGGCGGACGGCTACCAGCGCCTCATGGATGTCATCCCCCTGCCCCGTCGCCGGCACACAGGTCACGACCGTTCCACCGGGCGTCAGCCACCCTTCTAACTCCCGCGCGTCCTGATCGGGCGCCCAGGAGGGCAACTCAACCAGGCGCAGCGCGTCCCGGCGACGGCGCTTCAAGAGGGAGCGCAACCCGGCAGGGTTATACAGGTGCTCGACCGGATAGTCGAACACCGCGCCGAGCGCGTTGGCCTGCGCCGCCGCGCCGATGCGTCCGCCCTGTGTATTCACGAGCGTGACCTCCCGCTGCCCCCCGCGCGCCGCCCACAAGGCTAGATGGGCAATCAATGTACTCTTGCCCGCCCCGGCCGGCCCGGTCACCAAAAATGTTCCCGTCAATGGGGCCAGCGTCCGCCCTTGTGCAAGAATCTCCGATGAAGGCAGCAGCGGAACACGCGGAATACGCGAGAGCAGGATGTCTATGAGGGCCAGGCGCGCCGCGCGCTCATCCGTCAGTACCTGGCCGCCGTACTCGGCCACCGTTTCGGCCAGTAGGTCCGCGACGAGTGAAGCGGCCATACCGCGCGCCACGAGCTCACGCGAGATAGCCCGCAGCGGATTAACGCTCTGCTCAGGTTCCGCATCCGCTACGGAGACTGACGTCGCTTGCCCCGGCTTCACCGCGGCCCGCGCTGGCTCAGCCGGCGACTGATAAGCGCGCAGGGCATGGATGCCCTGCGCGATCGCGCGCGGAGCCGCGCCGCTCCGCGCGGCGCTGTTTTCCATAGCCTGGCGTGGCTGCCGCGTCACAGTTTCCTTGGGCGCTACTACGCGGCTAGGGCGAGCCTTCACAGGTGGGGTAGCGGCCTGCTCCACTGTCGCGTCGCCACCTGTATCGTCAGACACGGGAGTGGACAGTAGCGGCAAGCTGCTCAACCATGGCCGCACGCCCCTGCGCTCATCGACCGCGGGCGTGGGCGGCTGAACCGCGCTCGGCGCTTTCTCACGCGACACGCCCGGTGTTGGGTTCTCCTCGTTCGATTGCTTACCCATGCTGACCACCCGCTTCAAAATCAACAACCCCTTCCGCGACCGTTTCGACACCCGGCGCCAGCTCACGGTACGAGAGCAGCACCAGGTTGGTGAAGTTGCGTTCGATCAAACGGCGTAATGACCAACGCAACTGTGGTGAGCACAATAGCATTGGCTGATAACCCCGGCTGGCCATACTCTCCATCCGCTCGGCCAACGTGCGCAGGAACGTTTCGACGGCGACCGGCGAGAGCACCAGCACCGGACCATCCTCCGTCCGCTGTATCGAGGAGAGTAGTGACCCTTCGACCGCAGGGCTGAGCGTGAGCGTGTGGATCTTGCCGTCCGGCCCCACGTTCTGCCCTGCAATGGCTTGCGCCAGGCCGCGCCGTGCGTGCTCCACCAGCGCGTCGGGTTCGCGCGTCACACGCGCGGCGTTGCCAACCGATTCCAGGATCGTCGGTAGGTCGCGAATCGAGACACGCTCTTGCAGCAGGGCCTGCAACACGCGCTGCACCTCACCCACCGTCAAGAGGGCGGGCACGACTTCCTCGACGACGGCGCTGTGCCCCTCCTTGAGACGGTCGATCAGCTGCTGCGTCTGCTGACGGTCGAGCACCTGCGGCGCGTAGCGCTTGATGAGTTCCGTGAAGTGCGTGGCGATAACCGACCCAGGGTCGACCACGGTATAGCCCAGGATCTCGGCGCGCTCGCGCAGCTCGGCGTCGATCCAGATCGCCGGCAGCCCAAAGGCAGGCTCCGTCGCCGGCAAGCCGGGCAGCTCCTCGTCAACCATCCCCGCGTTCATTGCCATCAGGCCGGCTGGCACAACGTCGCCGGAGCCGATTACCGCGCCGCGCAAGAGGACGCGATAATCGTTGGCGCCCAGTTGCAGATTGTCGCGCACGCGCACCGTCGGCAGAATCATGCCGAGGTCGGTGGCCGTCTGCCGCCGGATCAGGCTGATGCGCGCCAGCAAATTGCCGCTCTCGCCATCGACCAGTGGGACCAACCCGTAGCCAATCTCCAACTCCAGGGGGTCGATGTTGAGCAAGTTCGTCAACTCCTCGCCCTCCGATGGCGCCGGGAGCGCCGGCGCGCCGCCAGCGGCGGCCTCGGTCACGGTCGGCACGCCAGGTTCGCGTCCCTGGCGCAACGAGACAACGCGCGAGAGGGCGTACATCGTCGCCGCGACCACAAAGAACGGAATCTTGGGCAAACCGGGGATGAGGCCAAGCAACACAAGCAAGACGCTAGAAATCAGCAGCGCCCGCGGATTACCGAAGAGTTGGCGCACCACGTCGCTGCCGAGCGTCACGCCGGTCGAGGCCGAGCGCGTCACGATGATGCCGGTCGCGGTCGACACGAGCAGCGCGGGGATCTGGCTGACCAGCCCGTCGCCGACGGTAAGCAGCGAGTAGTGTGACATGGCCGAGCCGATATCGAGACCCTGTTGGACCGTACCGACGACAAAGCCGCCGATGAGATTGATCACGATCATGATCAGGGCCGCGATGGCGTCTCCGCGCACGAACTTACTGGCGCCGTCCATGGCGCCGTAGAAGTCCGCCTCCTGCTCCACGACCCTCTTGCGCGCGCGCGCCGCCACCTCAGTGATGAAGCCGGCGGCGAGCTCGGAGTCGATGCTCATCTGCTTACCGGGCATGGCGTCGAGGGTGAAGCGTGCCGCCACCTCGGCCACGCGGCCGGCGCCGCTGGTGATGACCACGAACTGAATCACCATCAGCACCATGAACATCACCAGCCCTACGACGAGGTTGCCGCCGACGACGAACTGCCCGAACGCGTTGATGACATCGCCGGCGTTACCTTGCAGTAGGATCAGGCGTGTCGTTGAGACGCTAATGCCCAGGCGAAACAGCGTTAGCACCAATAAGAGCGACGGAAAGACCGAGAACTGCAACGGCGCCGTAATGTACATCGCGACAAGCAGAACCGTCACGGTCAGCGCGATGTTGAGCGTGATCAGAATATCGAGCAGGATCGGCGGCAACGGGATAATCATCATACCGACGATGACCATCACTGCCCCGGCCATCACCGCGTCGTTGCTCAACAGCACGCTACGCAGCCCGTTCGTCCCTTGCGGCGGTACCCCACCCGCGCCTCGCGGCGCATCCGCCCGTACCTGCATGCTCATTCGTAGCCCTCAGCTATCAGCTATCAGCTGATGTGTCGTTCGTTATCTACTGGGAGCGCCGGCTCTTGCCGCGCTGCCAGTTGGCCGCGTCGTATCTACTGGGAGCGCCGGCGCTCCCAGTAAATACGACGCTCATGGCCTGCCTCCCATACTCGCCCGCGATGTAGCTGACTGCTGATCGCTGATCGCTGATCGCTGACTGCTACCCGCTGACCGCTTCGGACGCTTCACGCGGTACACGAAGGCCAGCACCTGCGCGACCGCTTGATACAACTCGGCGGGGATCTCGCGATTCACCTCGACGGACTTATACAGAGCTTGCGCGAGCGGTTTGTTTTCCACAATGGGAATATTGTGGGCTTGCGCGGTCTGTCTAATGCGTAACGCGACGAGGTTCTGGCCTTTGGCGATCACCTTGGGAGCGCGCATCTTGCCTACCGCATACTGAATCGCTACGGCGAAGTGCGTCGGGTTGGTGATGATCACGTCGGCCTGGGGAACCTTGCGAATGCCGCCGCCACTCATGAGCGAGCGCAAGCGCCGGCGCCCCTGTTGCCGCATACGCGCCCGCATCTGCGGGTTGCCTTCCATGCTCTTGGCTTCTTCCTTGATCTCCTGCTTGGTCATGCGCATACGGCGGTAGTAGGCGAAGTAGCGGTAGCCTAGGTCCGCCAAGCCCAGGATGAAGTAGATCGCGCTGATCTGTATCAACACCTGCATAACGTCGCCCCATACCACGCTGGCCCCCATGGGGATCGACGTAAACGCCAGCGCGGGGAGCAGCGCGCGCCACGCCGGCGACCACGAGAACACCACCAACACGGCCACGGCGACCTTGACGATCGCCTTGAGCAACATGATGAGCGCTTCCTTGCCGACGAGATGCTTGGCGTTGCTAAGGACGTTGAGCTTGCGCAGCGACGGCGCGGCGCCCTTGAGTGAAACGAGGCCGCGCGTGTTGAGCGCGCCGATCACGATAGCTCCCACCACGACAGCAATGGCAAGGGCGACAAGGAGCGAGAGGCCCGCCAGCATATCCGTGCGCACCCGCGCCCCGATCGTCGCCTCGCTGATCACTCCTGGGTTAGCCGCCGCCGCCAAATCCGCTGTCAGTAGGGCGAGCAGGCCGCCGAAGATATGGCCGCCCTGCTGCTGGAGCACGATGAGCATGATAAGAGCGAGCGCCCCACCGGCAAAGTCGGGGCTCGTCGGCGTTTCACCGCGCCGTCGCGCCTCGCGCAGCCGCTGTGGTGTCGCCTTCTCGGTCTTGTCCCCGGCGCTAGTGGGTCACGCCCCATCTAAATGGAATTGAAACGCAGCGGCCTATCGTGGCTGCTACCCGCCCTGTGACGCCCGTTGACTAGCCAGGGGTGGCACTTGACCAACTCCAGTTAAATGGGGCGTGACCCACTAGCGGCCATCGTACGCCTCCGGCGTGAGTCGATAGTCGATAGTCGATAGTCGATAGTAGTACGCCAGCAGTCGCACGGGCAGACGATTTACTAACACCTGCGTCGCACCCACGTCCTTTCTATCGACTATCGACTATCGACTATCGACTATCGACTATCGACTAATTACTGACCGAACGACCCAAGCATCATCCGTGGCAGGCCCGCGTCGATGCGCCCGATGACGACGATCATGGCGGCGAGGCCGCCGATGAGCGCGACCAGACCCAACAGCAGATCGAGCGGCATGCTGAGCACAAAAACGTTGAGCTGCGGAAGGGCGCGGCTGACCACACCTAAGATAAGGTTGGCGGCGAAGATGCTGGCGGCGAGCGGCAGCGAGATCTGTAGGCCAATAGCGGTCACACCGATCGCCGCATTGAGCGCTGCGTTGAGGAAGGACGGCGAGAGAGCGCTCGCCGTCAGCGGAGCGAGATCGAAAGAGCGCGCCAACGAGGCGACGAGCCACTGGTCGCCCTGCACGGCCAGGAACGTCAGGACCGCGACGATCGTGTAGAACTGCGTCACGATCTGGTCGGGCTGTCGCGTCAGCGGATTGAGCACCGCCGCCGTGGAGAGTCCCGTTTGCAGCGAGGCGATCTGGCCGGCGACCTGCATGGCGAAGAACAGCGTGCGCGCGATGAAGCCGAGCACGACGCCAATCACCAGCTGTGCAACGATAAGCAGCGCGAACGACCCTACATCGACGGGCACATGGGCGCGCGCGACGCTTGGTGCCCCGACGAGCACGAGCGATAAAATGATCGCCAATCCCGCCTTCACCGGACGGGGTACCTGCGGATCGCCGAGCACAGGCGCGCTCAGGATGAGCCCGCTCACGCGCGCCAGGACGACCAGGAAGATCACGATCTGGCTGCTCGTAAACCCGACCGTCACGAGGCGCCGCCGGGTAGATAGGTCAGCATATGAGTGGCGAACTGCAAGAGTTGGTGAAACATCCAGGGGCCAAGGAGAGCGATAGCGGCGAAGACAGAGATGATCTTAGGCGCCATGGACAACGTGGAATCGTTGATCTGCGTGACGGCCTGAAACAAGCTAACCACCACGCCGACCACCAATCCTGCCATGAGCAGCGGCACACTAAGTTCGAGCGCGAGGGTCATCGTGCTTTGCAAGATATTAAAGACATCGGACTGGCTCACGATCATCCTCCTCTAGCCCTTCACGGCGTCCGGCCCTATCATGACCGGCTTCCACACCGATACTGTAGCGACGACCAAGCGCGCGACCCAAACAAGTCGGGAGTCGGGAGTCGGGAGTCGGACGGGGATGCTACCGCCAAGCCCAACCACTATTACCATGACACTGCTCACCTATAGCTCACTTCCGACTTCCGACTTCCGACTTCCGACTTCCGACTTCCGACTTCCGACTTCCGACTTCCGACTCTGCTGGCCCCATTTGGGGGATTGCGCCCCCCTACCCCCGATCCTTATCATGACCGCACGTCAAATAACCGCCTTAGCAGAAAAGAAGGATGAATAGAATGCGTGTGATCGCCAACCTGTCGGTTATGGTCAAAATCGTCGGAGCAGGCCTCATTACCGTGGCCCTGCTCCTCGGCAGCGTGGGGCTCGCCGCCGCCAGCTTCACAGGCATGGCGCGCCAGGTCCAAGCGGCCGCAACGGCTCATCGCCTCTCTGAGGCCGTCGCGGCCGCCTACGAGCAATGGACACTCGACGACGACCAATCCAACATGTACGCCGCCGTCGTGGCCCTGCGCGAACCGGCGCAGCACGCCCTCGCCGAGACGACCTACCAACAGGCTGTGCAGGCCCGCGCCGCGGTCACCCCCGCCCTCGCGACAGCTCGGACCCTGGCCACCACCGACCAGGAACGTCAACTGCTTGATCGCATTCAGACCGAACTAGCCAGCTACGACGGCTACACGCAGCTGCTGCGCCAGCAGGCCCTGGCCGGTCACATCCAGCGCGCCGTCCACGTCGTCACGGTCGAGAACCTCATCCCCTCCAATGACCTACCGCTTGCCTTCGCCGCCCTGGAGCAGCAGGCCAACGCCGGCGTCACGGCCGCCAGCGCCGCCAGCGCCGCCAGCGCCGCGTCGGGGACGCGCCTGCTGACCATTCTGGCGGTCGTGGGTCTCCTCTCCCTCCTGCCCACGATCATGATCGCACGGGCCGTTGCCCGGCCCCTACGCCGCTTGACGCAGGCCGCGGCGCGGCTGGCCGTCGGCGACACAGCGGTGGTGGAGTTCCTGCCTCCGGCCACAGCCGACGAGTCGGGCCGCCTCGCGGCGGCCTTCCGTACCATGGTGACCCACCAACAAGAGGTAGCGGCGGCGGCGACCGCCGTGGCAGAGGGAAATCTGACCGTAACCGTCGCCCCGAAGGATGCGGCCGACACGTTGGGCCATGCCATCGCGACCATGGTAGACAACCTGCGTGCGCTGGTCCGTCAGGTCACGGCCACGGCAGGTCGAGTTGGAACCCAGACCACGCAACTCGCGGAGGTGTCTGGACAGATCGGACAGGCCAGCGGGCAAATCGCGCAGGCCATTGAGGAGGTCGCGCGCGGAGCCAGCGAGCAGAGCAGAAGCGCGGCCGGCGTCCTGGGCCAGATGAGTGAGTTGGGCGCGGCGGTCACGCAAGTGGCGACGAGCGCCGAGGCGCAGGTCCAGGGCGCCGAACGGGCCGTGGCGACGGCGCGCGAGGGCGGGACGGCCGTGACCCAGACCATCGCCAGCATCGCTGAGGCGCGCGCGGCGGTAGAGCGTAGCGCCACGCAGGTCGCGGCGCTTGGCCACAGTAGCCGCGAGATCGGGGCGATCGTCGACGCGATCGACGACATCGCGGCGCAGACCAACCTGCTCGCGCTCAACGCGGCCATCGAGGCGGCGCGGGCCGGCGAGCACGGCAAGGGCTTCACAGTGGTCGCGGCCGAGGTGCGCAAGCTGGCCGAGCGCAGCAGCGCCGAGACCAAAGAAATCACGGCGCGCATTGGGGCGATCCAGGCGCAGGTGACGGACGTCGTGGCGGCGATGCAGGCGGGCAGCGGCGCGGTCGAGCAGAGCGCGGCGTTGGGCCAGCAAGCGGGGGCGGCGCTGGAGAGTATCCTGGGCGTGGTCGAGGAAACGACAGCGCAGGCGCGGGCGATTGGTGGCGCGGTGGCCCAGATGCGTGCGGGAACCGAGGCGGTAGGCGCGGCCATCGAGGGCATCGCGGCGGTCTCGGAGCAGAGCGCGGCGGGGGCCGAGGAGGTCTCGGCCTCGACGCAGGAGCAGTCGGCGGGTGTCGAGGAGATGGCCGGAGGGGCGCGAGAACTGGCCGCGCTGGCCGCGGAACTGCAAACCCTGGTCGGGCGCTTCACCCTGGACAGCGACACGGCGACGGTCGAGCCTAGCGCCGTTGTCTCCCGTCGCCGCGCGTCCGACTGGGGCGCCAACTCCGCCGAGCAGGGACGCGCCCAGGCGGTGTAATCGAGCTTGCAGAGCCTCGGCGTTCCTGGGCTACGTCGAGCCCTGGCTTGGATTGAGCGAGTCCCACGATG
>JAABUZ0100009809.1_pt1 | contig 10827 bp, 9 predicted proteins | sample 5562091 | NCBI WGS metagenome assembly JAABUZ01 (sample SAMN12813069, study PRJNA571459) | rock metagenome | isolation source: Antarctica rocks | place: Antarctica: Victoria Land, Linnaeus Terrace sud | collected 2015-12-21
CGATGTCGTCTGCGGCGTGGCCGTTGGCACGCGCCTTGCCGTACAGGCCGAGTGCGAGTTCGAGCAGTGGGGGATGGGCGCCGAGCTGTTGGGCGAAGTCATCGACCTGCTCGAGGCCTTCGTGCAACGTTGCTACCGACCCGGGCGCCGGCCGATACTGCCCGCGGGCCATCAGCGGCCCGCGGGCTGTCATGGCCGCCGAGGAGGCGACCGTGCCGTCCAGCACGGTCAGCAGCCGGTCGAGGTCGACGCCGGCCCGGCGCGCCAGGCCGAGTGCCTCGGCGGTGGCCAGGGTGTTGACAGCGAGCAGCAGATGGGCGACGTACTTGGTCACCGAGCCCGCCCCGAACGGCCCTAGGTGCTCCACTCGGTCCGTCACGGCCTTCAGGACGGGATGCACGACGTCGAACGCCTGCTTGTCCCCGCTGCCGAAAACCGAGGCGGTCCGACTGGTCACCATCGCAGGCATGCCGCTAATCGGGGCGTCGAGCATCGCCGCACCGCGCTCGGCCAGAGCATCTCGGCAGCGCTGCTTGACCGCGATCGGCATCGTGCTCATCTCCACGACCACCAAGTCCGAACGTGTCCCGGCCAGCAGGCCCTCGTCGCCTAGAACGACCTCCAGCAAGGCGTCCGGTCCGGGCAGGATGACGAGCACCGCCTGGCAACGCGCCGCCAGGTCTGCGGGTGACGCCACGGCCGTGCCACCGAGGGTGAGGAACTCGGGGGGCATCGCCGAGCGGCGGAAGCCAGCGACGCTGTAGCCGGCGGCGAGGAGGTTGGCGACGACAGGAAGCCCCATGGTGCCGACCCCGACGACCCCGACGCTCGCGCCCGGGCCGCATTCGTTTGGTTCCTTCGATGAAGTCACTGGCTGCCACTTTCGACGAAGGCTAACGAGGAGTCCGACAGGCGCAGCGAGACCGTCAGGCTGCCCTCGATCAGGGTCCAGCGTTGCAGCGTGTAACGGCGCAGTCCGTTCTTGGCGAATGGCTCCTCGTCGGCTAGCGCTCGGGCGTGTGCCTCGTCGCCGGCGCGCAGAACAGTAAGCCCTGCTCCAGTGCGGCTGCCGTCGGCGGCGGCCAGCGGCCCGGACGCGAACAGCACTCCACGGGCCTCGAGGTCGACCATGTAGCGCAGGTGATCGGAGAACAGCGGCTCGAGTTGCTCGGGCGGTACGACCGGGGTCCAGTACAGCAGCCACAGCCCTAACCGGGCGGAGCGCTCGACCGGCAAGTCACGGGTCATGATTGGGAATTCCGCGACTAGGCCGACAGGAACTCGGCGACGAGGCTGTTGAACTCGCGGGTGTGTTCGATCATCGTCCAGTGTCCGCAGGCGCCAATGGCGTGCAGCCGCACATCCTGAAAGACCGCCAGCAGTGGCAGGGAGGTCGACTGGAAAGGCACGACCCGGTCGTCACGGCCGTGTACCAGCAGTACCGGCTGGGATATGGAGGCCAGTTCGTCCGCAGACAACGCCAGGTCGTCAACCCAGCGTTGCCGCGGGGCGGGGAACATTGCCTCCCATGACGCCCGCACGGTCGGCTGCAGGCTGGCCTGATAGCGCAACGCGACGAGGTCGCCTTCGGCGAGCGATTGGTCGAAGGCAAACAGCTGGATGAGCCGAACAAGCTGGTCATATCCGCTGCGGTGAGCCGGCCGCGTGGCCGGCCCGCCGCAGAGTCCTCGCGGGTCAGGGCGATGAGTGCTCCGTGGACTTCGAGCACGTCCGCGTAGGGCAGGTCGAGAAGCGTGCGGGACGCGACCGCTACCCGAAGCAGGTTGCTGCGGCCCAGGACCGAGGCGTGGCGGACCATCGCGACCAGCGGGACGACGCCGGACCCGCCGGCGATGCCCACCGCCGGGGTGTCGCCAGGCCAGACGAACCAACCGCCGATCGGGCCGCGCACGTCCAGCTCGTCGCCCACCTGCGTGACATCCCCGAGGTAGCCCGAGACCTCGCCGTCCTCGAGCCGCGCGACGAACAGCTCGACCAGCGGCTCCGACGGGGGTGAGGCGATGGAGTACGAGCGCTGGGCGACGTAGCCGTCGGGGGCGGTAAGCCGGACGACGTAGTGCTGGCCGGGCAGGTGCTCGATCCGGTCGGGCACGTCCAGGCGCAGCGCGACGGCGCGCGGAGCCCGGTGGCTGACCTGCCGGACGGTGGCGCGCCGCCAGGCCCCGGTAGGCGCTCGCTCGCGGCCGGCGAGAAGCCTGCCCGGGTGAGCGTCGGCTACCTGCTGGGGCTCGGTCATCTGTGGGGGCTCGGTCACCTGCTGGGGTTGGGTCAGCTGTGGGGGCTCAGTCACCCTGATACCGCTGCTCGAGCCACGGGTCGCCGAGGTCGTGGTAGCCGTTGCGCTCCCAGAAACCCTGCTCGTCGTGGTCGAGCAGGGTGATCCTCGTGACCCATTTCGCGCTCTTCCAGAAGTACAGGTGCGGGACGAGCAGCCGCGCTGGGCCGCCGTGCTCACGCGGCAGCGGTTTGCCTTCGTGCGTCCAGACGATCCAGGCCCGTCCGCCGGTGACGTGCTCCAGGGGCAGGTTGGTGGTGTATCCGGTGCTCGAGGTCGCCAGCACGTGCGTCGCCTGCGGCAGTGGGCTGGCCGCGTCGAGCAGGACATCGACGCTCACCCCACCGAAGGCGGTGTCGAGTTTGGACCAGGTCGTGACGCAGTGGATGTCGCCCTGGTACTGCGACCCGGGCATGCGGTGCAGCTCATCCCACGTCCAGGTCTTCGCCGAGCCAACGAGACCGTCGACCGACATCGTCCAGGCGGCCGGGTCGAGCGTCGGCGTCACCTCGGCGGTCAGCACCGGAAACTCCTGCCTGGCGTCGTACTGGCCGGGGGGAAGGCGGGGGTCACGCTCGGTGTGCTTGCGGCCGAGAAATCCGCGGGTGGCTGGGGGCACTGGTCGTCCTTTCCCTATGCGACGCTCGCTCGTCGGTCTGCGGTGAGCCGGCGCTGAGCAGGGCTGCCGCTGCGGCGCCGGTGAGCAGCCCGGCGGCGTGGCGCCGGGTCCCAGCGTTCGGACAGCAATACCCGGGCGAGCAGCACTGCCACCGCCGGGCCATTCGCAGCAACCCCCGAAACGATGGCGAGCTGCCCGCTGGCGGCCGCTGCCAGGACCAGCAGGTTGCCCACGCCCGCGAGCACCCCGGCACCGAGCATCAGCCCGCCGACCGTCCGGGGCGGCCTGCCGGAGGCGGTGAACCCGCGGGCGGCGACGGGCACTCCGAGCAGGAGCGAGACCGCCTGGCCTGGTGCCAGCGGCCGGGCCGGGCTGCCGTGCCACCCTGATCGGGGTGGTGCAGACGCGGGGGTCAGCTGTGGGTCTTGGCGTAGCGCACCAGGCCGGCGACGTCGTCGGCGAGCAGCCGGCCGATCGCGCCGCTGGAGTACACAACGGTGATGATCGTGCCGTCGGGGGCCAGCACGAACCCGGTGGACTGCAGGTAGTGCGGTTCGTCGTTGGTGTAGGCGCCGGTCGCCGCCGCGACGGCGTCCGGGTCGGCGCTGTGCCCGACCGGGAAGGGCAGGTGACGCTTGTCGACCAGCGCCGCTGAGGTCGCCTCGTCGTCGACGGACAGGGCGACGACCTTGACGCCCAGCTCGGTGAGGGTGTCGGCGGCTCGAGCGAAACCGGACAGCTGGGTGTTGCAGTAGGGGCACCAGGCCCCGCGGTAGATCAGGACGACGCCGAAGGAGCCGGCGAGGTCACCGGGCAGTGAGATGGTGCCGCCGCCGACCCGCTGCAGGCTCAGCGCCGGCATCGGCTGACCGTTGGCCAGGTGGGTGGTGGGGGCTGCTGTTGCGGTCATGGCCTTCTCCTGGGTGCGGTGGACGTCGATCAGAGGGCGACCCCGGGCCTAAGGAGCTGGCCACGGTTTGCTCCAACCGGTGAGTGCCACCAGCCGGCAGGTCGTTACACCCACGTCCCAGAACGGCGTCCACTTCCTCCAGGTGCCGCTCCTCCAGGTGCCGCTCAGGCAGCCGCACCGCGTGCCTCCGAACCGGGAGACCTATCCGCAGGTGGTGGTGGCCGGGTGTCCGGTGGTGGCCGGGTGTCCTGTGCTGCCCGGTGTCCGGTGGTGCCCATGGCCTGCCTGCCCGGGCAGAACCATGCCGACCCTCCCTCCGAAGACGCGCGGCTCTGGTCAGCAGTGTGCGGCAGCGTGCCGGGCTGGGTGTAACGCAGGCAGGCCGAGCTGCACTAACAGGTGCTCAGCCCCGTCGCCGTCTTTGGAGCCCTATGCGCCAGCCTCCCCTTCCCCGGTTCCGCAGCCCGCTGCGCGGCCCGTGGCTCACCGCCACCTTCGCCAGGGTGCTGCTGGTCGGCCTGCCGGTTGTGATCGTGACCGGGCTGCTGTCGTACGCGGCATACGAACCCCGGCTCGCCGGGAACGACACCACCCCCGGCGCCGGGCTGCTGCGGTTCTACCTGTTCGCCTGGCCGACCAGCCCGTCGTGGATCTACCGGCTGACGCAGGGCGTGCACGTCACGCTGGCGCTGGTGCTGATCCCGGTGGTGCTGGCCAAGCTGTGGTCGGTCATCCCGCGGCTGTTCGTCTTCCCGCCGGTCACGTCGGTTGCGCAGGCAGTCGAACGCATCTCGCTGCTCGCCTTGGTCGGCGGGATCCTGTTCGAGGTCATCACCGGTGTGCTGAACATCCAGAACGACTACGTCTTCGGGTTCAGCTTCTACACCGCGCACCTGTACGGGGCGTGGGTGTTCATCGCAGGCTTCGTCGTGCACGTCGGCATCAAGCTGCCGACGATGCGCCGGGCGCTGCGCACCCGCCGGCTGCGCGAGGAGCTGCACGTGCCCCTCGAGGCGACCGGGCCCGAGCGCACCGGGCTGGGCATCGACGACGAGCTGGTGACCCGCACCCCGGCGCCGGCGACGATGTCCCGGCGGGGGCTGCTCGCCGTCGTCACCGGCGCCGCCGCCCTGGTCGGGGGGCTGTCGGTCGGGCAGACCCTGGGCGGGCCGCTGCGCCGCACCGCGCTGCTGTCCCCCCGGGGCCGCTCCTACGGCAGCGGACCGACCGACTTCCAGGTCAACATCACCGCCGCCGCCGCCGGCGTCGCCCCCGCCGCCACCGGCGGCGCCTGGCGTCTGGCGGTGACCGGTCCCGGCGGCAGCAAGACCCTGTCCCGCGCCGAGCTGCTGGCCATGGACCAGCACAGCTACCAGCTGCCGATCGCCTGCGTCGAGGGCTGGTCGTCGGTGCAGACCTGGACCGGGGTGCGGCTGCGCGACCTGGCCGCGCTGGTCGGTGCCCGCGGCCACCAGGTGCACGTGCAGTCGATCCAGAGCTTCGGCTTCGGCAGCGTCCGGCTGTCTGAGGGCCAGGTCGCCGACCACGCGACGCTGCTGGCGCTGAAGGTCAACGGCGCGGACCTGACCCGCGACCACGGCTACCCCGCCCGGATGATCATCCCTGGGGCGCCGGGGGTGCACTGCACCAAATGGGTCCGGCAGCTCAGCTTCGAGCAGCCGGCATGAACCGATTCCAAGCCCGGTTTCAGGCCAAATTCCGGGCCGGCTACGGCGCCCCGCCGCTGCACCTGCTTGCCCTGGTCGCCTGTTTCGCCGTCGCCGGCTACGCGGTGCTGAAATGGTTCGACGCCCCGCAGGTGATCCGGCTGTTCGTCTGGTTCGCCGGCGCGGTCATCGCCCACGACCTGATCCTGTATCCGCTGTATGCGCTGGTCGACCGCGGGCTGGTCAGAACGCTGCCGGTGCGGGCCGTGAACTACATCCGGGTGCCGGTGATGCTCGCCGCGCTGCTGCTGCTGGTGTGGTGGCCGCTGATCACCGGCCACCCCGAGGCGCAGTACCGCGCCGCGACCGCGATGACCACCTCGCTCTACCTGGGGCGCTACCTGCTCGTCGTCGCCGCCCTGTTCGCCGGCTCCGCGCTGCTCTACGCCACCCGGCTGATCCGAGCCAGCCGGAACCCGGCTCCACCAGCCAGCCCGGCTCCACCGCCGGCCGGCGCAGCGGTCAGGCCAGGCCCCGCCACCGGCTCGCAGAACTAGCCCCTCACCCAGGGCTTAGCAGCGCGAAGCGCCGCCCGTGCTGCGACCAGTAACAGTTGACCACCAGTCCCGAACCAGCCGCTGCGCGCCCGAGGCCAGCACCGGCAGCGAGCCGGGCCCACGGGAACGGGCCGCTGACCCGCTCACCGGAGCCGAGCTGCAGCCAGCGGCAGTCGGAGACGCTGTCGGGGTCGAGCTCGACCAGCACCCGGCCACCCGGCGTGAGCAGGCCCGCCGCCTGGATCAGCAGCCGGCGGGGATTGCCGCCGATGCCGACGTTGCCGTCCAGCAGCAGCACCCCGTCCCAGGTGCCGCGGCCCGGTAACCGGCCGAGGGCGTCGGCGTGCAGCGCCGGTACTCCCGACCGGCGGGTCAGGGCGACCGCCGCAGCGGAGGTGTCCGCCCCCAGGACGGCCAGGCCAGCGCCGTGCAGGTAGGCAGAATGCCGGCCGGGTCCGCACCCCAGGTCCAGCACCCGAGCCTGCGCAGGCAGCGCCGCGCGCAGCCGGTCGAGCGCGGCCCGGTCGGCGGGCTCTGCCGGCGCGCACCAGCGGTGCAGCGCCAGCGCAACAGGCAGGCCGCCAGCCGGCCGGGCCAGCAGGTGCACCGGCGGCAGTCCGGTCAGGTGCGCGGCCAGCGCCTCGTCGTAGAGCTCCAGCGCCGACACCGCACCCCCACCCACGCCCACGCCCACGCCCACGCCCGGACCGTCGCGGTCGACGCTGCCGACGCTGCCGACGGGGTCGGCGTGCTCGGACTCCGGCGCGCGCCGTGCAACGCTCGCCTTCCCCGGCTCGGGTGGCCAGGACAGTTCAGCTGGGTTGTGGGCTACTACGGGACGGGTCATGGATCCCCTGCCTGGGCCGGCGGCTGGACGTAAACGGGTGTGAGTGCGCGAGCCGCGATCGGCGTTACACGACCACCGGCCACCAGCAGGGCCGAGTCAGTTCTGCCTGCTGGTGTAACGCCCGGCCGGCGGGCGGCACCCATAGCCAACAAGGGGGCCTCGCGGGGAGGACCTTCGACGGGCCGGGGGGTGCTGGTGAGCCGCACCGCAGTCGCCGAGCACGCCTTCTTGTCCGACTGCGCCTCGGCGGCGCTGGTGACCCGCGAGGGTTCGGTCGACTGGCTGTGCCTGCCGCGCTTCGACAGCCCGCCGGTGCTGGGGCGGCTGCTGGACGACGCCGCCGGGCATCTGCTGCTGCGACCCGCCGACCCGGCGGCCGTCGCCGAACGCCGCTACCTGCCGGACAGCCTGGTGCTGCAGACGACGTGGACCTGCCCGAGCGGGCAGCTGGTCGTCCGTGACGCGCTTGCCCTAGCCGAACACGAACGCGGCCACCACCTGGGCCGCAGCTCCCCGGGGGTGCTGCTGCGCCGCGCGTGGTGCACAGCCGGTCGGGTGCAGGTGATGCTCGAGTTCTGTCCCCGCCCGGAGTTCGGCCTGGTGCACCCGCAGCTGGTCCCGGTAGCCGGCGGGCTGCGCACCCGCGGCGGCGCGACCGTCCTGCTGCTGTCCACGGCTGTCCCGCTGTCGGTTGAGGGTGCGACCGCCAGCGCGACCGTCGCGCTGGGCGAAGGCGAAGAGCTGACCGTCGCCCTGGAGCAGGCCAGTGCCTGGGCCCCGGCGCCCCGGCCACGGTCGGCCCGCACGGTCCGGCGCCAGCTGGTGCAGACCGAGAAGGGATGGCGCAGCTGGTCGGCGTTGCACCAGCGCTACGACGGGCCGCTGCGCGAGCTGGTGCACCGCAGCGGACTGGTCCTGCAGGGCCTGACCTACGCCCGAAGCGGCGCGATCGTCGCCGCGGCCACCACCAGCCTGCCCGAAGGCGAAGGCAGCGCCCGGACGTGGGACTACCGGTACACCTGGGTCCGGGACGCCAGCATGACCATGCGCGGGCTGTACGTCTCGGCCTGCCCCGACGAAGCCGGCCGCTTTTTCGCGTTCCTGGCCCGGGCAGCCGCGACCCAGCTCGACCGGGGGATGGACCTGCAGATCATGTTCGGCGTCGGCGGCGAGCGTGACCTGTCCGAACGCGAGCTGACCCACCTGTCCGGCTGGCGTGACAGCGCCCCGGTGCGCACCGGCAACGGGGCGTGGACCCAGCACCAGCAGGACGTCTACGGAGCGCTACTGGACGCGGCGTTCGTGCTGCGCACCCAGCTTGAGCCGATCGACACCCCGACCCGCGGCTTCCTCATCGCCGCAGTTGAAGCGGCCGCCGCCGGCTGGCAGGCCCCCGACCAGGGCATCTGGGAGATCCGCGGCCCGGCCCGGCGGTACCTGCACAGCGCGCTGATGTGCTGGGTGGCCCTGGACCGCGGCATCGCGCTCGCCGGCGCACTCGGCGCCGACGACCGGGTAGAGCGCTGGACCCGGGTGCGTTCCGACATCCGCACCGCGGTCCTGGAACAGGGCTGGAACGATGAGGTCGGTGCCTTCACCCAGTCCTTCGGCAGCCCCGAGCTGGACTCCTGCGCCCTGCTCGTCGCCCTGGTCGGCATCCTGCCCCCGGGCGACCCGCGGCTGACCTCCACCATCGACGCCGTCACCGCAGCCCTGTCCGACGAGCGTGGGCTGCTCTACCGGTACCGCAACAACGACAACCTGCCAGGTGAGGAAGGCACGTTCCTGCTGTGCACCTTCTGGCTCGCTGAGGCGCTCGCCGTCACCGGCCGACCCGACCAGGGCGAGCAGGTGCTGCGCCGCGCCGCTGCCTGCGCCAACGACCTGGGGCTGCTCGCCGAACAGACCAGCGCCGCCACCGGCGAGCTGCTCGGCAACTACCCCCAGGCCTTCAGCCACCTCGGCCTGGTCCTAGCCGCCCAAGCCGTCGCCACCGCCACCGCCGCCACCGCCGCCAGCCCGCCACCACCCCGGTGACGGGCAAGACCACGAAAGAGGACCCGATGAAAACAGCGATGGCAACTCTGCGCAGGACAGTGACCACCACGCACGACCCGCGCGGCGGTGGACGCCCCCGGCTGATCTTCCGGCATGACCACCACGCTCCCGCCGGCAGCCCGCAGCGCGAGTTCGAGCTGCTGCCCGGAGTCAGCGTCATCGGCAGCGCCCCCGACGCCGACCTGCGCCTCGTCGGCCTGGAAGCCCACCACGGCGAGATCCGGCGGGACACCGGCGACGAGTACACCTACGTCCACCTCGGCGCACCCACCGGCAGCACCGTCAACGGAATGCCCGTCCTCGAGAAGGTGCTGCACACCGGGGACCGGCTTCAGCTCCGAGGCTGGACCCTGTCCTTCGCCCGGGAGGAGTTCGCCGACCACGGCCGCCCACACGGCGGCCGGCTCGGCGGCCAACGACACCAACAGCCCCAACAGCAACCCCGCCTACGCGGCGCCACCCCCGCCGGAGGCGGCCACCCTCAAGGCGCCAACCCCGGCGAGTACTACTAGAACCGCACCAGCAACCGAACACTTGGCCGCCGGACAGGCACCGAACGCTGCCGCTTCGAAACAGGGATGCTTGCAGGCCGGCGAATAGGCCACGCCGAGCTCAGGGGCGTGCTTGGGCCCACTGGCGTAGCCGGGAGGTCGGTAAGCATCACCGAGCGGCCTTCCAGGGAAGCCAGCCGCGGGAGACGAAGTTCGGGCAGGGCTTTGGCGACCCGCACGCGGGACGCTCCGATGCGCCGCCGTGGTTTGACGCCGGGCCAGCTGTCGCGCTGACCGGCCAAGGGTTGCGGTTCGAGCGGTTATGGACAGCAGTGCTTTGGCAGCAGATGTATGTCGACATCACGCTGCGGTGCGATCCGCAGGGCATTGGCCGCGATCGTCAAGGCGGGGTTGAGGGCCGGAGGACGGAAACAACGAGCTGTCGCCGAGCCAGAGGTTGTCAACGTTGTGGCTGCGGCAGGCGGTGTCAGGGACGCTGGTGGCGGGGTCGGGCCCGGTGACGGCGGTGCCGCACATGTGCGACATGGTCTCGATGTCCATCCGCTGGGTGAAGATCAACGGGTAGCCCGACGTGCGCACGATGCTGGTGATCCGGCGGACGAGCCCCGCGGTGCGGGGCGCTGCCGCAGGCTGGAGCGGAACGAGCCCGCCACGCCTGGCCGGTGCGAGGACCTGCGCACCATCGCCCGCGACATCGACCCGGCGCTTGGCTGTGTCAACCTGACTTGGACAGACAAGACGTCCGCGTGCCAGCAGTTCTCCTGCAACGACCTGCCGTTTGACACGGCACTCGAGGGCCTTATCCCGTGTGACAGGGGCGCTGGGAACAGGGCTCGAGATAGGCAGGCCCGCGCTTGCCTACCGGGCAGCGGCACCGTCTCACACCAGGCTCACGGGTTGGCTCGTTCCTGGGCCCAGCGTCGCAGCTGGGGAAGGTCGGTAAGCACGACCGAGCGGTGGTGCTGACGAAGCCAGCCGCGGGAGGTGAAGTCGGACAGGACTTTGTTGACCCGCTCCCGGGAGGCTCCGACGAGCTGGGCGAGCTGGACCTGGGTCAGCCCGTGCGCCACCCGCACCGTGCTCCCGTGTGGCTCACCGAACCGGTCCGCCAGGTCAAGCAGCGCGCCCGCTACCCGGCCCTGCACGTCAACGACGGCGAGCTCGGTCACAGCGGCGTCGGTGCGGCGCAACCGGCGGGCCAGCACTTGGAGCAACCTGGCCGCAGCATGCGGCCGGGTCGTTGCCCATGCGAACAGGTCCTGGCCGTAGACCACTGCTACCCGAGCCGGGGTCAGTGCGCGCACCGTGCTGGTCTGCCGGTCGGGGTCGAACACGCTCAGCTCCCCGACAGAGTCACCCGG
>JAABUZ0100009812.1_pt1 | contig 10825 bp, 9 predicted proteins | sample 5562091 | NCBI WGS metagenome assembly JAABUZ01 (sample SAMN12813069, study PRJNA571459) | rock metagenome | isolation source: Antarctica rocks | place: Antarctica: Victoria Land, Linnaeus Terrace sud | collected 2015-12-21
AAATCGGGCGCCTGAAAGGTCCAGGTATCGAGCCAGATCCCGTCCAACCCCGCCGCGCGGGCCTCCGCCTCGGCCATCGCCATCGCCCGCCGCCCGAACCCTTGGCCGCGCGCCGTCCCCATCGACAGCAGCTCGATGAACAGGAAGCCGTAGCCCATCCGGCCATAGAGCCCGCCGACCACCGCGCCGCTCTCGTCGCGCAGCGTGATGGCGAGCAGGCGCGAGTGGCCGGGTCCGCCCTGCTCTTCGTTGTGGCGGATCAGCGGCGCCAGGATCTGCTCGCGCAGCGCCGGCGTCGCCTCGGGTTCGAGGCGGAGGGTGTAGGCGTCGCTCATGCGCGCGGCAGGAGTTGCTCTGCGAGCGTCGCCCAGTAGCTTGCGCCGATGGGCAGGATGTCGTCGTTGAAGTCGTACCGTGGGTGATGGACCATGGCGTCGTCCGGCCCGCGCCGGGCGCCGAGCATCACGTAGGAGCCCTGCTTGGCGTTCAGCATGAAGCTGAAATCCTCGCCGGCCATGGTCGGGTGCAGCAGCGGTTCGACCCGGCTCTCGCCGGCGATCGAGGTGGCGGCGCGGCGGGCCATGACGTTGGCGGCCGGGTCGTTGACGGTGGCGGGGTAGATGCGGTCGAACTTGGCCACCACGGTGGCGCCGAACCCGTCGGCGATGGCGTGCGCCAGCCGCAGGACGCCGCGCTCGAGCGCGTCGCCCACCTCGGGGTCGAACCAGCGGGCGGTGCCGAGCATGCGGACGGTCTCGGGGATGACGTTGTGGGTGTGACCGCCCTGGATGCTGCCGATAGTAACGACGCCGCCCAGCGCCGGGTGGATGGTGCGCGCGACAATGCTCTGGAACGCCTGCACGATGGCCGAGGCGATGACGATCGGGTCGGTGCCGAGATGCGGCTGGGCGCCATGGGTGCCCTTGCCGGTGATCTCGATCTCGATCTGCGCTACGGCCGCCATCATCGGCCCGTCGCGCCAGAGGAACGTCCCGGCCGGCGCGGCGGGCCAGTTGTGCATGCCGAACACTTGCCGCATCGGGAAGCGCTCGAACAGGCCCTCGTCGACCATCATCCGGCCGCCGCCCTCGTTCTCCTCGGCGGGCTGGAAGATGGCATAGACGGTGCCGTCGAACTTGCGGGTCTCGGCGAGATACCGGGCGGCGCCGAGCAGCATGGCGGTATGGCCATCATGGCCGCAGGCGTGCATCACGCCAGGGGTCTGGCTGGCGTAGGGTCTGCCGGTCTCCTCGAGGATCGGCAGCGCGTCCATGTCGGCGCGCAAGCCGATGGCTTTGTCGCTCGCCCCCGCGCCCTGGCCGCGGATCACGGCGACCACGCCGGTCTGGGCGATGCCGGTATGCACCTCGTCGACGCCGAACCCGCGCAGCAGCGTGGCCACGCGCTCGGCGGTGCGGTGTTCCTGCAGGCCGATCTCCGGATGCTGGTGCAGGTCGCGCCGCCACGCCGTCATGTCGGCGTGGAAATCGGCGATGCGGTTGATGACTGGCATCTAGCGGCGTCCAAATGTGAGGGCGAGGCCGTCCGGAAGCGGCATCGGCAGAACGCCCAGCCTAACCCGCATCGGCGCGACACTGAAAGCCTTGTCCTCGAGCAAGCGGCGGACCTCGGCGCCGCGGATCCGCGGCAGGAGCGGCAGCCGGGTCAGGGGCGCCAGCGCGAGCAGAGCGGCGGCGGGGACAGGGACGATGCGCGGTCGCGACAGTCCGGCTGCCTGGGCGACGGCGCGCACGAAATCGGCGTAGGGCAGGGGCTCCGGCCCGGCGATGACGATCGCTTCGGGGCCATCGAGCGCCATCTCGAGCGCCGCGCGCAGGCTGCGCGTGACGTCGGCCTGGTGGATCGGCTGCACCAGCGCGCGGCCGCCGCCGGGCAGCGGGACGAGCGGCAGGCGCCCGAGCAGGGCGGCCAGGCGCTGCACGTTGTCTTCCCCCGCGGCGCCATAGATCATGGTCGGGTGTAGCATGACCGCGCGGCGGCCCGACGCGAGCAGGGCGCGCTCGCCGGCAAGCACGCCGTTGCCGTGGGCGTCAGGCCAGTGGGTGAACTTGCGCGTGCTGCCGAGGCATACCAGGCGGGCGTCCGCGGGGGCGGCGGCCAGGATCGCCGCGGTATGGCGCGCATGGGCGCAGGAGACGATGGCACTGGCGCCGGCGAGGGCGGCTGGCAGGCCGTCGCCTTCGAGATCGGCACCGCGCGGCGGGCCGGGCAGCCCGGTGGCGGCCCAGCGCTCGGCGCTTCGCACCACGGGCACGAACATCGTGCCGTGCTCGATCAGGGCGCGGCAGAGGGCGACCCCGGAGCGGCCGCTGGCGCCGATGACGTGAACCGTCGAATCCACGGAACCCGTCAAGCGGGCGTGCCGAGCAGGCTGTCGGCGGCGGCGCGGGCGGCCTCGGTGATCGTCTCGCCGGCCAGCATGCGGGCGATCTCCTCGCGCCTCGCCGCGGCGCCGAGGCTCAGCACGCTCGTGCTGGCCCGGCCGCGCGCCTCCTGCTTGGCGACTTGCAGATGGGCGGCGCCGCGCGCCGCGACCTGCGGACTGTGGGTCACGACCAGCACCTGTACGCGTTCGGCCACCCGGGCGAGCCGTTCGCCGACGGCCGCCGCGGTGGCGCCGCCGACGCCGCTATCGACCTCGTCGAACACCAGGGTCGGCACCGAGCCGCCGGCGACGAGCACGACCTTCAACGCCAGCATGAGGCGGGACAGCTCACCGCCCGAGGCAATGCGGTCCAGCGCACCGGGGGTTTGGCCGGGGTTGGTGGCGATCAGAAAGGCGGCGCGGTCGGCCCCGTTGGCGCCCCAGCGGGCCTCCTCCAGCGCCCGCAGGTCGACCACGAAGCGGGCCTTGTCCAGCCGGAGCGGGGGCAGTTCGGCGGTCACTGCGCGCTGCAGCCGCTCGGCCGCAGAGCGGCGCGATTGGGTCAGGCTGGCGGCGGCCTGCTGGTAGGCGGCGCGGGCCACCTCGGCGCGGGCCGCGAGTCCGGCGATCTCGGCCGTGCCGGTGTCCAGGGCGGCGAGGCGGGCCAGGAGCCCTTGCAGCAGTTTCGGCAGGTCGGCGACGGGGACGCCGTGCTTGCGTGCCGCCGCCCGCAGCGCGAACAGGCGCTCTTCGGCCTGTTCGAGCAGGCGGGGGTCGGCTTCGGCCTCGTTGGCCAGGCGGCTGAGCAGGGTTTCGGCTTCGCCCAGGGCGTCCTCGGCGCGGTCGAGCGCGGCCAGGGCAGGGCGGGCGCCGGGGTCTTCGCCGAGCCGCTGCAGCGCGCGCGAGGCGGCGCGCATCGCAGCCGCCGGGCCGGGGCTGCGGCGGTCGCGCGGGGCGATCTCGCCCAACGCCAAGCCGATCGCCTCGCCGCGGCGCTCGAACTGCTGCAGGCGCTGGCGCTCGGCGGCGAGCTGGTCCTCCTCGCCCTCGGCGGGCGTGAGCTCCGACAATTCGGCGCTGGCGTGACGCAGCCAGTCCTCCTCCCGCTGCGCCTCGGCCAGGGTGCTGCGTGCCTGCTCGAGCGCCGCATTGGCGGCGCGCAGCGTGTGCCACGCGGTCGCGGTTGCGGTGCGGAGCGCGGCGGGCACGCCGAACGCGTCGAGCAACACGGTGTGCACGGCCGGGTCGGCGAGGCCCATCTGGTCGCCCTGGCCCTGGATCTCGACCAGCAGGCTGCCGGCCCGGCGCAGCAGCGCCACGCTGACGGGCTGGTCGTTGATCGTGGCGCGCGAGCGGCCGTCGCGCGAGACCACGCGGCGGACGACGATCTCGTCATCCTCGAACGCCACGCCCTGCTCGCTCAACAAATCCAGCACCGGATGACCCGGCGGCGGCGCAAACGAGGCGGTCACGCTCGCCTGCTCCACACCGACCCGCACCAAGCCCGACTCGGCCCGGGCGCCGAGCGTCAGGCCGAGACTATCGAGCAGGATCGACTTCCCGGCGCCGGTCTCGCCGGTCAACACGGTCAGGCCGGCGCCGAACTGGAGGTCCAGCCGCTCGATCAGCACGACGTCGCGGATCGAGAGCGCGGTCAGCACGGCGCGAGTCGGGGTGGCAGGTCGGGCTGGCTAGAAGATGCTGCCCAGCGTGCGCGAGAAGAAGCCGCCGCTCTCGGCGGTGCGGTTCTCGGCCGGCGCCGCCATGCCTTCGGCGACGAGGTCGCTGTAGCTATCCTCATACCAGCGGCTGCCGGGATAGTTGTGGCCGAGCACGGCCGCAGTCTTGCGCGCCTGGTCGGTCAAGCCGAGCAGGAGGTAGATCTCGGTCAGCCGATGCAGCGCCTCGGGGGTGTGATTGGTGGTCTGGTAGTCGTCGACCACCCGCTGGAACCGGCCGATGGCGGCGGCATAGAGCTTCTGTTTCTCGTACCAGCGGCCGATCTCCATCTCCTTGCCGGCAAGATGGTCGCGGCAGAGGTCGATCTTCAGCCGCGAATCGCGGGCATAGGCGCTGTCGGGGAAGCGATTGACCACGTCCTGCAGCGCGGCCAGGGCCAACTGCGTGCCCTTCTGGTCGCGCTGGATGTCGGCAATCTGCTCATAGTAGCAGAGCGCGCGCAAGTAATAGGCATAGGCGATGTTCTGGTTGGCAGGGTGCAGCGAGATGAACCGATCGAGCGCGCCCACCGCCTCCGTATAGTGATTCTGCAGATATTCGGCGTAACCATGCATCAACTGCGCATTCACCGCCCAGGACGAGTAGGGGTAGTTCTGCTCGATCGCGTCGAACTGCCGGACAGAGGTGGTGTACCGCTTCTGGTTCAGCGCATCGACGCCGTTGTTGTAGAGCTGCTCGGGCGGCAGTTGGCCCAGGTCGACCTTCGGGTCGAGCTCGTCGGCCTTGCCGTTCCACGGCAGGATCGAGCCAATCGTCTGGCATCCCTGCAACAGGAACAGCGCGAGGAAAACGGCGGCAATGCGGGAAAAATTCGTCATGGCGAGCGGCTTATAGCACGCCGCCGAGGCAGGTGCAGCGGTTATGCGGCGTCACGCAGCCAGCCCAGGCCATCGGCCCGCACGAACCGGTAGTTCGCTGCATCGGCAAACAAGGCGCGCAGCACGCGGTTGTTCAGCGCGTGGCCGGACCGGAAGCCGACGAAGCGGCCGCGCAGCGAACCGGCCAGAGCGAGGTCGCCGACCGCGTCCAGCAGCTTGTGGCGCACGAACTCGTCGGGCATGCGCAGACCCGACGGGTTGAGCACGCGGGCGCCATCGACGACGATCGCGTTGGCGAGCGTGCCGCCCTGGGCCAGGCCCGCGGCCTGCAGACCGGCGATCTCATGCGCCTGGGCGAAGGTGCGGGCACGGGCGACCTCGCGGAACGCGTCGCCGAGCAGGGTGAGCGACAGGCTCTGCCGGCCGATCGCCTCCGCCGTGAACTCGATGGCGAGGTTGAGCTCGAGGCAGCCGGCCAGACCGGGGCGCAACTCGGCAAACGCCTCGCCGTCCTCGACCCGCACCGGCCGCAGCACTTCGATTTCGACGCGGGTGGCGTCGAGCGGAGCCGTCCCCGCGCAGTCGAGCAGGAACGTCCAGGGTTCGGCAGACCCATCCAGGACCGGCAACTCCGGTCCGTCGACGTCGATGACGATGTTGCCGATCCCGCTGGCCGCCAGCGCCGCCATGAGGTGCTCGATCGTGCCGACGGTGGCGCCGGACGGGTCGCCCGCGCCGATGACGGTGCATAGCCGCGTGTCGCAAACGGCGTCGTAGCTGGCAACGATTTCGACATCCAGATCGACCCGGCGGAAGACGATGCCGGTATCGGCCGGCGCCGGATTCAAACTCACGTTGACCCGGCGGCCAGAATGCAGGGCGGTCCCGGTGCAGCAGATGGCGGACTTGATCGTCTGCTGCCAGGTGACCGGAGCGGACACAGCGCTTGGGCTCGCCGCCGCGGGTTGGTAACCGTCCATCGAGGTCTCCGCGCCCGTTGCCGGCAGGCTGGTCCGAGGGCGGAAAGAAAACGCCCTGCATCCTTCTTACAAGAGGGAGGCAGGGCGCCCAATACAAACAATGTTTCTGAATATTACCGCGTAGCCACTTGATTCAACTCAAACTCTTAGGAGCTCTGACGCCGCAGGAAGGCTGGGATCTCCAGGGTCTCGTCGCCATTATACTGCGGTTGCGAAGGCGCCGGCGCGGCGACGTTGGAGAAACTCGGCTCGGCACGCTGCGGCTCGGTCGGCTCGGGCGGGGACGGGCGGCGCATCGACCGGGTCATTTTTTCGAACAGGCTGCGGCCGGCCGAGGCGGGCGCGGCCTGTGCCACATGGGCCTCCGGCTCGGCGACCGGCTCGGCCCGCGGCGCGATGGCCGGGCGGAACGGATTGGCCCGCGGCGGCGGCGGCGGCTCGGCCATCTGCACCGGCATCGGGATCGGCATCGGCATAGGCTCGTGCGCGACCGGGCGCGGCGTCAGCACCGGCTGCGGCGGCAGACGCTGCTCGGCCGCCGGATGAGCCGCAGACGCGTGGGCGGCGGCCGAGGGCGGCACGAACCCGGTGCTCACCGCCTGGACCGTCCCGCCATTGGCGACCGCCAGCGTCGGCCGTCGGGCCTCGGCCGGGGAACCCATGTCGATGCCGGTGGCAACGACGGAGACGCGGACCTTGCCGTTGAGGTCGGGATCGACGGCGGAGCCGAAGATGATATTGGCCTCGTCGGCGACTTCGCTGCGGATGCGGTTGGCGGCCTGATCGACCTCGTACAGCGTCATGTCGTCGCCGCCGGTGATGTTGATCAGCAGGCCGCGCGCGCCCGACATCGAGGTGTCCTCAAGCAGCGGATTGCTGATGGCGGCCTCGGCGGCGCGAATGGCGCGGTCCTCGCCCTCGGCCTCGCCGGTGCCCATCATCGCCTTGCCCATCTCGGCCATTACCGTGCGGATGTCGGCGAAGTCGAGGTTGACCAGGCCCGGGGCCATCATCAGGTCGGTGACGCCGCGCACGCCCATGTAGAGCACGTTGTCGGCCATCTTGAACGCCTCTTTCCAGCCGGTGCGGTCATTGGCTAGGCGGAACAGGTTCTGGTTCGGGATCACGATCAGCGTGTCCACGTATTGCTGCAGCTCGGCGATCCCCGCCTCGGCCGCCTTGTTGCGCCGCGCACCCTCGAAGGTGAACGGCTTGGTGACCACGCCGACCGTCAGGATACCGCGCTCGCGCGCCATGCGGGCGATGACCGGGGCCGCACCGGTGCCGGTGCCGCCGCCCATGCCGGCGGTGATGAACACCATGTGGGTGCCTTCGAGGCAGTGCATCAGCTCGTCGGCCGCTTCCTCGGCGGCGGCGCGGCCGATCTCCGGCTTGGCGCCGGCGCCCAGGCCCTGGGTCAGATGCGGCCCGAGCTGGACCCGGCGATCGGCCCGGCTGTGCTGCAATTGCTGTGCGTCCGTGTTGGCGACCACGAAGTCGACGCCCTGCAGGTTGAGCGCGATCATGTTGTCGACGGCATTCGTGCCGCCACCGCCCACGCCGATCACGGTGATCCTTGGCGTAAAGTCGGTGTGGGTCTGCTTGGGGACGAGGAGGTGCAGGGTCATCAGGATTTTCCCCTTTCGGGCTCAACGAGCTGGTTTGGTGTGTGGCACATCGGTGCGGAGTCGCGTCGAGACGCTAGACACGGTCGGACACAAATTTAATGATTCGGCGTAGCAACGTCGATTGCGCGTCATCCTCCAGTCTGAGATCGGGCAAGCGCCGCCCGGCGCCGGACGCCCAGGCCAGCAGCCCGGCCGCGGTCGCATAGGCCGGGCCGGATACCAACTCCGGCATGCCTCTGATCGGCGTCGGCCGGCCGAGACGAACGTGCCGGTCGAGCATCCGGGTCGCCATCTCGCGGACGCCCGGCAACTGGCTCGCGCCCCCGGTCAACACCACCCTGGTGCCGGTGCCGCGGCCAACGCCGGCCAGCTCGAACTGCGCACGGACGCGCTCGAACGTCTCCTCCAGCCGCGGCCGGATGTACTTGACGACGTCGCTGCGCGGGATGGTGTGCACATGGTGCTCCTCCTCGCCCACATGCGAGATCGGCAGCATCTCGGTCTCGTCGTCCGGGCTCGGCTGCGCGCTGCCGAACAGCGTCTTCAGCCGTTCGGCCTGGGCGACCGAGGTCGAGAGCAACTGGGCGATGTCGTTGGTGACGAGCTGGCCGCCGATCGGCAGGTGCGCGGTATGCAGCAGCTGGCCTTCGCTGAACACGGCCAGCCCGGTGCTGCCGCCGCCCATGTCGATCACGGTGGCGCCGAGCTGGCGTTCGTCCTCGACCAGCGTGGCCAGCCCCGCGGCCATCGGCGCGCTGACCAGCTCCTCGAGCCGCAGCGCGCAGCGGTCGAGCGTGGCCATCAGGTTGTGCACCGCCGAGGCGCTGGCATCGATCACGTGCAGCCGCGCATTGAGCTGGTCGCAGCGCATCTCGCGCGGGTCGGCCACCCCCTGGGTGTCGTCGACGCCGAACATCAGCGGCAGCACATGGATGCAGTCGCGGCCCGGTGCCTGGGCGCGGCGGTTGCCTTCCTGCATCACCCGGCGGATGTCGTGCTCGGTCACCGCGCGACCGCCCATCGGCCATTGCACGTTGAACAGCCGGCTCTCCGGCTGGCCGCAGGACAGATTGACCGTCACCTGCCGCAGCCCGTGCCCGGAGCGTTCCTCGGCCTCGGCGATGGCGCCCTGGATCGCGTGGAAGGCGGCGTCGAGATCGACGATGCCGCCGGACTTGATGCCGGCCGACGCGCGCAGGCCGCTGCCGATCACCCGCAAGGTGCCGTCCGGTTCGACGCGGCCGATCAGGCAGCAGATCTTGGTGCTGCCGATGTCGAGCACGCCGAACGGGCCGTTGCGCGAGGGGCGGGCACGCGGCTGCGGTGCATCGACCGGCAAGGAAGGCGTGATGCCCGATAGCGGCTGCAGCAGGTCGGGCTCGGAGTGCTTGGCCATCCGGCGGCGCGAGATGTCGTTCATGTCGGCTTCTTCGCGGCCGGGCCGGGGGGCGCGCCGGCGGGCGGATGCGAGTCGCCGGGCGCGCGCACGACGAGACGGTCGGGCAGGCGCATGTCGATCGTCTGCAGCGGGCGGTCGAGCAGGGCCTGGCTCGATTGCAGATCCATCAGCCGGTCCAGTGCCGCGACCTCGGCGCCTTCCGGCAGCAGCACGTCGGCGCCGTTCTTGAGGTGCAGCGTCCAGCGCCGCTCGCCGACGCGCACGGCCGCCGAAACGCGGGCGCGCAGCGACGAGTGGGCGGCCAGCGCGTCGAGCAGCGTCGCCGCGTTCTCGGGCGCGCCGGCGCCGACCACGAGCGGCAGCGTCTTGAAGGCGGCGGCGTCCTTGGCCGGCTCCTGCTGCTCGACCACCTGGCCGGCACGGTCGATCAACTGGAACTTGCCGCCGTTCTGCCAGACCGCGAACGGGCGGCGCTCCTCGAGCGTCACGATGATGGTGCCGGGCAGCCGCCGCTCGACCGTGGCGCGCTGCACCCAGGCGAGGCTCTCGATCCGGGTGCGGGCGGCATCGAGCGAGAAGGCCAGCAGCTTGTCGCCGGGCGAGACGCCGAGCGCGGCGCGCAGCAGCGGCTCGGGTGTCTTCTCGCGGCCGTCGATCCGGATGTCCCGCACGCGCAAATTGCCGCCGATGCCGAACCGCTCCTGCAGGCTGGCGACGGTGCCGCCGGGGCGGAAGCTCTGCAGCGCCGAGGCGCCGACGGCCAGCATCAGCCCCAGCAACACCAGCCCGGCGACCGGCCACAGCAGCCGGCGGCGGCGGCGCCACATCAGCTGCAGCCGCGACGGCCGGCGCGTCTGCAGCGGGGGCGGCCGCTTGGCCGGGGTGCGGGTGGCTTCGGCTACGCGCGGCACGCGGCGTTCTCCACCATCCAGGTGCACAACTCGGCAAAGCCGATGCCGTGATACGCGGCCTGCTCCGGCAACAGGCTGGTCGGCGTCAGCCCCGGCTGTGTGTTGACCTCGAGCAGCACGAGGCGGCCCGGCCCGCTATCGCTCTCGTCGAGCCGGAAATCGGCCCGGCTGGCGCCGCGGCAGCCGAGCGCCCGATGCGCCGCCAAGGCGACATCGAGTGCGCGGGCATAGGTGTCCGGATGCACCGAGGCGGGCACGACATGGCTCGAGCCGCCATCGGCGTATTTGCTCTCGTAGTCGTAGAACAACCCCGCCTCGGCTAGGATCTCGGTCACCGCGAGCGCCCGGTCGCCCATCACCCCGACGGTCAGCTCGCGGCCCGGGATATACTCCTCGACCATCGCCGTCGGGCCGTAGCGCCAGCCGCGGGCGATCTCGCCGCGGCGGTTGTCGCCGTCGCGCAGGATCTCGACGCCGACCGACGAGCCCTCGTTGAGCGGCTTGATCACATAAGGCAGCGGGATCGGGTCGGCGTGCTCCAACTCCTGCACCGGGATCGCCCCGCCGCGCGCCACCGGCAGCCCGGCGCCGGCGAACACCGTCTTGGCCGCCTGCTTGTCCATCGCCAGCGCCGAGGCGCGCACGCCGGAATGGGTGTAGGGGATGCCCAGCCAGTCCAGCACACCCTGGATCGTCCCATCCTCGCCGAACCGTCCATGCAGCGCGTTGAACACCACGTCCGGCGCCGGGTCGAGCGCGGTCAGCACGGCGGACAGATCCGCGCCCACGAGCACCGGCGTCACATCGAACCCCGCCTCCCGCAGCGCCGCGATCACCTGAGTCCCACTGGACAGGCTGACCTCGCGCTCCGCCGAGATCCCGCCATAAAGAACGGCAACACGCTTCATGACGCCCATAACTCCCTCTCCCGCTGGCGGGAGAGGGTAGGGGTGAGGGTGGCAA
>JAABUZ0100009813.1_pt1 | contig 10823 bp, 10 predicted proteins | sample 5562091 | NCBI WGS metagenome assembly JAABUZ01 (sample SAMN12813069, study PRJNA571459) | rock metagenome | isolation source: Antarctica rocks | place: Antarctica: Victoria Land, Linnaeus Terrace sud | collected 2015-12-21
GTCGGTGAAGCCGTAGATGGACTGATCCGAATCTCCCACCGCAAAGAGCCGGATGCCCCCATCGAATGCCACGCGCTTGACGATACGGTGCAGGGCCACGCCGAGGTCCTGGTATTCATCCACCGCGAGGACGGGAAATTTAGCCTGAAGCAGCGGGAGCACCCAATCATGCTCCGACACCGTTCGCTGCCCGAAAATCACGAGATCGTCGAAATCGATGAGGCCTACCCGGCGCAGTTCGGCCTCGTATGCCTCAGCCCAGGCGGCCAGCTCGCCCTCGCTGGTCCAGGCGACCGACGTCCTGTCGAGCACCGACCGTCGATGCCGCCCAAGGTCCATCGGCTTGTTTGGATGGCCGAGACCGAACAGCCTGTCGCCGACGCGTTTCATCGCGTGCTCGCTCTGCCGCTGCGTGGCGACGGCGAGCGGAAACGGCACGGGAAGGTCAGCTAGGCGGCCATAGGGCATCAGTAGATGCCTCAGGCAGAAACCGTGGACCGTGCCGATGAAAAGATTGGGCGCTTCGCGCAGGCCGAGCCGCTCAAGCCGACGCGTCAATTCACGAGCGCATTCCTGGCTGTACGTGATGCATGCCGCGCCGCGCGGCGCACGCACGTCTTCCGCCGTGATCCGGGCGAGCTTGAGCACCAGTGTCTTGGTCTTGCCGCTGCCTGGCCCGGCGAGCACGACGCAGTGCCCGGTCGAGTCGTAGGCCGCCTGTTGGCCTGGATTGGCGGCCAGATCCACCGCCTGAGCAAGATATGCCGCGCTGACGCTACGAAACGGCATCGCGGATATGCTCCAATGCCTGCCGGATATAGTCCGGGCACATATTGTCAGCGACGTGCGGCGCCAGTCCCTGTGCAAAGCGCCCCTTGCCAATCCGCTCGATGAGCTTGATCAGGCGCTCTTCGTCGAGCGTGTCGGTATCGTCCACCCACCCCTGGACCAGGTCGCGCGTGGCCTGATTAATGGGCAATTCCTGCTCAATGACTTCCTGCATCGCTTCAGCGAGGCCGCCGGTGAAAAGCTCCGGCTCGAGCGTGTTGCTGTTCACGAAATAGCCGAACGGCTCGGCGCGGGCGATCACGGCGTCAGCGTCGAGAGGCGTGTAGTTCACCCCATCTTCGACGAGCCGCAGCACGTTGATCAAGCGACGCCTGACCAGCGGAGGGTTTGCCCCGCTTGGATCACGATCTGTCAGAATGACGTGCGGAATATTAAGTCCCTGCGGGCCCAGCAGCTTCACGTAAGACGTGAAGTTGGTGCCGCTCACGGAGCACACCGTGACGCCCAACATGTCGAGCGGGATGTCCAGCGCTTCCGCGAAGGCGGGGATCAGAAATCGCTCCGCGTCGCCCTCGACCAGGATGACTCCTCGGGCGAAGAAGATTTCTCCACGGCTCACATCAATATAGCGCTGAAGGTCAGCCTCGTCGCGCTCGCTGAACGGAGCCGCGGCAGTTGAGACCGCGATCGTAGCATCCGTTCCCGCGTCGTGACGGAGTAGCACGATCGAGCGGATCGGCGTGACGCTTGCGATGTGCGGCGAGTGCGTGGTGAGGATCGTCGTGAGCGGCGGCCCATCCTCTTCGCCGTCCCCGGCACCGCCTAGAAAATAACGATAGACGAGGCGCTGGACGTGGGGGTGGAGATGGGCCTCCGGCTCCTCGACGACGAAGAATGTATGATCGCGCTCGCCATCTGTCACAAGGCGATCGAGCTCCAGGCTCTTGAGCGCCAGAAAGATCAGGTTCGCGGTGCCAAGGCTGGCGTCGGGGACACCACGCACACCATTATCTATCAGCAGGCGCAAGCTGCGCAACAGCGCGTCGACCCGCGTCGGTGCGAGACCAAGGGTCAAGGGGATGGCATGCTGCTCCCCGGCGATAGCGATCAGCCGCTCGCTGATCCGCTCTGCGGTGGCCACCACCTCGTCATGGCTCACGAGCTCAGCCTGGGCCTGATTCACCTGCTCCTGGATTTCCGCCCGCGCATCCTCGTCGAGCGAGGTCGCCAGCTCCTCGATCAACGGCCTCAGCGGCGAGTTGCGCCAGCTCGACAGGTCCTTCTCGGCGTCGCGTAAAGCGACCTGCACGTCGAGCGGCAGCATCCGGCGCAGCGACGGGCCAATGGACATCTCCGGATCGTCGCCTCCGAAGAGGATATACTCGTAGTCGGTCAGACTCTCCGCATCCCGTCCAAGATTGGCCTTCGGCTGAAAGCGATAGGTGAGGCGTGCAACCATCGGGGGGCCTGGATCAATCACGCAATCATTGAGATGCGCCATCAATCGCGGATCGTCGGTGAAGTCGGTCAGCTCGACAGCAATCTCAATCGTCTCGCCAAGCTTGTCCTCGCCCAAGCCGTCCCAGAAATGCTCGATCCCGAGCTGGCGATCGCGTTCGGAGAGGCCGGGGTCGAGGATCAGTTGCAGGGCCCGGACGAAGTTGCTCTTGCCGACTTTGTTCTCACCGACGATGACGATGCTGTCGCCAGTCTCGACGTCAACTTCCGAGAAATTGGCAAAGTTGCTTATCTTGACCCGCGATATTCGCATCTATTCCCCATCCTCCGTCCGACTCCGCGGCCTGGAGGGTCCTATAGTCTCACTCGAACAAGCGTCGAATATCCGCCATTGGCCGAAACAGCTTCATGGGCTGGTCCGGCAGCGGCAGGAAACTTTCCCGCTCATAGAAGCGGCGGGCGCTTTCGTCCTTCGCATCGACGAGCACGGCGAACGATGCGATCTCGTTCTGGGCGGCGCGGAAAAGGGCGTCGGCCAGGAGAAACCGGCCGTAGCCCTTTCTCTGCTGTCGCCGATCGACAGCGAGCCGGCCCAACAGCGTCGCCGGCACCAGCGGATATTTCGGCAGCTTGCGCACCGTCTGCTCCGGCAGTTCGCCGAGCTGCACAGACGTCGCGGAGAGCGTGTAGTAGCCCGCGATTCCGCCTTCCGGCAGCACTAAGACGAAGGGCGCGGCCATATTCTTGCGCGCGTCCTGACCAGCTTGCGACCGAAAATACTTGTCCAGCGGCTCTACACCGCTCTCAAATCCTGACCGATCATGGTTTGAGCCAAGCGGCTCGACGCGAAGCTTCTCTCCTTCAGCCGCCACGCGTCAAACGCCGGCCTGCTCGCGATAGCGGCGGACCGTGTCGCGAAGACGGTCGTTGACCGGTTGGGGGTTCAATAGCGCATCAACGAACGCCTCGCTGTCGCGAACCGACAAGGCGAGTTGGTGGTGTTCGTCGATCGCGCGTCGGGCGGCGTCCTGCACGCTCGTCAGGACGAAGTCCGTCACCGTCCGTCCCTGTAGGGCGGCGGCCCGCTCGATCAAGCTCTTCTGCTCGGCGGTTACACGGGCTTCCAAGCGCTCTGCTCGGTTGCGCCCGCTAGCCGATCTGGATACTGCATTGGGCATGGCTTTTCTCCTGATGCATTGTACGGCCAATGCCCGGCCGCTTCAAGGTGCAAGTCTCCGAGTCGGATCAGCCGTGACTCTTCGCCCTCCGGCGGGAACAAATAAGGAACATGAGCGCTTATTGTGCCCTTAGACGACACCATACGCTGCGGCCCCGCCCGCTCTTGAGTATTTGCGCGTCCAGGTTCGGCAAATCGAAGGCCGGCACTGGCGCGCCACGACGGTGCTACGCTTCGGGCTCGCCACGGTGGACCCACGTCTTCCCGGCGGCGGGTTATCGCGCGGCGCTGCGCGAGGTCGCAGGCGGAGGAACGGCGCAATCGACGGCGCTGCGGCGGCGCTCTTCGCCGCCGGCATCGATGCCCGCACGCGTGGCAAAGTGCTCAGGTGCGTCACGCGACCGGACCTTTTCGCGCCGTCGCTTGCGCAAGCCGGCCTAAAATCCGATCACGTCATCTACCTCGAAGGCGGCGACGAGATGACGGGCCTCACCTGCTTCGAAGAGGGACTGCGCCACCTCGGCGCCGTGGTGGCGGAGGTCGCCACCTGCCGATGACGGCCTCGCGCCGTCTACAGCTCGCGGCCAAAGGCTCAGGCACGATCGGTATCGCGCTGCGCCGCTGGCGCCGTCAGACCGAAGCTGCAGACTTCGGACAGCCGACAGCCTCCACGACACGCTAGCGCGTCTCGGCGCTGCCATCGACACCGCTCCCAGTAACTGGCGTCGGCCGCCCGCGCTGGCTGGTCGAGCTGATCCGCTGCCGCGCGGGCGAGAGCGCCGATTTCCAACTGGAGGCGTATGATGACAAGGGTCATCTCCGTCTTCCTCCCGACCTTGTCCACGGACCGGGTCAGGCGGAAGGCGACCTACACAGCGCCTTCGCCTGACCCCGCTCATATTGGTCGGCCGGGACGGAGGGCGGCGCGTTGTGCTGGCGCCGAATGCCCGCGACTAAGGCTCAGGCGCTGGTGCAGGGCCTTGTCATCCAGGACGCTGGTCCGGCTGCTGACGCCGAGGCGCTGGAGCGGCTCGCGCTGTGGATGCTGCAGCGCTTCGCGCCGATCGTCGCCGCCGATCCGCCGGACGGGATCGTCATCGACTCCAGCGGCGCAGATCATTTGCATGGCGGCGAGACGGCGATGCTTGCCCGTCTCGTCGAGAAGCTCGCCGGTGTCGGCCTTTGGGCCAGCGCCGCCATCGCCGATACCTGGGGCGCGGCCCACGCCCTTGCGCGTTCCGAAGCTCGACCCGCCTGCATTTCCACGCCGGGCGACGCCATCGCCGACGTCAGCCCTTTGCCGATCGTCGCGCTGCGCCTGCCGCCGGCAATGGTGGACGGTCTCCGCGTCCTCGAGTTCGATCGCGTGGGGGAACTGCTGGCGCATAGGAGAGCTTTCGTGTGAGAGAAGCTCGCCCGACAAAAGCACGACAGGGTGCATTCGCATTGTAGGGGTTCGTCGCAACCGATAGCCCTCTACTGCCCGCTTCTGGAAATCTGATTTATAGAAGGCGTTTTGTGGGAAAAGCCTTCCCCCTGGTCGGCGCCGGTGTCGCCGACATACCCCCTTCTGCGGGGAGTTCTCCGCAACGCCCCCTTGAGAGTGAGAGGGTGGCGGGCTTCGCCATGACGGGTTGAAGGCTGGAGGAGAGGCCTCCGGCGCCCGTCGTGGAGTTTGAGCCATGACCCAAGTGGAAGTTCTCAGCGCCGATCGCGACCGGATGGGCGGATACAACGTCGGTGTCAGCCGCGGCCAGCGCGTCGGCCGCGTGTCCTCAGAGTGGTTCTCGCGGCCCGCCGACGAGCGTTTCCTGTCCCTGTCGGATCTGTATGCCGCCGTGCGCGGCCGGATCGAGCGCAGCCGGACTCGGACCGTAGAGAGCGCGGCAATCCGCGTGGAGGCGAGCCGGGACGATGCCCAGCGCCTCTCGCTGATGCTACCCGGCTCCGAGGTGCCGATCGCACCGACCCACTGGAGCTTCGGCCAACTCGCAGGCCTGGTCGGTGCGCCAGCAGCCTATCTGCGCCAGCTTCCGGCGCCGCTCGCCGGCATCAACCTGCAATATGGGCTGACCTCCCATCGCGCCGAGCAAGTGAAGACGCTCGAGATCGAAGACGGTCGCGTCGAGCTGCGCGCTGTAACGGGGCCCGACTACGGCCGGATCTTCGACCACGAGCTGGTGGCGGCCGTGCAGCGCATCGCCGGCAATGGCACGGGCGACACCCGTTGGAAGGTGCCGGGCGTGCTCGACTGGTCGACGGGTATCTATAACCCGCGCGTCGACATCACCCAGGACACGACGACGCTCTACGCCTCCGATCGCGACGTGTTCCTATTCCTGGTCGACGACTTGAATCCGATCGAGGCAGGCAGGCTGCCAGACGGCTCGCCGGACCTGTACTTCCGGGGCTTCTACTGCTGGAATTCCGAGGTTGGCGCCAAGACGCTCGGCATGGCGAGTTTCTATCTCCGCGCCGTCTGCCAGAACCGCAATCTGTGGGGCGTCGAGGATTTTGAGGAGATCACCATCCGCCACTCGAAATACGCCGCCTCCCGCTTCGCCCACGAGGCGTCGCCGGCGCTGACCCGTTTCGCCAATTCCTCGCCCCTCCCGTTCGTCAACGGCATCAAGGCGGCGCGGGAGAATATCGTCGCCCGCAGCGACGAGGACCGCAGCGACTTCCTGCGCAAGCGCGGCTTCTCCAAGACCGAGACGGCGAAGATCATCGAGACCGTTCTAGCCGAGGAAGGCCGCAAGCCTGAGAGCGTCTTCGATTTCGTGCAGGGCATCACCGCCGTCGCGCGCGACAAGACCCAACAGGATGCTCGGCTCGACCTGGAGGCGCGGGCCAAGAAGCTGCTCGATCGAGCGGCCTGATTCCCGGAAAGCCGGAGATGCGTAACGGCGCGTCTCCGGCTTCGTGCCTTTCCGTCTTTCCGGATCATCGGTTCTGCGGCGCTGCCCTCCAGAGTGAGAGGGCGGCGCTGCGGTTCGTGACGGGTTGGAGGTCGAGAGAAAGTCTTTCGGCCGCCCGTCGCGGAGTATCATCCCATGGCAACCGCCGTTCAGAAGATCACTCTCTCGCCCTCGCGCGACATCCCCTTCAACAAGCTTGGTCGTTCGGTCAGATGTGCAGCCTCGTCGGCGCGCCCGCCGGCTACCTGCGCCGCTGGCGGGGATCAACATGCAGCACGGTCTACTGTCACATCGCGCCGAGCTCATCAAAACGCTCGAAGCCGACGACGGCCGCCTCGAGCTGCGCGCCGTCACCGGACCGGACTATGGCCGCATCTGGGATCACGAGCTCGTCTCGGCGGTGATGAAGATCGCCGGCGACGGCGTCGGCGACACGCGCTGGAAGGTGCCGGGCCTGCTGGACTGGTCGACAATGCGGCACAACCCGTTCGTCGAGGTGACGAAGGACACCACCACCCTCTACGCCAGCGACCGCGACGTCTTCCTGTTCCTGGTCGACGACGTACACCCGATCGAGGCCGGCAGGCTCTCCAACGGCGACCCCGACCTCTACTTCCGGGGTTTCTATTGCTGGAATAGCGAGGTCGGCTCGAAAACGCTGGGCATGGCGTCGTTCTTCCTGCGCGCGGTGTGCATGAACCGGAACATCTGGGGTGCCGAGGGCTTCGAGGAGATCAGCATTCGACACAGCAAGTTCGCCGCCAACCGCTTTGCGCACGAGGCGGCGCCTGCGCTGGAGAGCTTCGCCAACTCGTCGCCGGCGCCGTTCATGGCCGGGATCAAGGCATCGGGCGAGCGGATCGTCGCGCGCAAGGACGACGACCGGGAGGGCTTCCTGCGCAAGCAGGGGTTCTCCAAGCCGGAGACGGCGAAGATCATCGCCACCGTGCTCGATGAGGAGGGCCGGCCGCCGGAGTCGGTCTTCGACTTCGTGCAGGGCATCACGGCACTGGCCCGGTCCAAGCCGCATCAGGATGCCAGGCTGGAGTTGGAGGGCAAGGCGGCGAAGTTGCTGGCCAGCGTACGCTAATCCGGAAAAAGCGTGGAGGCGGCTTTCCGTCTCCACGCCGATCCGGCTCTGCGGGTTCGGACGCGATGAGAGTCAGAGGGCTGCGCCGAGTTTCTTGACGGGTTAGGAGGTCGAGAGAGCGTCTCCCGGCCGGCCCGTCGCGGAGACCTACCGTGGCCCACTCGGTTCAGAAGATCACCCTCAGCGCCTCGCGTGACATCCCCTTCAACAAGCTGCTGCTCAGCGCCTGCAACGTCCGCAGGATCAAGGCGGGCGTGTCCATCGAGCAACTCGCCGACGACATCGCTCGGCGCACCCTGCTGCAATCCATCACTGTGCGCCCCGTGCTGGATGCCGCCGGCATCGAAACCGGCATGTACGAGATCCCCGCGGGCGGGCGTCGCTTCCGGGCGTTGGAGCTGCTGGTCAAGCAGAAGCGCCTGGCCAAAACCGCGCCGATCCCTTGCGTCATCCGGCTCGACGGCATCGCCGAGGAGGACTCTCTTGCCGAGAACGTCCAGCGCGCGCCGTTGCACCCGCTCGACCAGTTCCGTGCCTTCCTGGCGCTTCGCGAGAAGGGCCAGTCCGAGGAGGAGATCGCCGCCGCCTTCTTCGTATCGGTCGCCGTGGTGAAGCAGCGGCTGCGGTTGGCATCGGTCTCGCCAAAGCTGCTGGACGTCTACGCCGAGGACGGGCTGACGCTCGACCAACTGATGGCGTTTACGGTCAACGGCGACCACGGGCGCCAGGAGCAGGTCTTCGACCGGCTGAGCCAGTCCTACACGAAGGAGGCCTACGTCATCCGGCGCTTGCTGACCGAGGGCGCCGTGCGCGCGTCCGACAAGCGGGCGCTGTTCGTCGGCATAGATGCCTACGAGGAAGCGGGTGGCATTGTGATGCGCGACCTGTTCCAGGGCGATGATGGCGGCTGGCTGCAAGACCCGGCACTGCTCGACCAGCTCGTGGTTGAGAAGCTGCGGCGCGACGCGGAAATCGTGGCGGCCGAGGGCTGGAAGTGGATCGAGGTGGCGCCCGACTTCGCCTACGGCCACCATTTCGGGCTGCGCCAGTTCCGTGGCGATACTTTGCTTCTGACGGCTCACGAGGAGGCGGCACGGGACGCGCTGCGGGCGGAGTATGATCAGCTGGAGGAGGAGTATGCCGACGTCGAGGACATGCCCGATGAAATCGACCACCGCTTCACCGAGATCGAGACCATGCTCGGCACTCTGGAGGATCGGCCGGTCACGTTCGACCCCGAGGAAATCGCGCGTGCGGGCGCATTCGTCAGCATCGACGGTGCCGGCGCCCTCAAGGTCGAGCGCGGCTACATTCGGCCCGAGGATGAATTGCCGATCCCGTCGGAACCAGAGGCCGATATGGACGGCGACGGCGCCAACGACGAACCGGACCACGCCACGTCGTATGGCTCTGCTGGCAGCAGCACCGTCTATGGCAGCCGGGAAGCCGCCCCCGAGCCGGAAGAGGAAGACGGCATCAAGCCGTTGCTCGATCGTCTGCTGACCGAACTGACCGCCCACCGCACGCTGGCCCTGCGGAACGCGATCGGCGAGCAGCCCGAGGTAGCTTTTCTGGCTGCGCTGCACGCCCTGTGCCTCAAACTGTTCTACGGCTACGGGCTGAACTCCTGCCTGGAGCTCGACGTGAAGAGCGTCACGTTCAATGCCCAGGCGCCTGGCCTGAACGACACCGCCGCGGCACGGGCGCTGACCGACCGGCACCAGTTCTGGCTGGCGTCGATGCCCAAGCAGCCAGATGACCTCTGGGCCATGCTGTGGCGGCTGGATGTGCCCGGCCAGCAGTCGCTGTTCGCACACTGCGTCGGCCTGAGCGTCAACGCCGTGCACGAGGCCTACAATCGGCGTCCGCAGGCATTGGCGCATGCAGACGTTCTGGCGAGAGCACTTGACCTCGACATGTGCGCCGCGGGCTGGACGCCGACGGTGGACACCTACTTTGGTCGGGTCACCAAGGCACGAATCCTGCAGGCGGTGCGGGAGGCCAAGGGCGAGCGCGAGGCACAACTGATCGACCATCTCAAGAAGGGCGAGATGGCCGAGAAGGCAGAAGCCCTGCTGGCTGGATCGGGATGGCTGCCAGAGCCGCTTCGCACGCCGGGCCGACCGCTGCCGAGCGCCGTCGAGGCGACCGAGGCCGGGCTGACGGATGACGTCGATGCGACCGGCGAAGAGACGGCGGCGGACGGCGGCGAACCGGCCATGGCCGAAGATGAGGCTGCGGCCGAGGATGAGCCGGTCGTGATCGAGACCCATGCGATCGCGGCCGAGTAGCCCACCCACTGCTGCAACCTGGGGCTCGCTGGCAACGGCGGGCCCCTTTTCCTTTTCAGAGGCCGCGATGCCGAACACGGCGTCCGAGCTGGCGCGCCACCTCGCCGCGAACGTCGAGGCCGTCTGCCGCCATTATCTCTCGAACGGCTATCGCCAGGGCCGCTATTGGCTGGTCGGCGACGTCGGCAACACGCCGGGCCGCAGCCTGTATGTTCGCCTGCATGGACCCGAGACAGGACGGGGCGCTGACGGAAAATGGACGGATGCCGCGACGGGCGAGCACGGCGACCTGCTGGATATGATTGCCGCCAACCGCAGGATCGAGGCTGTCCGCGACGTGCTGGACGAGGCACGCCGATTTCTCGCCGCTGCCCCGTTCACGCCGCAACGCCGACGTCGGCTCAAGCTCCTGCTTCGGGCGCTTGATGCCGCGCTGCTGGGCGTCGGCTATCGCGAGATTGCTCGCGATTTGCTCGGCGGTCGTGTCCCGGACGGCGCGGAGTGGCGCAACCACCCTTTGCGCGCCCAGACCATTCGGCTCGTAAAGGACGGCCGCGCGCTGATGCGCGGCGGCTACCTGCGGCTTCTCAGGCCCGATCACCGCAAACGCTAAGGCGGCGTGACCCGCTGCGTCGCGAGCCAAGCTGGGCGCCGGGGTGCCGCGATGGCGAAAATAACTCCGTCATCCACCCTCGCAAATCTGCTCCGCCAAGGTGCTCCCGAGCCGCCGCCATTCGTCGGCAGCGCGCGCCAGCCCACGGAGACGCTCCCATGCCCGATCCACTCGCCGGCTTCCCGCCACGCTACCTTCGGACGCCCGAAGCCGCGCGCTTCCTCGGCCTGTCTGGCCGAACGCTGGAAAAGCACCGGACCTATGGCACCGGCCCGCGCTACTCGAAGCTCGGCGGACGCGTGGTCTACCAGGTGGACGACCTCCAGGCCTGGGTAAACCGGGGCGCGAAGGCCTCCACGTCCGACCCAGGCACCGGCACGGTGCTGCCCGCGAAGCGGCACAGCGCCGTAGCCCCCAGCTACGCCGCTCGTCGCTGACGCCGGCGCGACGACGTGACTGTCCGCCGCACGATCGGGCGCGAGCAGCT
>JAABUZ0100009814.1_pt1 | contig 10820 bp, 12 predicted proteins | sample 5562091 | NCBI WGS metagenome assembly JAABUZ01 (sample SAMN12813069, study PRJNA571459) | rock metagenome | isolation source: Antarctica rocks | place: Antarctica: Victoria Land, Linnaeus Terrace sud | collected 2015-12-21
GGGCGAGCCGGGGTGCCCCTTGCCGCGGCTGCCCCGCCCGAACCAGGGCACGCGGCTGCCGGACATGTCCGCCAGCGTCTGGCCTGCCCAGCCCACCTGCGTGCGCGGCCACCTGACTCTTGGTGTCAAAGCCCTAGAAACCCTCAACCTATTAACGTATCCAGTGACAAGTGGCGTGTTCTCTGAAATCATGCACGCCGTACTGCGTATCGATGTCTGCAACGCCTGGCGCCGGCCCGCAGACAGAAGGATAAGTCAAACCTAACCCTACTTCTAACCCTGGCACGGCGCGCCTGCGGGCTGGCCGGCGACGCGCCCGCGCCGCCGAGACAGTGCTGCGGCGGCAGCGGCATGCCGCTGGGCGAGCGCGGGCCCGTGTCGGTGGACGCCCACGAGTCGGCGGACGAGGGCGGCCGGCCGGTGACATCCTTCGCGCCGGCGCCGGCCTCGCTGATGTACGCCGCGCTCAGCTTGTCCACGAGCGCGTCCCCGGCCTGCCAGTCGGCCTCCAGCATCGGATTGCGTGGGGGCCCCGTTATGGCTGGCGCGCCGCCCTCTCCGCCCGCACGCCTGGTCCTTTCTGCGCGCGACGCGAGCCCCTGCTTCTCCAGCCTGAACAGACATACAGCTGGGCTCTATTAGCGTGTGCGGGGACGTCGCCCGCCGCGCCACCGCGTTGGTCCGTCCAGCGCGCGGCGCCCCGGTCCTGAGCTCTGCTGCAGCAACGCCTTAGCTAGCACGCCAACTGGGACGCTCGTCGCCCATTGTCTGGCTCACAGCTTGGTAGCTGACATGGGCAGGAGCTGCAAAGCAGGGTCGGCTTGGCCAGTGCGCCGGACGCCCGCCTGCGCAGCTCGTGCTAGTCACCATGGGCGCTGCGCCACGCAACATCCGTCAGCCACAAGCACGGTTACGGTGCGGCAACAGGAAAGACCAGGAAACAAGGTGATGTTCGTCTTTAAGAGAGCGTCCGGCCCAATGACGGCCCAGCTCGCCATGCGCTTTGCGCACGCTGTACCAGCAGTCATCCTGCCGGAGGCTGCTTGCGAGCATAGGTAGATGATGCGCAGACACACAGAGAAGCAAGGCGGGGAGCGCACTGAAGACAGGTGGCAGTCGGTTAGAGCCTAGCGTTCTGAGCAAGGCGTGTGCTTCTGACACAGTCAGGCGGCCATCCGCCGGCAACGCCCTGCGCGCACACCAGGTGGCAGGCCGAGTGATTACTGTGGCCCCAAAGGTGCGGACGGCAGGGCATCGCCCGGCGCGAAGGGCATGCACGCCTAACGCGGGGCGCCAAGCAGGCCGTGCACTTCAGTTCAGCCCTTTGTAGCTGCGTTCCAGACACGGAGCAAGACCCGCTGCTGGCCCGGGAATGTTCCCTGCCCGCCCAACTGCCGGCCACAGTGAAAGCGCACGGGCATCACTCATCAATATCAGCCCACCAGAGTGCTCAGCCTTTGCCCAGCACGGCCGGCTGGCATACTGATACCCTGCAGGCTGCGTGAGGCTGCAAGCAAACAAGGCCCGGTGTCTGTCCGCTGAATGAACAGGTGCCCGCACATTGCTACATGCTCCCACAGACAAACGCTGTGCAGCGCTACAAAGGTGCGGCATTACCCGCTCTACCCTGTGCCTGTGAGGAGTCATGCAGGCTGTGGCATTACTGCAGGTGGGCATCAAGCCTAGGCAGGTCACTTGAATACAATACGTCGGGCCTCCTCAATACACTCAGCCAAAATCACTATTCAACGTCGCACAGACCGGCGCACACAGGCGGACGGGCTAGTACGAAGTGCATGTAGCACAAAAAGCCCACAAGAAGCCTGGCGCCGTGGCGAAAGGGTGCACACCTGCATGCCCTGCCCGCGAACCAATCCACGCGTGTCGATCGGCTCGCAGCCGAACCGTCGTTCTGCAGGAGAGGCAGGTGCTGCGGCTCGTGCTTGTGCCAGGGTATGCAGGTTTGGTTTGTCCCGTGCTACCCTAGCTTCAATATGCTCGTCGACAGCTGCGCTCGTGTGAGGCCGCCCGCATCGACCAAGCTAGAGCGAAGCTGAGCTGGCCCCCAGACCTTACCTGGACCTGATGGAAGTACCAGACCAGCTGCCGGTTGCTGGGGGCGAGCAGGGGGGCGCGCAGCAGGAGGCGGACCCAGCCGGCGCGACAGCGGAAGACCTCGGCAGGTGCCTCGTTAGCCCTGCTGCTCCGGCCATGCCTGGCTGCTGCACCGCCGGTCAGCCCTGGGGGTGCAGGCATGCGCTCTGCTTGCTAGGGCTCAATGGGCACGCGCACGCAGCGCAGCGGAGGCGCGGAGGAGGAGGACGCGGGCGCCGGGGCCTGCAGCCTCGACATAGCGCAGAGCCGCCTGCGCGCCCTGTGCATCAGCGTGCGCTGCTTCCCCCGCTCGTTGCCATGCCCCAAGCGTCCCCCTTGGCAGAGGGTGATGCTGGCAGGCGCTTCTGCACGGCCGCCAGTGCCCCAGGGGCGCAAAGAGTGTGAGGAGGGCACGGCGGTAGGGCGCAAGTTTTTCGGGACGCTGCATGGCCCAGTGTGTTGCTGGGTGGGCCCTCCCTGCGCTGCCCGCGGGCGCCGCTGGAGCAGGCGTGCCCACAGGGCCGGGCGCCAAGCGTTGCCGCTGCGCGCAGCCGCCAGGCGTGGCTGGCGGCGACGGGGCGACTGGCGGCGGCAGCGGTGACACGCACGCCTTGTGCCAGCTACTGCAGCGCCTGGGCCTGCCGCGCGCGCTGCGGGCGCTGGAGCTGGCGGGGTGCGCGCCCTGCGCGCGCGCCCTGTGCCCGGCCGGCCTGCCAAGCGCCCGCCGCCGGCGTAACGGCCAGCGCGCGCTCTCCCCCTCCGCACACGCGCTCGCGCGGCGGTCACAGGCACTTGCGGCGCGCTTCACCGTCAGGGCACCGGGCGCTCACTGCACGTCCACCTCGCAGGGCTGAGCTGCAGGCCGCCGGGCGGTCGCCGCACCTGCCCGCCCTCGAGGCGGAGGCGCAGCCCAACGCTGCGGCGCTTGCCGAGGCGGACGCGGCGGCCGCTGCGCACCGGGGCGGCCCCGCGCAAGCGCCGGGCGAGCGGCTGCGCGCGGAGCGAGACGCGCTGCGCCTGCGCCTGCGCCGCGTTGGCCAGGAGAAGGCCGCGCTGCTGGGCAGCCTGGCGCGGCTGCGCGCGCACTGCTCCCAGGCGCGCGGCGCTGTGGGCACGGGGTGTCGGCGGTCATGTAGACAGTGACACGGAGATGGCGGCGCTGCTGGGCAGCCAGGCGTGCCTGCGCGCGCGCTGCGCCCAGGCGCGCAGCGCTGAGGAGCGTATTGTGCCGGCGGGTCCTGTGGACCTTGCTGGTGGTCGTACGGGCCGCCAGTAAATGCATTGTCAGACATCCACTGTCACAGCGGAGCTATGATGACGGATTTGAGTGGGACGGAGCGCACCCTTTGCCTGTCAGGCATGCCGCCGATGGCGCAGGCCTGAGCAAGCCTTCGCACACAGGAGGCCCTGCACGCCAGGCTCATGTCTGTTGCCGCTGCATGCGTGGCTTTGCCACGGAGCGTTGGCTGACCCCCTGCACGCCGCGGCGCGCAGTACGAGCCGGCCCTGCAGGAGCTGCGGCGCCGGTACGAGGCGGTGCTGCGCGAGCGCGCGCTGCTCGCGCTGCAGCGCGACAGGCTCGTCTTGGCGGCGGCGGCGGCCAGCGCGCAGGTGCGGCGCCCCGCCAGCGGGACGCAGGTGCAGGCTCATGCGCGGTGCGCCTGACGGCCATGCCAGACCTGCTTGTGCGTCCCGCCTCCGTCATGGCGGAGCGCAGAGGTGGGACATGCAGCGAGGCAACAGCGGGGTGAGGTGCATGGAGTCGCCATGTGTGCGGCGCGCGTGCGCGCGGCCAGGCGACCCCCGGCGACGGCGCGCCGGACGGGGAGCTGTCCGAGGCGCTGTCGGAGCAGGGCAGCGCGCAGGAGGCGTGCATGCTGCCGCCGCTGCCGGTGCGCACACCTGGGCTCCATCCTCGGTCGTCGCGGGACACTGGCTTTGTACGCGCGATGCTGCGCGGGCAGAACCCTGCTGGTGGCCGTCCGCGCAGGGCTCCACCGCCTCCTCTTGCCCTCACATGGCGCACAAGATTGCAAATCCCTGAAACCCCTGAAACCTAGCTCATGGCACCCAGGCCCTGCCGCGGTGCATACCTGTACGGTGATAACATGCTGGTGGGAACCCAGCCATGCGCAGCGTCGACGGGCATCACCAGCTGGGGAGCCGCGCAGGGCGGCGCCATCAGCTGGGAGACGCCCGGGGCCGCGGCGAGCGCGCCGCCGCCAGCCGCGCCGGCCGCGCTTGCGGGGGCCTTCCCCGCGCACGACGCGCCCGCCAGCTGCCTGGCGCTGCACCCCTGTTTACCCATGGTCGCCACGGGTGGGCTCCCCTCCTCCGCCCGCGAGGCCGCCTCGCTTGCTCACCCAGCTCGCTTGGACGCGTGAGGCATGGCTGCCTGCGTCCTGCCGATGGACTTGCCATGTGTAAGGCTTCATGACATAAGCATGATGGTCGCGTGTCTCAGTTTGCTCAGACAGGTTGTTCAGCCATGCGCAGACTTTCCAGCCGTGGCTTGTGGGGCCAGGGAGCGACGACTGCAGCTGGCGCATGTTCCACCTGCCCAGCGGCGAGCTGGTCATGAGCGGCGAGGGCCACGCGGGCTGGCTGGCGGCCGTGGCCTTTCACCCGCAGGCGCGCAGCGCAGGCCGCATGCTCCCAGCACGCACAGTGCAGGTGCTGTTCGCGCAGTCCGCCGACGGCCCGCGCCCTGGCGCTGCCATGGCCTCGCTCGGCACCGGGTCCCGCCCGTGGCCAGACGGCCGCGGCCGCCCTGCGCCGCAGGCGACGCTGCTGGCGAGCGCGGCAGGCGACGCCGCGGTGAAGCTGTGGAGCTTTGCGCTGCGGCGGTGCGTGTGCACGCTGCGCGGTGCGGGCCTGGCCTGCCGCGCGCGGCCGGTCTCGGCTGCAGGCAGCGGCTCGCCGCCTGCATGCTCGCCGGCGCGAGACATGCGGACGCCGCGGCCTGGTGATGCAGGCAAGACAGCGGCCTGGCCAATGCGCGCGGCCAGAACAAGCCCTACGAGCCCCCTTTCAAGCCAGCAGTGCGAGCTCTCTCAGGGTTTTATGGCCACCCTGGGCACGGCCGCCGCTCGCGCTCGCGCAGGGCACGGCGCGGGCGTGCGCGGTGTCGCATTCCATGAGGCGGGCGACTTCCTGGCGAGCGCATCGCTGGATGGCTGCGCGCGCGTGTGGCACGCGGCTGGCGGCGCGTGCCGGCAGGCGCTCAGGCGCGCGCAGGGCCCCCAGGCCGCTCGGCAGGCAGCGTGTGGGTTGCCGTGCGCGCAGCCAGCCGGCCGCATGCGGCGCAGGGAGCACTTGCACACGCCCGTGGCTCTCCCGCAGCAGAAGCGCTCGCAGATGGCCAAGCAGGGCAGTCAGTGTGAGCCAGTGTCGCATTCGTACACGACCTGCCACACGTGGGGTGATATGCGGCGTTTAGGTGATGGCATCAGACCCCATCAGGCCATCCCCCCTGTCCCTATTTGCTAATGCACTTCCTAGCGGCAGGGGGCATGCGGATGCAGTTCTCAGCGTTGCCTGGCAGCCCGGGGGCGGCGGCATGCTCGCGACAGCTTCGGCCGACCGCAGCGTCGCGCTGTGGGACGCGCGCTCGGGGCGGTGCACGCTGCGGCTGCTGGGGCACAGCGCGGCGGTCAACTCAGCAGCCTTCAGCCCTGCAGCGGTGCCGCGCCCCCGCCTGCACAGGGACAGTGCTTACTGCGACAAAGCAGTCACAAGCAGGAACAGCATGCATGTATTGACTCTCATCAGCCTGCAGGCCCGGCTATGCAAGCCTGCTCTCCACTCCACACAGTACCTCCTTGCATGTAGGCAGCCATGCGCGTTTGCTCGCTGACATCAATAGCTTCTGAGCACAGACCCGCCCGCATAGCACAGCTTGTTTGGGCGGCGCATGCAGGGGCATGAGGTGGCGTCGGCGGACGCGGGCGGCTGCGTGAAGGTCTGGGACCTGCGCACAGGCGCCGAGCGCCTGTCCGCGGCGACGGGCTCCGCGTCTGCTGCCGGCGTCGTTTACGACGCCAGCGGCCAGGCGCGAGCGGCATTCTCTCTTAAGTCTCTCTGCTGCTTCACTGTGAGCACGGCACAGGGCTGCCAAGGAGCGGGGATGGCGCGCTGCGAGCGCATGCACTCCTGGGCATGCACTCTCACCGTACACCCGCATAACCTCAGTGGGTATTATTGGGTAGGGTACGCTAACCCTACCCTGTATTGGTGGGCTATGACCCGTGCGCGCCGGCCACGCCCGACCTCTAATGACCCTGCAGGTCCTGGCGGTGGCCACAGCCGGCGGGCCGGTGGCCTGCCTCAGCGCCGCCAACGGCGGCGCGCTGGCAGCGCTGCCGGGGCACGCGGGCGGCGCGCGGGCGGCGTTGTTCAGCGCGCAAGGGCTCTTATCGACGGGCGCGGACGGCATGGTCAGGTGTTGGGCATAGCGGCGGGTGGCGCGTGCAGGGGTTGGCCATGGCATGTACAGCGCAGGCCACACAGGGCTCAGCATGCGCGCTCGTGCATGCGAGCAGCGGTATGCCTAAGCCGGCCACCTCAGGTCATGCATGTGTAGCCTTGTCAGCACCACAAATGAATGCCTGAACTGCTTGCACACGGTTGATGCTGGCGACACAGAGACTTGCACGCTTACACGTGATGCAATGCAAAGGTCGTCACCGCACACCGAGACTGACAGCACCATGACCCCACGGCACCTGCAACCCACTCGCAGTCTTCATTGTTGTTACAGCACGGCCACCTGCTGCCTGGGCGCTTCCACGACCCTTTGCCATGCCCGGCCCGTGCCGCCCAGCCGCGCACCGGCCCCCGGCCCCAGAGAGCCGGCGCCATCCTTGCGCAGCGCCTTGCCCCCGGCCAGCGTGTCACCGAGCGCGCCGCCCCGGCCGGCCGCCTCCGAGCCCCGCGCCCTGAGCCCCAGGCGAGCCCACACGGTCGGAGCCCCAGTCCCCAGCCTGGGCGCCCCTTCCTTCTGCGACCAGCTGCCACAGCCCGTGTCCGCTGCCGGCAGCCTCAGCACGCCGTAGGGCGCGCCGCCCGCGCCGGCCCGTGCGCCGGACTAGGCTCGCCCGAGCCAGGCCAGCGCCCGCTCTGTGCTCCAGGAGGGGCACAGGTCGCAGGCGGGCGCGCAGGCGCCGCGCGCGTCGCGCCCTCAGCCGCCCTCGCCCTCGCCCGCGGCCAGCGAGGCGAGCATGTCGCCGAGCACGCCGCCCAGGCCGGCCTGCCGCGCGCCGAAGCAGGACGCCTCCAGCCGCTCGGCGAGCGCGTCGAGCGCGGGGTCGGCCGCGAGCGCGGCCGCGTACTGCCTGCGCAGCAGGCGCGCGAGCGCCAGCTTGCCCTCCTCCACCGCCTGCGCGCAGCGCGCCGCCCATGGACCTCAGCAGATTGCGGTTAGGTCAGGGCGCGCTAGGTCCGCAACCCACACCCATCGAGTGGGTGTTTGACGTAAACACTTCTGGGGTCTGCTGCTCAAGGCATTCCTGGCGGCCGGCGCCCGTCAGCCCGTGACCGGCCGGCGGCAGTGTGCGCAGCCGGCGGCTGGCACGGCGGGGCGGGCGCGCCCTGCTGCTCCTCGCTGCAGGCGCCTCACTGCAGGAGGGCAGGTGGAGCACGCCGCGCATCGCCGGCGCGGCGCGTCCGCCGGGCGCGCCTGCAGCAGCAGCTCCGCGTAGTGCGCGAGCAGCGTGTCCGGCGGCGCGCCCCCGCGCGCGTCCCGGTACGCGCCCAGGAGCCGCCGCGCGTGCTGCGCCTTGGCGCTGCGCTGCCGCTGCGTGCCCGCCGCTAGCACCTGCCCGCCTCACCGCAACGGCTTGGCCGCGGCGGGCTGATCTAGGGTTGGGGCTGGAACCTCAACCCTAATGCATGCAACACCTGCACCCTGCACCTACGCCCGCCTCGGCGAGCGTCCAGGGGCACGCGCGCGCTCCCATGCGGCGCCCGCCGCCAGCGCGTCCCGCCCCGGCGCGCCCCGCAACACTGCGGCCAAAAAAAAGACGCGGCGCAGGCCATTGCTGCAACCCCGTGGCAACAACTGCCGCCGCGCGCACAGAGCGCGGCGCGGCTGGGCGCGGCACAGGCCCTTGAAAGGGTTTGCGCGCCTGCAATACGGCGCGCGCGGCGAACATGTCCTCTTCGCCCGGCTCGCCCCGCCGCGCGGCCGCGGCGAGGGCCGCGGCGAAGGCGGCCGCATCGCGGCCATGCGCCCAGTGCGCGGACGCGGCTGCGAGCGCATCCGTGCCGCCGCCGGCCCACAGGTACGCCGCGAGCCAGTCGTGCAGCTCCGCGGCGACCTCGCCCGCGCCCTGCCGCCGCGCGCATCAGGTCGCCACCGCTGCCGCCCGCTCCCAGCACCCAGCCACCATGCTGGCTCGAGCAGTGCAGCCCGATCTGCCGGGCGGTGGCACGCCGCCCGGCCAGCCTGCGGACCATCGCTCGCACGCACCTCAGCACTTTCCTGAACTCCTGGTAGAGCACGGGTTTCCATTTCACTCCTGCACCGCAACCCACCGTGCTGCGCCCTCGGCCTTGCGCACAAGGCTGACGGCAGCGCTCGACAGCGCTGCGCAACACGGGGGCGCCCCGAGCGGCCCCGCGCTCGCAGCGCCGCTGCCCGACCGGGCGCGCCTGCTTGCGCGCCCACTTCAGCGCGGCCACCACCAGGCGCGTCGCCTCCTCCGCATACGTCGCCTGCTGCGCCGCGCCCGGCCCGCACGGCACCGCGGCCAGGATGCGCCGCAGCCGCGCGACGGCCGCCTCGTCGGCGGGCGCCGCATCGGACGCATAGGCGTCCACCAGCAGCCGCCCCAGCTCCGTGCCGCAGGTGACCTGCCATTAACACAGACGCGTCATTGCCTGGTGACGTGCCGCGTTGATGAGCACAACGCTGGCCAAAAGGCACCACTTGCACTGCTTGCTGTACAGCGCTCGAAGCAGGAACGAGTCACTGCGGGCCAGGGCAGGTGCGGCGGCCGGCGGCACGCTGCGCAGCTGTGGCGAACGTTGACGCTGGCGCAGCCCGACGCTTACCAGGCGCAGTGTGTGCAAGGACAACAAGTGAACATGCCTGCGCCTCTAGAGCCACAAACAGTCACCTGGCCTTCCTGCAGCTGCAGGCAGGCGCCGTCCTCCAGCACGTCGTAGCTCTCCGCGAGCATCTGCCGCGAGCGGTAGCGGAAGTACACGGTCTTCAGCATCTGCTGCGCCTCGTAGAACGCGCCCCTGTCCAGGTTGGCGCGCATCTTGGCCACCACTCTGTCCGTGGTGGCCCTGCCCGCCACTGGGGCGTGTGCGCCGGGCATCTCCGCGGCAGGCAGTCGCAAGCAAGCGAGGCCCTAGCTCAAGTGGCCGGCTAGCTTAGGACGCCAGCAGGTGCGCATGGTCATCGACAATACACACCACACGTTTCACCAAGAACGAGTGTCATGCCCGGGCGCTCCTTCATGCTTGGTTGCCATTAATAAGTTGATAAATTTGGATGTACAATTGGAGAGCCAAATCAGACGTACGAACGTTCAAACATTTCTCTAAATAGTTTCTAGACTCAGCGCATACTCGCATGCTTAGATGAAGTTAACTTGGTCACAACGCGGCCGTTAGGGCCGCGGCCGTAAGGGGCCAGATTTGGCCGACACACGGTTGTAATTCATTCATTTATTCATTCTGTGCACAGAGCCTTGAAAACTCGTCTCAAGTGTGTTGAACGCACACGAGTCTCCACCACATGTGGCTCTTGAAGGTCACGGTGCGCAAGAGCGATGGGACCGACCACCCCGCGTATTCCTTGTACCTGCAGCCTGGCACCTACACGCTTGGCCGCAAGGGCACAGACGTTGTGCTGTATGGCGACGACTCTATTTCGCGCAGCCATGCGCAGCTGACCGTTCCAAGCGAGGACGGTGCCGCGTTGCACCTCGCAGGCGCGCCTGAAAAGTGAAGTCTGACGTGTGCCTGCATGTGCTCGGTGTAGTTGTAAGGTGCAACTATTTGAAACGCTACAGTGTGCTGGCGGCTACTCTCAGAGTGTTCAGTTTGCACGCTCGCAAGACTAGCTTGCCCTCTGCCTGGTGACTCGCCTGCGCTGCTCGTAGACGCGGCGTCGCGGTACGGCACCTGGGTGAACAGCACGCGCCTGGAGAAGGGAACCTCAGTGGCAGTCGGCGAGGGCGACGCGCTACAGTTCGGCCACCACTCGCGCGCTCAGCTGCAGCCGGTGCCCGTGCGCCTGCACCTGCTCCCCTCCGCACAGGTGGACACCACAGAGCTGGCCTCTGAGCTGGGTACGCACCCGCCGTGCCAGCGTGCTTGCATGACTTGAATCAGTGTCCCACATTGTTCCCATGGTTGCCTTCCTCAGCACCACCATGTGTCACGGACGTCCAGCGCGGGGACACACGCTGCGCCTGCAGGCTTTGCCGTGACGGAGGCTGCGGATGGCGCATGCACGCACGTTGTCGCGGAGCCTGGCGAGCAGCTGACCCCCGCAGCAGCCTGTCAGCTGCTGGCCGGCAGGCTGCTCGTGGCGCCAGCCTGGTGTGCTGCCCATGACACGCACAAGGCAGCCTGCATGTTTTTGCACCAGCGCAAGTGGGTGCGGCCGTCAGGCTGGACATGCCTGTGGCCTTGGTGCATGGTGGCTGCGCATGCATGCTTTGATGCTGCTGCTGATGCTGCTAGATGCGGCTCACTGCATGCTGCTCACA
>JAABUZ0100009822.1_pt1 | contig 10815 bp, 10 predicted proteins | sample 5562091 | NCBI WGS metagenome assembly JAABUZ01 (sample SAMN12813069, study PRJNA571459) | rock metagenome | isolation source: Antarctica rocks | place: Antarctica: Victoria Land, Linnaeus Terrace sud | collected 2015-12-21
ATAGTCCAAAGACCACGGCCCGGCAGACGGTGCAAAGCGGCGCGGCATCGGAGGCAGCCGACGGCTCAGACAAAGCGCCGCAGCGCCCGCAGACCCGCCAGCCCTGCCGCCGCTTCCATTCTTCGGTTCGGGCCGCCCGCAGCATGATGTCCCGAATGCGCCCGCGCAGGCCGTCGTCGGTGATGTCTACCAGCGCGGCTTCCACCCGAACCGCCGCCGCTTTGGACAGCGCAATCTTCGTCAGCTCCATGTCTGTCGGCGCGGCGACGGAGCGCGGCTCCGGCTTCTTTTTAGGCTTCGCCAGCCCGCTTGCCTTGAAGTGGATGTCGGTCAAAACCCGCCCGCCCAGCTTTGCGTTCAGGCGTCGGACCATGTCGTCTTTCAGCAGCGTCAGCTCATTGGCCCAGACGCTGTTTTTGACCCGGACATACAGCACGCCGTCCCGCACGGCTTCTACCTGCGTGACGCCCGCCACCTGCGGTCCAACCACGCCTTCCCAGTGGACTTTGGCAAGGTGCGGGCGCAGCGCCAACGCCAGTTCTTGACTTTTAAAGAACCCTTCCACCGCGCCCGATGCCGGCGCTAAACCACGTTTGTTCATAGGAACCCACTTTCAGAACCCCTCCCGTCTCGCTGAGGCTCGCCACCCTCCCCTGTTAGGGGAGGGCTTCAGAGATAACCCTGGCCTCTGCCTCTTGTCAAGCGGCGCAGAGGCTATATTTACAAACAAGCCCTCCCCTAACAGGGGAGGGTGGCGAGCCTCAGCGAGACGGGAGGGGTTCGTTACTGCTTTTCCACCGCGCCGGCCGTGACGGCGTAGACCGTGGCGCGTTCCAGAACGCTGGGCGAAAACGCGCGTAGATTGGTGCAGCTGAGAAACGTCTGCGATCCGGCTTCGGCGGTCAAATCAAAGAGCAGGGAGCGGCGGGCGTCGTCCAAATCGGAAAGCACGTCGTCCAAGAGCAAAAGAGGCGGCTCGCCGACAAGCTCTTCAATCAGACGCCGCTCGGCAAGCTTGAGTGATAGCGCGACGGTGCGCTGCTGGCCCTGCGACCCGAAAAGCCGGCAGTCCTGGCCGTTGACCAGAAACGCGATGTCGTCGCGCTGCGGGCCGCGCACGGTGGTTCCCCGCGCCGCTTCCTCGCCCGCGACTTGGGCCAGCTCTTCCAGAAAGTGGGCTTGAATGGCGTCGGCTTCGGTTAAGTCGCCGAGCGGAAAAGACGGCAGGTAGGTCATTTCCAGCGCGTCGCGGCCGGCGCTGAGAACGGCGTGCGTTTCCGAGGCCAGCTGGGCGAGACGATCTAAAAAGAGGCGGCGACGCTCCATGAGACGCGCTCCGTGCTGGGCGAGGCTCTCGTTCCAGGCCGGCAGGCTGGCACGGGCCGAAGGTGGCGCATGGCCGTCGCGCAGGTCTCGCAGCAGCCGGTTCCGCTGCTCCAGCGTCTTGCGGTACGCGCCGAGGGCCAGAACGTAGCGCGGGGAAGTCTGCGAGATTTCCAAATCCAAGAAGCGGCGGCGGATGGACGGCTCGCCCCTGATAATCTCCAAGTCTCCGCTGTCAAACAAAACGGCATTCAGCTGGCCGATGACTTCGGCGAGGCGCGTGTGCTTGACGCCGTTGATTCGGGCGGCTTTCTTTTCGGTCTGCGACAAGGTCATCTCGATCTCGATGTCGCTGTTCTTGGCCCGGATGACATCCGCCATGACGCGGGTCTGGCTTTCACCGAACTGGATCAGCTCCGTGTCTTTACTTGCCCGTGACGATTTGCTGGTCGCCAGCAGGTACAAGCTTTCCAGCAGATTGCTTTTGCCCTGGGCGTTCAGGCCGACAAAAATGTTCAGCCCTGGTCCCGGCTCAATCGCCAAAGTCCGATAATTCCGAAAGTGATCCAATTTGAGTGAAACAACGTGCATTTCGGCTTTGTCTCGGAATCTTTAATACTTATTTAAGAATAAATTCTTAGATAATAATAGTAGTATAGGTGTGACTCAACTGTGACTCAGTGTGACACTAAATTTCGTTTCGCCGCTGTTTCGCGGGCCGAATCGCCGTGCGCCCGAACGTGCGTCGGGCTTGCGGGGAGCGTGCAAAATTATTCCAATTGATTGCGGCCTCATTGCGGTGCTGTGCGGATTGACAAAACCGGTGTGCGGACTCGTTGCGCCGGGTTTGCCCGTGAGTCCCCCAACAGAGGCCGCAACCCGCAAAAAGTGACATAATTTCAGTGCGTTGTGACACAAGCATGTGACACTGTGACATAACTTTTTTGTGTCACACTTCGAATTTCCTTGTGTCACATTTTCCGCTGTTGAGTCACACTCTGTCACAGTGTCACACTCTTATGTCACACGACTCTGGAGTCTTCTATTTTTACTCTTCCCGCTCGATTTCTTGGCGGATTCTGCCGAGGAGCGACAAAATCTGCGGGTCGGTTTCCATCTCTTTCTTGATCCGCGTATGGGCATGAACAATCGCCGTGTGGCTTTTGAGGCCGAATGTCGTCGCCAAAGTAGACAGCGGGACGCCGCCCGTTTCTTTGGCAGCGTACATGGCGATCTGCCGGGCAAAGTTCGCGTCGCCGTGCATTCGAGTTGCCCGGTTGCTGCGTCCGCCGCCGGCGACAATCAGCTCACGGGTGACGCCCATCAAGGCGGCGACGGATTCAATAATTTTGTCCACGCCCGCGCCTCCGGCGCTGACCGGCGGACGGGACGAAATCGGCAGCGCAGCCTCTTGGCTGCTGGAACTCAGCAGATGATCTTCGGGATGCGCCGAGGCGGCTTCCCGCGCGGCTTCTTCCCGCATCGCCATCTCGTGCGGAGTAATCCGCTCGACATAATAGGAAGACAAAACGTCGCTTGCGAGCTGCTTGGTGACGGGGCTGTGAATCAGCGACGCATAGGCCATCAGCTTGATCAGCGCCCCCTCTAAAGCGCGGATATTGCTTTGGATCAAATTTGCCATGAATGCGATCACTTCATCGGGGATCGCTAAATCTTCCAGAAGGGCTTTCTTTTGCAGAATGGCCTGCCGCATCTCAAGCTCCGGCGCGGTGATGTCGGCGACCAGCCCGCACTCAAAGCGCGAGCGCAGCCGCTCGTCCATCGCCCGCAGCTCACGCGGCGGCCTATCCGACGACAGCACAATCTGCTTGTTCATCTGGTGCAGGGCGTTGAACGTGTGAAAGAACTCTTCTTTAGTCTGCTCTTTGGACGCCAGCATTTGAATGTCGTCCACCAGCCAGACATCGACATTGCGGTACGCCCGCCGGAAATCTTCCGTGCGCTTGTCCCGAATCGCCGTAACGTAGTGGTTCGTGAACATTTCTCCGCTGACATAGACAACCCGCGCCTGCGGCAGCGCCAGACGAATCTGATGCCCAATCGCGTGCATGAGATGCGTTTTTCCGAGCCCGGGCGGGCCGTATAAAAACAGGGGATTGTAGGTGGCACCGGGGGATTGGGCGACGGCGACCGCGCCGGCTTGGGCCAAACGGTTGGATTTGCCGACAACGAAGTTGTCGAACGTGTAGCGGGGAACGAGTGGCGAGGCGGACAGCTCTAACGCGAATGGGTTACGGCTGGACTTTGCGCCCGCGCTGCTGCTGCCATCGAAAACAGCCTCGGCAATCGGCGCAAGGGAAGCTTGCGGGGCAGGAACCGGCAGGCCGCTCTCGCCGGACATCGCCGCAGACGGGAGCGCGGCGGCCTGCTGAAGCGGCAGCGGATTTTCGCCCAAAAGAGGCTGGACTTCGGGCGTCGAAATCACGAAACGGACCTGAACACCCGGCGAATCCAGATGCTGGGCCAAAAGCTGAGACAGCGTCTGCGCGTACTTCTTTTCGGCGAACTCACGGGCAAACGACGACGGCGCACCCAGCACGGCGACTGCGCCGCCGGACGAATGGGAATACGACAGCGGCTTCAGCGGACGCAGCCAGTTATCAATGGTCTGCTTGTTCAGCGACCCCGCGAGCGACCGCAGAGTCCGCTCCCAGGCGCGTCGCAGGGCCGTGAGTCCTTCTTCTTCCCCCAGCTCAAGCTGCTGGTCTTGAAATGGCTGATCCCGAAGCGTTGGGTTTGGGAGCGGCGCGTCGGTTGGATTTTCGTCTGATGGTAGGTGGCTGCTCACGGGTTTCCTGGGGCCGGCGCTCCCCAAGAGAGCGGGCTATAAACAAGGGAAGGAGGCGGCATTTCGGTTCCGAAATTGCCGCCTCACTGCGCTACATTATACCGGTAATCCCCGAAATCGGCAACCTGTTTTTTGCCCCCGAATCTCTAAGTTATCTTGTATAATAAAGTATGGAAATTATTGAGCTGCACCCGGCGACGGCGAATGGGCTGACGCTGGGGTCCTATTTAGACGTTCCCAAAGGCGCGGCGGGGGTTGTCGTGAAAGACGGCAGGCCGCTGGATGTTCTGCCGCCCGGCAATCACCTTTTAGACGCCGCGCTGCTGCCGCTGACGATGTCCGCGCTGAAAATTCGGCCCGGCACCATCCCGCCCTCGCCGCTTCCCGCCGCCCTGTTTCTGGTGCAGACGCAGTCGCCGTGGACCGTGCCGTGGCGCTGCCAGGCCCTGCTTTCCAAGAATGCAGCCTCCGGCATGACTTATACGACCCTGGCGGGACGGGCGGCGGTGCAGATCAGCAATCCGGCCTTGTTCTGCGGCGCGGTTCTGGCGGCGGGCGGCTCAAACCTCGCCACCGGCGCGGCGACGATGCCGCAGGTCATTGACGGCTTCCTGCGCGGCAATCTTCAAGCGCTGGCTGCCGCCGCCGTGCCGCCGCTGAATATACCGCCGGAGCAGGCACCGGCGGCGTCGGAAGCGATCCGCACGGCGGCAGGCCACGCAGCGGCAGGCTGGCTTTCTTCGGTCGGCCTGCACTGCACGGCGTTTGATCTGGACTCGGTTGCGCCGCCGAGCCGCACTCCCTGCGTCGTCTGCAAATCCACCACGGCTCCGACGGGCTACGGTTTATTCATGCGTAATATCAGCCTGCTGTACCTGCGGCTGACGGCCAAAAAAGAAGGCAATTTCTGCGTTCCCTGCGCCTGGAAGACCGCCAGCGCGTTCAACGGCGTCATGCTGGTCGCGGGCTGGTGGGGATTGATTGGGTTGGTGCTGACGCCCGTTTACTTTTTTCAGAACTTGTATTATTTGTCGCGCGTGGTGACGGCGGCGAAAGCGGCAGCAAGCGAATAGGAACCTCACCCCAATCAAACCTCACCCCGCCTCGTTCCTCGGCGACCCTCTCCTTGTTAAGGAGAGGGTCAGAGAAGAACAGCAAAGGCCGGATGACCGCGAGCTGCTGTCTTTTCCTGACTATTCCTACCCTCTCCTTTCTTAAGGAGAGGGTCGACGAGGAACAAGGCGGGGTGAGGTTTGATTGGGGTGAGGTTCCTAACTCCCCACTAAATTCCGGGCGGCGGCTAACACTTCGTCGTAATCGGGTTCGCTGGCGACTTCGGGAACGGTCTGGATATAGCGGATGATGCCGTTTTTGTCCACCAGGTAAATCGCGCGGGCCAGCAGGCCGAGTTCTTTGATCTGGACGCCGAACGCTTCGCCGAATGTCCGGTCTTTGTGGTCGGACAGCATCTCGATGTTGGTGACGCCTTCGTCTTTGGCCCAGCGGGTTTGGGCGAACGGCGTGTCGGCGCTGATGGCGACGGTCTTAATCTTGTCCGCCGGAAGGCTTGCGACATGGCGGTTGAACTTGCCGGTTTCCAGCGAGCAGACGCTGGTGTCAATGCTCGGCACGAGTATCATCAAAACCGCTTTGGTGCGGCCTTCACTCAGCGTGTTCCAGTCTGCGGTTTCGAGACTGCCGGCGGTCTGCACCTGGAAGTCCGGGATGGGGTCGCCGACTTGAAGCGCGTGTCCGACCAAAGTCATCGGCGTGCCTTTGAACGTAATCGCGCCGGGCCGCTCGGTTTGCGCTGTGTCTGCCATAAGTGATGTCTCCTTCTGTTAAATCACTGGAAGTATACCCCAGCGGCAGGCAGGACAACCCATTGCAGGAAAAGCGGCGGCGCATGTCGCATTGAAGCGTTATGGCGACCAAGTTTGTTTTCTTTGACATCGGCGACGTGATTTTTGACGAGAATGCCCAGCATCAATGGCTGTTTCATCAGCTTCTTTTGACCCTGCGGGCGCACGGCAAAAGTGTGCTGTGGGACGATTTCAACGCGACGCGCAAGCGCCTGGTCGCGCTCGGCCCAAACCCGGAAGCCGCCATCAAAGGCAGCCTGGCGTATTACTGCGCGAACGACTCCGAGACCGAGACGCTCTGGCATGAAGCGCGTGACCAGTATCAGCAGATGCGTCACCCGCGCCCGTTCGGCCAGCTTTTGGACGGCATCACACCGGCCTTAGCCGACCTTAAACACGATTTCCAGCTTGGCATCATCGCGAACCAGCATCCCCCGGTGGCTCAGGCCATCGCCGACTACGGCATCGCGGACTTGTTCGCCGTCATCGTCATCAGCGAGATCGTGCATTTGTTCAAGCCCGACCCGGCGATCTTTCAGTACGGGCTAGACAAAGCAGGCATCACGCCCGCCGAAGCCATCTTCGTCGGCGACCGCCCCGACAACGACATCGGCCCCGCCAAAGCCGCCGGCATGAAAACCGTCCGGTTCAAGCGCGGAATACAGTATACTCTCTATAACCCGGACGACCCTGCGCTTATCGCCGACGAAACCGTAGAAGATGTCTCCGAACTCGCGGAGACAGTGCGGCGCGTAGCGGGTGGCGAAAGTAAAGCGGCATGAGGTCCGATTTGCGTTATGTTTTGCCTGGTTCGCTGCGGGCATCAGTGACAAGGGCAGACGGGGCAGACCCGATGAAGCTTCAGGATCAGTTCAACGAATTCGGATTTTCAGCAGCCGGTATGCCGCCAATAGAAGTCACTCTTGGCATGGGCGGCGAAATGATGATTAATGATGGTATGACACGGGCAACACGCTGCTGCATGATTGACGTAGAGCAAACTGTCGCCGTAGATGTGATTGAGAAAAGGCCGAAGTGGGACTTTAGCCATCTGCCTACAATCGCTGAATTGCTGACGCCCGATTTTTAAGCGAGCATTAGAAACTTTGGGGAGAGTTTTATGGATACAACACAGCAAATTTTAGAAGCAATTATGGAACTTCGTCGGCAGCATCCATCCTGGCGGTTTGGGCAGCTTGTCGCGAATGTTTCCTTTTTTGCCAAAGGCCCGACCAAATCCGCCGTTTATGATGTGGAAGATGAAGAATTCTTGAAGGCTGCTCAGTCTCACCTCGTTCACATTCAGGAAGAACAGCGGGAAACGGTCGCAGCATAAATGATTATTGAAGCGCGTGAAGATGTGGTGCAGCTTGAAGGCGAGCTGGACAAGAACCTGTGGCCGACGATTCAGGCGGCGGCGAACCTGCTGCTTCGGCATCATGTGGAAGGCATTATCGTGGACGGCAGCGCCTTGACCGGCTGCTCGGCGGAAGGGGCGAACACGTTCCGGGACGCGATGGACTATATCGGACGCTACCGGGCGAGAATTGTGGTCTGCGCCCTGCCGGAGAATGTCCTGGAAGTGGTCCGGGCCGTGCCGGGCGTGCGGTCCCGCCTGCCGGTCACGGCGACTTTGGAAGAAGCGCGGGCGTCGCTGAAGCTGTCCGGGTCAAGCGGGACCCGCGCACAGGGGGGCGCAAACACCCCGCAAAACATTTTAGTCCCTTTGCTGCGGCCGAACCACACCGACGCGGCAAGCGGACTGGCTTGTCGTCTGGCGAAAGCGGCGTCGAAAGCCGACGGCACGCAGAAGTCGCGCCTGCACATTGCCTATATTCTCGAAGTCCCGCGCCACCTGCCGCTGACCGCGCCGCTGCCGGAAGAAGAAGCCCTGGCCTCACGTGCCCTCGCCGCCGCCGCCGATGCCGCCCGCTGCGAAGGGATCACGGCAGACCCCCTCGTCACCCGCACCCGCGATGCCGGGGAAGAGATTGTCACGCAGGCGTCGGCCCTGGAAGCGTCGCTGATTGTGCTGGCGTATCAGCCCTCCGACGACCCCGACGACACGCTCATGCAGCGCGTCACCCGCACGGTGATTGACCGCGCTCCCTGCGAGGTTATCTTAAACAAGCAGGCAGCGAAGTAGGGGCAGACCCCCGTGTCTGCCCTTCTTTTCTTGTGGCTGCCACCTAATCTGGGGGCGCACACGGGGGTGCGCCCCTACGCCAGCACTTCCAGCGCATTCGGCAGGTGCGTTAAAATCTCGCAGCCGTTTTCCGTGACCAGAACATCTTCTTCCAGGCGCAGGCCGCCCCATCCTTCCAAATAAATGCCCGGCTCGACCGTCATTACCATGCCCGGCTTCAGGATCAGCTCGCTGGTGCGAACCGAGAAGCCGGGACCGTCGTGAATCGAGCGGCCCAGGGAATGGCCGAGCGAATGGCCGAACGCTTCCCCGTAGCCGTGCGACGCGATATACTCGCGGGCGACGGCGTCAATCTCCTGGCCGGTCTTGCCGGGTTTAATTGCCGCGATGGCCCGCTGCTGGGCTTCCAGCACGATCCCGTAAATCTCGCGCTGCTTGTCGGTCACGGAGCGCAGGGCATACGTGCGCGTGATGTCCGAATTGTAGCCGTTGACCGTCGCGCCCCAGTCAATCGTCACGAAATCCCCGGCGGCGAGAGGGCGTAAGCCGGCCTGGTGATGCGGATGAGCGCCGTTCCCTCCCGACGCCACAATGGTATCAAAGGCCGCGCTGGACGCACCAAGCCGTCGCATCGCAAACTCAAGCTCCAGGGCAAAGTCCTGCTCGCGCGTGCCGGGCGTCAGCAGCGGCTTCACGGTTTGAAAGGCCATCTCGGCGACAGTGATGGCGTCTTTAATCAGCGCGATTTCCGCGTCGTCTTTGACCAAACGCAGCGTTTCCACCCTGTCTTTTGTGCCGGCCCATTCCAGTTCGGGAACTAAAGCGCGGAATGTTTCAAACTGGCTGACCGTGACATGGCTTGCCTCGAAGCCGAGGCGCTTCACGCCGGGCCGAGCGTCTAAAACAGTTTTGAGCGCCTCCCCATAGCCGCCGCTGCCCTGCGGCGTTTCCACGATCTCGAAGCCTTTGCATTCAGCCTGAGCGCGGAGCGTATAGCGGCTGTCGGTGATGAACAGGGCTTCGTCCGGCGTGACGACCACTTGAGCGGTGGACCCCGTAAACCCGGAAAGATAGCCGAGATTGCCGATGTCGGTCAGCAGCAAGGCGTCAATAGCTGGGTCATGCGCGGCGATTGACTGCCGCAGGGCAAGAACGCGGGTGGGAGATTGGGACAGCATGGGCGATGGGTCTTTCTGCGTATAAGGTTAGACGAGTCTGCGGTATTATACCGCGACTTGGGTGTGATCGTATTAAGCCCGCCTAACGCCCCGTTAAAGCAAGGGTGCTTGCGGCGGGCTTCCCGAAGCCCTGCGACACAGAGGCTTTAAAGTTTTAACGTTCTGGCGGGACGATACGCCGGGCCGAAGCCGCGACATGTGGGCGCAGGAGTTTTTTTTGCTGGATGCCGGCTACGGCGGGCGCTGGTATCTGTATTATACGGCGTCGGACGGCACGGACGCAAATCACCGAATGTATGTCTGCGAAAGCGCCGGAACCGATCCGCGCGGCCCGTACACGTTCAAGTCTCAGCTTTAGACCGACCCTGAGAACGCCTGGTATGCCATTGATGGAACCGTGCTGCGCCGGGACAGCGACGGCTCGCTTTACTTTTTCTGGTGCGGTCGTCCCTGCCCTAGTGGGCAGGGGCTTTACGTTTCGCGCATGGAAAACCCGTGGACACTGACCGGCGAACGGGTATACCTCCTGCCTGCCGACGGCTTCGGGTGCGGCGAAGTGCGCGAAGGGCCGGCGACGCTTCAGCGGAACGGGCGTGTCTTTCTCATTTACTCGGCCTGCGATACCGGCAAGCCGGACTACAAGCTGGGAATGCTGTGGGCTGAACCCGGCGCGGACCTGCTGGACCCTGCCGCCTGGAAGCAGCATTCTGAGCCAGTGTTCACGCGCCAGGATGACCGGGGTGTTTATGGCCCCGGCCACAACAACTTTTTTCAATCACCCGACGGCAAAGACTGGATCGTCTACCACGCTAAGACGGCTTCCGAATATACCTACAAAGAGCGCTCCGCCCGCACCCAGCCGTTCACCTGGGACTCAAGCGGCCTGCCCGATTTCGGCAGGCCGCTTTCATTGGACACCGATATTGCCGAGCCGTCCGCCTTGTAACCTAAATCAGACCTCCCCGCAATCAGACCTCACCCCGTCTCGTTCCTCGCCGACCCTCTCCTTGTTAAGGAGAGGGTAAGACAAGAGCAGAAAGACCGAAATTGCGAGCTGCTGTCTTTTCCTGACTATTCCTACCCTCTCCTTAACAAGGAGAGGGTCGGCGAGGAACGAGACGGGGTGAGGTTTAATTGGGGGGGAGGTCTGATTGCGGTGAGAGCCTCTAAGCGCCTAGCGGTGGCTTTCTTCAATCAGATTTTTCGCGGCGCTCAGGGCCATCAAGTAGCCGTAAGGACCGAAGCCGACCACTTGGCCGGTGGTGACGGCGGAAATGACGCTGTGGCGGCGAAACTCTTCGCGGGCATGGATATTGGACAGATGGACTTCGATGGTCGGCAGGCGCGAATCGGCGAGGGCGTCCCGAATGGCATAGGAGTAGTGCGTGTACGCGCCGGGGTTGATGACGATGGCATTGGCCTCCCCCATCGCTTCCTGCACGAAATCGACAATCGCCCCTTCCGAGTTTGACTGCCGGATCGTGACCTCGACCCCCA
>JAABUZ0100009823.1_pt1 | contig 10814 bp, 9 predicted proteins | sample 5562091 | NCBI WGS metagenome assembly JAABUZ01 (sample SAMN12813069, study PRJNA571459) | rock metagenome | isolation source: Antarctica rocks | place: Antarctica: Victoria Land, Linnaeus Terrace sud | collected 2015-12-21
CTTCTACCTCAACGCCACGCCCTCACCTCGAACCGCGAAGAGCCCTCATCGAAGGCTGCCTGCCGTCGCCGTAGCCGGGCGCCACTTTCGGCAACGGCGGGCGACATGTCCACCGGTGGAGCCATCCCCCGATACCGCCCGCCTTGGCTCGGTGACGCATTCTCCAGTCCGGGCGGGGCTAGCCCCGGTCCCCAGCTGAACTCGCTCGGGCCGGGGGTACGGCCATGCCTGGTGTAGGTCATGAGGCACGCCCAAGACGACCGGCGCTGTCGAGCCCGCGCGTCGACACCCGTGGACCACGGACACTCGCAGGCGCCATCTGACGGCCACCTGCTGCCGCTCGGCTTGCCCTAGCTGCCCGCCGACGCCCAGCCCGGTTCATCGGTACCGACGCCGAGGCGCGGGGAGCTGACTTGGACGATGCGAAGCGTCCGTGGCTGTCGCGGCGTACCGCAGCAACCGTCGCACGATCCTTGCTTGACCCGGTGTGCACCCGCGCGGCGGCGCGGCGCTTCGTGGTCTTGGACATCGCCGGTCACCACTTCAGGGTTGCCGGGGCGGTGTACGCCGCGCCCGCTGTGACCTGGACACACGCCGCCGCGCCGCGGTGCCGGATGCCGACCCCAAACTGGCGAGCAAAGAAGCTGTCCTGGAGCGGGTATCCGGGCGTCTTGCCTGGAATCAACCGCAAGCCTCGGTATGCCGCGTTGGTGTGCTGACGAACCGCAACCGGGTTAACGTCCGAGGACGGCCCACCCGAGGCGACAACGGTGAAGTAGCCCTGCGGGATGAACTCGGACTGGATGACGAGCAGTTCACCGTACGAGCCGAGCACCGGCAACTTGTTGAACTGCGCGGGGACGGGCTGGCCGACGATCACGCCCATCGGCTCCAGGTACGCAGGCGCGCCCTGGCTCGGGATGTAGTCGTGCTTCGCCACGATTGCGCCGACCGCGGTGGGGTCTGCGCCGTTGGTCTTACCCGCGCGCCACGTCTGAACCTGCTCAGCCTCTTGGGGATTGACCAAGAGAAGCATCTTGGAGCCTGCCTGGCGTCCGTAGCCCTTCGTCGTCACGAGCCGAGCAGCGTCCTCAACGTCGGAGCTGTCGATCACCGTTCCACCGCTGGCGATGTAGTGGCTTGTGGTGGTGGGGAACTCCCGCCCGAGGTACGGGGGTGGGGTGATTCCGTCCGTGCCGGTGTACAAAGCGTACACGGGATTTTCGTACTCGTTGGACTTCTGGGCAGGATCGAACAGCCGCCCGAGGATCGACGTGTTGACCTTACGGTTATCGGCCTCGATCACCGACGCGAACAGCGCCTCAACCTGCCGCGAATCGCTGTCCCGCAGAAACTTCCAGGTGGCCCTACTGGTCAGGTCGAAGTCGCGCAGCGTGTAGCCGACCTTCAGCGCCTCATTCGGCAACCGCACACCTTGCGGCACGCCGTACTCGCTGGCCTCCTCAAAGTTCATCGCCGACAACGACTGCGGCACCGCATCAGCGGGCAACGTCGTCGGGTACGACACCAACGCCGCGACGGCGGCTCGCTGCTCGTTGTAGATGCCGAGCGTGGTCTGGACCTCTGTCCAAATGCTGTTGAGGTCTACGCCGTCCGCGGTGACCTTGACGATGGCGGACTCATCCATATACCCGCGTGTGTCGGCGAGTGGCTCGGCGCCGAACAGCTGGAAGTACGGCCACTCGTCCACACCATCCGCTGCTGGCATCAGGGTGGGCGCAATGGCCCCAGCGTGGCCGAGGCGTGGCGGGTGAGTCAGCGTGCCGTAGGGCTCGGGGCGGTTCGGGGTCGGTCGGGTCAAAGACATGTGAATGCTCCAAAGATGGGAAGTGGGGTGGATCCACCCAGACGGGTGAATCCGGTCGGGCCGGATACCTCGTCGCGCACGGCGCGGAGTGAGGGCGGGCCACAAGCCCATCGAGCAACGTTGTTCACAAGGAGGTGCAGCAGAGGTAGAGCCGGGGTGCGTCATCACTTGGGCGTCCCGCCCGTGGAGCCGGGGTGGGTCGGCGCGCTGCGAGCGCGGGGGCGACCTACGCCGACGACGCTACGCCACCGGTACCCGCGCGACGGAAACCCGCCGCTCAGAGGGCCGGTAGGGTAGAGAACCACTGTGCCGCAACGGCGTTCGGCGGCGCCCGGCTTCCCTTCTACGGTCGCGGCGCGTACTCTAGAGGCGAGGCGGAGCGATCCGCCCCGACCAACTGAATAATTTTCCCCGCCGCTCCCCAGCCGATCCCTGCAAGCACATCGGACCCAAAGGAGTTGCGGTTTGTGAAGTTGAGTGCCTAACTGTCCGTGTCACCGAGGTAGCGCCCGGAAGCAAGGACGGCAGCTGGAGCACCAGCACACGGGTCTCGAACGTTGATATAGGCGATGGTCTAACCGGATAGCTCCGGGGTGCACGAGCCTTCCTATCACAGCCGAGACTGCCAGTGGCCCATGAGCCGAGTTGCGGACACAACCCATCACCGGGTTCTGTCTTCGCGCTCGGCTCTTGTGCGTTGTGGACGGAACCTCGCTACCAAGGAGGACCACCGTGTCTCGTCTCGATACCGACCCCGAGCCCAAGTTGCTCAAGGGCTTGCCTGCCGCTGCCGAGTACGTGTCTCGTACGTACTTCGAGTGCTCCCCAAAAACGATCAAACACTGGGTGTATGCGAAGGGCGACCTGCCTTTCTACAAGATCGCGGGCTGCCTCTTCTTCGACCCCGCGGACATTGACGACTGCATCGCTGCCCAGAAGCACGTCCACCGCGGCTCGCTGAGCAATGGCAGTGACGCCGCATGAGCAGTCCTCAGATCAGCCCCGAGGAGCGGGCACGACTTCTCCAGAAGTACCCGTCGATGGACCACGACCTCCACGGTGAAGGGGCAAGCAGTCCAGCAGCGGATCAGATCGAGACCGGCCTGACGGGCACGTTCAGCGAGTACAGCGCTCCCTACGCCGACCACCCGTGGGCGGGCCGGTACGTCGCTGACCACCTGCAGAACCTGCACAACGACCTCGGCTGGTTGCCGCGAGAGCTAGAGCAGACGCACGGATACCGCGAGCCGTTCTTCTATGAGACCGACGAGGACGGCTATGTGCTGGGGGAGTACAGCGAATCCGGCAACTACTTCACCCCCTCAAAGGTCACTTACCCCGGCCTTGCGGGCTGGGAGGAGGGCTCGATGACGCCGGACGGCGATTAGGATCCTTGCCCCGCCCTACACGCGGGGAGGTGTTCATGAGTTGTCGGATTCAGAGCAGCCGCTGTTTCTGCCGAAGGGCGGGGGCGAGTTGCCGATCCAAGCGCGTGCAGCCGAAGTGGCGCGGGATGATCTGGCGGCACCGTGCCTGTTGTGGTGGTCGATGGACACCCTTGGCCGGGAATACCGATACCGGCGGTTGGCCCTGTACCCGGTGTCCGTCTTCTGGACACCAGCGGAGTACGCCCGTGCCTTGCTGCGTCATGCGCTGCGTATCCGGTACGAGACTCTCGGCATGTCGCGACTCCAATGCGACCGTGACCGTTATGACCGCTCAGGGGCGACCGACTGGAACCGTATGGGTAAGGGGTGGAAGGGCTACGCCCGCGAGCTGAAGCGGACGCCCAAGGACTATGTCTACCGCAATAGCCCGATCCTGCTGGTCTCCTGCGGCGCGACCATCGTCATGGCTGTGGTCAGTGAGAAGGCCAAGGCGCGGTGTGGCGCTGAGGGCAGTGGGCTCTCCTGGTTCCTGTCCGGTTCGGACGCCGACCGGTGAGCCCGGCTGCCGCAGTCCTGCTGGACCTGGCGCTGGTCGTGGTGCTCGCGATCGTGGTGTTGAGCAAACAGAACACCCGGCCAGACCGAGCGAGTCCGACCGGGCGTTCAAATGAGGTTGCCGCCTCGACAGTCCCGACCCGTTACATGAAGGAACCGACGTGACCGACTCTACTATGAAACAAAGCGCTATCGCGCGACAAACAAAAAGCAGGCGTAAACCGCGCAGACATATTCCGTCTGGTCTGAGTGATGGGTCGAGGCTGGACGCCGCCTGGGCTTTATCCGAGGCGGGTGTGTATGTGATCCCGGTGCACCCATTTGTGCCTGATTCTAAAGATCAGCGGCACAGCGGGAAGAACCCCGGCTCATATCTCGGGCGGGGATGGGATGCGTTGTCGTCGCGTAGACCCGAGAAGATTCGGGAGTGGTGGGGGCAGTGGCCTGAGGCTGAGATAGCGATCCATGTCGGGAGGTCCGGCTTGGTCGCACTGGACGTTGATCGGCCCGAGTTGGTGCCGGGCTGGCTGTGGCCCTATCTGAATGCGGCTGCGTTCCAGTCCTCGGATGATGCGGTGCCGCGCAAGGGGCACTACGTGTTCCGTAAGCGGGGCGGGGCGCACCTACAGCAACAGTCCCGGTGCGTTGGCGCTGGCCGGCAAGGAGCAGTGGGGGGAGGTCCGGGGCGAGAACGGCGTGATCATGACGCAGCCGTCCGATCATCCGCGCTCGGATGGTGGTGGGCACTACGTCTGGGAGCGTCTGGGGTTGCGGTCATTGCCGGAGAAGGTCTCCGACAAACTCAACGAAGCGGCGCACAACGAGCGCCCGCTGAGTGACTCGGACCTCGCCGCATTCCTCAATGCCTACACGGCTGAGCCGTTCCCGAGTTGGGCGCGAGGTCCGGCGTCGAAGTTTTTGGCGGAGACGGGCACGACGGACGACAGCCCTGGCGTTGGTCGTCATGATGCGATGGCCAAGGCGTTGTGTTGGGGGTTTCGTGATGCCTATTCCGGGCTGGTGTGCTCGGCTCAGGCCGTGTACGACGAGCTGGAAGGGGCGTGGGACGAGGCGTTTAGCACCTCTACCTCCACGAAGGGCGCGCTGCGTGTAGTCGGGCGTACGGCCGCCGACCCTGAGGAGTTCCGGGCTCTCGCAGCGTGGGCCGCTGCGCAGGCGCTGGCCGAAGACTTGGGTGCGCTCCAGGATCGGGTGCGGGAGCAGATCAAGAAGCAGGGGCTCACACCGAAGCACGGGTCGGGCAAGTTCGGCGCGCTGGAAGGTGACGAGGAATCCGACGATGAGCGCTTTCCGATCATCACGCCTACTCAACTCGCGCAACCGGTCCCGCCGTTGGAGTGGCTGATCCGGGGTGTCTGGCCGGTGAACTCTTACGGCCCGATTGGCGCGGAGAAGAAGACTCTGAAGTCGTACAACCTGCTGGCGATGGCCGTCGCGGTCGCGTCCGGGGAGCCGCTGTTCGGGAAGTTTCCGGTGGAGCGCAAGGGTCCGGTCTTGGTGTACGTCGGGGAGGGCGGCCAGGAGACGGTGCAGTACCGCCTCCAGATCATCTGCGAGAAGCAGGGACTGAGCGTGTCCACGCTCCCGATCCGAGTCGTGGACACGGTGGCTTCCCTCGATGACCCACATTTCCGAGGCCAACTCTCCCGGCGCATCGACAAGCACGAGCCGGTGTTAGTGGCTATCGACCCGCTGTATGCCTTCCACCCCGAAGGCATCGAGGCCCAGAACCTCTACTCGCGTGGGGCGATGCTGACGCGGCTTTCCCAGCTCGTGGGCGGCCGATGCGCGCTGATGGTGGCCGACCACTTCAACAAGGTCAACGAGGGTCCGCTCGACCTGAACATGATCGCCCAGGCCGGGATGAGCCAGTGGGCAGATTCGTGGTTTCTCGCTCGCCACCGCACCGCGGCATCGAAGTCGGGGGAATCCGGCACGTATCAACTTGAGGTGACGTTCGGTTCCCGCCGAACGTCCGGGGGTGCGCGATGGGACCTGGACTGGAAGCTGCCGTATGACGAGGACGAGTACGGCGTGCACATTCCCTCTGCGGTCGGCAGCGAACCTCGCGACGGGGTGTCGTGGAGCATCCAAAAGGCCAACCCGATAGCGGATAAGGCGAAGCAGACCGACGCAGCCAAGGCGGAGAAGTTGGGCAAGGCCGTCAAGGCCATCGTCCAGTACGTCCGCGACAGCGAGTGGCAGGTCACCCAGACGCAAGCGGTGAGCTTCATCGGCGGCAACGCCGAACTGGCTCGGGCCGCGATGGACGACGCAATCCTCCACGGTTACGTGGTTGAGGAGAAGCGCAAGCGCAAAGAGGGTGCCCGTGAGGTGCAAAGGAACTTGCTGGGTCTCGGTCCGGCCGACGGCAAGTTGCACCTCCAAGCGACCCGCAATAATCCCAGCGAGGACCAGGACAACCCTGCCGGGTATGCGGACGGTGCGCCGTGAACGGCCGGGAAAGTTGCGAGAAAGGTGGCACTTTCGCCGAGATTCGCGTCTTGGCCCGAGACGCGGTTGAAAACGGACGAAACAACCGCGTCTCCGCCCCTTCGGACGCGGTTAGACGGGGTTGCCAGGCAAAGCCGCGTTGCCCCTGGTCGGGATGGGTTTTGAACTACGTCCGGCGTTTAGACGTAGTTGAACGGATGAGGTCGATAGGCCGCGCTTAGACGGAGGAACTCCGTCTAGCGTCCGCGCCTAAGGGACGGGGTTGAAAACGGACGCGGTTGAAAACCGAAGTGAAATGAGGGCAAACCAGAATGATCAAAGCAATGAACGTGGGGTGATCGAGTGCCAGCAAAAAAACCCGCCTCGGCAAAGCAAGAGGAATAAGTGTGACCGTTTTCGGAAACGATAATCGTTTTCGATAAGGGTTTTGCAGCTATGAAACGCCGTCACTTCCACTCGGTCGGCGTCTCGCGTACGGGAATGGCACGCACACCCAGCAACAGGAGGACAGCAATGGACAAGGCACAGAGTAAAGAGGCATCGCACGCCGCGCACAGGACAGCGCACTGGGCCGATCAGCTGGAGAGAACCCGGCTGGAGAAGCTGCGCGCGGCCCAACGAGACACGGCACAGGCAAGCGTGGGCCGACGTTGACGCGATGGCAGACGTGGACCAGTGGCCCCGAGCTGACCGCGCCTACCTCCACCGCGGATGAGCACCCAGTCCAGGTGCGTTGTCCAGCACCTGACCACCATCAGCGGCGCACCGCGCCCTCACCACCGCGCCTTGGCTCATGGGCACGCGGGGTCGCTCGGTCGCCGTCGCGGCCTGCCTACCTCGACCCACTTTGCTCATGCCTGTCGCCATCGCTCCCGCCCGCTCGGGCTAGGTGCGGGTCGTTTATCCGGCGAGCTTCCGCAGGCCCGCAGATTTGGCGACAGGCGATCACCAGTGGTGACGGCGGGGGAGCGACGACCGGACGTGAAATAGGCAGTGGGACAGTCAAACACGACAGTCCAGAGTGGACAGACCGTGGCGTACGCTCGGGGCGTAAGGCGGAAGCGGTCGCTTAGGCCTCGGAAGATGAACGGAGACAGCATGATGCGAACACAAGTAGCACCAAGGAGGACGTCGGTACGACCACAGTGGACAGATGGGCAGGAGGACGGACTGGCGTGCGTCATGTGCGGGCTCGACTACACCAGCCCAGCAGCCAAGGGCGTCGTCTCGATGCCAGTCGGCCACTGCGCCACCACGGGCTCGTCAGTGTTCGCCTGCGCGTCTTGCTGTGGCGAGGGTGACGAATGATATGGGCACGTCGATGCTGGGGTACTCGCGGGTGAGCACCGAAGAGCAGGCCGACAGCCGCGCTGGGCTCGACGCGCAGGAGCACGCGATCAGGGATGAGGCGAAGCGTCGGGGCTGGGAGGTGACCATGCTGAGTGATCCCGGCAAGTCAGGTAAGTTCGTCAACCCACAGCTACGGAAAGCGTTGGAGCTGTTGGCGACTGGACAAGCGGACGGCCTTGTCGTAGCGAAGATGGACAGGCTCGCCAGATCCGTCGGCCACGCGGTCGATGTCCTGAACCTCGCCAAGGCCCAAGGCTGGTCGCTGGTCGTGTTGGACCTCGGCGTGGACCTCACGACCCCAGCAGGCCGCGCCATGGCCCAGATGATGGCCGTCTTCGCCGAATTCGAGCGGGAGCTGATCTCGCAGAGGACCAAGGACGGCATGGCCGCGCGGAAGCGCGCAGGTGTTCACGTCGGTCGGCCGCGTCTCGCACCACCCAGCGTCCGCCAACGCATCGTGCAGGAACGGGAAGCAGGCGCCAGCTACGCCAAGATCGCGCGGACCCTGACCGACGAGGGCGTGCTGTCGCCAGAAGGTCGGCCCACCTGGCAACCATCCACAGTGCGCCGCATCTACAACAGCGTCCTTGAGACGCGAGCAACGACGAGTAAGGACGTGGCCTGAGATGGCGAGCCAGACCAACAGGTATTCGATCCGCGAGCAGTCCGCAGGCCGCTACACGGCGCGGTGGTACGACGATGCAGGCAGGCGCAGGTCCAAGACGTTCGGCACGAGGACTGAGGCCAAGAAGTTCCTCGACAACATCAAGAGCGACCGGAACCGGGGCGACTACATCGACCCGAGCGACGCCCGGCGTACCTTCCACGAGGTGGCGGAGCTGTGGTTCAGCAGTCGGAACCTGCGGCCGAAGACCCGCGCGGCATATCGAACGATTCTCGATCAGCGGCTGTACCCGACGTTCGCTGACCGCCCGGTCGGCTCGATCACCACGATGGACCTCGCCGCGTGGATTACTGACCTCTCGCTGCACGGCAAGCGGATCAACCACAACAACAAGGGGCCAGCCGACCCCGCGAAGTCCCGCACTGCGCGAGACGCGCGCTATCGGCAGAACAAGACCGATGCCGGTGCCCTACGGGCTCCCGCCGTACGTGGTCTCCAGCGCAACGCGAGATCGGGTGCGGCGCTCGCGCCAGGAACCGTGCACAACGCGGTGCGGGTGATGAACCAGGTACTCGACGCGGCGGTGAGGGCGCGGTACCTGCGCGGCAACCCCGCTAACGGCCTCACCCGCGACGACATGCCCAAGCACCACCGCACTGAGGTCGGCTTCCTCACGGCGGGGGAAGTCGAGCGGTTGGCTGAAGCGATGTACCGGGTGGTAGTCGAGTCCAAGTCAGCGGCAGGCGCAGACGTGGACGCTTCCTCCCGAGCAACCGCCTTGGCTCTGTTGGTGCGCTTCATGGTGCAGACCGGAATGCGCGCGGGGGAATGCGTGGCCTTGCGATGGGAGAACCTGGACCTGATGCGCGGACGGGTGACTGTCGCGGAATCGATCAGCACCCTCACCGCAGACGAGTGGTACATCGTCCCGCCGAAGACCAATATCACCCGCGTGGTGCCGCTGACTGGCGCGCTTGTGTCGGCGCTGAAGGACCATGCACAGGTCGTCGGTGAGGCGGGTGGGTTCGCGCCTGAGATGTACGTATGGGCCGCGCCCAGCGACGTGGCCCCCAGCCAGCACAACTCCACCGGCAGCCGGTTCCTCCAGCCGATGCACTGGGGGAAGGACTTCTATCTCGCGTTCTGGAAGGACGCTGTGAAGCAGGCTGGCCTACCAAAGACGCTGCGGGCACACGATCTTCGTCATACTTGCGCCGCGCTCCTGATCGCGGCGAACGTCCCTGCGAAGGCGATTCAAGCACACCTCGGCCACAGCTCGTACAAGGTCACGATGGACACCTACGGGCATCTGTACGAGGACTCCAGCGACAAGGTGACGGACGCGATGGGCGCGGCCTTCGCGGTCGGACCGGAGCCCTCGAACGTCCGGGCGTTGAGGGCGTAGAGGTGCTGGACTTGTCGGGCATCCGTCCTACCCTGAGTGCATGCCCAATCGGAAGACACGGCGCAAGGCGGCCAGCAGTAGACGTCCCCGTACCAACAACAACGGAGGTGACTCGGAAACCTATACGCCGAAAAACCATGCAAACGACCGCGTGCTTGCTGGCATGGCGAATCTGCCCCAGGCGATGCCACTAATCGAGTCGCAGTTTAATACGCTGCACGAAATTCTAGGCTTGATTGAAATGGGCCTAAACGCTGCGTCGAGCGACAACAGGGAGCATTGGTTTCCCAACAACATAGCGGCTCTTGCATGCCTAGTTCGTGCCTACCAGGGCCTACAGGCATCTGCATGTCTGTGTGTGCTCGGGTTCTACACTGAGTCCATGGCGACCATGAGGGTCGTGTATGAGTCCGCGGGATTGGCTAGGGCGCTTGCCCATAAGCCGCAGGATGCCGAGTCCTGGTTTCATAAGGGCCATTGGAAGAACGACGGATTCTCACGGAGCTTCCAAAAAGAGATGACCGAAAGTTCCTCTAAAGGTGGAATCAACTATCGAGAGTTTTACGAGCAAGCGAGCAAGTATGCACATCCGATGGCAACAAGCGTCTTGCCGATGTTGTTTGGTCATAAAGGCGATAACTTTCGCCCGCGCTTGTACCCAGAGTTCGACGCGGAGCAGTTCCGTCGAGTGTCAAAAGCGATCACGGTCCAAGCGGTTTTCGTGGCGTTCACTCTCCGCAATGCCGCGGTGGCGGCCGAAGTGATTCCTGCAAATTGGCTCAAACGGCTCAATGAGATAGCCGAGGAGGTGACGGGGCAGCCGGTGGCAGACGCGCAGCGGGACTGGGTCGAGCACGACCGTCGACACGAACAGTTGATGAGCTTGGTAAGACATGATGACGAACTGGACGCCGCGCTGGATTCGGATCCAAACAGTCTGCGCAACCTGAGGCGCCGTGCACGTGGAGCAGAACCGGGAACGGAACGGGGCTAGAACGGGGCTAAGACTTCACCGCAGAGCGACGTTCCCGCAGGTAGACCCACAGGTCGAGCCGACCCTAGGAGTTCCTCTTCGAGTCCACTCGCGCCGTCAGCGACCTCATCTTCACCGGCACCCTGGCCCGCTACCCAGACATCTCATGGGTCTTCACCCATGGCGGCGGCGCCCTGCCACTGCTGGCCGAGCGG
>JAABUZ0100009824.1_pt1 | contig 10812 bp, 12 predicted proteins | sample 5562091 | NCBI WGS metagenome assembly JAABUZ01 (sample SAMN12813069, study PRJNA571459) | rock metagenome | isolation source: Antarctica rocks | place: Antarctica: Victoria Land, Linnaeus Terrace sud | collected 2015-12-21
TGGAGCAGTTTCAGGCCAGGACAAGAGGGCAATAAAAAATCTACATTGAGTTGCGTAATGAATTCCTCCTCGCTTCGTCTTTTTCGTAAAAGAGAGGCTACTCTCTATACGTATGGATGTTGAAGAAGTTACCACCAACTTTGCGTCAGAGCCGGATTTTGCATGGCAGAATGGCGAATAATCTTCCCAGCATAAAACACCATCGAAAGGCTTTTTCCGCTTCCTTGTGTATGCCAGACAACGCCAACCCGTTTATCTCCATCAGGGGAAGAGGCGCGAATAGTCTCCATAATCGCCTTATTTACCGCATGGAACTGGTGATAGGCTGCTATTTTCTTTGTGATCTTTGACCCATCCACCTCATACACAATGAAGTTCAGGAGAAGATCAAGGAGACGTTCCTTGTCAAAAATACCCCTGATCATGACTTCAAGTTCAGGTGTTCCCTTTGGCGCAAGATCATCCCCTTCAATAGTGCGCCAAGGCATAAACCGCTCCCAATCACTGGTAAGCGAGCCAACGCGAGCTTCTACCCCATCTGAGACAATGAGGATTTCATTGTATGGGAAAAGGGATGGAATCTGCTTTTTATATGTTTGAAGCTGGTTAAATGCTCCTTTGATCGTTGCGTTCTCATCACCTGGGTTTTTCAGCTCTAACACAGCAACGGGAAGCCCATTAAGAAAGATGATAATATCAGGACGACGGTTATTTTTGTTTTCAATGATGGTGAACTGGTTTACTGCAACCCAATCGTTATTCTCAGGATGAGCAAAATCAATGAGGTAGGCATTATCATTCACAATGCGCCCATCAGAAGCATGATACGAAACATCGACCCCATCCGTGAGCCACTTATGAAACTGGCGATTGTTTTCAAGAAGACTTGGACTGTCAGAACGTATGACCTTGCGGAAGGCTTCCTCTAGTGCATCATGGGGAATATGCGGATTAATCCTTGCAAGAGCTGCATGTAAACGCTCTGCCAATACAACGTCGCTAAAATTTGATCGCTCGGCATTTGGCTCATCAGGTGCAATATTTGCCCCATGCAGCACTGTATACCCTAAATCCTCAAACCACGAAAGAGAAGCTTCTTCCACAATTATCTCAGTAAAGTCAGTACTCATACCAATCCTCCACGTCTGTGTTCCTGGGCTAACAAAATTCACTGATGATAGAAGAGTGTCTTGTATCGTATTCTCATCAACCGTCTGAGAGTTTGCCGAACCTATATTTTCTTGCTCATCCATATGCCAAGTATATTAATTCACCAATAGTACTGAAAAAGGTAAAGGTTAGCAACCTTAATATTTACAAAAGCTTAGACAAGCTTGTAATCTCATTTCTCACATTTAGAAAAGGCAGCTCCAACACTAAAAAGTCCCATAACGTCTATTCTCACGTTAATGCCTCAAACCCACGATATATTATTTGAGCCATGAGAATTCTTCGTGTAGAGAGAAATTCTTCATACGACATGTTTTCCCATTCATTAGGCAATGCATGTATTTCACACATTTTCATCCATGTTTCTGTATCAAATCTTTCACGCATCATGGGTAGATATTCATAAGGGGGTGTGTCGCTTATCTCAATATTCTCCGGCCATTCAATGAGCGAAAAGTTAGCAACCTGATTAATTAACTTGAGATCAGTTATTCCCTCAGACTCTAACCATGCTCTTGGGAAAAGGTGATGACGATCAATGGCTTTTTTCTTCTGTTTAATTGATGGATCAAGGAGATATGAAATCTTTTTTTCAGAGAAAAGAAGCGGAGCATCAAGTTTGATTTGGGCTGCATAAAATGCAAAAAGGCCAGAACTTCGAGCAGTAGAGGTTGCCAGGTCGTTTGGAAGAGAAATCGTCCAAAAGTCACTTGTTAATGTATCTGCAATTATTTTATCTAACGCGGATACAAACGCATCACTACTATCCAAATCTTTTACCCTGTTCAAATCTGCTTCCATTGTGGTTTCAGGTGAAGATGTATAGCGTCCAGATAAGGAGGTAGCATAGAACCATCTTCCTATAAGCTTTTGTAGCTTATGATTAGGGACTGCAAATTGGGTTTTTCCGATGAGGTAAAACGCATATGCATACAGTAAGGAATTTTGAGAAGATACCAAATCCCCGCTACGAAATCCAGCAGCAAGAAGACTTCCAAAGAACTGATGCCAATTTGTTAGATTTAATACTTTTGACAGAGCATCTCGCAACCTAGCAAATTGTTGATCCCGTAACATAGGAGAAAATACTCCAGTATTGATCTCTCTCCCCCGAAGCAGTTGATATACACTTCTCAAACGCCCTCTATGGAAACCAACCGCAACAGCAACACGCAAAAGTTGATCAGGGGTTGGCTGTATAAAATGATTAAATGGAGATGAGCTGGCTCCAAGACTTGGAATAACCCTTGAGGCTCTGCTGAAATTTTCCATTTCTCTTCGTCCATTTTCCCAGAAGACAGAAAGCAGTGTAAGGATAAAATCAGCTTGATTGAGTGATACTCCCTCACTATTTATTCTCACAAAAATATCTGCTACCTGTTCCTCATCAACTGTTGAGGCTATCTCAAGTGCAGTGAAAGGATAATTTTGAAGATTAAAAAGTCGAGTTAAATTGCTACTAATGACTTCTTTATCTTCATCAGTAAGGGTATGCTTTGACTCAAGACGCTTTAAAAATTCGGTTATTAGACTGTAGCTTCCCTTTCCTGAAACCCACAAATCAGAAATATTAGAAATAAAGGATGGGTCTTTGCGAATAGCGGCATCTGCTACTTCAAACCTCCCGTTTTGTGGGTGAAACGCAATCTCAATATGAGTCTCTTGGAATTCCTCATTAAGCACAGGTTTTCCTCCAAATACAGCATAAAGAGAAGTAAGTCGTTGTTGCCCATCGATAATTAGAAGCAAAGGCACTTTATGAGTTTTGTCTTCTAAACCAATGGAGCGTGAGCTGTTTACCTCAGCATTTGCCCACAACAGGAGATAGCCAACAGGAAAACCTCGATACATTGAATCAAGAAGGTCTCTTACTTTGGCAGCATTCCAAACAAATGGGCGCTGTATATCAGGAAGCCCAATATCCCCCGTATCTATGTAGTGCAGTAAACCCGAGAGATTGTAGCTAACTTGCTTAAATAAGGTAGGTAACTCACTCATACAACATACTCCATATATTTTTCTGCATCCTTCACCCTGATCTCACCTGCGAGTAGTTTTGGTAGCAAGGTATCACGAATAGCTTTTAGAGTATACGATTCTTCATCGTGTTGCTTTAGGGTAGCCATAAAAGGCTTGACTATTTCTCCAAACCGTAATGCAATTTTTTCAGGTGGAACAACAAGCTGGTATGTCTTAAAACACTCAGTAGGTACACGTTGCCGACCAGAAGTTCCTGTCATATTTCTAATTGCATGTGAACGTAATTCTTCTGATCTAGCAAGAAAGTAAGTATATTCATCAGGTAAAGGAGATTTAGAATGGAAAACGATATATTCGGTTGAGCCCCATCCAACCTGTTCATCTATAAGAAAATCAACATAAGCAGTTTTACCATTTTCTAAGCATGGGGTTATTCTTGCTAGCAGCACATCTCCATTTACAAATTTCATTCCTGAAGAGAATTCGCGGTAATCCCAATTCAAAACACGAGCTGAAGATGTTGACATGTTACTCATTTCGAGATAAGGTGCGGATTGCCCTTTATGCAAAGAACGTAGAGGGTTGATCGCAATAACATCAGGAAGGTTATTTATACTCCACCCCTTTGGTATCTCACCCAACTCCGAATCCTCAAACGAATTAGAAAAGAGAGCAGTAATTTCTGCATCCATCCCATGAGGTTCACGACCTTCTATCTTCGCTCGCACTGGATCGAAGTCTACAAACCATGATTTAAAGATTGCTCCAGCCATTGCCTCTAGTGTCTCGTTCATTTGTCGGTTCAGTTCAATTTTCTCATCAAGAGTGCCAAGAATATGAGCTATAGCACACTGTTCTGAAAGGGGAGGTAAATGAAAAGTAAACTTTTCTAAGTTCTTTACTGAAAGCCGAGCTTGACTTGCACTCCCATAAGCAGCGTTGGCAGCATAATGAACAAATTCTTTGCTTTTAAGTAAAAAGTATAAGAAACGTTGGTCCGCTATATCCTTTTTTGCCAAAATGCACGCTGTATTTTGATTTTGGATAGCTCCAGCAACTTTTGAAGGTACTCGAACTACTTTTCCAACTACTGACGACCAATTTGGCGGCCATGAGCCAACAGTTGCTACCAAGATATCACCCTCCGCAAGCCTATGCTCTTTCCAATGTTTTGCATGCTCATGATCTACATAAATACAGCTCTGAATATTAATTGAATTGGCTTTAAAGTCAGAAACACGCACAAGTGGAGTGCCCAATTTAGTGAAAAACTCTTGCCTTATTCCAGCTCCATTTCGGCAAAGTGCGGCTTCACCGAGTTTTGTTAACTTCCAATAATTATCTAGCATATCCCAATCTCTTTAAGTTCTCACTAATTTGTTGCTCTAACAACGTAGACTCCCAAAATCGTTTTTTAAGTTCCTCTGTAAGTCTTTCCAACTTCACCTCAATCGTATCATCATTATCCTCAACCTCCTCCGTACCAACATATTGACCAGGTGTAAGTACAAAACTATGCGAAGCGATTTCCTCAGTTGTTGCACTTTTACAGTAACCTGGAATATCTTGATAATCTCCCGCTTCTTTTTCACCCCGCCAGGAATGATATGTTTGAGAAATACGGCTTATCTCTTCGTCAGCTAGCTCTTTATGTGATCGATCTACCATATGACCAAGCTTTCGTGCATCAATGAAAAGCGTTTGACCGCTTCTGTCACGGAACCGCCCATTTTTCTTATTTCGAGTGAGGAACCAAAGACAGGCGGGAATTTGAGTACTGTAAAATAGCTGACCTGGAAGGGAAATCATACAATCAACAAGGTCAGCCTCTATTATTGCCTTGCGTATTTCTCCTTCCCCTGATTGGTTTGAGGACATAGAGCCATTCGCAAGGACAAAGCCAGCTATTCCGCTGGGTGCAATATGATGAATGAAGTGCTGCACCCAAGCATAGTTTGCGTTCCCTGTAGGAGGTGTCCCATACTTCCATCGGACATCTTCACGCAGCCGATCACCTCCCCAATCGCTCATATTGAATGGAGGATTTGCAAGAATATAATCTGCTTTCAGGTCTTTATGCAGATCATCATGAAACGTATCTGCATTATGGGAGCCTAAATTCGTATCAATTTTTCGGATAGCAAGGTTCATTTTTGCTAGCCGCCATGTTGTTGCATTTGATTCTTGCCCATAAATAGAAATATCACCGAGACGACCTCCATGCGCCTGAACAAACTTTTCAGACTGTACAAACATGCCCCCCGACCCACAACAAGGGTCATAGACTCGTCCCTTAAATGGCTCAATCATCTGAACCAGGAGTTTGACAACGGATTGAGGAGTATAAAACTCTCCTCCGCCTTTTCCCTCAGCACTGGCAAACTTACTGAGGAAATATTCGTAGACACGTCCTATGATATCTTTCGAGCGGCTTTCCTTATCCCCCAATCCGATAGTCCCCATAAGGTCAATAATTTCTCCTAATCGCTGTTTATCAAGTGTTGGTCGTGCGTAGTCCTTTGGGAGGACTCCTTTGAGGGGAAGATTATCTTTTTCAATCGCAACCATCGCATCATCAAGGAGCTTTCCTATGTTTGGCTGCTTTGCATTTCCTTGTAAATAAGGCCAGCGTGCTTCAATCGGTACCCAGAATATATTTTCCGATGCATATTCATCACGATCTTCAAGCACCTGAATACGATCTTGTGGATCAAGAACGTATAATTCGTGTTCAGGATCAGCAGACCATTCTGCAAGTTGACTACGCCTTTCCTCAAATGCATCGGAGATATATTTTAAGAAAATAAGTCCTAATACGACATGTTTATACTCGGAAGAGTCCATATGACCGCGCATTTTATCCGCAGCTTGCCAGAGTGTTTCTTCAAATCCTAACTGACCGCCATTGTTCTTCTTCTCGCCTGATTTACTTTGTGCCATAGTATGCCTGTTGCTCCTGTTAATTTATATACTAATGTGGAGATATTTTAACAGGCATCACACATCTAAGCAATATATTTAGGCTAATTGGCATAAAATATGAATGAAGTTTAATAATAACCTAAAAAGAAAACTTTTAAAACGAGAGAAAATGCTAAAAATTGATGAGGGTGGCTATTAGATAGCTTATGAAACAGAGTATTACTTGTCTTATATTTGGTTTCTGGCTTGGTGTCGGTCACACCTTGCCAGATTGTGCCTTAGAGGGCGGCTGTCCCTTTTACCTTCTGAAACGTCAAGCTACGTTGCTTCCTTCCTGTTCATACTGTATCATCAGCTTGCTGAGTGTGGTAGGAGTAAAAAAACGATCCCGTTCAATTCTCCATCCTAAACTCTTTAGTTGAGAAAGGGAGAAGTAGCCTAGTTCCGGGAAGCTTCCAACGACATACCCGAAAAAGGTATCTTCTCCATCGAACTCAGTTGCAAACCATTTCCATGAGCCCCAAGAGTCAAAGAATTTGATATAGGCGATTGCCTCCAAACCTTTTTCATCCTGTGCGTACAGTTTAGGAATTGTGCGTATAAGCTCCTTTGTAAGAAGTTTCATAGGTATCACCTCCTTTGAAGTGGAGGGAGATGAAATAAATGAAGTCGGCTGACGAAACCCGCTATGACCGATTTTACGTGCAAGTCAGTTGTTCCCTCCTCCTTGCCAAGAGCAGAGAAAAAGCATTCATTTACTGTATCTGCTTATAGGATACAACACGAGAATGCATATATGACAAGGTTTTTAAGAGGAATATTGTTGACGAGAAAAATTTTATGTACAGTAGCGCAAGTAAAAGCTTTTACAGGAGAAGAGTATAATTGTATCTAGCGAGGTGTCGGTCACACCTGCTAGAATGTAGCTGTTCAATTAGTTTATAAGAGTGAAGAAAGAATTCTGATCAATTCTTCTTTACTCACCTCTGAACTGCTGAGGTATTCAGCGAGTAGTTCGTCGCCTTCTTCTGTATCAAAGGAGATTACTTCAAATGATTCTCCGTATACTGCTTTGACAAACATTTTACAGCGCACGTCTACTATATAGCCTTTGAAAATGGAGAGAGCTTTTGGATTACTCTGTATTTTCATTTGGCTCACCTCCTTTCGATTGGAGGGCGGATAAAGTAAATCAAGTGTCGTGATCTGCCAGCCGATGACCGATAATTAGACAAATCACTCTTTTTCCCTCCTCAATGCCACGAGCAGAGAAAAACCTTGCTTTTCTTCATCTGCTGGTAGCATACCACATGAAAAAGCTTACAAGGATAGCTTTTCCTTCTCATCTTTCTTCCCGCCGATCAATCCAGTAGAATAGTTTATTATGCCCCTCTCCTATGACAAACTTCGAACAAACCGATGCAGGTGAAAGTATCCAGAATGCCAAACAAGATATTGGCTCTGTTGAGCAGCCTCTCGGTAAAGATGAAATTATTCTCAGTGCTGAGGGCACACCTGTAGATGCATTTAATGCATGGGGTATCGCTCTTCAAAAAGGGAATGAAGGAAAAGTTGCGGCTCCTGACGGGTCTTTGATTTGGCGTTCACAAGCACTGAGAAACGCAATGGATCAGGATTATGAAACACTGGCAAAACAGATAGAAGCAGGATTTACAGAAGGGGCACTTCGCTTCCTTGAGTTTGCATCAAAAATGCATAAATACTCAGCTGGCAATCAGGATTTGATCTATATGCAAGCTCCTTATGCGACGTATGTCCAGTCATTCAGCGCATGGAGCAGAGGCGGATATCTTCTCAAAAGCAGGGCTGAAGGGTGCAGGCCAATCTATATCTTACAGCCAAAGCCCTACATGAAGATTACCCATAGAAACGAAGCGGGGCAGGTCATTGACGTTGAAAAGAAAGCCGTCTTTTTCACTGTAGCTGTTGTGTATGATGTGACGTCTATCAATCAGGACCATAAGAAAGTGCCTGATTTTTGGACACCGCTTCAAGGGAATGCGGATATGCTCACTCATCGGCTGATTGAAGTGTTAAATGAAGATGCTATTACAGTTGTCGAGGGATACCCTGATCTTCAAGCGATGGGAGCCAGCCTTAAGGGAACTATTATGCTGCGTCCTGATTTGCAGTCAGTGAATAGGTTTCTCGTTCTCGCACACGAAGTAGCTCATGAGTATTTGCATAAAGACAAGGAAAGACGCGAACTTGCAAAGGAAATTAAGGAATGTCAGGCTGAAGTAAGCGCATATATGCTGGCCTCCCATTTTGGGATTAAAAGTCCGCTTTCAGCCGACTATATCAGGATGTACGGCAACAATAAAGACACACTCAAAGAGCAACTTAAAATTACCCAGCCGTTAGTACATACTCTCATCGATAAAATGGAAAAGGAATATGATCTGTATGCTGAATTTGAATACGATGAGCAAAAAACAGCACACCAAGATGCACGGCGAAATACATATCAAAGAAAAAACAAACATTCACGCAGACGAGGTTAAAGAATATTCCCTCCTTTATGTCCCATCCTGCACTTCCTCAACATCCATCAATCAAAAAAACCTACTCATCTAACCTCTTCTTTAACCTGCAACCTTTAACGTTAGCAAGGGTAAAAACGCATAGTAATATGATACCTACTTGACTTATTGAGTGGGGGATTACGCAACTTTTCTTTTACCTGAAAAATTACTCTTGACTTACTGCTCTATGATTCCAATGTATCAGGTTTTGTTGTTGCCTCTCCTTAGCCAATGGAGAGCTAATAATCTGGATGCGGTTAGAGCTGGTCGGCATATTAACCAATTTCGGGTTGTTGCTCATAATTCTTTTACTTTACATCACACATCTATGAACAACAATCTTGTAAGACCTGATAGGGGGCCTATAACACCTGTTGATGAAAAAGTAGCTGTTTACCAGCTACTCCTTCAAATTAAGACTGGGTATATAGAAGAAGAGCAAGCCTATGATCTGCTTAGGATGTGGGCAAGATACAGCTTCTCATTTGGTCATGACAATATGGGAGATATTGTCATGATTGAGCCTGAAATTCTTATAGCTGAGCCGGATATGAAATTGATCTGATAAAGTCACATGTGTCTGAGACTCCGACCACTCAGACACATTCGTTTCGTTGTTGGTTCCCTTCTGGCGATTGCGTAAATCGCTAGAAGGGAGCTAACAAATATATTTGTTAGTCTCTGCTTTATTTTATCCTGTTCGCATATGCCACAGAATAAAGCTTTTTGCCCAAAGAGTATTCGACTCAATGGGATGACTTACGTTCGGATTGACCAACAACCTGTACGTGAGCCAAATGTATTGGAGCTTTTTAGCCTCATTACGTTTGGGTGCTTGTTAGCAACAGTGGCAATAAATTGCTCTGCATTGCTTATGCACCTTCTGTTTCTCGGTCACTAACTGAGAAACAAAGCTTTCCTGGATGAGCTTTATCATCCAGACCCTTTTGTTCAGAGAACACAGCAATTATAGCAACTATTATTCTGTTTATCAAAAAATGTTTACTTTCCATCCACAAATGCAACCATCTGATTTACGTCTGCAAGTTTTGCGATCTGTCTATTATGCTCCTGTATACTGGACCAAAGCCATAAGAAGCGTATACCAAGCCAAATGATACTTACTATCGGAAAGGGCATTAAAAAGCCATTTGAGATAGAATAATCCGGCGAATATCCATACGCTCCCAAAAAACGTAAGTTGCTCAGTACGTCGCTCAACCATAACTGAACGTAGTGAATGATCGACCATATGGTAAGCGGTATCGTGATAAGCCCTACAAGGTCGCCTTCAAGCATTTTCTCCGTGTAAATAAATCCATTTCCTGGCAAAAGGAGGTCTTTCAGACAGGCAACAAGCGTAAATTTCTTTTGCATTGCGATAACTCGCAGTGGTTGCCCTGTTGAGACTGGCATGGCTTTTGGAACTTGCTTTTCTGATTGTTGATCGTAAGACTCGATGAATTTTTGTTGCAGTACATTCATTTTTTGTGTCTGATACCCATCTATTGGCACACCACAATTAGTGCAAAAATTAACTCTTGGTTTGAGTTCATTCTTACAACTTAAACAAAATTTTTTACCGCCCAATGCATACGCTAGGTTCATTTGATTTTTCTCCTGCTATAGAACGCTATTCGACAATAGAAGATGCCTGGGGATTGAGAGCGGTACGACCGATGCGCATGTATCGACCTTTGGTCGATACATAGGATGATGCCCCAGCATCATCCGTCAAGCCCTGAAAGGGCTGCGCAAACTTACAAATTGATCTGAGAGGCGAAGCCTCCTTGTTTTTCATTTATGAAAAATCAGATCACATGTAAGTTAGGGAGTACCGATAGTGAAATTTCCCACTTTACGCTTTACTTCATCCAATATTCGCGCAATCGCAAATGGGACTGCGTTTGCGTGATTTTCCAGAGTGAGTTTGGGAGAAGTTTTCTCACTGGTGGGAATAAAAGTAGCAAAAATTCTCATGATCTGCTTTCCATACATGTATTGTTGTTGATTTGGGTCGGATATGAAGAGCGGAAATTTAAGAAGCATTTTTTCCCGTTTTCTTGCTTTTTGATGCAGTTACAGTAACGGTCCCGCCTTCAACAGTAAACACAACCGTTCCTGCGGTTTTTATCCCTAATACTTCCCTCACCTGCTTTGGGATGGTTACCCTTCCTTTGTTGTCCACAAGTGA
>JAABUZ0100009825.1_pt1 | contig 10811 bp, 11 predicted proteins | sample 5562091 | NCBI WGS metagenome assembly JAABUZ01 (sample SAMN12813069, study PRJNA571459) | rock metagenome | isolation source: Antarctica rocks | place: Antarctica: Victoria Land, Linnaeus Terrace sud | collected 2015-12-21
CCAGCCATCTAGGCAGCGGGCTGCGGATGCTCGACACCAAGGCGATGAAGCGCGATGCATCTGAGCACATCAAGAGCCTGGGCATCTCGACCCTGCAGAACATCAACCAGGCGGTCGAAACTCTGTCCGGCGGGCAGCGGCAGGCAGTAGCCGTGGCGCGCACCGGCGCGTTCGGCAGCAAGGTCGTGATCCTTGACGAGCCGACCGCCGCGCTCGGCGTTCGCGAGACGAACCAGGTGCTGGGGCTCGTTCGGCAGATGCGCGACAAGGGCCTGGGCATCATCCTGATCAGTCACAACATGCCGAACGTCTTCGACATCGCCGACCGCATCCACGTCCAGCGCTTGGGTGGCAGCGCGGGCGTGATCAGCCCCAAGACGCACACGATGCAGGACGCGGTCGCCATCATGACGGGCGCGATGACCGTGCCCGAGTCGGAGCAGACCCTGGGGCAGGTGCAGCCCGCCTGACCGCAGGGTCAGGCGCGGCCAGGCGGGCAATCCCGGGCGGCTACTGCAACTTGCGTGGGCCTACTCGGGGCGACCGGTCGTGCCCCGGCCGGCCTGCCGGGCGCCGGGACGCTCGGTGCCCTCGCTCAGCGGTTGCCCGGTGCTGCCCGCGAGCCGCTCGTCGTGCGCGCCCGCCCCTGCCGAGAGCTTGGCGGTCCGCTCCTGCTCGAGCTGCTGGCTCAGCTCGTCACGCTCATGGGCGAGCCGCTCGTTCTCCTTGCGGTCGGCCTTCAGCTGCCGCCTGGTCGAGACCCTGCGCTTGAGGCCGCGACCGAGACCGGCGAGCAGCAGGTTGAGGCCGAGCATCCCGGCGGCTCCGAGGATGATGCCGTAGAGGAAGAGGCGGCCGCTGGAGCCGGTGATGTGGTAGCCGAGCACTTCGAAGTTGCTACCGAGCAAGTGGCTGCTGCCGAGGTTGCTGAGCACGCCGATGACGGCGAGGACGACCGCGACGACAAGCAGGAGAAGTCCGAGGACAATCATGATTACTCCTTGGGTGATGTCTACGGGACAGGTCTTCCCGTAGCGGTGAGGGCGGTAAGCAACAGTCTTGGTCTGTTGCCGTGCCTATGCCGTTGTGCCCGTGCTGTGACTGTGTTATCGCCGCCGATCGCGATCGTCGAGAGCTGTCAGTGCGTCCTCCAGGGTTGCGTGCAGGGTGAGGACCCGCTGCAGGCCGGTCAACCGCAGACGGGTCAGCACATTGGCGGAGACAGCCACCAGCCCGAAGGTGCAGCCGGCGGCCCGGGCCCGGCGGTGGACGTCGACCAGGACGACCACGCCGACGTCATCAATCGTCGGGACGTCGTCGAGGTCGAGCAGCAGGTGCCGTGGCCCGTGCCGCGTGTGAACCAGCAGCTGGTCGCGAAGCCTGTCGCCCTCCTCGCCCGTGAGCGAACCGCTGCAGCTCAGCAGGGTCACCGGCACGCCCGAGGGGCTGAGCTCCTCGAGTGTGAGGAGCTGCAACGCTGGCGCGTGGCGCGGGCGCAGCACGGCTCTGGTTACCGGCGTGGGCCGTCGGCACCGTCGGCATCAGCGGAGCCCGGGACGGACGCGGCGCTGGCAAGGTCGGTGTCGGCTTCGACGATGTGCTCGATCTGCTCCTTGCGGACCTGCTCGCTCACCTGCTGCTCACTACTGACCGTCTCGGTGCGCAGCCGCACCCGCTCGACCGGCACGGTCTCCTTGTGCACAACCGGCTGCTCGGCGTGGAGCACCACCTCGTACACCTCCTCGGTGAGCTCGATACCGGACATCGCTGCCGTGCGGTCGGCCTCGGTGACGGGCTGCCGCTCGACCCGGGCCTGCTCGTGGGAGAGCATCACAGTCTGCGTGACCTTCTCCGTCACGATGTGCTTGCGCAGCCGGGCGCGGCCCGCCTCTACCCGCTCTGTCGTGATCCGCAGCCGCTCCTCGGAACGGGTCATCGCCTCGTCAGTGGACGGGCCAGACGGGTCCTGGCCGACCTGGTCGGCGCTGTCGGCGCTGTCGGCGCTGTCGGCCGGGTGACCCGAGTCAGCCAGCTGCTGGGTGTCAGCCGTCACCGTCTCGCCGAGATAGGGCACGCCGTAGTGCTCGAAGAGGTCGGCCTCCTCCTGAGTGGTCAGCTGCGCCTGCGGGTCGTGGTGCGGAGCGTTCTTGATCGCATCCTTCGTGTAAGGGATGGTGAGTGCTGTGGTCGTGGCCGAGGCGTTGGCCAGTGGCACCAGCGTCTCGTGCCCCCCGACCAGGGTGGTCGTCACGGCCGCCCACTCCGGCTTGCCGTTGTCGACATCAAGAAAGACGGCCGAGACCCTGCCGATCGTGTCACCGTCGTTGTCGATCACCTGCATGTGCTGCAAGGTGTCGGGATCCATGGTGCGGGGGTGAGGCATGAGCGCATCCTTCCGATCGGGCCGCCGCTCCCCGGTCCGGGTGGACGCGGGCGCCACGGCGCAAGCCTGCTACTGGTAACCGCGGACCGCGCGGACACCGGATCTGAGTAAGACACGCTGTCGTCGCCATCGCATGACGCACCCGCTGCCGCCCGCACGGCCGTGCGGGTGCGGTGATGCCCTTCTTGCGATGAAGTCCACGGTTACATGCAAAACTAGCAACGGCCGGGCACGACCAAGCGCTGGAGCGTCGGCACCGCACCGCGCTCCAGCACCCGACAGGATGAGGCGGCGTGAGCACATCAAGCAGCGCTCGTGTCGGGCTGTCCCTACGGGCGCCCCACGCGCAGCCGGCCGGGTCAGCGGGCGGTGGGCAGTAGATGGGTGCGGTAGTCGATGGAGCCGAGGCCATCGAGCTGGGGCGGGCGGCGACGCGGGCGGCGCTGTCCAGAGGGTGCAGCCGCGACGCTGCCGAGGATGTCGCGCAGGAGACGCTGGCCCGCGTGTTCATCGCAGCCGACCGGCTCGACCCCTCCGCGCGGCTGCCGTTCGCTGTCACCACTGCCCGGAACCTCGCCGTCGACGGGCACCGCGCTACGGTCCGCGACCGGCGCAACCGGCACCGCCTGCTCGACCCGGCGACAGCGCCGCAGCCGGAGGAGGCGACAATCGCCGCCGAACGGTCGGCCGCGCTGGGCCGGGCGCTGGCCGGGCTCGACGCCGCCGACCGGCAGGTGCTCGTCGCCCACTCCGACGGGATGAGCACGGCCGAGCTCGCCGAGCGGGAGGCCTCGACGCCGGGGGCGATCGCCGCGCGCCTCGCCCGGTCGCGCGCCCGGCTCCGCCTCGACTACGTACTGGCGTTGCGCAAGGCACGCCTGCCCTCCCCTGCCTGCCGGCCCGTGCTGCTGGCCATCTCCGCCAGCGACACCCGCCGCCAACGTGCGCTCGGCACGGCCGACCACCTCGCACAGTGCCCGACCTGCGCCGAGCTCGTTCCTCCCCTGGCCCAGCGCCGGAGCACGCTCGCGGGCATCGCGACCGTTCCACTGGTGATGCTGGGTACGGTCGGCGGCACGATCGCCAGGGTGAGCCAGCAGCCGGCCGCTCAAGCCAGTGCTGCCGTGGGCGTCGTCGGCGCTGTGGGTGCGGCGGCCGTCATCGGCGCCGGCGGCTCCCATCCCACCCCTGCTGCGCGCCCTGCCGCGGCGCCCGCACCAGCACCCGCACCCGTCGCAGCACCCGCGCCCGCGCCCGTTGGCCGGACCGTCGCGTGGCTGCGCGGCCCCGACGGAGCTCCGCTGTCACTAGCCGACGTGAGCAAGCTGTCGGGGCAGCCCATCGTCGCCAGGCGGGCGCCGGTGCAGTCCGTCGTCGCGCACCTGGGCTTCTGGATCGGGACGCCGCGCAACCGGATCTACGTCCACATCACGTCGCCGCAGGGTCTTGGCTCGCCGATCAGGACCGGAAGCACGATCAGTTTCGAGGGTGTGCTGGCGCCGCATCGCCCGGGCTACGCCGCACTCGACGGGGTGCAGGGTGCTGAGGGGCGCCAGGAGCTTGACGCCATGGGCGTCCACATCAATGCTCTGGGTTCGGTCATGCGCCGGCCGTGACGCCCCGGGCACGCGTTGCACAAGCGCAAGAGACAGCCACCCTCGCACCGGACCAGCCGGCGCGGGTCGATGACCATCCGCCGGCGCTCATCCGCGAAGGTCAGTATCGCCGCGAGCCTGGCGTCGCACTCCGGCTCGTCGGAAGCGTGCACCCAGCCCTGGCGTCCCTGCGCCTGCTGCCGGATGCTGGGGGCAGAACGTGCCTGCTGGCGCACGTTGTCCTTCTCCTGGTCGTACCGGTCGGCCATTGCCTGCCAACGCTGGCTCATGGGGTTGATGCCCCCGCCGCGGACCGTGGCGGCGACCGCAGCACCGATGACCAGGATGCCGATGGCGACGAACACGAGGGGGAGGTAGTTGATGACCGAGGTCAAGTATCCGCTGATGGGGTTCTGGCCGAAGACACCGAACGCGGTCGACAGGACAAACAGCATGATCGCGTAGAAGACGACCTGGAGCCAGGATGCCAGCTGCGTCGTCTTGTAGTCGATCGCGACAGGCACTGCGTGCTCCTTGGTGGTGACGAAGGTGTGGGGCGGCCGACCGCTCCCTGGACACGCTGGTGGCCGTCCGCCATAACACACCGCCGCCAGCGGACCCTTGATGCTGCTATTTGGTGAGCCGAGCCGCGGGCATCGTGCGGCGAGCGACGGCAGCGTCGGCGGCCGCGTGCTCCTGGCCAGACAGCCGGCCGATGGCCCGCATGACATCGTCGGTGAGCGCCCGCAGCACGATCGGGTCATCCGCTCGGTGACGGTGGGCGCTGAAGTCCAGCGGGGCGCCGATCCGGATCTCGACCCTGGTCCGGCGGGGGACCGTCTCACCGATCGGCAGCACCTTGTCGGTTCCGACCATCGCCACCGGCACGACCGGCACCTGAGCCAGCAGCGCCATTCGTACAACGCCCGTCTTGCCCCGGTAGAGCCGCCCGTCGGGCGACCGGCTGCCCTCCGGGTAGACACCCAGCAGCCAGCCGCCCCGAAGGACGCCCACCCCGGCGGCGAGCGCGGCGGCCGCCGCATCGGAGTCGCCCCTGTCGATGGGGAGCAGCCCCGTACCGCGCACGAACGCCGCCTTCGCCCTGCCCTTGATCCCGCGTCCCGTGAAGTACTCGGACTTGGCCAGGAACGTCACCCGCCTGCTGGTCAGGACCGGCAGGAACAGCGAGTCGCACATCGACAGGTGGTTGCTCGCCAGGAGCGCGCCGCCTCGAGCAGGGATGCGGTCGGCACCCACCACGCGCGGGCTGAACAGCGCCCGGAACAGAGGGCGCAGCGTGTACTTGACGAGCCAGTAGAACACGCTCAGCCCTACGCGCGCGTTGGTCCGACGGTGCCGGCGGTCGTCTCGACCTGCACCCGCTCGCGGCGCAGCTCGGTGCCGAACTCGCGCTCCGTGCGTACCTGGTCGACGCTCACGGTGACTCGCTCGTAGGGCTGCGTCACCAGCTGCACCACCGGCACCTCTTCGCGCAGCGTGATCACCAGGGGCGGCCGACCCGCTGTCGGACTGGCGGGGGTGAACTGCCCTGACAGGGGCTCGGGCGTGGGCGCGGTCTCGACGACGAGCTCCTCCCGGCGGACCGTGACAGCGACCTGCCGGGTCTCGGTCACGATGCGGCGCCGGACGACGACCCGCTCAGTCGGGACCCAGCCGGTGCCCACCAACCGGGCCCGCTCCTCCGAACGCACCGTCTCGATGTAGTCGGGCCGGCTCAGGGGGTCTTGCGTCATCGGGTTCTCCAGGTCGTTGTGTCAGGCGGTGGCTGGGTCAGTGGTTCCCGCTGTGGGGATGCCCCGTCTGAGAGGGCTCTCACAGACGTGCGACGCGTCACAGACTTCCGACACTTTCACAAACGCGAAGCTGACGCGCCAGCATGGCGCAGCCATCGGTGCGCCCACGCGGGGCCGGTCTCATCCGGCGGCCCGCTTGAGCGTGTCCGCCGGGAACGCGCCTGCCGCGACACAGTGTGCCCCCCAGCGGTTGAGCTGTTCGCACACAGCGTCGAGCCGCTCACCGAGCGCGTCGACGACCTGCCGCTCCTGCGCATCGGTGTGCTCCTCGACCTGGGCGCGGACGGCACGCCCGCCCTCGGTCAGCGCGGCGTCGCGAACCCAGCCGCGCGCCTCGAGCCCGGCCACCGCGGTCCGCATGGCGTCCTCTGACCAGCCCCGAGTGCCGGTGTAGGACAGCATCGGCATGCCGAGCCAGAGCTCGGTCAGGACGTTCATCTCGAGTGCTGCGAGCCCTGCTGCGGAAGCCGCCGCGACATGGCTGTCCCCGCGATGCTCCCGAACCAGGTCACACGCCCACCAGAGGCGCTGCACGGCGTCGACGGGTCGGCCGCGGCTGCGCAGGCCGCTGAACAGCGGCCTGCCGGTGCCGTCGGCGGGCTCGACCGCCGAGGCAAGCACATCGGCCACCCCCACGATCTCGGCCTCGACCACGCCCGCGGCGTCGAGCACCCCGCGAAGGCTCTCGGAGGTCGCCGCGTCGCGTTCGGCGAGCAGGCGCTCGCGCGACACGGCCTGCCGGGCCGCGTCGTAGACAGTAGTGACCAGCTCGGGGCTGAACCAGGCGAAGGTGGCAGCGACGACTGCGCCCACGGGCTCACCCAGGGCAGCGGCGCGACCGCCCACGTAGGACGTGAGGAAGTTCAGCCCCAGCGTCGCCAGCCGCTCGTTCGTCAGCGGGCTCCACACTGCGTGCATGGCGACCGGCTCGCACGCGTCGCGCAGCCGGCGCGCAGGGGCGCCGGCGGTGACCGCCTCCGGTAGGGGCGTGCCCTCCGGCCGGGGCGCGAAGAATGCCGCAACTGCCTCGCCGTAGTCCATCGCCCTCGATGCCCTCCATCGCCCGCTCGCGGCGGCTGCCTGTGGAGCAGGAGCCGACCGGGTCAGGCCGAAACGTACCCGGCGTCACCGAGGTGGCCAGCAGGCACCCGGTCTGAGGTCGCCTGCACTGCCTGCAGACCGCGGGTGCGAGCAAGTTGCAACAGCGATGGCATGCCCGTTCGGTCAACGTTGGTTTTCCGTTCGGAGGACGGACCGTCGAGTGACGGTGCTGCCATGAGCACGAAGATGCAGGCGGTGCCGGCCCAGGTGGAGCCGGAGCGGCCCGCGGCAGGGGTGTCCGACCGGCAGCGGGTCAGGTTCACGTGCGACGAGGTACCCCGGCTGCTCGCCCTGTTCGGTGTCGTGGCCGCCCTGCACATCGCCGGGTTCGGGCTGTTCCAGTACTACGACTCGCAGCCGAAGTTCCACTCGCTCAACGACGGCCACGGCAAACTGATCTTCGCTGGTGCCGCAGCCCTGGCATACGGCTTCTGACTGCGGCACGCGTTCGACGCCGACCACATCAGTGCGATCGACGACACCACCCGCTACCTGCTGCAGAAGGGCAAACGCCCGCTCGGGGTGGGCTTCTTCTTCTCCCTCGGGCACTCGTTGGTCGTGATCGCCCTGTCGATCGGCATCGCCTTCGCCGCCAAGGCGGCCAGCCACTTGCAGCAGAGCTTCAAGGACGCCGGCGGCGTCATCGGCACCCTGGTGTCGGCCACGTTCTTGTACCTGATCGCGGCGCTCAACCTCGTGGTGCTCGTCGGCATCGTCAAGATGTGGCGCAAGGCCAAGAGTGGCGAGTACCAGCCCGAGCAGCTCGACACCCTGCTCGCCCCAGCGGGGGTTCATGAACCGGATCTTCAAAGGCCGCTACAACACGTTCATCAACCACTCCTGGCAGCTCTACCCGGTCGGGGTGCTGTTCGGCCTGGGCTTCGACACGGCCGCCGAGGTCGGCGTCCTCGGCCTGTCGGCAACCGGCCGCCACCGCTGCTGTCGGTGGCGGCGTCTCGCTCCCGCCGCTGGCGATCATCAGCCTGCTGCTGCTGTTCGCCGCCGGAATCAGCCTCATGGACACCCTCGACGGCGTCTTCATGAGCAAGGCATACGGGTGGGCCTTCGTCACGCCCATCCGCAAGATCTACAACAACATCACGACGACCGGCTTGTCGATCTTTGTCGCCTTCGTCATCGGCACCCTTCGAGGTCATCGGCCTGCTCACCGACAAGCTGGGCCTGACGGGCCAGCCGTGGGACTTCATCAACGGGATCGACATCAACACCGCCGGCCGGATCATCGTCGGCATCTTCATCCTGGTCTGGATCGGCGCTGTGGCGTACTACAAGATCGACAAGATCGACGAGATCGCTACGGGACGCCGGTCAGCACACCGTACGAGCCGGCCGCCTGACCCCAGCGTCTCCCCAGGGGGTGTGGGGTCAGCCGCCACCGGCGGCACTGTCAGCCGCTGCTCGCACCGGCGGCGCTGTCAGCAGCTGCCGGCACCGGCGAGCGGTCCCACGCCTGCTGCAGGAACGCGGCCAGATGCTCGACTGAACGGTCGGCAGCGGCGAGCATGCCTGCCTGCAGCGGGTAGTCGTGCCACAGCCTGGTCACCCGCGTGTAGTGGACGTCGACTCCGGCAGCGCGTGCCGCAAGCACGAACCGGTCGGCGTCGGGCACCAGCACGTCGTCAGCAGCCGCCACGACGAATACGGGTGGCAGTCCGGCGGCCGAGGCGAACAGCGGCGACAGCGCCGGGTCGGCCAGCTCGCGCGTGCCCGCGTACGACCGGGCGCAGTCGGCCAGCCACTCCTGGCTGAGGAGCGGGTCGCGCCTGGCCCGGATCGGGTCGGCGTTGCGGTCGGCCGTGAGGTCGAGCCACGGCGAGATGAGCCCGAGCGCCCCGGGCCCGGGCTCGCCTGCGTCGCGCAGGTGCAGGGCGGTGGCCACCGCAAGCCCGGCGCCGGCCGAGTCACCGAACAGGGCAATCCGGGCGGGGGCGACGTCGTCGGTGACGGTGCGCCAGACCGCGAGCGCGTCGTCGAGCGCGGCCGGGAAGGGGTGCTCCGGGGCCAGCCGGTAGTCCGGGAGCAGAACCGGCGCGTGAGCAGCCCGAGCCAGGTGAGCCGCGAACACCTTCGCCGTTGCCGGCGATCCGGTGCAGTAGCCGCCCCCGTGCAGGTGTACGACCAGACGCGACGGGTCGGCACCCGGCCCGGAGATGCGCAGGGCCGGCCGCCCGCCGACCTCGACGCGCAGCACGACGGTCCCGTGCGGCAGTGGCCGGCCGCTGTTGAGCGCGTCGAGCCGAGTCCGCTGCTTGCTGTACGGCAGCCGCGGGTTAAGCGCAAAACGGCCCGCTCCCCGCATCAGCAGCCGCAGCACCGGCGGCGGCACTCGAAGTGGGATGCGTGCAGCCATCAGGCACCGACCAGGGGCCGGGCGCCATCGTCAGCGCCACCGGCCAGCTCGCGCTGGGGCGCCCGGGGCATCACCTCGTAGTCGCTGAGGTCCAGCCTCCGGGTGCGGCGGCGGAAGTCGAAGGTGTACCCCGGCCAGTTGTTCGTGTTGCGTCCCGTCTCCGTGGTGTACCAGCTGTCGCATCCGGTCTCGAACACGGTGGAGCTGCTGCGCTCGTGCAGCTGATCGTTCCAGCGGTCCTGCGCGTCGTCCCGCACGTCGATCCAGGCCAGGCGCTCCTGCTCCAGCGTGGCAAGCGCGTCGAGGACGTACTCGTACTGGCTCTCGAGCATGTAGATGATCGAGTTGTGGCCGAGGTTGGTGTTGGGGCCGTACAGCAGGAACAGGTTCGGGAAGCCCGCCACGGTTGTGCCCAGGTAGGCCTGCGCGCCCTCCTGCCAGGCGTCGTGCAGGGTCTGGCCGGCGCGGCCGGTGACCCGCATCGGCTGCAGGAAGTCGAGAGTGCGAAAGCCGGTGCCGAACACGAGGGCGTCGCACGCGTGCTCGTGACCGTCCTCGGTCACCACCGCGTGCGGGGTGATCTCGCGGATGTGTGAGGTGGAGATGGCGACGTTGTCACGGCGCAGGGCGGCGTACCAGTCGTTGGAAATGAGGATGCGCTTGCAGCCCATCACGTAGTCCGGGGTCAGCGTGCGGCGCAGCTCCGGGTCAGGGATCTCCTGCTCGAGGAAGGTCTGCCACTGCTTGCGCATGACATTCATCAGCCTGGGCGCGGTGATGAAGCCGAGCGCCCGGCTCTCGTGCCGCACGTACTGCCCCAGCCGGCTGCCGCGCTGCAGCAGCGGGATCCGGTCGAGCAGCCGCAGGTAGCGGTTCGAGTACGCGCGGTCCGGCTTCGGGATCACGTAGGGCGCGGAGCGCTGGAACACCGTCACGTGCGCGGCCTGCTTGGCGACCTCGGGAACGAACTGGATGGCGCTTGCCCCCGTGCCGACGACGCCGACCCGCTTGCCGGTCAGGTCGACGCTGCCGTCCCACCGCGCAGAGTGCCACGCCGCACCCGCGAACGTGTCGAGGCCCGGCAGCTTGGGGACCACTGGGCGGTTCAGCTGCCCGACCGAGGAGACGACGAGGGCAGCCTCCAGCGTCTCCCCGCCCGGCAGCGAGACGCGCCAGCTGTCACGCTGCTTGTCGAAGTCGAGTGCGGTGACCTCGCAGTTGAACCTCAGGTACGGCTCCAGGTTGAAGGTCTGCACGACGTCGGCCAGGTAGGCGAGGATGTCGGCCTGCCCGGCGTACCGCTGTCGCCACCTGCCCGGGTGGAACGAGAACGAGTACAGGATCGCCGGGACGTCGCAGGCCGCGCCCGGATAAGTGTTGTCGCGCCATGTCCCGCCCACCCCCCCGGACTTCTCCAGGATGACGAGGTTGTCGTGCCCGGCCTGCAGCAGCCGGACCGCCATCCCGATCCCGCCGAAGCCGGCTCCGATGATCACAACCTGGGGCTTGTCGCTCCCGCTCATGGCCCGCCTCTCGTCACGAAACAG
>JAABUZ0100009826.1_pt1 | contig 10811 bp, 10 predicted proteins | sample 5562091 | NCBI WGS metagenome assembly JAABUZ01 (sample SAMN12813069, study PRJNA571459) | rock metagenome | isolation source: Antarctica rocks | place: Antarctica: Victoria Land, Linnaeus Terrace sud | collected 2015-12-21
GTCTCGCATTACGAGCGGTTCGAACACGACCATGCGACGTTCTATAAGCAGGTCGAGCCGCTTTCGGTGACGCCGTTTGCCGAACGGGCGCTCGATCGCGGCCTGACGGCGGTCGTGGTGGCGATCGTGCGGCATCGTCTGGTCGACCGGCCGCTCGGCCGCGTTACGAATCCAGATATTGCCGCGCAGCGCGTACCGACCGACAATCTCGAGGTAGAACGCGTCATCGACATCGTCTCGGAACGCGCGGGACGGGTGTCGTCGGGAGGCACTCAGCAAGACGTCAAGCTGCTCGTGCGAGCGCGCCTCAGCGCGTGGTTGGTTCGGCAGAGGCGCGCCGAACGGGATGCTGCGACGTTATCGTTCGTCGGTCGCACGCAGCCGAGCGTCGAGCTTCTTAACGACGGGGTGAGCACGCCGTGGGATGCTTGGTCCGTACCGAATTCACTTCGAGAAGTCGAACGGGAAATCAATTTCTTGCTCGATGCGTCGGATCCGAATCGCGACGCTGCACCGGAGTACGCACTCGACCGTTCGCACGGTCGCGTCGACGGGAGTGCGCTCGAAGACGATGCTGAGGAAGTGGCGCCGACGCCGAGTGAGGCACGGTCGAGTGCATGAATAAGACCGCGCGAGCCAAGGGTAACGGCACGGTCGAGCGGCCGGATGTGGGGGGCGCTCGGCCGAGCCAAATCATGTTTGCTTACGGCGTCGGGGCACAAGTCGACTTGCCGAGTTTGTCGGTCGTCGTCGCCGGACTCGACGCTTGGGACAAGCCGCGCGAACATATCGTCGAACCGCGGCTGCTCGCTGCCGTGCAGGAGCGCCTGGGCGATCAAGTCGAGTACCTTGCGGCGTTGCCGTGGATACCGGAAGCGCGCGGCTTCGGTTTCGACCAATCCCGCTTCGTCGGAGTGCCCGTCCTCCCGTTTCCCCGGTGGATGCGCTGCACCGCCTGCAATTTGCTTTCGACCTGCGACGGCGGGCACTTCGTGCTGAAAGTCGATCGTTACCGTCCGCAGCGTACGCGCTACGTCCACGCGACATGCCAGAAACATGCGAAGCTCAAAAATCCTACCGTCGTGCCGGCGCGTTTCGTGATCGCTTGCGCGAACGGACATCTCGACGATTTCCCGTGGGATGATTTCGTGCATCAGTTCGGCGGGTGTAAGAAGCGCGGCGAAGACGGCGGCCTTGAGATGCAAGACGTCGGCAGCGGCATGCGCTCGACGGACGTCACGGTTCACTGCAGCCGTTGCGATGCGCGAGCGTCGATGAGTACCATCTACGCGCGAGCCGACCAGCGGCCGCGGATGCTTCCGCGGTGCCGCGGCCGGAACGTTCATTTGCGCACCTTCGATGAGGGAGGCTGCAACCTTCCGGCGTCACCGATGCTGCTCGGCGCTTCGAATATGTGGTTTCCCGAAACGCGCAGCGTGCTGGCATTGCCTTCGACGCGCAGCGATGAGATCGAACGGGCCGTCGATAACGCCTGGGGCCACTTGGCGTCGATTCCGATACGGGCTGTTTACGACTATGCCGTCGTCAACACGCCGCAGCTTGCGGAACTCCGCGACTACCCCGGCGACGACGTATGGGCAGCGATTGAGCGCCGCCGTACCTCGACGGGAAACGATATCGCTACTGCGCCGGGCGACCTTAAGCGGCCGGAATGGGAACGCTTCATCGACCCTCGCGGCACGCAGCCGACCGAGCAATTCGACGTGCGCGAGCGCCCGGTACCGCCGCGGTACGCTGCGGCGATCGCGGCCGTCACGGCGGCAACTCGGCTGCGGTCGGTCGTTGCGCTCGTCGGCTTCGCGCGAATCGAAGCGCCGGATTCAGGGGTCGCGAGCGATGCGGACACGAGTCGCAATCGCGCCTCACTGTCGGAGCGTAAGCCGTATTGGGTGCCCGCAGCCGAGATGCGCGGCGAGGGGTTCTTTCTGCGCCTCAATGAGTCGCGGGTCAACGCTTGGAGTGACCGAGTCGCCGGGTCCGAACGCATTGCGCGCATCTTAGCGGGTCGCGGCGGACCGCTCGGTACGCGGTCGCCACGGTTCCTCTTGCTTCATTCGCTGTCGCATCTCATCATCAACGGCGTCGCGCTCGACTGCGGCTACAGCGCCGCTTCGGTACGAGAGCGCATTTATTCGTCGGACGACGCGTTGCAGAGCGGCGATCCGATGGTGGGCATCCTGCTGTACACGGCCGCGCCCGACGCAGAGGGGACGCTCGGCGGACTCGTGTCGCTTGCGGAACCCGAGCGACTTGGGCGCATTCTCGATCTCGCGCTCGAACGTTCGCGGGTCTGCGCTTCGGATCCGATGTGTGCCGAGCACGTTCCGAACGAACACGACACGAGTCTGCATGGCGCGGCCTGTCATGCCTGCCTGTTTTTGCCGGAGACGAGCTGCGAGTGCGGCAATCGCTATCTCGATCGGAGCGTGCTTCAAGCGACGCTCGCGGAAGCGGCTCTCGGCTATTTCGATGCAACGTGATGTTCGAGGGGCGTCCCTCGGGGACGCCGTCGCACGCGTCGTGAGTGAGTGCGCTTCCGCGCAGGTGATTTCGCTCGTGCGTGAGTTGCGGGCACGACGCAACGGCGATGCCGCGTTCTTCGGCAGCGCGGCTGCGACGAGCGCATTCGATGGGGCGCTCGCCCCATTGCTCACGGCGTGGAGAGCACAACCGCAGATCGACGCTCCGGCTCTGGCATTTACCCTTGAAACCGCAGTAAAGACCCGCGAGGCAGCCTGCACTGCCGTCGAACTGGTCTGGACGGGTCCGGTCACCGATGCGGCGACGACGCTGAACACGACCGCCGTCCTTTTCCAGATCGTTCGCCGCGCGCGCGAGCGGTTGTTGCTGATGAGCTTTAGCGCGTTTCCGATTGCCGGCCTGATCGACGATCTGCAGGCCGCCTGCGAGCGGGGAGTGTCGGTGCGGCTCGTGCTCGAGTCCGCAATTGAAAGCGGGGGACTCCTCAGCGTCGATGCGGCCCTTCCGTTCGAACGTTTGCGCGGGCGTGCCGACTTCTACGTATGGCCGCATACGTCTCGAAGCGCGGGTGCGACCATGCACGCGAAGGTTGCCGTTGCCGACGGTCGTGCGGCCTTGGTGACGAGCGCGAACTTGACCGAACGTGGCGTAGATTCGAACTTCGAACTTGGCGCGTATTTCGAGGACGCGCGTATTCCGTCGCAGATCGAACGCCAGATCGACGCGCTGATCGGACGCGGCATCTTGGTTTCGACGCCGTGAACGTCGTCATCAGCGAGAGCTTTCGCAAAGGGCTCAAGGCGCTTTCGAAAGAGGATCGGCGCCACGCCTGGGATGCGATCGACAAGCTCATCGAGAGCCCGAACATCCACGCCGGCGGCCTGCAGATGAAGAAAATGAAGGCGTTCGACGTCTATGAGATTCGCGCCACGCTCGACCTGCGCATCCTCGCACGGCGCGAAGGCGAAGATATTTGCTGCGTTCGGATCGGGCAACATGACAAGACCCTGAAAGCCGGGCAGGGCGGTCATCTCGGCGACGTTCCGGACGTTAGCCGGTTACGGTTGCTGGCTGCGGCTGCCGACTCTGCGATCGCTGCGGACGAGGCGGCGCATATAGCTGGCGAGCCGGCGTTGCCGCGAGTAGGCCCGCTGGCGGGGCTCGACGACGCAGAGCTTCGCGCGCGCTTCGGCATTCCCGACGAGTGGATTCCCGCGCTGCGCTCATTGCGTACCGAAGAGCAGTTCGTCGCTCAGGAGCTTGAAGGCACGCTAACGGATGCCGCCTGGCTGGAACTTGCGGAATTCTTTCCGCCGACGCCGATCGTTTCGACGGGGGCCGCGCCGACGTACCGGGTTCCGAGTGTCGACGTGGCGCGCGCGTTCGAGAATGGGACGATCGAGGAACTCGAATTCAATCTGCCGGCAAGTTCCTGGGCGGTCGTCGAACGTTCGCGGCCGGGGCCTACTTTCGTCCGCGGCGGCCCGGGGAGTGGGAAGTCGTTGCTCGGCCTTTACCGCGCACTGCACGCGCTCGAACGACCGCCTATGCTCGGGCGACCAAAGCCGCGCGTCTTGTATGCAACCTTTACGCGGACGCTTGCGGAAGACGCTCGTGAAAAAATTATGCTGCTGCGAGGTTCCGTGCCTGAGGAACTTGAGATTTCGACGGTGGATCGACTGGTCGAGCGCTTTTCGAAGGATGACCGTACTACCACATACGATGAAAAACTGCTAGCCGAATGTTATCGGAAGGCAATGGCGAGTGCTCCGGACTCTGCCCGCTTTACTGATGAATTCGTTCGAACGGAGATTGAGGACGTTATTGTTGCACGCGGAGTAAAAAGCGTCGATGCGTATCTTAGCGTGAGCCGCACGGGGAGAAGTCGCCGGCTTGGACAAGGCGATCGGCGCATGCTGTGGTTTGTATACGAGCGGTGGCGCGAGATACTCGTCGAACGAGGGGTGCGGACGCTTGGGCTTGCTCGTATGAGCGCGCTTGAGGCTGTAGAAGCACTTGAGGAGGGAGAGCGATACGGCCTGGTTGTCGTTGACGAGGTTCAGGACTTGACGACCACGGCGCTCGGCGTTGCGATCGGTCTTGCGCGCGGCAGTGGGTCCGCACGTGATGCTACGCTGATCGGGGACGGTGGGCAATCGATTTATCGAGCTGGCTTTAAGTGGGCCGCCGTTGGACTGCGCCTTGGCGGTGGAAACGTGGTGACGCTGCAAAACTGCGAGCGTTCGACCAGGCAGATCATGCGCTTCGCCACCGCACTTGCCGGCAGGCAGGCCGACGAGCACGATGAAGACACTGCCGAAAACGCCGGGCGCGATGGTAGCCTACCGCGGATACGGCGGGACTTCGTCGATCGGGAAGACCAACGCGCATGGCTTGTCGCGGATATTCGGCGCCGGTTGCACGACGTTAATCTTCGCCGAATCGCAGTGATCGCAAGAACGAGAGCGGAACTCGAGCGCGTACGCGAGGCACTAACGGCCGCTAAGATTCCCTCGGTCGATTACGGCGGTCCGGATTTTCACCGCAGGGATGCAGTGCGATGCGTTACCGCGCACTCGGCCAAAGGCCTTGAGTTTGGGGACGTGTACATTATCGGCGTTGACGACGGGTCATTCCCGCTTGTTTACGCCGACCTATCTGAAGACGCGCGCGCCGAGAAGCTCGGGATCGACGCTCGCCTGTTATACGTTGCGGTCACCCGAGCGAAAGACCGGCTGACGATCCTCTGCGGGATGCGTCCGAGTCCGTTCCTTGCAGGAGCGAGTAAATACAGCGACGAGGCTTCGGCGCCCTAACGCTAGCGGCGAGTTTGCGGCTGGGATGACCCCGTTGGGGGCTTGATACTCACTAAAAGAATAGCATCGCAGGGAGGTTGACCAATGCCGGTTGTAAGCTGGCGACGCCAGACGGGCCAAGGATTGAGCGATGGACAGCCGACCGTGACGACGCCCATGTCGGCCCAGTCCACCTGAAGTTGTTGACCAGGCTTGACGTAGAAACGCGCTTCCGCCGGAACGGTCGCACGCGGCCGCTGCGTCGAACGTAGTCTTTTACGACGGTCCGGCCGCCGCCGTAGCCGCGAGCTTGCAATTCGTCGAAGATCCGCTCGGTGGTCCATCGCGACGTTACCTCGTCGCGTAACCACGCCGCGATTTGCACCTTGTATGGTTCCAGCTGTATGCCTTTAGCACGGCGCCGCTCTCCCGAGGTGGTACCGAGCTTCTTAACGCTCGTCGTACCGCATGGCGACTGACGCCGCGCAAGGCGGCGATCTTGCGAATCCTCAAGCCTTGCTGCTTGAGGATATGCAAATCCATCCATCGCTCCGAACGATCCATACGGAACCCTCCTGGCGGCGGTGATAAAGCACCAACGCCTTTCAGGAGGGCTGCGCTGTTTCCAGGCTCCGGCCCGGCTCGGAGGTGGGTCCGCCTTATCGCGGCGGAAGTGGGTTCATCTTATCGCGGCGCCTACACGGATCGAGTTCGCAGCGGCTCACCTCCGTTCATTACGGGCTCTCGACTTATGGAATGGGGTACCGCATGGGGCAGCGTCGGTTGCTGCCGAGGTATAACACACTCGCTGGGAGACTATTTGCCAATGATGGATTATCACTCTAGAATTACGATCGATCCAGATAAGCGTGGTGGTAAGCCGTGCATCCGCGGTTTACGGATCACGGTCTATGACATACTGGAATATCTCGCGTCAGGGATGTCAGTTGATGAAATTCTTGACGATTTGCCGGATTTAGATCGTAACGACATCCTCGCAGCCCTAGCGTTTGCGGCAGATCGCGAACGCAAGCTTGCGACGACATCGGGATGAAGTTGCTATTCGACGAGAATCTGTCGCCAAGACTTGCTACGCTGCTCGAAGAGCAATATCCAGGTTCAATACACGTGCGCGACGTCGGTTTGGCCTCCTCAACCGATAGAGAAGTCTGGGACTATGCGAAGGAGTACGAGTTTGGGATCGTCTCAAGAGACTCCGATTTTCACCAGCGTAGCCTTCTTGAAGGAGCACCGCCTAAATCGTGTGGATAAGGCGTGGCAACTGTTCAACGGTTGATATCCAAGGCATCCTAAGTCGCTTACGTGCCCGCATAAACGACTTCGGTGAAGATCGTGATGCTGCGTTTCTTGTAATCGAATAAACGAGCGGTCATACCTATCGCTATAAGCCGCTTGGTCCGTTACGTCTCAGCAGTCACCAGCGGCAACTGCACAAAGCTTGCCGCTGTGGGCTCGTGAAAGACGCGCTCCGTTGTCTTCTTATAATCGGACGGCTTGGCAAAGAAGATGTTGGGAACGAACGTCTGAGGGTTGCGGTCGTAGAGCGGAAACCAGCTCGACTGAACCTGCACCATGATCTTATGGCCTGGCAAGAAGACGTGGTTGGTGGTCGGCAGCGAGAAGTTGTACGTTAGCGGAACGTCCGGCGTAAGAGGCTTCGGCGACGAGAAGCTCTCACGGTAGCGACCGCGGAAGATGTCCATCGCCACCGGTAGTTGATAGCCGCCGAGCTCGGGCTGGCCGGCCATTTCGTCGGGGTACATGTCGATGAGCTTTACGACCCAGTCTACATCGCTGCCGGTCGTCGAGGCAACGAGATTGGCGATCGGCTTCCCGCTAATCTTTAGCGGCGCGTTCAGCATGTCTGTGCTGAACGTCAACACGTCCGTGCGTCCGGAAAACTCGCGCTGGTCGTCGACGAGCCATTGCGGCCAGGTCAGCGGCGCCGTATAGTCGATTGGTTGGCTCGGACGGCGACGAAACGGCACCGGTCTCGCCGGGTCCGAAACGTATTCATCGTACGTTTCTCCGCTAACGGGCGGCGTGAACGAAAGCTTCGATGCGCTTCGTAAGTAAAGCGGCGTGGGCTTTGGCATGCAGCCCTGATCGCAACCGGAGGGCCACGTCTCGAGTCGCCTCCACGCATTCGTACCGGTTTCGTACGCAGTAACCGGAGCTGCGTCGGTCGGAGCGGGGTTGTCTTGCAGGTAACGGGCGAGAAACGGCGCCAGGATGTGCTCACGAAAATACAGCCCGGTGTCGCTGCCGAACTTAATGGCTCCGAGTGAGCTCGCCTCGTCGATCTCTTGGCCGTGATGCCACGGCCCCAGAACGAGAAACAGCTTGCCGTTCTGCGCGTTCTTTGCTCTGAGCGCTTCGTAGATCGCCATCGCGCCGTAGATGTCTTCCTGATCCCATAGACTGTGCACGAACATCGTTGGAACCGAAAGCGGTTCTGCACTTAGCACGCGGTCGACGGCCTGTTGGCTCCAGAAATTATCGTAGGCGGGATGCGCCGTGAGTTTGTTCCAAAAGCCGAGCTGCTCCATCTTGCGTCGCTTACCAAGCTCGCCCGCGGATCCGGCGCTCATGTAGGTATCGTAATCGTCGAAGTTCGACGAAAGCCAGTGCACCTCGTTCGAACGCGTTGCCGCCTGCTCGTACACGTACGGCATGTTCTGCTCGCGGAACGCGCCGTTATGGAACCAATCGTCGCCGCGCCATCCGTCCACCATCGGGTTCATTGGGACGGCAACCTTCAGCGCCGGATGAGGATGAACGAGCGGCATGAGCGCGAGGAAACCGTCGTACGAGATGCCGATGACGCCAACTTTGCCGTTAGTCTCGGGCACGTTCTTGACGAGCCAGGCGATCGTGTCGTACGTGTCTGTCGACTCATCGACGGGCGTCGGGTTGAGCGGCCCGTGCACGGGCCGGTTCATCACGTAGTCCCCCTCGCTGCCGTACTTGCCGCGAATGTCTTGAACGACGCGGATATACCCGCCGTTGATGATCGGTTCCGTAGCGTTGTCGTAGCCGTAGAGGCTCGTGGCTAAATGCACGCTCGGCGTGTTCGCCGTCAGGACGGCAGCGCTGTACGGCGTCCGCGTAAGTAAGATGCCGGCGCGTCTGGCGCCCTTCGGGACGAGAATCACCGTGTGTAGCTTCACCCGGTCCCGCATCGGAATCAGCAGTTCGCGGCGCTCGTAGTTCATGCCGTACGTCGGTTGCACGAACTTCGCCGGGGTCTCACTCGGGTAGTTCGGATACTGCGGCTTCGGGTTGGCGCGTGCGGGTCCGTTCACAAGCGCGACGAGCAACGGGACGGCAAGCGCCTTCTGGAGTCGATCCATTTTTGAGAGTATGGCAACCGCCTCTGAAATGCCGCTATTCGCTGCTTCCGCTGGTACGTATCGGTTCGCGGGGAATCCAGTACGTCGGCTACGTCCTAACGAGAAGCAGCTCCGACCTGCGGGCGCACTCCGTAGGATTACGAAGTCATCGAGGTCCGTCGCCCCGGCAGAGCCCGAAAGAGCCGCTGCAGATCGAGGCCCGCGCGCCTGATCCGCAACTGGCGGCCGTGCCGGGGGAGGCCGTCGCCGAGGACGCGCGTTCCCGTTTTTCGCCGCCAGGTATCGAATAATTCGACATTGAATGGCGAAAAATAGCTATTAATCGCCTATTTGAGCCCGCTATAACGTACGCTCTCAAGTCAAGTCGCGTGGTGGCTATAACCGGAGCCCGCCAAGTTGGCAAATCGACCTTAGCCGCGAAGCTACCTGGAGGGCGCGGCTACTTCACCATGGACGATATTGGCGTGCGCGATGCGGCGAAACGGGACCCGGTTGGATTCGCGAGAGGTCTGCCTCACGGATCCGTCATCGACGAAGCGCAAATGGTGCCCGAATTGTTTCGCGCGGTTAAGCTGATCGTGGATCAACGTCGCGTTGCGGGGCAATTCGTGCTTACAGGGTCCTCAAATATTTCGACCATGCCGCACCTTTCAGAATCCCTTGCGGGCAGAGTCGCGATCTTTACGCTTAGGCCGTTTGCGCAATACGAGGTCGCCGGGAAGCGCGGCAGCGTCGTCGAGGATCTTTTCGATACCGCCCATCGCTGGGACGTCGAGCCTGTCGACCAAACGAACCTGATCGAACGGTTGACCGCTGGCGGATATCCGGAAGCATGCGACAGCTCAAGCGTTCGGGCCCGCGATCTATGGTTCTCGAATTATATAAATACGATGATGCAACGCGACATTCGCGACTTGGCACAAATTGCCGACACGGCCGCGATATATCGCCTCCTCGCCGACGTCACCAGCCGCAGCGGGCAGATACGGAATATTACGAAGATTGCTTCGACAACGGAAATCGCCGCTAAGACCGTCGAGCGCTACATGAATACGCTGGAACAGGCCTACCTCATCAGCACGATCCCCGCGTGGCGAGCAGGCATCCCCGGGCGCAAGTCGGCGGCTCCCAAGGTTGTCGCCAACGACAGCGGGCTTGCGGCATTCCAACTGCACGCCGACTTCGATAGACTTTCGAAAGATCGGAATCTCTTGGGACCTCTGCTAGAAACGTTCGTCATCAACGAGGTCCTCAAGCACGCCTCGTGGAGCGACGAGCCACCGAACGTCTTGCACTACCGCGAGAAGGACGCCGTCGAGGTAGATATTGTGCTAGAAAACCGGCGCCGCGAGTGCATTGCGATCGAAGTCAAGGCAACGTCGAGCCCGACAGAACGCGATTTCCGCGGCTTGTATCACATCTTGGCAGATGAGCGATTAAACGTTGTGCAGGGCGTGCTAGTCTACACCGGCAGCACCATCATTCCTAGGAACGAACGCCTCAAGGCAATTCCGGTCTCAATGTTCTGGTCATGAGCGGCGATTGTGCCGTTGCATAACGGCAGCATTTTAATGGTGTCGCTGTGCGCTACAGCAAAGCTTGCGAGCTGCTCGCTAGCGCGAGGCCGCTCCGACAGGCGGCGCGCTTTCCGGAATTGCGAAGCCATAGAAGTCCGTCGGACCGATAGGGATTCCGAAGAGCCGCTGTAGATCGAGGCCCGCGCGGCCAATGCGCGACTGGCGGCTGAGGCGATATGCCGTCAGGTCTGCGAGCCGGTGGGGGTCGGCGATGACACCGCCTCGACCGGGCGCGTTGAGGCGGGGGTCCTCATCAAAGCCGGTCGCATGACCATCCAGTACCTCGACGCCCGAGCCCGACCTCCACGCCGCGAGTGTGCGATACGTTCGTGATCCCCATTCAACATTAAGGTCCCGGCCGCCGTACGCCCAGTACAGATTCCCCTGTAATGCGATCCCCCGTGTGATCTGCGTGTTGACCACGTGTCCGTTACCGCCGTTGAGCAGTACGTTTTCATGAAACGCGACACCGTCATATGCGCCGAACGGCAGAATCTGCACGGTGTCGGCTCCACCGGTCGTGTATATCGTGTTATTGTCGAACACCGTGCGTTGAATGACGT
>JAABUZ0100009827.1_pt1 | contig 10808 bp, 9 predicted proteins | sample 5562091 | NCBI WGS metagenome assembly JAABUZ01 (sample SAMN12813069, study PRJNA571459) | rock metagenome | isolation source: Antarctica rocks | place: Antarctica: Victoria Land, Linnaeus Terrace sud | collected 2015-12-21
GCCCTGGTTCACTCCCGCGTTCCGGGTTCTGCGCGCTGCGCGTGGCCTCCGCAGCACCCCCATCGACCCGTTCCGCAACCAGCCGACCCGGCGCGAGGAGCGCGAGATCATCGACTGGTACCGCCAGGTCATCGAAACAGTCCTCACCGAGCTGTCCCCAGCCAACCACCCCACGGCCGTCATGCTCGCCGAGCTGCCGGACAGCATCCGCGGCTACGAGGACATCAAGCACCACAACGCGGTCGGCGCATACGCACTCGCGGAGGAACTCATCGAAGGGCTACGCCGACCGCGACTGCCCTTGCTCATTGCCCGCTGACAGTGTTGCCGCCGGCGATGACGCACAACGCGTGGCGCGCTGCCGGCACGACCAGGTCTGGTTCCAACTCGGTCAAGGCCACCACGCCAACGCTGGCAATGGCCCAGCCGGCTTCGTCCGCCAACGGCATCGCCAGACCCCACGCGCCGCTCTCCAGCTCACTGGAGGTGATGGCGTAGCCGGTCGCTCGCGCCGTCGTCACCTGGGTGCGTTCACCTTCGACGTGCGGTCGGCCCGCAAGAATCGCGAGCCCGGGCGCTCCCACCGTCAGCGGATGCCGCGAGCCGACGCGGTAGGCCACGTGCATGCGCGCGCTGCGCGGCTCGACGACGCACACCGTCATCGCCTCGTCGCCTTCGGCCAGGGTGAGGAAGGCAGTCGCGCCGACCGTCTCGGCCAGCTCGGACAGCGGCGGCGCAGCGGTGCTGCGCAGATCGGTCCGTACGGCGCCCGCCAGCCCGAGGAGCGTTACGCCGAGCCGGTGGCGTCCGTCGGGGCCCCGGGTGATGAGGCCGTGCGCGCGGAGCGTGGCCAGCAACCGGTAGACCACCGTGCGATGCGCGCCGAGCTCGCCCGCGATCGCGTTGACGCCCAGTCCGTGCGGATGGCCGCGCAGGATTTCGAGCACCCGTAGGCCGTTTCCCAGCGTCTGGGAATAACCCGGCGGCAGAGCGTTGACCTTCATCCGCGGTGCGCTCTACTGTTCCGATAAGAGCGGAAAGTAATCATCAAGAGCGATTATCGCACGGGAGTGGACCATGGGGAACGAGGATTTCTATCGGGTCGGTGACGGGCCGCATGCGGTTCTGGGCTTGCATGGGTGGTTCGGGTCCGCCACGTCGTGGGCATCGCTGGCCCCGTACCTCGACCGGAGCCGGTTCAGCTACTTCTTCCTCGACTACCGCGGCTATGGCTCGCGCATGGGGGAACGAGGCGAGTACACGGTGGAGGAGGCCGCTTCCGACGCGATCGGCACCGCGGACGAGCTCGGCCTCGAGCGCTACTCGGTGCTGGGCCACTCGATGGGTGGCAGCGTCATGCAGCAGGTGCTGGTCCAGGCGCCGGACCGGGTCCGGTCCCTCGTCGGCGTCTCGCCCGTGCCGGCCGGTGGGTCGCCGTTCGACGACGACGGCTGGGCGCTGTTCTCCGGCGCTGCCGAGGAACCGGCCAACCGGCGCGCGATCATCGACTTCACCACGGGCAACCGGCTCACCGGCGTGTGGCTCGACGCCGTGGTCCAAGCATCGCTTTCCACTTCGGACAAGACAGCCTTCGGCGCCTACCTCGAGTCCTGGGCCAAGACCGACTTCCATCAGCAGATCGAGGGCAATCCCGTACCGGTCAAGGTCATCGTCGGGGAGCACGACCCGGCGCTCGGCGAGGCGACGATGCGGGACACTTTCCTCAACTGGTATCCGAACTGTGAGCTTGAAGTGCTCGGCAACGCGGGCCACTACGCGTTCGAGGAGACGCCGATCGCTCTGGCCACGTCCATTGAGCGCTTCCTGCAGGACTGAGCCGATGACCGCGCCGACTGTCGACGTCTTCGATCCGCGCGTCTTCGCCAACGGGCTTCCGCATCGCGAACTGGCCCAGCTGCGGGATACCGGCCCGGTGAGCTGGCAGGACGAACATGCCGTCGGCGACTGGCCCGCCGGCCCAGGGTTCTGGGCGGTCACCCGCTACGCGGACGTCAAGCGTGTGCTGCAGACGCCGGAGGTGTTCTCCTCCTGGCTCGGGGCGACGCAGATCCGCGACCCGGAACCGGATGATCTTGGCTTCATTCGCCGGATGATCCTGAACATGGACGCCCCGGAGCACCTGCGGCTGCGCCGACTGGTCGCGGCGGCGTTCACCCGCCGGCGGTTGGAGCAATCGGCCGAGCAGATCACGGCCCGCGCCCGAGCGCTGCTCGACGCCGTCGCGCCCAAGGGCTCCTGCGATCTGCCGCACGACGTCACGGACGACTTCCCGCTGGCGAACCTGGCTGAGCTGATCGGCGTCCCGTCCGAGGACCGCGCCCTGCTGCTCAAGTGGACGAACCGGGTGATCGGCTACCAGGATCCCGAACACACCGACGTCACCAGGGACGAGGCTGGCAGACCGCTCAACCCCCGTTCGCCGGCGATGCTGGCCGACATGTTCGGCTATGCGCGTGAGCTGGCCGAGCACAAGCGGGCCCATCCCGCGCAGGACGTGCTGACCGCTCTGGTGCAGGCCGAGGTCGACGGGCAGGCGCTCGATGATGCCGAGCTCCAGATGTTCTTCTTCTTACTGGTGATCGCCGGCAACGACACCGTCCGCAGCGCCCTCCCCGGCGGGGTTCTCGCGCTCCTCGACCACCCGGACGAATACCGGCGGCTGCGTGCGGACCGCACGCTGCTGCCCACCGCCATCGAGGAGATGCTGCGCTGGCACCCCCCGGTGCTGACTTTCCGACGTACCGCGGCGGCCGACACCGTGCTCGGCGGCCAGCAGATCCGACGCGGCGACAAGGTCGTCGTCTACCACGTCTCGGCGCACTACGACGAGCGGGTATTCGACGACCCGTTCCGCTTCGACATCGCCCGCAAACCCAACGAGCACTTGGCTTTCGGTCAGGGCCCGCACCTATGCCTTGGCGCGCACTTCGCCCGATTACAGCTGCGGATCTTCTTCACGGAGTTCCTCACCCGGCTGCCTCAGGTCGAGCTCGACGGCCGACCCACCCACCTGACCTCGAACTTCATCAACGGGCTGACGCACCTGCCGCTGCGCTGGACACCGCCCGACCCCAACGTCGCGTCAGCGTAACTGCGCGGACACCTTGTTGGCGGCCTTCACCACTGCCTCGCCCACCTTCGTCATATCCAGACGGTCATCGACGAAGACGACAGCGATCGCGGCGGTGGCACCACCATCGGGCCGGCGCACTGGAGCTGCGATGGACCGCACGCCGGCGATCACCTCACCCCGGGAAGTGGCCCAGCCGACGTCCCTGGCCTGCTGCAGGGCAGCGCGCTCACCTGCCGACGGTCGCTCCAACATGAGCAGCGCGAGCCCGGGCGCCCCTCGGTCCACGGGATGCCGGGTGCCCGGCCGATAGACGACATGCGCCGTGGAGTCCTGCGGTTCGACGCTGGTGACCGTGACCGCCTCCGCACCCGCGCGGACGACGAGGAACGCGGTCATGCCCAATTCGTTGACGAGCGTGTTCAATGCGGGCAGCGCGGCAGTCTGCAAGGTGTTACGGACACCGCGGGCCAAGGCCACGATGCCGACGCCGAGGCCGAAGTGACCGGCAAGGTCGCGCTCGACGAGTTGATGGCCCTCCAGCGTCCGCAACAGCCGGTAGGTGATCGAGCGGTGCAGACCTACGGCCTCGGCGATCTCCATGACGGGCTGCGGGTTACCGGCTGTCGCCAGATGTTCGAGGATGCGCCCACCGCGATGCAGGGTCTGCGAGGGCGGGGGATTGCCGACTGGTGTCGTCGCGGCCCGTCCGTTTGCGGCGGTCACCGCGCGGCCAGAATACGACCGGTGACCTCACCGAAGCCAATCGGGCTGCCCCCGGAACCCGGTGCGGTGGCGGTGATGGTGACGACGTCACCGTCCTCCAGGAAGGTGCGGGTGGATCCGTCGGCGAGGGCGATGGGTTCGGCGCCGCCCCAGCTCAGCTCGATGAGCGAGCCGCGTTGATCCTTCTCCGGGCCGCTGACCGTGCCAGAGGCGTACAGGTCCCCGGTGCGCAGCGACGCACCGTTGATGCTCAGGTGCGCCAGCTGCTGCGCCGCGGTCCAGTACAGCCCGGCGAAGGGCGGTGAGCTGATCAGCTCACCGTTGAGGCGAACCTGCAGGGCGATGTCCAGGGCCCACGGGTGATCGTCGTCCCGCAGGTAGGGCAGTGGTTGCGGGTCGCGTGCCGGCGGCGCGACGCGGGCTTGCTCGAGCGCGTCCAGCGGCACCACCCACGGCGAGATGGAGGTGAGAAAGCTCTTGCCGAGGAACGGGCCGAGTGGCACGTACTCCCACGATTGCAGGTCGCGGGCGGACCAGTCGTTGACCAGGCACACCCCGAAGACGTGCTCGGCGAACGCCCCGATCGGTACGGCATCGCCAAGGGCCGACGGCGTACCGACGACGAAGCCGACCTCTGCCTCGATGTCCAGCCGCTGGGATGGCCCGAAGGAGGGCAGCGGATCGGTGGGTGCCTTGCGCTGCCCGCAGGGCCGCACCACCGGGGTGCCCGACACCTGCACCGTTCCCGCCCGGCCGTGGTAGCCGATCGGCAGGTGCTTCCAGTTCGGGGTGAGCGGCGGCGAGTCGGGGCGGAACATCCGGCCGATGTTCTCCGCGTGCTGCTGCGAGCTGTAGAAGTCGACGTAGTCGGCGACCTCGATCGGCAGGTGCATGCGCACGTCCGAGCGGGCCAGTAAGCGGGGCTCGATGACGTCGCGGTGCTTCTCCTCGGTGAGCCACGCGGTGAGCTGCTTGCGGAGCTCGCGCCAGGCTGGGCGGCCGCGGGCCAGGAACGCGTTGAGGGAGCCGGTGGCGTGCACCGGGTCGCCGGTAGCAGCGGCCAGGTCCAGAACGTGTTCCCCGATGGCGATGCCCGTGCGCGGCGACGTGTCCGGCGTGGAGAAGATGCCGTAGGGCAGGTTCGTCAGCCCGAACGGGGTGTCGGCGGGGAGGTCGAGCCAGGTGTGCTGCGCGGTCACGAGGGCATCCGTTCCGAGGTGGTGAGCAGGCCGAGCGCGACGAGGTCGTCGACCGGCTCGAGCACGCTGCAGGTGCCGAAGGAGGTGAAGAGTTCCCGGGCTCGCTCGGCCCGCTCGGCCGGCCAGGCGTGCAGCTCCGTGGCGATGGTGGCGCCGTCCCGCCGGGCGAGGAGGTCGGCGGCGCTATCTGCGGTGACTCCCTGGGCCAATGCGTCGGCGGCGAGTAGCACGTTGAGGAATCCGTGGTGCTCGAAGCCGGTATCGACGGCGGTGTGCCGGACGGCGTGATGCAGGCCGGCGGTGCACTTCACCGCCACACTCCGGCGTTGGCAGGCGGCGAGGGTGGCGGCAAGCTCGGCCTCGTCGGGGAAGTGTTCGCGGCTCAGTCCGCCGGTGCGCAGCTTCGCCCGGTACCTGGAGCCGGCCAGTGTGTCGAGCACGGCGGCCGGTGCCGGTGTGCGGGGTATTTCGATGGCGGCCGCAGCCCCGTGGGGTAGCACCTCGGCCAAGGCCCGGACAGCCGCTCGCGCTTGCGTCGCGTCGGCGACCTGCGGGATTTCGACGGCCGCCAGCTCGAGCCTCGGGTCCGCGGCCACCCGGGCCACGGCGCCCGGCAGCGCATCGATCGGGGCGATGACCGAAACGCCGAACGGCGCACCGTCACCGAGGCAGGCGTCCAGCTCGTCGAGCCGGACGGCCGGGATGACGAACGGCCCGAGGAGGTCGCCGAACCTCTCCCGCAACGCACGGTGCGCCGGGACCGCCTCCACCACTGGGGCATCACCGGGCGGGAACAAGGCGGCGTCATCGAAGAGCCCGGCAAAGAGCTCCCTCACGACCCGGGACCCCGGCCAGACCAGCTCCAGGCGTACTTTCCATCGTCACACGCCGTGCCGCCCTCACCGAGAGCCAGCGGCCGGAACGTATCGACCATGACGGCGAGCTCGTCGAAGGACTCCACCCCCAGTGCACCTTCGACGGCGCCGGGCTGCGGGCCGTGGGAGTGCCCGCCCGGGTGCAGCGAGATCGACCCCTTACCGATGCCCGAGCCCTTACGCGCCTCGTAGTCACCGTCGACGTAGAACATCACCTCGTCGGAGTCCACATTGGAATGGTAGTAGGGCACCGGAACGGCGAGCGGGTGGTAGTCGACCTTGCGGGGCACGAAGTTGCAGATCACAAAGCCCTGTCCCTCGAATACCTGATGCACCGGCGGGGGTTGGTGCACCCGCCCGGTGATCGGCTCGTAGTCGGCGACGTTGAACACGTAGGGGTAGAGGCATCCGTCCCAGCCGACGACGTCGAAGGGGTGTTCCGGAAGCACATGCACCGTCCCCGTCAGTCCACCTGGTCCCTCGCCGCGGTGCTTGACGTACACCTCGACGTCGTTGCCTTGCCTCAGCAGCGGCTCGGTGGGCGTCCGCAGGTCGCGCTCGCAATAGGGCGAGTGCTCCAGGAACTGCCCAAACCGCGACAGGTAACGCTTGGGCGGGGCGATATGCGAGTTGGCCTCGATGGCGTAGGTACGCAGCGGCTCTTCGCCGGTCGGTACCCAGCGGTGTGTGGTGGCGCGCGGCAGGATCACATAGTCACCCTGGCCGACGTCCAGCGCCCCGAAGGCCGTCTCCACCGTCGCGGAGCCGCGTTCAACGAAGACGCACTCGTCACCCGTTGCGTTGCGGTACAACGGGGAGGCCAGGCTGCTGACGGCATAGGAAATGCGCACGTCGGCGTTGCCCAGCACCAGCCGTCGGCCGGTGACGGGGTCGAGGGCCTTGTGTTCCTCGTCGGGAAACAGGTCGTACAGCCGCAGGTGCCGCGGCAACAGTGGAGCGTTCGGCGTGGTGGCCTGCTCGGGCAGCTCCCACGGTCGGGCATCGACCAGGCTCGACGGAATGCCTCGGTGATAAAGCAGGGCGGAGTCCGAGCTGAACCCCTCCTCTCCCATGAGTTCCTCGGAATATAGGCCGCCATCGGGACGGCGGTGCTGGGTGTGCCGCTTGGGTGGGACGCTGCCCACCTGCCGGTAATGCGCCATGGTGACCTCCGGGATCAGGCCGGGATAGGGGAGGGGACGGGGGAACCGATCAGCCGGTTCAGTGCCGGTAATACGTCATCGGCGTTGGTGAGGACGGCGGCGACATGCGCGTCCGGGCGCAGCACCCAGATCTCGTCCGGTCGGGCGCCGAGTGCGGCCGTGAGCGTGGGGCCGGCGTCCAGGTCACGCATCCGGTGCACCGTAACGGGCAGCTTGCCCCGGATGGCCGGGATGGCGGCATCGTCGCCGATCAGCACGATGATGCCTGCTCTGGCGAGTTGGCGGAGCCGGACGATGTCCGGTCGGCCGGCCACGGTGACCGGGCAGTCGGGAACGAGGACACCGGGAGCCGGCAGGGGGACATCACCCCGGGCGGGGCGACCGGGGAAGGGGCGGCGCCGATCGGTGGTGGTCAGCGGGGAATTGACGTACCAGAACGGCTCGGCGAGCCGGCCCGAGTCGACCTCTGCGCGGGCGGCCGGTTCGGTGCTGGCGCGGCGGAGGACGTCGAGGCGGCGCTGCATCTCGGAGTCGTTGCCCGGCACCAGGAAACGCATGGTGGCGCCGGTGATGTCGAGGTTCTCCATCGCCGCGGCGTGGCGCTCGTCGTGGTAGCTGTCCAGGAGCGATTCGGGTGCCCAGCCGCGCAGCACGAACGCCAGCTTCCAGGCCGCGTTCTCTGCGTCGAGCACCCCGGAGTTCAGTCCACGGGCACCGAAGGGAGCCATGAGATGGGCGCCGTCCCCGGCGAGCAACACCCGCCCCACCCGCATCCGGTCGACGACTCGAGAGTGAAAGCGGTACACCGACTTCCACGCGATCTCATAAGGGCGGTCGCCGATGACCTGCCGGATGCGACGGTCCAGACCGCCGGAGGACTCCTCGGCCGCGAGGTCGAACTCCGGCGGAACCTGCCAGTCGATGCGGAACGTCGAGTCCGGGCAGGGGTGGATGAGTACTTGGCGGCCGGGGTTCCAGACCGGGTCGAAGTAGAAGCGCCGCTCGGTCTCCCATCCGGGAAGGTCGGTGTAGATGTCACAGATCAAGAATTGGTCCCCGAAGGTCTGGCCAGCAAAGCTCACCCCGAGTGCGGCCCGGACGCTCTCACCGCGAGCGCCCGGACAGGCCACCAGGTAGGAGCCGCGCACGATGACCTCGCCATCGTCGGTGGCGCAGCGGAGCGTCACGCCGCCGGTGTCCTGCTCCGTCCCGATCACCCGGTGCCCCCAGCGGACGTCGACCAGCGGTTGTTGGGCGATGCGCTCGTCCAATATTTGCTCGGTGACGCTCTGGGAAATGTTGACGAACGGCGGGAACGGTGAGCGACCACGATCGACGAACTCGACACTGAACAGCTCCGCCCCGCGGTGGAAGGTACGGGCGGTGGTCCAGGTGACACCATGGCGGGCGATCTCGGCGCCGGCGCCCACGGCGTCCCAGACGTCGAGCACGTCGCGCTGTTGGCAGATCGCCTTACTGCCGACCTCATCGCGCGCCACTCGGGCGTCCAGGACGATCACCGGCAGGTCCCAGCGGGCCAGCAGAAGGGCCGTCGTCTGGCCGACCGGCCCGCAGCCGAGGACGAGGACAGGCATGCTCGGGGTTGGGCCTGGGGTCGTCATCACCGGGTCAATCCTGTAGTTGGTCCCAGACCTGGTGGTCACGCTCGGCCGTCCAGATCACGGGGCGCTCGATGCCCTCGAACTCGTCCCAGAGCCGCTGGACGTCGAAGGGCAGGCAGTGTTCGAAGATGGGCCACTGCCCGAACTTCGGGGCCAGTGCGGCGTGGGTGGCCGTGAAGGCGTCCTTGACGGTGCCGCCGGAGCGGTGGGCGGTGCCGACCGTCTCCTGCATGGTGGTCAGGAACGCGCGGGTCTGCTCGATGGCGGCGTCCACCGCATCCCGTCCCCGGGTGACGGCGCCGCGGCCACCGACGAGCTGCTGGGCACCGAAGTTCTTGACCCGGTCGAGCGTGCCGGCCGCCCAGTCGAAGTGAAAGGCATCGCCGGTGTAGAGCGCCGCTTCGGATTCCACGAGGTCGCCGGCGAAAAGGACTTCCTGCTTCGGCAGCCAGGCCACGATGTCCCCCTCGGTGTGTCCCCGGCCGAGGAACTCGAGCACCAGCTCACCGCGGTCGCCGCCCAGCTCGATGGTCAGCTTGTCGCGAAAGGTCAGTGCTGGCCAGGTGAGTCCGGGGATGGACTCCGGCTCCTCGAACAACCGGTGCATCCGCCCGTACTCACTGTCCCAGTCCTGCTGGCCGCGCTCCTCGATGAGCTGCTTGGTTTGCTCGGAACTGACGATGGTCTCCGCGTCGAATGCGCTGGCACCGAGCACACGCACGGCGTGGTAATGCGACAACACCAGGTAGCGGACCGGCTTGTCGGTGCGCTCGCGGAGCTTGCTCAGCCAACGGCGGGCTGCGACCGGGGTGGCCAGCGCCTCGAAGCAGACGAGGAAATCCTCGCCCTCGATGGCCCCTACGTTCGGATCGCCCTCGGCGGTCAGTGCGTAGACGCCGTCGGCAAGGACCTCGAGGGTCTGTTGTTTGACGCCCAGGTCTGCCGACGAGGCGAAGGGTTTCGTTGCCATTGGCTCGTCTCCCTGTTCTATAATAGAACTGACCGTTCTTTTTATGAAACAGAGCGTATGCCCGTCTGGCGTTATGCGGCAAGCCGCGGGACGCCTCAGAAGTTGCCGCGCTTGGCTTGTTCTCGTTCGATGGCTTCGAACAGGGCCTGGAAGTTGCCGATGCCGAACCCGAGCGAGCCGTGTCGCTCGATGAACTCGAAGAACACGGTCGGCCGGTCGCCGATCGGTTTGGTGAAGATCTGCAGCAGGTACCCGTCCTCGTCTCGGTCGACGAGAATCCCGCGGGAGTGCAGCTCCTGGATGGGAACCCGGACCTCGCCGATGCGGGCACGCAGTTGCGAGTCGGAGTAGTAGGAGTCCGGGGTCGCGAGGAACTCGACGCCCTTGGCCCGCAGGACGTCGACCGTGGTGAGAATATCGTTGGTGGCCAGGGCGAGGTGTTGCGCGCCGGGGCCGTTGTAGAAGTCGAGGTACTCGTCGATCTGGGAGCGCTTCTTGCCGGCGGCCGGCTCGTTGAGCGGGAACTTGACCCGGTGGTTGCCGTTGGCGACGACCTTGCTCATCAGCGCGGAGTACTCGGTGGCGATGTCCTCGCCGACGAACTCGGCCATGTTCGTGAATCCCATGATCCGGTGATAGAAATCGACCCACTGGTCCATCCGGCCCAGTTCCACGTTTCCGACCACGTGGTCAAGTGCCTGGAACAGCCGCCTGGGCTCATCAGGGGGCTTGGGGTAGCCGGAGCTGCGAGCGAGGTACCCGGGTAGGTACGGGCCGCGGTAGCGGGAGCGGTCGACGAGGCTGTGTCGAGTCTCCCCGTAGGCGGCGATGGCAGCGACCCGCGCGGTGCCGTTCTGGTCGGTGATGTCGTGCGGCTCCTCGATGATCGTCGCGCCCTGCGCGCGGGCGTGGGTGATGCAGCGGTCGACGTCGGGGACCTCGAGGGCGATGTCGATGAGACCGTCGCCGTGCCGGCGGTGGTGATCGAGGAGCGGACTGGCCGGGTCGACCCCACCCTTGAGCACGAACCGCACGGCACCGGAGCGCAGCACGTAGGCGTGGTGGTCGCGGTTGCCGGTCTCCGGCCCGGAGTAGGCAACCAGCTCCATCCCGAAAACGACTTGATAGAACAGCGCGGCCTGGGTGGCGTTGCCCACCGACC
>JAABUZ0100009828.1_pt1 | contig 10807 bp, 10 predicted proteins | sample 5562091 | NCBI WGS metagenome assembly JAABUZ01 (sample SAMN12813069, study PRJNA571459) | rock metagenome | isolation source: Antarctica rocks | place: Antarctica: Victoria Land, Linnaeus Terrace sud | collected 2015-12-21
GGCGTCTCCTCGGCCGGGGGACCTGGTGTTCTTCGGCGCTGCTGGAGCGGCGTACCACGTCGCGGTCTACCTCGGCGGCGGGCAGATGCTCGACGCTCCGCATACCGGAGCGATGGTCCGGGTCGAGGCTGTGTGGGACGGCGCGCGCTACGGCCAGGTGCTGGCGTGACCGGAAAGGCGCGAAGCGCCTTTGAACGGAGGCAAGTTATGGATGGGTCACCCAAAGTGGCCCCTGCGGGGGCCGCTCCGGTCGACCCGTCCGGGCGGGAGGTCCGACCCGGCGGGGTCGGTGGACATGACCAGAGCGAGCCCCAGACCGAGCTGCAGCCGCGGCGCCGGCCACGGCTACCCGGCCGGCGCCAGGTTCGGGTCGGCCTGCGCCTCAGCGAGGCCGAAGCCGCGGTGCTCCAGGCCGGGGCAGCCCGGTCGGGGATGACCCTGGCTGGCTACGCCGCCGCTGCCGCGCTCGCATCCGCCGGCCGGACCCGGCGGCCCCGGGCGGTGCCGCAGGCGACAGTCGCGACCCGTCAGGCTCTCGCCGGGCTCGTCGCCGCCCGCCTCGAGCTGACCCGGATCGGGTCGAACCTGAACCAGGCGGTGCGGATCGCGAACAGCACCGGCCGGGTACCGGCCGAGCTGCTCGGCCTGCTCGGCCAGGTCGAGCAGGCGGTCCGCGCGGTCGACGACCGGACCGCCGGCGTGCTGGGGCAGGGCCAGGCGTGATCGGGAAGGTGCTGGCGTGATCGGGAAGGTGCTGCGTTCGGGTGGCTCGACCCGGGGGCTGGTGCGCTACCTGTTCGGTGCGGGGGAACGCAACGAGCACCAGGCGCCGCGGCTCATCACCGGCTGGGACACCGCCGGATGGGACAGTGCCGGATGGGACGACGCCGGCACCGTCCTGGAGGTCGACGACGCCGGGCTGCGGCGGTTGTCGGCGCTGCTCGACGCCCCGAACCTAGCCGCCAGCGGCGGGGACCGCAGCGTGTATCACCTGATCTTGTCCTCGGCGCGGGCCGAGCCGGAACGGGGCCTGGCCGCCGACCCGGCGCTGTCCGACGGGCAGTGGGCCGACGTCGTCCGCGACGTGCTCCGCCGGGTCGGGCTGATCGACACCCCGGGCGGGGACGACGTGCGGTGGGTCGCGGTCCGGCACGACGAGCCGGGCGCCGAACACGTCCACGTGGTGGCGACCCTGGCCGGGCAGGCGTCCGGGCGGCGGGTGCATCCCCGCAACGACTTCTATCGGATCGGGGAGGCGTGCCGGGACGCCGAGGCCCGCTACGGGCTGCGTCCCACCGCCCCGCGGGACCGGACCGGCACCCCGCGCGCCACCCGCCCGGAGCGGGACAAGGCGACCCGGCTCGGCCGGCCCGAGCCGGCCCGGGAGCTGCTACGCCGCCAGGTGCGGGAGGCGGTCAGCCGGGCGACGTCGACCGACGGGTTCCTCGACGAGCTGCGCGGCGCCGGCCTGCTCGTGAAGGAGCGGCTCTCGCCCGTCACCGGAGACCTGACCGGCTACGCGGTCGCGGTCGCAGGCGCTGACCTGAACGGCCGCGGCCAGCCGGTCTACTTCGGAGGCGGCCGGCTCGCCTCCGACCTCACGCTGCCCAAGGTGCGGGCCCGGTACGGCGAACCGCCCGCCGTCGGCCCGGTCACCGCGACGCCCGGGGCCAAGTCCACATCGCCGGGGCCGGCGCCGCGACTGTCCCCGGCCGAGCGGGAGCAGGTCTGGGCACAAGCCCGACAAGCCGCCGCCGCCGCCGTCCACGCCATCACCGGCCACGCTGGCGACCCCGCCGCGGCCGCTGACGCCGCCTGGGCCGCGTCGGACTACCTCACCGGAGCAGCCCGGCTCGTCGCCGGCAACGGCAAAGCCGGCCCGCTCGAAGGCGCCGCCCGCGACCTTGACCGCGCCGCCCGAGAGCAGTGGGGCCGGCTGCCGGCACCATCAGCCGCCGGGCAGGGGCTGCGGGCCGCGTCCGGGCTGCTGCTCGCCGCCCGGTTCGTCCACCAGGCCGAGACATCCCAGCTGCTCGCGCTACTCGCGCAGCTCGCGGTCCTCGCCGACGCCGTGACCCGGATGCGGGAAGCGCAGGGCCGCGCCGAGCAGGCCGCCGCTGCCCGCCGGGCAGCCGAGCAGCTCCACGCCGTCCACGCCCATCGCCAGGCGCAGGCTGCCGCCCAGCTCCGCCCGGCGGCCCTGACAGCCACCCTCGACCCGCCCCAGTACCAGCACGACCCTGCGGCCACCAGCCGCGGACGCAGCCGATGACAGGAGCACCCCTTGAGCAGCCATGACGACCCGGCCGCGCACGCCACGGCCAAGCTCGGCCAGGCGGTCGCGGTCCTCGCCGCCGCCGCGGAAGCGTTCGCCCAGCTCGGGCAGGTCCGGGCCGCCGCCCGGGCAACCCGCGACGAGCGGGCCGCGGCCGCTGCCCGGGCCCAGCTGCGGGCCCGGCACGCCGCCGACCGGCTGACCTGGTCACCGCTGCTCGACGAACGCGCCGCCGCCCTCCCGGTCCCGGACACCCTCGCAGGCTGGGGTGCGGCCCGGTGCTGGCCCGGCGACCCCGAAGCGCAGGCCGCCCAGCGAGCCGCGGAGGAGCGCCTCGGCGAGCTGCGCCCCGAAGCGATGCGGGTCTACGGCGAGCAGGTCGCTACCGGTGTCGACCCGGGAACGGCGATGCGCGACGCCGGATGGCTGCTGGACCGGGAGCCGGCCAGGTTCACCCCCGAGCCTGCCGGCGACCGTCCCGCGATCGCCGGGACCGGCGGGGACGTCGCCGACCTCGAACTACGCCGGGCCGGGGTGGTCGACCAGCCCCGGACCGTCGAGGGCGTCGTCGTCGCCTCCCGGGCGGAGCCCCTGACCCGGCAATGCTTCCCCGACCCGTTGGTAATCGACGTCGCCGCCGCAGCCGTCACCGTCGCTGCCGAGGGCGCCGGGCAAGCGCTGGCGGCGAACCTGACGCCGACCCGCCCCCTGGTCCGGTGAGTGGTCAGTCCTCCGCCGCCAGTGCCAGCACGTCAGCAGGAATCGCCTTCCCGGTGCGACGCCTGACCATCACGAGAGCCTTCGCGGCGGACACCCGCGCGGCTCGCCGCGGGTCCGGGTCATGAGGCGTACCCGGAGTGCGGGAGCCGGCCCGCGGCACGTCTGTGCGCAACACAGGCAGGGCATCGAGCCCGGCGTCACTCGGTGACAACTGATCGGCGTCGGTGCGCGCGTCGGGTTCCACCTGGGTGGCCGGCGCGCGCCTCGTCACTGTGTCGTCCGGGTCCGGCCGCCGCTCTCTGTCCACCGTCTCCATGGTCCGCGCGGTATTACGATCTGTCGAGCGCCCGGACGAGCGCCGCGTCGAGGACCTGCAGGTCGGGTTCCGTTGCCGTCCGGTCCTGCGCGAGGACCTGCATCGCGTCGGTGCCAACGTGGCGGGTCTGCTCGTCGTCGCTGAGGCTTTTGTCGATCGCCCACTGTGCCCGGCTCCACCAGGCCGCCCGCCGGTCGTTCCGGATCTTCTGGGCGAGCCCGAGCATCGCAGCGGTGAACGCCGACAGGCCGACCCCCGCCGTCACCTCAAGCGCAGTGATGTGAAACGACATGTAGCCCTCCCCTACCAGCCCCGGATGTCCCGGTCACCCCTTCATGGGGCGCTTCTGGCCGCGGGGCAGGTCGCTTGCGCTCACCCTGCAGCACAGGGCCGACATCGCCGAGCGGGTGCCGCTCTCTGCGTCTTACGGGGCCGGTCCGGCGCGTAGCCACCCCGTCCTCATATGACTCGACGTAGGTGACCCCGGTGCGGTCCCCGTTTGCCGAGCAGGCCCCAGCCTGCAGGACATCGACGAACCGGTTGCCCAGGGCGTAGGGGTGAGAATCAAGCCCCGTGGCTTGGTGATGGACGGCTCCGGCGGGGCCGCTGACGCCCGCCAGCTCGGCAGCGGCAGGCGCCAGCGCGCCCGGGGTGACTCCCCAGCGTCAAGCGCAGAGTGTCCGGCACCTGGCTTTGGGGGACAGGTCCAAGACCCCACCGCCGCAGTGCGTGCGCGGCCCACGGTGAGGAGCTTGGCTGAGAAAGACCGCGACACGCCGAATGGGCTGCTCCGTTTACCGCTAACGGCTTGGCATGGTGCTCCCGTGCAGCAACGACAGCCCGGCAAGCGTGGGCGCCCCAGCAAGGGCGAGCGGATGCCTATTGGCGCGCGACTTCCCATGGCAATCGGACGAGCAATGCGAGACGAAGCCGAGCGTCGGGACGTCTCCTACAGCGACGTCCTGGCGAGCGCACTGGCCGACCGGTACGGGCTCCCTCCGGTTCTTTCGCCAGAGGGCGAAGTGCCGGCTGATGAGCAGATGAGGCTGACCGCGTAGCGGTCAGCTGACGGGCCGATCAATTGGCCGGCCCGGGCAGAACGAAGCCCCACACCCCAAGAAGGTTTGGCCGCCATTTTGGGTGCAGGGCTTCGTCGAGAACCTCAGGAGGAACCATACCCCCCGCCACCTGGCGGGCCACGCATGCCTGGAGTGTCGAATTCTGGCCGTGTCGTGACCTGCAACTGAAGCCTGCGCGTAGCCGGCGCCGCCTGCAGCGGTGACCGGGCCGGCGGCCGGTTCCGGCCGCCCTCTCCCCCGTAGGGACGCGTGGGCGCTGACCGGTGCGGTGAGCCCCCGGACGTTGGTGCGGGTGGCTGATGTGGATGCCTACGGCCAGGTGGTGAACACCTACACCCGCCGGGCCCGCATCGACGGGCCCGGGCCGGCTGCGCCGTGGGCGGTGTACCTGGCCGACGACGCCGGGGCGTTTCGGCTGCTGGCGTTCGACTTCGACGCCGGCAAAGGCGACCCGGCCGCCGACGCCGCCACCCTGTGCGGCTGGCTGGAGCTGGCCGGGCTGCCGCATGTGCTGGCCTGCTCGGGACCCTCGGGTGGCCGGCACGTGTGGCTCGCGCTGGCTGAGGGTCTGGCGGCGGGGACGGTGGACGTGCTGGCCCGGCTGGTCCGGGCCCGGCTGCCGAGCCTGGACATCGCCCCGCTGGCCAACCCGGTCACCGGCTGCGTGCGCCCCCCAGGCTCCCCGCATCGGGACGGCGGGGTCTCCCGGGTGCTGACCGGGGACCTGGCCACCCTAACCACCCCGACAGTCACAGCCGCCGGCGTGGGCCGGCTGCTCGAACAGCTCACCGCTGCCCGCATTGAGCCGGCGGCCCCGGTGGATCCGGCCGCCCGGCTGCCAGTGGACCGGGCAGGCCGGCTCTACCTGCCCGGGGTGCGCCGCGAGCTGCCGCCGGCCAGCGCCGCGGCGCTGACCGGCGACGCGGCCGCCACCGGTAACGCCGAGGCCGCTGACGCCAGTGCGGTGCTGCGCCGGGTGCTGACCGGCGCCGCGGCCGCCAGGTGGCGCTGCGCCGACGTCACCGCCCTGGTGGCCCGCTCCCCCGGGCTGGAGCACCTGCGCTCCCAGGGGCAGGGCCAGGGCCAGCCCAGGCGGCCCCGTAGCCCGGCCGAGTCCGGCCGGGTGCTGGCCCGGCAGTGGGACCGGGCGGTGCGCTGGGTCGCCGCCCACCCGCGCGCCGCCGCGGAGCAGGACCCGACGTTCGAGCCCCGCGCCGCCGCCCTGGCCGAGCTGGTCGATGCCGTCCAGTCCCGGGCGGATGCCGCCCCAGGGCGGTGGGCCGGCCCGGGTGGCCCGGCCCACCGGCGGGTGCTGGACGCGATCTGCGTGCTGTCGCTGCAGGCGATGAGCGCCCCGGTGGAGGCCGACATCCGCCGGCTGGGGCTGCTGTGCGGGATCGGCCGGGAAACCGCCCGTACCGCGCTGATCAGGCTGTCCAGGGACGGCTGGCTCGCCCGGCACTGCCCCGCCGACGGGCCCCGCGCCGCGGTATGGATCTTGTGCCAGGGGTTGTCCACAGCAACTCACGCACCAGGCCGGTCACAAGCGGACCCGCGCCCCCCTGGTGCTGGTACCGCCGAACGAACCCGGTGGATCGCTCTGCTGCGTACCAGGCTGTCCGCCGCAGCCCACGACGTGTTCACCCCAGCTGGCGGTTTGGGTCATGCCACCGGCCGGCTCTACGCCACCCTCACCAGCCAGCCAGCCAGCATCGGCCAGCTGACCTATCGGCTGGGCTGCACTGCTGATGAGACCGGCTACCGGCTAGGGATGCTGCGAGCCGCACGCCTAGCCCGGCGCACCCCAGCAGGCTGGTGTGCGGTCCGAGTCGACCGCCGTGATCGAGCCGCGCTGTATCTCGGGGTCGCCGGACGACTCGCCGACCGGGCCCGCCGCTATGCCCTCGAGCGCGAGGCGTGGGCCTGGTGGGGTGAGGAGCTCACCTGGATGCACGCCCCCCGCCGTGCCCCGGCCAGCCGCCGCCCCGGGCTGGGTCAGCTCAGCGTCGTCGAGGCCGCCGGCACTCCCCCGGCCCGGGCGCCGCACCCCCGCCGGATCGACGGCCGGGCCGACTTTGCTGCCGGCCGGCGGGCACTGCTCACCGGCGCCATCGGGCCCAACGCTGCGGTGCCTACCGCCGCCGGCGGCACCAGTCGAACCCGGTCGGCGGCGGCCTGACCCCAACCCGTCCGCCCGCGGCTGAGGCCTCAAGGCCGCCGGGCCAGGTAACTGCAGCGGTGCGGGCCTGCGGCCGGCGCACCTGTCGCCGGCGTGAGCCTACGGGATGTGTGCGGCCGCCCCCACGGCTACCAGCCCCGCCGCGCACCCCGTGATCGTCTGCCCCTTGCGGGCCGCTGACGCTGCACACCATCACCGGGCGCGGTCCGCGCGTCGGCGGCGGGCACGCGCGGTTCCCGTGGCCATCTCGGCACTGGGTCACCTCAAGGCCGGGCGGCCAGGAACACCAAGGTTCGAGCCGGCCTACGGCCGGCGCTGTCTTCCAAGGGGCGCCCCCCGGATTTTGCGGGGCCGTCCCCTCCACCCCAACAGACGCCCGACAGATCCTTTGCCGCTCCGCACACTCCCCCGGCAAAGCAGTCTTCGGGCTCGAGCTGTTGGCGCGGAGCCTCTGACAACCCCTCCGGCGGGCCTTACGGCGACGGGCACTGCACCCGCCGCCCCCAGGCCCGGGACCCGCCCAGGCCCACACCGGAAAGGCACAGGTCGCCATGACCGACACCACCAGCACCAGCACCACAACAAGCACCGACAGCCAGGCTGTCGCCCCGGCTCCGGCAGCGGAGCCAGCCGCTACCAGTCCCCGGATGGAGCAGCTCGACCCGACCACCCTGCTCCTCGACCGCAACGTCCGCCGCGACGCCGCCCCCGACAAGACCCTGACCGACTCGGTCCGCGACCTGGGAGTACTGGTCCCGATCGTCGCCGTCCGCACCGAGGCCGGCATCCGGGTCCGCTACGGCCACCGCCGCACCCACGCCGCCATCCAAGCCGGACATGCCAGCGTGCCGGTGTGGGTGTTCGACAGCGAGCACGGTGCCGGCAGTGTCAGCGGCAGCGACACCGACCGGATCGTGGCCCAATGGGCCGAGAACGAGCACCGCGCCGCCCTCACCGACACCGACCGGCTCACCGCCGTCGAGCAGTTGAGTGCCTTCGGGGTGTCCGCGGCGCAGATCACCAAGCGACTCAAGACCAAGCGGACCCAGGTCGACGCCGCCCTCGTCGTCGCAGCCAGCCCACTGGCCAAGAAAGCAACTGAGCGGTATGAGTTCCTCACCCTGGACCAGGCCGCCACCCTCGCCGAGTTCGGCGCAGCCGACGCCGCCGACACCCTCAAAGCCCTGGTGGCCTGTGCCAAGGACAGCCCCGGTCAGTTCGCCCACCTCGCGCAGCGGGCCCGCGACGACCGGGCCGCCCGCGCCGCCCAGCAAGCCGCCCGCGACATCATCACCGCCAGCGGGGTCACCGTCCTCGATGGACCGGTTCCGTCCCGCTACGGCCCCGCTGGCGGCCCGGAAAGGCTGCTCGCCGACCTGACCGACCCCGACGGGCAGCCGCTGACCCCTGCCGGGCACGCCGCCTGCCCCGGCCACGCCGCCCACCTGGCCGTCGAGTACGGCTACTGGACCCCCGAGCAGGCCGCCACCGTCCGGCTCGCCGACACCGAACCGGAGGCCACAGGTGAGGCCAGAGGCGGCGACGTCGACGACGAGGGCTACGAAATGGAGAGCGACGACGACGACGACGGCGACGGGGACCGGGAACGGGTCCCGTGGGGCCCCCGGCATGTCGCCGCCTACGTCTGCACCGACTACCCTGCCCACGGCCACCGGCTGCGCTGGGGCCACCAGGCCGGCAGCCAGGCCGAGCCACCGGCCAGCGACGCCGACGCCGCCGAACGCAAGGAAGCCGCCCGGGACGAACGCAAACGGGTCATCGAGAACAACAAGGCGTGGACCAGCGCCGAGACAGTGCGCCGCGAATGGCTCACCGCCTTCCTGACCCGCAAAACCGCCCCCAAAGGCACAGCGATGTTCATCGCCGTGTCCCTGGCGCACTGCCCGCACGTACTCACCCAGGCACTGACCGGCTCCCACTCCCTGGCCGGGGTGCTGCTCGGCTGTCCCGACCAGGCGGGCTACGGCCGAAGCGCCACCGGCGTCCTGGGCCTGCTGGACGGAGCCAGCGAGCGCCGCGCCGAGGTCATCACCCTGGCCCTCGTGCTGGCCGCCTACGAAGACGCCACCGGCAAGCACTCCTGGCGCCACCTCGACCCAGCCACCGCCCACTACCTGCAGTTCCTCACCGACGCGGGCTACACCCCCTCCCCCGTCGAACAACTCGCCAGCGGCCACCAGCCAACGACAGGCGACGTCGGATAGCCCGAGGCGGGGCCGGGACAGGGAGCACGCTCGGACCTGCCCCGGCCCGCCGGGACCCACCAGGCGAAGGGGGCACGGCACGCTCCGCCCGGCGCCCGCCGGTCAGCCAACTATCGCAACCGTCCGCCGGGCAACAGTGCCCTCAGGGCCGGGCGGCCGCCCTTGACCTACAAGGAAGGGGGCGGCAGCTCGCGCAGCGCTGGTTCGGTAGGGCCACCCTCTGGCGATTCGAGCCGGCGGCTCTGGTCGCCGGTAGCCGCCCGGGAGGTCCGCCTTGGCTACTTGATCGAGACAGCGTGCAGGCGCGTGGGCTCTGGCCACGTGCAGCGGTTGGGCGTGCCACGCCGAGAAAACTCCGGGTGCGCCGCGTCTACACGTCTTCGTGTCAACATGTGCGCATGATCGTTGCGGTTGTTAACCAGAAAGGTGGCGTGGGCAAGACCGCCACGACTCTTGGCATCGTCTCGACCTTGGCTCGTCGAGACGGGCGACGAGTGCTCGTCGTGGATTTGGACCCGCAAGCCAATGCCACCACCGCACTCGGCATCGACGCCACTCCCGACGGCTTCGACGTGGGCGACGTGCTCTACGCCGATACCGAGGGAGTAGCTGCTGAGGCGATCACAAAGTCAAGTTGGGGCGATGAGGTCGTGTGCATACCGTCGAGCTTGGCCGTCGCCGAGCGGGAGTACGACACAAAACTCGGCTCAGAACTTCGCCTACGCAAGGCCCTGAAGGGCGTTGGAGGCTTCGACGTCGCGATCCTCGATTGCCCACCAAACGTTGGCAAGCTCGTCCAAAATGGTCTCATCGCCGCCACTCACGTCCTGATCGTGACCGAGGCCGAAACCGACTCGCTGCGAGGCGTGGCCAACGTCCTACGGACAATCGACGTTGTGAAGGAGGGCTACAACCCTGCCCTCACCACTGCGGGCATCGTGGTCAACAACATGCCCCCGAACCAAAACGAGGCCAACTACCGACTCTCCGAGCTGACGCAAGCGTTCGGTTCGTTGGTCTGGGAGCCGCCCCTGCCGCGTCGAGCCGTAGTGACCGAGGCAAGAGGGGCAGCGGCCCCGATTCACGACTTCGCTAGCCGTGCCCGAGACGTAGTTGCGGTATATCAAGAATTTACGGACCGCCTCTTAGACCTCGGCGGCCTGCGCTGATGGTGATTCCGGAGCGAAAGGCCGCTCTTGCCAAGGCACCGATCGGTGAGCACCCTCTCGCACCGACTGGCCCAGTCGACCCATCGCTGTCGCTCGCTCCCCCGCCTTCGCCGGCGCCTTTGGTCGGCACCGTCATGCTTAGCGCCCGAGTTCCTGCTGGCGTGCGGGACCGGCTAAAAATGCATGCTGTCCGGAACCACTTGAGTGTGCAGGAGGTCGTGCTGTCTGCCGTCCAGAGTTATTTGGCGGCCGCAGACTTGTAGACGTGTCTAGGTGCCGACCTTATGGCATGCATACATCTCTGACGGGTGGTAGACGAGTGTTAAGAAGGAGTTCGAGACGCCTAGTGTCGTGTCGCTAAAGTCTTTGGGCGGTTGGGTGCGGGACACTGTCGTATGCGAGCTGCCCGCTTGGGATTGCTGGACGGGGACCGTGAACGGCTGACGGCCTGGACCCGGTCCTCGACGGTCCGGGCGGGGTTGGCGCAGCGGGCGCGGATTGTGCTGCTGGCCGCCGACGGGGTCAGTCACACTGAGATCGCCGACCGGCTGGGGGTCAGCCGGCAGACGGTGATCACCTGGCGGGGACGGTACGAACGGCGCGGGCTGGCCGGCCTGGACGATGCACCCCGCTCGGGGCGGCCCCGCACGATCGACCATGACCGGATCGTGACGGCGACGCTGACCCCGCCCCCCAAGCGGCTCGGGGTGACGCACTGGTCGAGCCGGCTGCTGGCCGCCAAGCTCAAGATCGACCACGCGACGGTCGCGCGGGCGTGGAAGCACTACGGCATCCAGCCGTGGCGCTCGCAGACGTTCAAGTTCTCCACCGACCCCGAGCTGGT
>JAABUZ0100009829.1_pt1 | contig 10807 bp, 13 predicted proteins | sample 5562091 | NCBI WGS metagenome assembly JAABUZ01 (sample SAMN12813069, study PRJNA571459) | rock metagenome | isolation source: Antarctica rocks | place: Antarctica: Victoria Land, Linnaeus Terrace sud | collected 2015-12-21
CCCACCAAAATGATCCAAAAATACTTCTATCGGCTGCTTCATAAACCTTCTCCTTGAAGGTGAGCCTGAATGCTGCACAACAAAACCTTACAGTCAGTTACTTTAAAATCTCATGAGGCGGCCCTGGTTTAACACCATAACCCAATAACCGAATCGGAGGATTTCAACTCATGAAGAATCGAATATGTAACACAGCCAGAGCATCGGCTCCCTTAATTCTGATGCTGGCGATTAGCACAGTCGCGTTCGCACAAACTGGCAACGCCGGTTTGGATCGCGCTACAACTTTCGCACAAACCCTTTTAACTTGGCTTCGAAATGTCGCGCTGATTGTGTTTGTGGGCTCTCTCGTCTGGGGCTGCATTGAGTGTGCGGTCGAGTCGTGGAGAGAGGGACGAGGTAAAGTGTTCACGTCTATTGCGTGCGGAATTATCGCGGGTGTCGCTCAGGCTGTCATCAGCGGCGTTTATTCGAATAACGGCTAAAGCAATGGAAACCAAAAAAGTGGTGAAGGAACTGGGCAAACAGCAATTGATTCCAGTCTTGGGTTTACCCCCCTTGGTTACGATTCTTTCGCTAGGGATGGCTATCATGCTAGCTCTTTTATATTCCTGGATCGCCTCCCTTGTTCTCTTCACCACGGTGGTTTTTTGTGGGCGTTGGGTATTCAATACTGATCCCAAATTCATTGACTTGCTGTTTCTTTCTTTAACAACGGGCACGGAATACGACCCCGCTCTACAGGAGGATATCGATGACTATCCCAGCACTGATACTGATTAAGAAGCTACGTCGCAAATTGCAACGGAAGAATGTTCGATCTTTCCGTCGGGTGGTTCCGATGAAAGCCTTCATCAATGAAACCACTTTTATTACAGCGAATGGCAGTGCTGGGATTTGTCTGTCTCATAAGGGCATTGATGATGAATGCTTAACTGACGAAACTTGTGAGAGTATTTCCAACCGATTTCTAGCAGCGCAAAAAAGCTTTGATGAAAATGACCGTCTGTACCAATACGCCATCCGAAGATCTAATTGCCCGATCACACACAAAGACGTTTACGAAAATCCGAAGGTGCAGGAGATCAATGATGATCGACACCGGCATCTGAACGAGACGGCTCATTTTGGATCGATTGAACTGTACTCGGTTGCTTTGCGAAAGGGCCAATACAAAGGCAAGAAATCGACGGGAGAAATGATTGCGGAGCGGCAAAAAGTGTGCTCCACGATCGCTTCGAAAGCACAATCCTTCGCGGCAGAAACCGCCGATCTTTTTGAATCCGCCATTTTAAATAAGGAGCAAGCGTTTCTCTTCCTTCGCAAGCTTCTTAACTTTGACTTATCCGTATCAGAATCATTGCGACTCAAACGAAATACGAGTGTTGATTATCAATTAACTGGAACGACTTTGACCTGGGATGAAACAACTCATCATTTGCGGCTAGGCAATAAACACGTCCGAGTCTTGAGCCTCAAAGAAGCAGGTTTGAAGAACGATTCGGGTTTGCCAGTTCATACGGTACCGAACTTATTGAAGGAAGTTCTAGCGGTTGATTGCGATATGATCCTTTGCCAGCAGTGGCACCGAGAACAAAATCCAGCCGTCAAGAAAGAAATTGCTTCCCAGAAAAAACATATTTCTGATTTCGAAAGGCATGGAGCTTTCGCGCCCGAAAATGAAGACAAAAAAGTAGACGAACTTTTAGCCGATCAATCTGCCGACACTGCCTTAATAAGACTCGGATCAGTTCTAAAAGAGATCACGAATCAAGGTTACGTTTACGGCAAATTCTCTTACACCATCATCTTGCATGGAGAAGAGAACAGCAAACTGGATGCTTCCATTGCCAAGATTAATCGCGTGTTCGGCAACTTTGATGGAGCTTTGTTCGAAGAAGATCGAGGAGCATTAGCAGCTTTCTTATCCATCCTGCCAGGCAACACCAAATATTCAGTCAGAGAGCAATGGATAGGCAACCATCACTTTGCTGATTTATCTCTTTGCTATGCCCCTTATACGGGCAAGTTGACGACGAGTGAATTAGCAGAGGGCACCGAATATTTGGCTGTTTACGAAACCCGTGATTTGACGCCGTTTTATTGGGACCCTTTCGTCGGCGGAGCTTTCGGTCTGGTTGGAACCGGAATGAGAGGACGAGGAAAAACGATGAACGGGAATTTCCTCGTCGCCAGTTGCCAAAAATATAACGGTTACACCTGCGTACTTGATTTAGGCGGATCGTATACGGAGAACATCAAGTTTTTCGGGGGAACCATCGTCTCGCTAAGGCTAGGAACACGTTCCTTTCAGATCAATCCATTCGCTCTCCCGTTCAACGAAGACAATCATCAATTCCTGTATCAGTTTTTAGAACTATTGATAGAAAGCGACCGAAGGGAGCCACTTTCACCGGAGCAGGAAAAAGAGTTGTTCGAGCAGATTGGCAGCATGTATCAATATGATCTTCCGCACAGAACACTTTCCACTTTTTATAAAAACGCTCCGAGCTATTACAAACACGACCTATCGAAGTGGATTCAAGGCGGTCAGTTCGGCTGGTGCTTTGACAACGTTGACGATAACGTATCCCTCTCACGCATTACCTGCTTTGAGTTTGAAGGCGTAGAAGACTACAAGGAACTCATGGAACCGTTGGTGATGTGGATTTTAGGGCGGATGAGAGCCAAGTTCTTCGATCCTGCCATTGTCAATGTGTTCAAGCTCGTCAATTGTGATGAGACCTGGAAGTACCTGAAATCACCCAAAGTCATCGCCTGGCTATCCGAAATGCTGAAGACGGGACGAAAGCATTTAGTAGCGTGTGCTTTATGGACCCAATCGGCGGAAGATCTTGGGACTGCTACACGTCTCGTGATTGACAATTGCGAAACGATTGCTTTTCTAGGCAACCCGAATTTTGACCGCGAATTGTACGCCAAATCCTTCAGCTTCAACGCCCGTGAATTAGAAATCGCAGCCAGTTTAAAGCCCAGGGAATTTCTGCTGAAGACGCAGGAGTACTCCAAGGTTTTGCGGTTAAACGTAGATCCGAAATCGTATTGGCGGTTCACAACAAGACCCAAGGAAAGGCATCAGCGTCAACAAGCCATCGACCTTTACGGTGAAGAAGCGATTCAAGTTTTAGCAGGAACAGGAAGGAAGTAATCATCATGAACAAATTCAAACTCACACTCGGCTTTTTAGCTCTCAGTATCGCCAATGCAGCCGACACTTCAAAAACCAGTGAAGCAACAAAGTTACCGAACATCGCGAAACAAGCGAGAACCATTATTGTCCACGCCAAGGACGTCATTGAAATTGATTGCCGTGTGAATGTACCCACAATGATTGCTTTACCGGAAGGGGAGGAAGCCATGGTTGTCCAAGGAGGAGATGCATCACCGGAAGGCAGTTGGTTATATCAAACCGCATCAGGAGGTCCAGCGAGAAGATATGTGGCCGTAAAGCCTTCTGTTATAGGAAGTTCAGCAGCCTTGCATATCATTTCATCTCACAACATTCCTTACACGTTCCTCGTTCGGGAAGTTTCTAATGCCCCCGCCATTGCTGCTGATGTTTCCGTCTTCATTTCAGCGGGTGAGGATTTAGAGAGCAAAGTCAATCAGGCACCCACTATTGTTTCGGCTGACGAAGCCAACCAATATAAACAGGAAGCGGCTGATGCTAAAGCTCAACTGGAAACGGAGCATAAATCATCAGAAGAACGTTTGCAAACACAGGTTAATCTTTACCGGACGCAATACACGAAAACTCTGGATCACGCCTATCATTTTGATCGTTTAAAAGCACCGTTCAATGTGACAGATATTTCGACGGATGGAACGCTGACTTTTGTTTCCGTTGATCCGAAACACACCAAAGCGGGAGCCATTTATACCGAGGAGGGCAAGAAAAACAAAGCCAACTTGCCGAATTTTGATTACGACGCCGAACGGGGAATTTACACCATTCAAGGCGTCGTCACCAAAGGATATCTGGCTGTGAAAGATTCGCGCCTAGATTTTGCCCGATTGAAAGAGGAACGGTAATGGACGCGCCACAACATAGCATCACTCCTGCTCCCTCAACCGCAGGACCGTGGCGTTATTTTCAACCAAGAATTCTGCTGCCAGTCGCTTTAGCCCTGATGATTGTCGTGGTCATTGTGGTTCATTTCATGGGAGTTTTGTTCTCGACCAAAAAGGAAACACCGCAAGAAATAGCGGCCAGAAAACAAGCTCAACAGTACGAGCAAACTACACCGGCGAATCCTGCCGACATTGCAGGATTTAGCAATCAAACAGCGCGTTCGGCGAATGATATCGGCAAACAAGCAAATGCTAATAACCTGGCACGAATGATGGGGCAAGGTTTAAACGGGAACCCTTTAGCGGTCCCAGGTAATCCTGAAAACACCGATCCTCGTGTTTATAAAGCCTGGGCCGATGCGGATGCGACAACGCATCCGGTTGGATTATCAAACACAGGAGGGTTCAATACTCCACCTAATTCTACGGATGCGTCAGGAGCCGCTACTAACGCAAATTCAGCTATCGACGAAAAGAAGGAAGCAGCCAAGAAAAGGGAACTGCAACGTTTAACGGCTTCGAGCATGGCGATTGATTACACGAAGACCACAGAACAGGCTTCAGCCCCCGTAGAAACGGCAAAGCCATCTTCAAGTTCAACTCTTAGTGACGCGAAGAATGCGACCGATAGGGAGCTAGATCAGAACCAGAATGAACCGAAGCTTTTGAAATCGCATACCTGTATTGATTTGTGTGAGGGTGACCTGATTGAAACCGTTTTGACGAACCGCATTGATGGTTCTCAAGCAGGTTTCGCGGATGTGATCGTTACGCAACCAGTTTTTTCTCATGACTGGGACCCGAAAGGAAGACGGTTGCTCATACCGGTTGGTTCTCGTGTTCTTGGCAATGTGACTTCCGTCAACAGCAATCAGCAACAAAGGTTATTCGTCGCCTTTCACAAATTAAGAAGACCTAACGGATCAACCTTTTCGCTTGATAATTTCACGGGACTTGATATGGCTGGTGCCGCAGGGTTGCGGGATTTGGTGAACAATCATTACCTGCGAATCTTTGGCGTGGCTGGAGCTATCGCGGCCATCGGTGCTGTTGCACAAATTGGCAACAACGGCACTGCTTTTTCATACGATCCAGGTGTTGCGATGCGCAATGGAATTAGCCAGCAACTCGGGCAAGAAGCGATGCAAATTTTGAACCGATTTTTAAATCAACCTCCGACGATGGTTGTTCGAGAAGGGAGAAATTTGGTCAAGGTGTATATCAGCCAAGATCTCGAAATTCCCGAGTATGCCCCAGCAAAGGAGTTCGCGTATGCCCGATAATCAGGACCTTTTAGAGGAAGAATCTATGAATAAAACACTCAGCTTTGTTAGTTCCAAGCCCGTTGTTTACGCGCTTTGTTGTGTAGCAACCGTGCTATCCCTTTTTCTTCGCACTCCAGGATCATTCCTACTGTTGACGGCTTCCGCCATCAATCTTGCCTTCACTTTGTCGATTAGCAAGAAGCGAATGAAGCAAATTGCTTTACCGCTGGCATTGGTGGTGCTTCTGGTTATGCCTAAACAGGCAAGCGCCATCTTCGGCTTGGGTGATATTGTTTTTGATCCTACGTCCTATATTGCGTTGCTTCAACAATTTACGCAGATGCAGCAAATGTATCAGAATGCAATTCAGCTATACAACACGACCGTTCAATCGTACGAGATCGCCAAACAGAATATCCTTTCACTTGCCCATAAAGATACCTATCGAACATGGGGATTGTCTTTGCTGTCATCAAATGCGACCAACCGCTACGGTGAATTGAATGGATGGAATGCGGCCACAAACAACGGAATCGGTATTCCGGCTGCTTATCAAAATGCAACACTACCGCTTTCGACAAACACGGAATTTCTCTCGCAGGAGCAATTGGGTTCCAGCACTCATTTAGCGGACCTGGCGAGAATCAATGTCATTGACTCCACCTCGGAAAACTCGATGGCAACCATGGCACAAATCCTTCGACAGCAGAGTTTAAATCAGAACCCGACCTCGCAGTGGGAAAGTTCCGTTTACAGCAACAATCCCGATCTCAATACGGAAGCGGCGCAACAAAACCTCACCAATCTCGGTATGGTGAAAATGTATGAACAGGGTAAAGCGAATCTGGCGGTGAACAGTATTCTTGCCCAACAAATGATGATGCAGAATATGAAAGATCGAAACGCCGCGGTTGGTGATTTGAACCGTTGGCAAAAAGTAGCAGAATACGCGGCGACCGAAACATATGCTTTTGGTGGTGCTGCCGAAGATATTGCCAACCATCAGCTTTACTAAGCAGGAAAGGAAACGAATTCGATGCAACTACTGAACACCAAAACCTTGCTCGTCATCGCGGCGTTGCTGGCTTCCCTTCTCGGAATTCTGGCTCGACAAGAAATGCGATCAGCGCGTGAAGAACAACGAAAAGCGGATATTGCCAAGCACAACAAAGAATTTTGGGAGCAGGTTGAGAAAAACCAACAAAATGAACCAGTGATGTCGATGGACGAAGACCTCAAGAAGCACAGGATTTATTAATCCATGCGAACACATAAGTTTCTCTTCCTTCTGTTGCTCCCTTCGGTCGCTTTTTGTCAAACTTCTCAAACATCAGGAGCACGCACTGCTCATTATTTACTGTGGCTGGACCAGATCATTATGCAAATGGTGACCTCAAGAAGTGATTTGTTCTTGAGAGTAGGTTGGGAAGAATTCTTATTGTTTTCCGGCTTTACCACTACCCTGTTTCTTATCAAGACCGCGGTATCGAATCGACGCCATACCTTTTTTGACCTGGAAGGTGCGGTGATGCTTTTAGGTCGTATTTTTTTCGCTTCGATCTTCCTGAGTGGTTACGCCGTCTTTCATCAAGTGCCGATGAATTTTGCTCATGGATTAACGGAACTGGTCGGACAAGGAATGCTCGATCCGTTGCTGGCGAAAATTACAGCCGTCACGACGGGAATCGAAAAGCCAGGGATCACTAATATTTTGGATATCGTTGTCTACCTGGTAACTCTGGCTGAAATGGGGATTGTGGGAATGATCTTATTCGCCGTCAACAGCTTTTCGTACTTAGCCATCGGAATGCTGGTTGTGTATGGACCGATTTTCATCCCGCTATTGATTACGCAAAACTTCTCGAAGTGGTTTTACCGCTGGGTTGACATGATTGTCGCGTTTTCTATGTTGACTCCCACGATTGCCATCTTCACTTTTGTCTGGTCCGCCTTCTTTATGAAATTCTTTGACATAACGATTAGGCAAAATATTTCACTCGCTCACTTCACCGCTTTGACGGGAGCGCTGATAACGTTAATTGGCTCGTTTATGTTCATGGCGTTCAAATTGGTTGCCTTCAATGCGGAATTGTTTTCCGGCGCCGGTTCCATGGGAGCTTTTGCCGCGGCAAGTTGGAGCAGCCAGATTCGCAATTTCATTCGTACAGCATAAGGAATTTCGATGACAAAAGAAATCACAGAACTAGAACGGCGATCTTATCCAGAGCCTGAACCTCTTTCGGAAATAGATCGACAAATGTTCGGGCCCGTTGATCCGATTGCAAAAACAAATAAGAGACTGACCACGGCTCTCATCACTATGACTGCGTTGGTGTGTGTGTCTGTGTTAGGAATTGTCGGATTGGTTGCTTATTTCCAAACACGTCCCGTACGCGTGATGAGTATTAACGCAGCCGGAGAAGTGGAGAGTTTCTTATTGAATTTGTCGGGCTTCACGTTGCACAAAGCGGAAACGCAAGCCGCACTGAGAAACTCCATCACCAATTGGGGCGAAGGATTTTATTCCCGACTACGAACACCAATAAATGGAGATGTGGCCACGCTGGCATATCCCAGGAGCTTCTTGTTTCTCAGCAACGAATTGGCTCAAGTTTATAGTCAACGGGAACAACGTGAGCATGAGATCGCCGGCTTCATGAGTAATGGCGATTCAGAATTCAAAGTCTTCGTCACCAACGTTGTGTTCCGAAATCTCGACCGTAAACCTTACGAGGCTGACATTTATTTTGACCGCGTCTATTATTCGCAACCCTTGATCGTTAGCGCTAAGAAATCCTATTTCGTTCCGATTCGGTTTTCAGCCAATCCCTCGGACGAGGAAATTGAACGGCTGCGAAAACGAGCTAACCTGGACATCGATTCGGTGATGAGAATCAATCCTCTGGTGATCGCCATTACGCAAATCGGGGAGGTGCGGGATTTCTCAACGAGTCCCTCAAGCCAGCAACATTAACCATTCCGTCAAAGGAGAAACGGATGCCACTGCTTAAACCGCAAGAAAAAATAGAGTACGGGGAATTTAAATGCAAGTTGCCCGTAGATTTGATTACCGACATTGCAGCTTACGCCAAAGCGATTGATTCGGACGTGAACTACGTCATGGAGCAAGCCATTAAAAGACTCACTACTGATAAAGACTTTCAGACCTGGAAAGAAAAGAATCCTGATCGATTAGCGAAACCGGCAACTGAGTCAACCAAAAACAAACGGGGACCGAAAGCAAAACAGTCGAATCAACTAAAAGCGGTTTCTGCCGCGTAGCTCACCTATTCTTTTTTCCCGCAACCAATTGGAGCTAATTTTGAGCCCGTTCGATAACAGGCTTTTCAATCCCTTACTCAAAACACAGAAAGGAACAGCAGTATGCCTCAACCAATAGTCAATTACGCCGAACTGGAAAGTAGAATTCAACAACTCACCGAAGTGCAGCCGCACATTTATAAAAGCGAAGGAACCGCAGGTTACGAGCGGGTAGAGCAACAAATTGTCGCGCTCGAAAATGAGGTAGTCTCTCGATTTCCCAACAGTCGACTCGGACAAGATATTACGGTGGACAGAATGATCGAGCAAGGTCAAACCGTGCAGCAACCGCAGCGGGAACAATTAGCCAAAGAAACTCAGCAAGTGGAGCAAGAGTTCGGAGTTTCCTTGTGAATTACTTCGGCCATTTAATTAGCAAACTAATTCGAAAAGAATTAGTAAGGAAATTCGGTTCCCGTGAGTTTCTCGCGCTCGTAGGGAAGAGCAAAACAGAAGAGTTTTCTGCTGTGCTGGCGACGGTGCTGCGCACCTTTTGTCTGGATATTGATACACAACGCTACTGAGCCGTTTATGGGCCAGTCCCTTGTATTGAAAAGAGGCTGCAGTTACGGAACGTAAGACCAAGTGAATCGACCGTCTTGTTTTCTAACGAGAGGAGCGCCGGTCCTGTGATCTCCAGCGCTCCTTCCCTTCGTGCCTGGTTTTTCGGTATGCGTACTTACCGAACGCGTGTCAACGTCATCCAGTCCGTGTCCACCTCGCCCAGCAGCAGATTGCCGAAGTACACCTCATACCGGGGTTCTTCAATCTGCAGCAGTCACACCAGTTCATGGCACAACATCTCGCTGATAAACACGTAGCCGCCCTGCAACTTAATGTGTCCGACGTTCGGGCGGCCCGAGTAATGGTCACTGCTTATTTGTGATAGCGACGGTGCCCGACTGGCGGCTTCGCGGCCGCCGGGACGAGTTGCTGGAGCAGGTTGTGACCCGGCTTTCTCTCGCAGAGAGCGTGAGTTCGAGCAGTTGGCACTGGTTGCCTCCTTCCGGTGAGCACCCGGCAGAACCCGCCTTCCTCCGGGCGGAAGATACGTAAGACGCGGAGGAGTACAGCCAGCATCCAATACCCATTACGCTATGCTTGCCACCCTTCACACTGAACGTCATTTCACCTCCGGAGAACTGGTCCGCGACATCGTCATCGGCATGTCCGACGGCTTAACGGTTCCCTTTGCCTTAGCGGCGGGCCTGTCCGGGGCGGTCGGTTCCACGCACGTCGTGATCACAGCCGGTTTAGCCGAAATCGCGGCGGGCTCGATTGCCATGGGACTCGGCGGGTATCTGGCTGCCCGCGGCGATGCCGATCACTACGCCAGCGAGCGTCGCCGGGAAGAACAAGAAATTGGGGAGGTGCCGGAAGAAGAAAAGCGCGAAGTAGCCCAAGTGTTCCGGGAATACGGATTAACGGCGAGTGAGGCCGCCACTGTGACAGAAGCTCTCAGTAGCCGCCCCAAAGCCTGGGTGGACTTCATGATGCGATTCGAGCTGGGCCTCGAACCACCAGAGCCAAGTCGTGCGCTCCGTAGTGCGGGCACGATTGCTCTCTCGTATATTGCCGGTGGCCTTGTTCCCCTATCTCCGTATATGATGATGGCTCATCCGCAGCGAGCGCTGCTCTTGTCGGTTGTCGGGACGCTGCTCGCCTTGGCGGTGTTCGGGTATCTGAAAGGGCGAGCTTCCGGAACGCTTCCGCTCCGGAGTGCCCTGCAAACCACGCTCATCGGAGGGCTGGCCGCCGCCGCCGCCTTCCTGCTCGCGCGCGCGATTTCCTAGTACTGCACGTTAGTTTCGTGGCCGTCATCGACCGGGCCGAGCATTCTGTACTCCACTGACATCGGTACGGGTGCGGCCAAGGCCAAGGGACTCGCCGTGGATCCGAATGGCTATCTCCTGGTGACCGGCCACACCAGCGGGCTAGCCACCACTCCAAGAGCGTTGCAACCGCAGCGCGCCGGCGACGACGATGCGTTCGTCGTGAAGATCGATCCGTCCCAGGCCGGCGCCGCCTCCCAGGGCAATCGCTTGAAGGCTTGAGGAATTCCCATTTGTTCTGATGCACGATTCATGGATTACCTCTCTTTGTTGTGAGGTGCTTCATGTCCGGAACAA
>JAABUZ0100009831.1_pt1 | contig 10805 bp, 9 predicted proteins | sample 5562091 | NCBI WGS metagenome assembly JAABUZ01 (sample SAMN12813069, study PRJNA571459) | rock metagenome | isolation source: Antarctica rocks | place: Antarctica: Victoria Land, Linnaeus Terrace sud | collected 2015-12-21
CTCGATTGTCACTGCCGGTGGCCGTCCGCGCATCGTCCCCTCCTTATCCGCCGCGCTTCTCCTCCCCGCACGGCCACCGTATCCTACCACCTTTCCTTACCCTAGTTCAGTGGACGAGTACTTAGCGCCCAGCTCCTGTGCCAGTTCCGGCAGCCACTCGGCGACCGGGGCCGGCTCATCGTCGACCACGTTGTAGACACCGCGGCCGCCGTGCTCGATCGCCGCCACCGTCGCCTCCGCAGCGTCGGCGATGTGGATGAACGACCAGACGCCGCCGCCGTTGCCGACCAGCGGGAACTTTCGCTTGCGGACCAGCTCCACCTGCTCGGCTCCCGGCGCCATCGAGGTGCCCGGCCCGTAGAACGCGCCGTAGCGCAGGACGATCCCCTCCGTCCACTGCGCGCCGAGGACCGCCTCCTCGAGGTGACGAATCGCCGCGATGGTCCCGCGCATCTCCCGGGCGGGCGCGGGGTCGAAAGGGTCCTCCTCGCTCTTGAGGGCTGCGCCGGTGCGCGCGTATACGGCGAAGTAGCTCTGCGCGACGAACCGTCGCACCCCCACCGCCTGCCCGGCCGACAGCAGGTGGTTCGTGCCCTCGGTCCGCAGACGGTTGGTCAACGCGAAAGCGCGATCGAAGTGCCGCATGTCCAACGTTCCAATCGCGGTCAGCTGATGGACGATCACGTCCGGCCTCGCCCTGCCCACGGCCTCCGCGACCTGATCGGGATCAAGCGCGTCCGCGACCACCGGCACAGCGCCGAGCGCGTGGAGCATCGCTCGCTTTGACTCGCTACGCGTCATGCCATACACCTCATGCCTCGCCTCAATCAGACGTGGCACCAGCTGCTTTCCGATCGCCCCCGTCGCACCTGCCACAAACACTCTCATTATCAACTCCTTGATCGAGGATAACCCGTATCTAACAAGACAAGATGGCGGCCCCGTCTGTGACACCTCCGAGTACCATGGCATGCTCTGGGATCCGCGGAGACGCGCGGCCGCACGCTTCAGTTAACGGGGGGTGAGGAATATCTGAGCGAGATCCGCCGCGAAACCGGCGAGGTCGCCGCGATGCCATTGGAAGGCAAGAGCACGGCCGAAACCTCGGTCGCCTTTCTCCAGCACCTCGGTGCCACCTACCAGACGCCGCTCATCATCATGTGGGACCATGGTCCGGCCCACGGTGGCGATGCGATGCGTGCTCACCTCAACAACAGCCCGGGGCTGCCGGTAACGGTGGTCCGTCTTCCCGCTTCTAGCCCGTACTTCCATGCCTTCTTCCAAGGTGTGGCACATCGGACCGACAAAGTGATCCAGCGGTGCTGCACGGTCTTGCAAGCCTGTGCCGATGCCTTGACCCAATTACCACGCACTTGCCATGGAGATCCCACCGCGGCTTCGGTATAGGCTTGGATTGAGAGCACCAAACTTGCCGATTAGGGGACTTTTGGAGGCTGAAACAGTGGCCGACGGGGCTCCAAAGTAAGCGCATGTATGCGCCATGTACGTCGCAACTTGAAAGCGGCACCTTCAAGAAGTCGCCCCGGCTGGGGGAGCCGATGGATGTCTGGAAAAAGGCGGCGGAGCAGGATCGAGCACGCGACATGGCAGCTACCCGCCTCGATTTCCAGAACACGTTCAGTCCCGCATGGGATCCCATCCATCTCGGGCAGAAGCCAGCCAAGGAAGCCATCGCCTCAGTATTCCCAAGATCAACAACCTCCTGGCGAAAGCACGGGCACCCCGGCCGTTGATCAGATTGATCAACGGCCGGGGTGCCCGTCATGATATTACTGGTAAAACACCCACTTCCGTTGTACAGCAAACTGAAGGAGCGTGACGGCGAGAATAATGAGAAACAGAACGTAGGCGATGGCTGACGCGTAACCCGTTTTGAACCACTCGAACCCATTTGAATAGATGTAGTAGACGATCGTCAGTGTTGCTTGCTGGGGACCGCCACGGGTCATGGCGTACACCTGGTCAAACACCTGCCACGAGCCGATCAGTCCATTGACGACCACAAAGAACGTCGTTGGTGAGGCCAGGGGGACAGTAATGTTGCGGAACCGCGCCCAACGGTTGGCGCCGTCCAGTTCAGACGCTTCGTAGTACTCCTTCGGGATGCCCTGCAGACCAGCGAGAAAAATAATGGTATTGAAACCAGCACTTCGCCACACAGACATCGCGATCACGGCGGGCATGGCCAGCTTGGGATCCCCCAGCCAGTTAACCGGGGATATGTTGAAGAGACTCAGGAGCCAGTTCAGCAGTCCGTAGTCGGTGTTGTAGAGCCATCGCCAGACCATCGCCACGGCGATGACCGCGGTGACCGCTGGCAAGAAAAAGATGGTGCGGTAGATTACGATTGACTTCAACTTCTGATTGAGCGCCAGTGCCAGCCCGAGCGAAAGGGCCGTTGTGCAGACGACGGAGACCACGGCGTAGTAGAACGTGTTGCGCAGTGCGAGCCAGAACAAGGGGTCATGCGCCATCGTGACATAGTTCGCCAGACCGACGGATTTCGGGCGAGTCAGGATGTTCCAGTCGGTGAAGCCGATCAGAAACCCCACGACCATAGGAATGAGATTGAAGGCGACAAACCAGATAAGGAGTGGCGCGACGTACAGGTAGCCGACACCGTACCGCCATGGTCTTCTCCAGCGTCTGGCAGTGCGAGCCTCGCGGGCGAGCGCGGTATTCGCCACCGTCACACCTACCCTTTCAGTCCAGAAAGCGTAATGCCCTGGACAAAATATCGCTGCCCGAACACGAAGACCAGGAGCAAGGGTAGCACCGCCATCGTCGATACCGCCATGACGTACGGCCAGTTGGCGATCCGGTTCGAGTCAGCCGTGAAAAGGCCGATCCCGACCACGATCGTGCGCATGGTATCGGAGTTGGTCACGATCAGGGGCCAAACAAACATATTCCAGGCACTGACAAAGGTCAGAATCGCCAGGGAAGCCAGACCCGCGGAGGACAGCGGAATGATAATGCGCCAATAGACACCGAAGGTGCCACAGCCATCGATGATCGCGGCTTCTTCAAGCTCACGTGGAATCCCCAGGAAAAATTGCCGCAAAAGAAACACTCCGAAGGCATTGATAAAAAATGGCACCATGAGTCCCTGATACGTGTCGACCCAGTTGAAGGTGTTGATAATGAGGAAGAGCGGAATGAGCGTGACATGATCGGGGATCATCAGGGTGCTTAAGTAGACGTAGAACAGGGTATCTCGGAATCTGAATTGCAGACGTGCAAACGCGTAGGCGGCGAGCGAGCACGAGACAACACGCGCCGCCGTGATGCACATGGCAACGAGGAGCGAGTTCATAAAGTACCGGCCGAATGGTCGTAGCCGGAGAATCTCGGGATAGTTCTGGTAGTGCAGCGGATTTGGTACAAAGGTCGGTGGAAAGCTGTATGCCTGTCCCAGCGTCATAAACGATGTCGCGATCATGACCAGGAACGGAACGACCATGATGACGGACAACGCAATCATGAGGAGATGCGTCACCAGCCATCGGAATGTATGGATCCACGGTTTCGCGGCGCGCTCGCGACGTGGAGGGATAGCGACGGCTAGAGCCACAGATATGCTCCGTCTACCTGGCTAGGTCGGCAACAAAGCGTCGAGCTGCTTCTGTACTTCGGGCATGCCCGCAGCAGCCGTCGTATCACCTGCGTACACTTTCTGCATAAATGGCTCTAGGACCTTGAACCGCTGCTCTTCCCAGTTGTCGTTGTACGGCAGGGGTATCGACGCGTCCAGGAGATCAATGACGACCTTGGCATTGGCCATGGGCATCGACTTGCCATACACCTTGATGAGTTCGGGATCATCGATCAATGGTGTATTGGAGATGCCTGCCTCGAGTCGTTTCTTTTCAATGTCGAGGCTCGACAGCAGCTTGCAGACGCCCCACGCGTTGTCCTTGTCCTTTGTCTTACTGTTAATATTGATGAGATTCGCGTGCCAGTAGCCTCCGGTGCGCTTGGTCTCAGGTGCGGCGATGACGTCCCATTTGAACTTATTGGGCGCGGCCTTCTGGATGTCAATGCCAGTCCCTGCCCAGGTCGTCATCATGCCGAGTTTGCCACTGGCGAACCTTGGTACGTAGCCCTCCTGTTGCTGATCGGTGACCGTAGGCGAGGCTTTCAACTTCACGATCATGTCGGCGAGCCACTGTAGCGCATTGGTTGTTTCCGGTGTATTGACCAGGAACTTGGTCTTCTCTTTGTTGAGCACCTCACCCCCATTGTTATACGCATAGGTTGCCCACGTGTAGTACTGTGGATCGGTCATATACCCATATTGCGTGGTACGACCACCGGCGGTCTTGGTCATCTTTTGGGCCGCATCGAGGCAGCTTTCCCAGGTCCACTTTTTCGCGGCCTGCATCTCGATGGGCGTTGGCAGCCCGGCGGCGGTGAAGAGGTCGCTGTTGAAGTACAGCACCCACGTACTGGCCGCGGTTGGCAGCCCGTACAGCTTGCCACCATACTTGCCCATATCGAGCGCGACCGACTTATACTTCGGCAAGTTCTGATCTTTCGCGGCAAGGTCATCGAGCGGCACCAGCGCACCCGCCTTGACAAACGGCCCTTGTCTCCATATTGAGTCCCAGAGCACGTCAGGCGCTACGTTGGCGGCAAACATCGTTTGCAGCTTGCGAAGATATTCGCCAAAGGGCACGTCCTGTCCTTTGATCGTGACATTGTGTGCCTTCCCATACTCCGTTAGTTCCTTGTCGTCGACCTGACGGCCCACCGTATCGGGCGTCGACCATGACAGCACCGTCAACGTGTTTCCGGCTCCCTGTGCCGCCGCGGGAGCGGACGTCGCCTGTGTCGCGACGGTGGCCGTTGTGGAGGCTACCGTCGGGGGTGCGGTCACTTTGGTGGGTACGGCACCGGCTGCCACGGGCGACGTGGAGACTGGCGGGGCAGTTGCGCCACCGCATGCGGCCAGTAGGCCGACACTAGCCGGCACAATGACGATCTGAAGAAAGGTACGGCGGGATAACGACGGTCGGCTCATGGACATCCCTTCCTGCATAAAGACTCGGTCGGGGTATAGCCAGTTGACCAGAAACGCCAGGCATCGGTGAAGACGCAATCAGTATAGACAGCCGGTGATGGGCGTGCAACCATAGCATCGTCTGGTTGTCACGGATAGATGACGACCTGCAAGCAAAGGAGTGCTACGCATGTCGATCTCACTGACAGAGCAGCAGCGGAAGGACTTCGATGAGCAAGGCTTTGTTCTCATCGAAGACTTCTTCACACCCGGAGAGCTAGATTGTTTGCACCATGCGATCGATGAGGTCGGGGAACGGATTCGTGCGGCCAAGAACCTGGGGCCCGAAGACCCGTGGGCTATCCGTAACGCTCTGGCTCACCACGATACGTTTCTCGACCTGATCGACCATCCACGGATGCTGCCACTCGTTGTGGATGCCTTCGGCTGGAACATCCAGGTTCGTACCACCCACCTCGACTACCGGCCCCCCTACCCGAAGAGCCTTGTACCGGGAGAGCTTGGGCGTGGAAAGGGCGAAGACAACGCGGCCGGTTATCGTAACCTCGTATGGCACCCGGACCTGGCAGGTTCGTACCTCTTCGAGGGTCCGTCCCTGGACGGGCGCCTGCCCTATATGGAAGTAAAGGTCGGCTACTTCTTATCTGATCTCACCGAGCACCATTCCGGTGCGCTCTGCCTGGTACCCGGCAGCCACCTTCGCAAACCCCAAGAACTTCGCGACTCGGAGCACCGCGTGGACCCTCGCGAAATGATCGAACTGAACGTTCGGGCGGGAACAGCCTTGCTGTGGCGAACCGCTGTGTGGCACTGCGTCAGCCCCAACCTATCGAAGAACGTGCGGAAGGTGTTCTACGTCGGCTATCACTACCGCTGGATGCGCCCAACGGACTATGTCGTTCAGGATCCTGGCCTTATCGAGCGCAGTTCTCCTATCCGCAGGCAACTCCTGGGCGCCATCGCGTCGGGCGCCGACGCACTTGGTGACGACCCGTACTGGCACCCAAGTTCGCAGCACTGGTTGACTCGGAACTGGGACGATGTGCCTCTCAAGGCATGGGCTGAGGAGCATTCACAGTCACCAACGCAGAAGATCCAGGGCCTGCACCTTTAACTCGTCAAGGCAGGCTGACCTTCGCCTAGTAGATTGTCGGAGAGAACGGAAAAGCGTTGATCGTGGGGCTCCGTTCTCTGGTTTGTGGAAGCCATCGCGCTCCCGAAGGGTGAAATCGGGGGCGCGAGCCTGTACCAGCACCGCAAAAGGCCGTGTTGACCTGATCACACAGCGAAGCTGTGCCCAACCACGCGGAGACCTACAGAACAGCCCCATCGCGATTACTCGATGTGGCCCGTTCCTTATCGCTTTCGCATGCACCATCGTCTATCTTCGGAGCGTGGCCCAGCGCCTTCGCCCTGCTGTCGGCCACTGGCACCGGGATCGCTACGTGCCCGGTCGCTCGGCAAACGTCTGGCTCGCCTCCTTCCGTCGCGTCGAGACGGCGGCCACACCAAGCGTGTCGCCGTCCTCCCATGTGATGCGAGCCTATGCATCAGGGTGCCACGAGGCACGATTACTGAGCGCCGCACACGCCCCTCGGGGATGCGTCGTCGTCTCGTGCCTCATTACGGCGCATGCTCCACGTCTGCGTGGAAACCAGCAGGACTGGCTGTAGGCAGGGGAACGACGCGGGTCCGTCCGTTTCGGCGCATCCAGTGCTTGCCCGTCCTACTCCACCTGTTTCTTGAGCACGGGCAACCCACTCCGGCTCGTCTCGGACACGGTGTACCCCTTCGGTACCGCATCGACCGCTTCACCGACACGTGACTCTTTCGCGAAGTCATAGAACGGCCGCTCACCCCCTCCATTGAGCGTCACCTGCTTCGTGTGCAGGTAGTACGTCGTGCCCTTGCTGTTCGTATAGGCGTAGCCCATCGTGTCCTCCTCGCATCGCTCTGGAACGTCGTAGCGTCCGCCGGTACCACACGCCACGCACTGCGGTAGGGATCGTATCGCACGAAGACCCCATGTCCGCAATTGCACCACTGCTGACGAGTACGAAGATAGCAGGCCACGACCTCTACCGAGAGGTCTCTCCCCTGCGGCAACTGAGGAGCAATCGATGAGCAGTCTCAATAAGGTCATGGTGATCGGCCACGTGGGTCGGGACCCGGAGCGACGGGAACTGGCGGATGGTCGGCCCGTGGTGCAGTTCAGCGTCGCGGCCCCTCGCAAACTCCGTCCAGGAGAGGACGGGGAGCAGCGAGAGGAGACGGAGTGGTTCACGATCGTGGCCTTCGATCAGTTGGCCCAGATCTGCCAGCAGCTGGTGCAGAAAGGCAAACAGGTCTACGTGGAGGGACGGCTGCATACACGAAGTTGGGACGACCAGCACGGGCAGAAGCATTGGCGCACCGAGGTGATCGCTCGCGACGTGGAACTGCTGGGCAGCCGGGACCGAGGGCCGCACAACGTGCCGCACGCGGACGACCCGACAACGGCACCGAACGGTGAAGGGGATGCGCTGCCACGCTCCTCGGTCGCAGTGGCGCCCATGGACAGGCCCCTTGCCGCAACACCACGCTAATTTCACTCCCACGTCACCGCTCACGCCCCAGTGGCAACATACGTATCTGATCACACCGCAATCGATGTGATAGTCGCTGGTGCAGCACCGACACGCACGCTTAAATGAAAAAAGACTGCTGCTTCCTGCAGGAGGGAGTGATCGACCGAGCAGTCCGTGTCCTTACGTTCAGGGAACGCGGACTGCTCGGCCTGTGCGCTACTCGTCAAACAACGACAACTGCCCGACCGAGGACCGCTGGCGTCGTGCGGACACGTGCCGGGCAAACGTTGCAAGGTCACCAAAGGTGATGCCGCGTTCCGTACGCACCTCGGCGAGCACAGGTGCTGGCGTCATCAGGATGGGCATGACATCGGGTCCATGCGACGGTGCAACAAGAATAGTTTCCGTTACCGAGGATTGCGTACTTACCTCCGGTATGAGTCCCCGGTTCGCAGCCTCCTCGACAGCGCGGACCTGGGCAAACAACGCTTCGAGGGATTCGCCAGTACATCCACTCGCCTCAGTCACGCGCTTCGCCAGCGCGAGCAGCATATCTTGGCCATCACCTCCCAATGCAGAGAGGCCATCGTCGGGAAGTTCGCCCTCGATCATGAGCGAGGAGCGGAGCTTGGCTGCAACGAGCGCCAGGGCATCCGCCTGGAGCGTCTCCTCATAGACCAGGAACCGCACTTCCACGGGCTGTTTCTGGCCAATCCGCCACGACCGTCGGCTCGCCTGCCGCATCACGTACACCGAGTAGTCGGTTTCGAAAAACACGATGGACGGCCAGGCGATGAGATCAAGTCCGGTCTGCACGAGTCTTGGGTGACAGATCAGCACGTCGGCACCCTCTGCCACACGAGCAGCCACCCACTCCTCACGCCGGTCCGGGGACACCGTGTTCGCCTTGAGCACGGCGACCCGCGCTCCCGCCCGTGCGAGGATCGAGGCCAGGCGGGGAGCCACGTCCCGTCGGTCGGTGTGGGTGATGAAGACGAGAGTGCGTCGTCCCCGGGCACGATCAGCAGCCACAAGGTCGATGAGTGCCTGTTCCTTGGGGTACAGGATGTCATCCCGCAGGGCCGGAGCCTGGGCGAGCAGCGCGCCGGTGGCCGGGTCGTGGACCGCCTCCTCCCGCGTACACGCGTCAGGATAGGCGAGCAAGGCTTGCAAGTAGACGCCAAGGAGATGCTTGGAGCCACGCTGCAGGGCCGAGAGCATCGCCTGCCGGAGGTCACCTGCCAGCCGTCGGTAGCACGCTTCCTGGGACAGGCCATTGCCGCGCCGATCCAGCTGACAGGTCTGCACCGTCTCGGTATAGGGCGGCAGGTCGGCGGCGACATCGGCCAGACGCACGAAGACGGTGCTGTCGAGCAGGTGCAGCAGGACGGTGGGTGCCACCCCTGGCTTCTCGACAACACGGATCGGGTAGCGGCGCCTGCGGGAGACACGACCGTCATCAGCATATGTGTCGGGATCCTTCTTGGATACCCGTTCCATAATGCCGTAGCGGCTCACCCACTTTGCTTCGTCGCGGTACGAGAACTCGGCCCGGACCGTCCTGGAGAACCGCCACAGGAGATAGAAGAGACTGGAGCTGAGGCCGCCCATCAGTGTGCCTGTGAGACTGAGCGTCCGGCCGCAGGCTTCCGCGAGGGTCCCCGCCGCCATCCCCTGTGCCGAACCACGGGCCTTGAACTCGTGGATTTCGTCTCCAATGAGAAGGTCGAAGTGTCCCCGCATGCGACGACTCACGTAGTCGGCGAGTGGCACCCGACGCGGACCCGATGGGTCGGCCTGCCAGAGCGGGGTGTCGCAGGTCTGGCAACGCCGCCGTTTCGCGTGCAGATCGTCCCAGGACAGGGGGATCTCTTCGCCGTCCACGATGGGGGTGCAGCAGTCGGGGCAGCACCACTGCCGGAGCACCGCGCCCGCGTCGTCCCGTGCGAGGCGACCGTCGGCACCGAGCAGCGGACGAGCCACGGCGGCGGGCCGCCACCGGTAGCCCAGCTTGGCCTGTTCTCGGGAGCAGATGACGACCTGCATCGGACCGCTGAGCGTGCGGGAACGTTCGAGGTCGCTAATGGTCCGCACGATGGCCACGCCTGCGTCGGGTACGGTGTCCAGCACTTCACGCCGCCACTTGCGGACGAGGTGTGGCGGCGTGAGCAGGAAGACGCGGCGACATCCGGCGAGATAGGCGGCGGCGATGGCCACGTAACTCTTCCCCACGCCCATTTCCCCGACCACGGTCGTGCCCGCGTTGCGCTGCAACGACAGGGCCGTCGCGCGGATGGCGTCGGCCTGGGCACCGAGCGGTGTGCGATGGAGACGCCGGACGTCGAACGGTGAGCTCTCCCGCGCCTGGAAGTCGTACAGCGGCGGGTAGGTGCGCGAGACCGCCTCACCGATGGCGTCTCCGAAGGTGTCGATGAACTCGGGGAGGTTCATACCGCTTCCGCTCCCGCCGCACCCTGCCGGATGACTTCGAGCACGCCCGTATCCAGGTCCAGGACCGTGACGGACGTGTGGAGCACCTCGCGTTCCACCACCACGCGGTCGTCATCGTGGTCGATCTCGACCAGCTCCTTGTACGTCCGTCCTTTCACGAGGACGTGCCGCCCCCCCTGCCGGAGCACGACGTTGTTCAGGAGGCCACCCGCGATGAGCAGCGCCAGGTGGCCCCGTCGCAGCGGCATCAGGGGACGCACCGGACGCGCACCGGCTGGCCAGAGCTGGTCGATGAGGTGCGGCTGACTCCAGACACCCCGCTGCTGTGCCTCTGCCGCGGCCTGGTCGGCGTCGAAGAAGAGCGAGGCGAAGAGGATGTCCCCCGCTGGTTGTGGCGGTGGCGGGTAGCAGGGGCCGTCGGTCGGGTCATCGGGCAGGGGTGGCAGGTCGGCCGCGCTCCACGCCTCGACCTGGGCGTGTGCCTGCGCGTCGTACCCCGGTGGGTGCTTCCGGCGGGCGAACAGGACCACCTGGTTGAATGCCGCAAACTCGGGATCAGGGAACCGGTACGCCGATAGTTGCTGGTAGTGGCTGGCCAGGTACCGGGCGGAGACTGCGAGTTGGCGCTGGGGGATGATGAAGACCAGCACCCCCGACGGGCAGAGCACGCGGGTGAACGCCGTGAGGAAGGCATGTTCGAGGCGACGCTGCTCGGTCTCTTGATCGTAGGGCGGATTCAGATA
>JAABUZ0100009833.1_pt1 | contig 10801 bp, 18 predicted proteins | sample 5562091 | NCBI WGS metagenome assembly JAABUZ01 (sample SAMN12813069, study PRJNA571459) | rock metagenome | isolation source: Antarctica rocks | place: Antarctica: Victoria Land, Linnaeus Terrace sud | collected 2015-12-21
GCGCGACGGCGGCGAGTACGGCGGCGGCTATGGCGACGCGCGCGGCGGGGGCTATGGCGACGCGCGCGGCGGGGGCGGCCGGGGGGACTGGGAGGCGGCGTATGCAGGCAATGGCTATGCGGGCGGCGGCGGCCGCGCAGGGCCGCGCAGTAGCGGCGGCGGCGGCGGCTATGCGGCAGCGGCACGCGGCGGCGATCCCAATCTGGTGATGGAGATGGAGGCGGATGATGCTGCGCAGGGGTACCAGGAGGAGGAGGGCCGCTATGGCGGCGTGCTGGCACCGGTGCGCCTCGCTCCGTCTAGGGGCTCAGAATGTGTCATCCCAAGGGCTTCTGCTTGGCATGCTGTCTAGAGACTCCTTAAATAAAAATCTTCTTACAGCCGCAACTCAGCTCGAGGCCTCATGGCTGCAGTTGCCTGGCGGAGCTGCTAGTTCTGAGTCACTTGATAAGACATGGGTCTCAGGATCAAGACGTGCGAAGGCGCCCTCGCGATAAGCGCTGACGGCCGTCAGACCGCCCATGTCTGAGTGCATGTTGGCAGCGGACAGACAGGACCATGCCAAAGCAGCATGCTCTTGACCGCAGGTGAAGGCGGCGCGGACAACGCCGGTGCCGCGCCCGGCTGCAGCGCTGTCGCCCGCGCCGCAGCGCGCGCCGCCGCCGGCGGCGCCCGCGCCCAGCTACGGCGCCACGCTGCGCATGGACACCGAGCCGCCCGCGCGCACCACGCGCCATGGCCTGCTCATCCGCTGACCCTGTCCGAGGGTCCGTGTCAGGGTTCAGCGCGGTGCCATCGCTGCCGGTGCTGCCCGCGCCCAGTTCTGGGCGCTCCGCTGCGCGCAGACGCTGAGCCGTTCGCGCGCGTTGTGCAGCACCGCCTGCCGTCATTTCTGTCTGGGATTCGACTTGCTGTCACCAGTTGCAGCCGTGTGGCATGTGAGCAGCGCAACTTCACCCTGCAGCACGGCAGCGAGTTGCATTTCTGTCTGCAGTGCTTGCCTCGCGCGCGCGTGCTTGCATGCAGCCTAGTCTCAAAGACCGCGTATGTGGTCGCAGGCTTGGCTGCTGGGATGCACGTTATTGCTGCGAGGGTTGTGTGCGGTTGCACACTTGGCGGACTGTTTGAGGGGGGGGGGGGGAGGGGGCGACCAGCTGCTGCCTTGCATGGCATGGAGACCACCTCACAGACCTGCAGTGGGGATGCAGATGGGAGACTAGCGTGCAAGCCCGCTAATCACTCAGCCCACATTCATGAAGACATGGTTCGTCTGCCTCGGGTTTGCAGTGCAGGAGTTTTTTATCTCAACGATGGTCTTGGCGTCACTTCATGCTGCCCTGTCTGCTGTGTCGCCAGCCTGAGGAAGGGGTTTTTGGAGGCGCGCCCATCAGGGCTGGCGCTCACCCTACATCAATGTCCTGTGCTGCCAGCATGGGGCCAACATCAGTGCAGTGAACCTAGAATTGTTTTCTATGTGACTGATCCAGCCGCAGTAAATGCATGCTGTCCCAGCCCGCACTGGTGCCTCCACCGCCGCAGCGGGCATGCCACCTACGCCCGTCATGGGCCGCCCACAGCTCACGTCTGCACCCTGTACCAAAGCCAAGCCCGAATTCAACTTGTTCAACTCTGCCCATCGCGCCGGGGCCCGCGTGCGACCTGCGTCTCAGGCGGCAGCAGTGGCGGCGGGTACCCGCGCGGCTCACTGCTGGGCGCGCGCCACGGCTGATGCGCCAGCTCGGGCGGCAGGTCCGCCAGCTCGGGCACCCAGGCGTGAATGTAGCGCGCCTGCGCCGCACGCATGCGGCCGTGCTTCATTCGCCGCTCGTCGTACTGGACCGAGAACGCGACATGCATGCTATTAACAGCAAGAGCGGCGCCATCCCACATGCAGTTGCTCTTGCCACAGTGAACAGCCACGCTTATGTGAATTTACGTGTCGAAATTGCGCAAGTCACGTGGTGAGGAGAATTGCACGCAACGCGTGTCAGCCCATGCAGCCGGAGGCGCAAGGCCCACCCGCGCTCGCGCCACATTTGTACATGCTGCCGCGTATGCACACCTCTGGATCGTACTTCTCGCCCTGGGACACCGTTCGGAAGATGCGGTCGCGCGGGTCAAGGCCCACGCCGGAGTTGTAGGCCCAGTTGCCGGTGTTGACGGCCTCGTCATGGTCCACCAGCAGCGCCTGCCGCGCGGCGCGCGGCCGTCGCATGCAGGCACTGCCGACTGCGCTGCGCACCTCAGACTGTCATGTGGGTTGTGGGCCAGCAGCAGGTGACACCATGCACCGAAGCCCTCCAAACGGCCCACGAGCAGCCCACGCAGCTTGCGTCTGCTCCACTGCCCAACCCCCGGGGCGCACCAGTGCGTTATTGGGCGCAATGGATAGCGTGCAAGACCTGCTGGGCGCGCGTACATGATGCCGGCGCTGCCCTGTGAGCATTCCGGCTCCTGCCCTGTCTGAGTAGCACAGGGTGGTGTGCCCATGCAGCAGGCGCGTACCTGGAACACTGCAGCGCCCAGTCGCCAGTCCATGTGCAGACCCTGAGCAAACCCTTTTCTTCAGTCACACATGCCATGAAGCCATCACGCCTGCCTGCACGCAACAGGCTACCAAATGCACATGTCACACTGCTGACAGCCCTGTTGAGCGCGAGCAGATGCTGGACGGCCGCCGCGCCTTGGCAAACAGATTGGCCATGTTCTGGCGGCCGCGGTTGTTCATGTAACCGGTTGCGCCCAGCTCGCGCATGGCTGCGTCCACAAATGGCAGCCCTGCGTGGCACAGGACCGCAGGTTGAAGGCTGAAGGTTGGTGCATGCAGTTGCATCATAAACATTTATGTGTGGTGAGCGGCGCAGCTGCACCCATCACTTGGCTCTGCTCAGGCGCACAAGCCCCAGGGTGAGGCTGTCCAGGCATGCAGTCCGAGGCGGTCCAGGCCAGAGACTAGGCAGAGCGGTGTGGACCACTCAGGCCCAGCACTAGGAGGAAAGTGGCAGTCGCAAGCACTGCAGCACACCCGCCGTGGCATGGTTGCATGCAAAACATGGCGTCCCCGCAGTGCCCTGTCCAGGAGTGCTGTGTGGGGCGAGCGGCGGACAGAGACCCGGCACGTGCCACTCATAGCACGCAACATCCCTGCCGTCCAACACATCCGGCTCTGCGCAAGGTCGCGCGCCTGTGCGGCCGCGCACCCACGCCTGGAACGCGTGCGCGTCTGCGGGCGCCCAGGGCTGCGGGGGCGCCTCGCCATGCAGCCCGCCCGGCCGCCGCAGCGCGCCCCACTCCCGCAGCGTCGAGAAGATGAAGAAGTCCCTGGCAACCGGCACGCGTTAGCCTATCCCCTACCCTATTAGTGTTGTTGTGATACCTACCGTGCACAGCAAGCTCCCAGGGCGGCCGCATCTCAACCAGGGCCGTGGCGCTCAATTAAAACACGCCCGCCCGACTGCCGCAGCGCATGGGTCCTGGTGCATGCAGGCACAGCCCGAGCGGCATGCGCAGTCAGCCGCGCCAACATGTTGCGAACAACCATTGGCGGCAGGCACGTCATGAGAGCCTACTGCTTCGCTACCTATGTATATAACAAACAGGGTCCCTTAGCCGCAAGTTACTGAGAGCGCGTTTGTGGCTGCTTGACCGCCGCAGCAGCCATGCCGTCCACTACTGCTCAACACATGACTTGCTTACTGGCATGGTGTTGCTGGCGTAACGAGCAAGCGCCAGCAAGCCAATTAGGCGCACTAAGCATAGCCGCGGCACCTGATCTGCAGGTGCATGGCGAGCGTGGCCGCGCCGCTCGGCGCATCCGGAGCAGGGCCAGGCTCAGCGCCGACGCCCAACTCAGCCCCGCGGCTGTCACGACCGCGGCCTCCCTTTCTAGCACTGCGCGTTTCTGTGCTGGCACCGTGCGCCGCCAGGGCATGACAGGCGCTGGCCTCATGACCGACGCTGGCCTCTGCAGCAGACCCTCCAGGATTTGGGGCCGTCGTGCCGCCCCTCCTCACATCCGCGCTGACACTGGGGCCCTCGTCGCCGGGCGCGGCGCCCTGGTCGCCGCGGCCGCACGCTTTGCCCGGCCCCGCGCCGTTGGGCCCCGCATCGCCGCCCGCAGCCCGCCCCTGGTGCGCCGCCAGCGCGGCGTGCACCTGCCGCGGCGACAGCGCGCCCAGCGCCAGGTACGCGCTCAGCTTGGCGCTCGCGCCGCGCGCCGTGCTGGCCGTCATGCGCGCCTCTCGGAAGCCCTCGATCAGCGGCGCGGCGCTGCCGCCTCGGTCCTGGCCTGCGGCGCCGGGGTCGCGCTGCGCGCCGGCTGCAAGCCGCAGTTCCCTGAACTCCTCGCCCGGCGCGTCTGCAGCGGGCGCCTGCAAGGCAGGGCCGCCGGCGCCGCTGCGCGCGGCTGTGGCGCCTTCTTGCGCAGGGGGCCGGCCAGGCACGGCTGCGCTGCAGTGACCGCCGCGCTCATCGCAGCCGAACAGGAAGCCGTGCAGGTGCTGCATGCCCGCCGCTTCGCCGCCGCGCAGGCCCGCCATGGCGCTGCGCGCGTCCTCCGCGCCTGCGCATGCAGGCTGAGCGCTGCATGCGGCTGAGTGCGGGGTCGGCTTGTATGCTTCTGAGGAGGCTACGCGGGCCATGTGCATGCTTTTGGCCAGGGCAGAGGGCTAAAACTGTGCACAGCATGTCATACTGTGCCTAAGCCCATGCAGCAGGCATACACATGGAGGTGTGGGCAGCTACATGCAGACCGTGGGCGCCATGCGCGCATGACCTCGTCCATGTGCATGTCTCATCCATGCAGTGCGCGAGCCTGGCATTGCTTCACACATGCATGCGCAGTGGCAGCCACGGAGCCGGGGGCAGACCAAAGTCACCAAGGTGGCAGCCCGCTTGCACCATGCAGCCGTCAGCGCACCCGTGTAGCTGACGCCGCTGAGCTCCTGCAGCGTTGCCAAGGAGGTGTCGGAGGCGCCGGCGGCCGCATAGGCTGCCGCAGCATTAGCCGGGATGTCCCGGCACAGCCCGTCAGGCAGAGCTGGTGGCGGCTGCAGCCGCTCCGGCCGCAGCAGCGGGGCGCGGATGCGCCCATGCGTATCCACGCCCTGCACGGACCACACCAGACCACACACTTGGCCGTGCACCTGACATGATTTCAGGCTTGATGCTTAGGTGACTAGATGGGCCCCGCCATCGCACACGACCAGACCGCTGTGGTATTCGCCACAAGTGGTACAAGCAATTAGATGCCTATCAGAGAAAGAGCTATGCACGCCCCGCTTTATGGACCGAAAATGACATAGAGTTAACGACCCTTACTGAAGGGCGGGCCATTTCTGCACGCATTGGCGCACAGCACAAGCAAGGCTGGCTACATCACTGCAGCACCTTGATTTACCTTGATGAAGTTGGTCATGATGGCGGGCACGGCTGCCAGTTTGCTGAGGTCAACTCGGTGCTCTTCCAACGCTGACCCTAATGCTGCAGCATCTCCTGCCGCCTCCGAGCGCGGCGCCTGGGTGCCTGCGCCACACCCTGTTCAAAGAGACAGGACCTTTTTTTGAAAGAGGGGTTACAGCCACATACGGACATGCTCGATGCCTGCCAACCTTCTACGCGCCGCGTTACATTGTATCCTTGGTATACTCCAAAATTAATGTTAAGAACTACATCGAGCGAAGTAGGCTTGCTTGGCCGCATTGACGCTGGCAGCGAGGGCGATTCTGGCGAGGAGGGCGGCTACTGAAGGCAAGCACGTCATGACGCATCACAGGAGGGAGGGCACGGCCCAGGCACCGGCCGCCGCACCGCCGGCGGCCTTGGACCGCAGCGGCTTGGCGCCCAGAGCTGCGCGGAATGCAGCGGCTGAGGGCAGGTCGGCTGGGTGGTACAGCGTGGTGCCCCAGTAGCTGTGCACAGCGGCGGCGCCTCCGGCAGCACGCGCCGCCTCCGTGACGGCGGCCGCCACATCTGCCTGGAGGCGTGAACGCACATTGTCGCCCATGCATGCGTCAGACCTCGGTCTGAGTGCAAAGCAATATGCAGATCATCTCGCCGCAAGCCAGGAAAACTCAAGCACAAAATAATAATTGACAATTACGCTGTGAAGGCAGCCTGATGAGGCGTTAAGTTCACTGAGGCTGTAGTGCAGGACTATGCGTGCAACAAGAGTGTCTGTCATGCGCGTACTTGAGCGTTGAAAAATGTGCTATGAGCCAGAGGCCAGAACCTCGGCGCACCTCTTCCTGGGCTGAGTCAAAGTCTGTCTCACTAAAGTGGAACAGGCTGACTCGCTGGCAGCCGTTCTGCATTGCACCTGCTGTCAGGGCGCGCGCGGCACTGGCAGCGGGCTCCAAGCAAAAGCGCAGCGCTGCGCCATAGCTGCCCTCCAGCTCCACTTGCAGCTCGCGCAGTGCGTCTAGCAGGAACCTGCACGGACAACTGTACAGTCTCCACCCACTTGCACCAGGGCGGACCGCCAGTAGCTAAATTTGTGCCTGTGTCTCAGAAAGACATCGTTCTCTGCTGCAACACACAGTCAGGTGCCGGACCAGAAGCAGGACACGAGCCGCGCCAAAAGCAAGACAACGGCCAGAAAGTTGCAAGGTGCACCAGTAGCCTTCCAGAGCAGCAGCAGCAGGGCCACGCACGCGCACTGGTGGGGCCCCAGCGACGGCAGCTGCTGCACCAGCTCCAGGCCCGCGCCTGCCGCAGCTCGCGGCCGCAGGCGGGACGGGTCCAGCGCATAGTAAATCAGCAAGTTGGTAGCGCTGCTCCTGCTCGCGGCGAGCAGCGCCTCGTTGTCCGCCACACGCAAGCTGTTCCGCAGCCACACCAGCGCCAGCGAGCTGCCGCTGCCCATGGTGGTGCCAGCGCAGCGAGCTGCAGGTTGTCGCCGAGCGCATCCAGCAGGCGCAACTCCCCTGCTCCCGATGTGAAGGCTGGCTGCCTGCATGCGCATGCAGGGACTTGCTATGTTTGTCGGGAGCGCCAGGCAAGATATATGAGAGACATGCGCATAGCATGCCATGATGGGCATCGCAGTGACCGACCCATGGACGTACCCAGCTCCCTCGTATGCAAAAAAATGCTTTGAGTTGCGAGGCAGTAGGACAGGAGGAGCCTGTCGCAAGGCCAAAGGGCCGGGGGGCAAGCGCAATCGCAATGGCGTCAGACGCAGCGGCTAATGCCAGGCCAGAGCGCGCGGAGCGCCTTGGTTGGCTTACCGAAAGCTCCGTGCAGCCGCGCAAGCGGCGTGCTATCGAGGGTACACCACCGTCGACTGCTTCTGCTGTTGAGGTCTTCTGCCAGTACACAGCAGTGAAACAAAGTGCAGGCGACTTCATGCGGCAGTGGAGGGCGCATCAACTGACGAGCGAAAGCAATCCTCGATGCTATACGCTGCTCTAAGCCTTTCAGCCTTTGCACACCTGACTTGACACCAACGCTTTTGCCTCTCAGGTGTGGGCACAGCGGGGCTGGTGGACCTCAAGGCGTCCCTGTACCGCCAGGAGGAGCAGGCGCGGCTGGCGCGAGAGGGCGGGGTGGACCCCGCGGACACCAGCGGCCGCCGCAAGGCCGGCATCGACGTGTCAGCGTTCACGCGGCGGAATGCTGGTGTGGAAGCGCGCGATAAGCGCGACCGCGCGCAGCTTGAGGTAAACGCAGCTACCTGCCTTGTTCACAGCTTCTAGCTCTGTTATTAGGACCGGCCACTCTTCCTGTGGTCTTCGCATGAGCTGTGAAAGTGACCGGCGCTGAAACTCTAGCACATGCAAGCACTGCATCCGCTGCTGTCTAGTGTCTGACTTGCTAATGCCTGCCGGACTGCGGCAGAGAACGCCGCAGCACACCGCCAAGTCTCTGCAAGCACGAGGCACAGCTTTCTGGCATGAACAGCAGGCCTAGCTGCTCCCGCACGGCCTGCGCTGACACAACGTGTGCCGCCGACGTGCAGACGCCCGATAGCCAGCTGGAGGCAAGCCGAAGCGCGCTGGAGCGCAAGGCCGAGCTGTACGAGCGGCTGGCGGCCGGCCGCGACGACGACGACGACGATCTGTACAACGTTGACTTTGTGCGCAAGGAGCCCCGCGCGGAGGCGGCGGCTGCCCCGCAGGATGGCTACGGCGCGCCGCGGCGCGATTGCGACGATGACAGGGGGCTGTACAGTGGTCGCGGCGGCGGCCTGGCGCGCGACACCGCGGCGGACGCCCTTGAAGCAGACGGTGCGTGCTCGCTCGCAGCTTGCCAGAGACGACTCTGTCATTCAGGGCAATATCACAGTTGCTACATTGATGGCATCATCACAATGGTACCTTTATCAATTACACACCACATACCTGCATGCAGCCAGCGTAAAACATGTATATATACAGAGGGTCCCAGAGTAAAGGGGCTGACGGCGCTCACGCTGCATGCTGCCCATGTGAGATGGGGGCGCCGCATCTCTCGCAGCGGCGATGCTGACGCTGACGGAGTCTGCGCCGCCGGTGCCTCCGGGCGTGCACAGACTCGCATGCGCTGCCTGCCCCCACATACAGGGCGTCAGGGAGCCTGCTTCGGAGGCAGCGCACCTGCAGGGCCGCCCCCGTGCGAGCACCCCTGCGCGCCGCGCAGGCCTGGTGAGCGAGGACATGGCGCGCGAGCGCCAGCGCCGGGCCTGGGAGGCCGGCGAGCACGGCGTGCTGGCGGCCGAGCTCGCCGAGGAGGCCGCACAGCGCGAGCGCATCCAGGCGCGCCGCCGTGCCCTTGCACACGCGCTGTGGGTAGACACCTGCACGTGTCCTCTGCTCTGTCCTCTCTTGCAGTTGGTTGCTGCGCTGAACGTGAGAATCAGCAGCTGGAAAGCTCAGACGTCTGTGGTGTGCCTTTTCATTGGCAACAAAGGGCGGCAGCTCTATGTGACTACAACTAGAACTGCAAAGATACCCAAATCAAGTGTGCATGCATGAAGCCTTGCTGCATACCAGTGCTTCTCATGTGCTGGCTACAAGTAATGCAGCCAATGCTACAGCAGCTGACCAGCGGCATGCTGTACCTCTGAGTGTGCGCGTCACGCACTGTAGCATCAAGCTGTACAACATTCAGTATCTATTGTGGAGATGTAAAGGAAGCAAGCAGGCATGCGATGATGCAGGCCGTGGAGGAGGCTGAAGCTGCCACGAAAGCTGGCCGGCAGCGCGCTGCTGCAGCTAAAGAGCGGCGGGAAGAGGTGACAGCGCGGCAGCGCGAGGCCCTCAAGGTGGCCTTCTTGAAGCGCCAGCTGGCTGCATTGAAAGCGGCAAAGGCGCCGGCCAAGCGCGGCTAGGAGGTCCAGGCCGTTGCAGGCCCCTGGAAAACCCTTGCTAGTGTGCTTGTTAACCACTCTTCACTTTCTGTATGTTGCAGCTCACATGCAAGGGGAGTCAGGTTGAGAAGAGAACCAACAAATTTGGCCTCTGCGCTTCAAACCCAGAGATTGCTGTTTGCTGTCTGGTGTGTCAATCAGGTGTGTGCGCTTATTCCTCATCATGTCAGGAGCGTGTGCAATTGCAGGTCTTCAGAGAAGCACAACAGCAATTTGGCATGCGCTAAATACAGGCCATCATAAGCAAATGGCTGCAATGGCACTTACACCACCAGCTGCTCCACCGCAAGCATCATTTGCTCGTCTAAGCAGTGCTCAACATTTTGCCCACTTTTGCAACCTTTGCCATAACGATGTTTGCTTGCGTATATTCCCAAGTAAACACTCCAAAGATGGTTCTGTACGCCAACCCATGGCACATGACAAGTGCCACAATGATACAGGTAACAGTGCACGTACGCGCACAGCACAGCTGCCATGCTACAAACTGTCACATATGAAAGTGCACCCCGGCCAAGTGTCGGAGCAGTGGAAGTAGTTCGTGGCGCAGTTTTTCCAAGACCAAAGGGCACAAGGCAGCGGTGTCCCACCGGGCACGTGTTTGCCAGTCCTTTCTAAAGGCAAGAAGGCTGGTTCGCTCCGTCTGCACAAGAACTGCTTGCACACTAGCAGCGCAGCCTGACAGTGCTAGAGCTGCCGCCCGTCCGGGAGCTTTATGTGCACGTTCTTTTCGCGCGCTTGCCGCTCCACCTCGGCAAGCAGCATCCGCCGGAAGGCCTCGCGGTCTTCCCGGGTCTCTTCCAGCCGGTCAGCCTCTAGCTGTGTCACCCTGCACGCGTGGGACAGGCTCAGTGGTGTTCCTGTGAGCTGCGTGTGTTCATGAGGCAGTATGTATGCGAAGTCCTGGAGTCCAGCACGCACTGAGAATGTATTCAAAGGTCAAGCATGCAGTGAGGTGAAACAGTATGGCGCGGGCAGCTCTTAGCACGCACTTGTCATAGAAGCCTGTCTTTATCATAAATAGCTCCATGCAGCCGCCTGCCTACGTTAACAAGCGTCTCGCATGTGAGCGTGCATCAAGTGCAGCAAAACACTCGAAAGCCATAGCTCGCCGGGGGTTACCACGAAGCACAGCCCCGCTACCTTGGCATAGAAGACGTTTGAAAAGGTCATCCGCAAACGCCTTGCAACAGGCTTGCAAAGCCTATGGCACCATCTCACAGTTTTGCGCCCGTGTCAAGCAAGTTCAAGACAGTGTTCGCCGCAGGAAAGGTGATCAAGGAAAAGCCTCTACGTGGACCCACCACACCAAGTGACAGCCGAAAATCAGCCAACTGTGGGAGCTTGGTAACTGGTCAGAGCACCGGGGAACTAGGGCCCTTGCGCGGCGGCAAGCGGCGGCACAGAAAGAGGAAGCCTCGATTGAGCTGTTGCATTGGCGGCATAAATACAGTT
>JAABUZ0100009834.1_pt1 | contig 10799 bp, 12 predicted proteins | sample 5562091 | NCBI WGS metagenome assembly JAABUZ01 (sample SAMN12813069, study PRJNA571459) | rock metagenome | isolation source: Antarctica rocks | place: Antarctica: Victoria Land, Linnaeus Terrace sud | collected 2015-12-21
ACCGGCCGGCGCCGTATCAGGGCTGCGGGGATCGGACTGATCACTGGATAGGCAACCCGGTTTCGGCGCCAGTCCTTTGCTGGGTCACGACCCCCGCAGCTATTTCCATCATGTATGTCCTTCGTGGCCATGAATCGGCTCGCATCCCTGGCCGCCGCCGGCGCGACGGTCGCCCTGGTCGGCGCCGCGCTCACGCGCCGCCTGAGCCGGTGACCATGCCCGCGCCGCCCTCAGACAGAGCGAGTCAGCGGTGACCGCGCCGGACGCAGGCCTGGATTCGGTCCGCGACGCCGAGGGGTACGCCCTGATCGGTGACTACGGGGTGCTGGGCGACGGGCGCGGGGCGGCCCTGCTCGCCCTGGACGGGTCGATCGACTGGTGGGCCGCCCCGCACCTGGACTCCCCGCCGGTGTTCGCGGCGTTGCTCGACCCCGTCGCGGGAGGGCATCTATCGCTGCGGCCGGTCGACCCCCAAGCCAGCGTGAGCCGACGCTACGTGCCGCACACCAACCAGCTCGAGACCACCTACACCACCGCGACCGGGCGAGTGCGCGTCATCGACTCGCTGAACTCCGGCAGCGCCGGCGCGCTGCCCTGGAGCGAGCTAGCGCGTCGCGTCGAGGGCCTCGACGGCAAGGTGCAGCTCGAGCTGCTTGCGCGCCCCGGTGACGGGCTGCGCGCCTGGCGGCCGTGGATAGAGGACGATCAACGCGGGCCGATCCTGCACGCCGGACGCCTAACCATGGGCCTGCGTTGCAGCCCCGAAATCCAGTTGCACGTATCTCACGAGCAGGTCAGCGCCATGTTCACGCTGGCCGCGGGGCAACGACGGATCGTCGGCGTGGTCGCATCCCACGCGGACCCGTTGTTTTTGTGCGACGTGGACTCCATCGATCATCGCATCGACCTCACCGCCGCCAGCTGGCGTCAGTGGTGCAGCCAAGTCAACTGGGAAGGCAGCGGCCGGGAGCAGATCCTGCGTAGCGCTTTGGCCCTGAAGACACTGGTGATCGCCAGCACCGGCGCGGTCGCCGCCGCGGCAACCACCTCCCTGCCCGAAAGCATCAGCGGCCCCAAGAACTGGGACTACCGCTTCTCCTGGATCCGCGATGCGGCGCTGACCATCGACGCCCTCGCTGCCCTCGGACTGCAGGAGGAGGTGCACGCCGCAGTCGCATGGCTGCTGCACGCGATCCGCAGCAACGGCCCAGACGTGCACGTCATGTACACCCTGGACGGGCGAGTGCCATCAACCGTACGCAAGCCCGACGTGCCCGGCTACAAGAACAGCCAGCCCGTAATGATCGGCAACCAAGCCGCGGGGCAAAGCCAACTCGGCGTCTATGGAGACCTGTTCGGAACCGTCGCGGACTGGGTGTTCGGCGGGCACATCCTGGACGTGAGCTCGGCCCGCGAACTGTCCGACCTTGCCGACCGCTGCGCCGACGTCTGGCGTCAGGACGACGCCGGACTCTGGGAACTGCACACCAACCGTCCCTACACGTCATCGAAGATGAACTGCTGGCGCGCTCTGGACGCCGCCGCCCGGATGGCCGAGGCCGGGCAGCTCACCGGCACCGGCGCCCGCTGGCGGGCCGAGGCGGAAGTGATCCGACGCTGGGTACAGGAACACTGCTGGTCAGAGCAGAAACAGGCCTACACCTTCTACGCCGGCACCGAGGACCTGGACGCCTCAGTGCTGCTAGGCGCGGAGTTCGGCTTCGACCGGGGGCCCCGAATGTCATCGACGATCGACGCCATCGCAGGCGAACTCGGCGCCGGGGCGCTGCTCTACCGTTACAGCGGTGTGCACCGGGAAGAGGAAACCTTCATCGCCTGCGCCTACTGGCGGGTGCACGCCCTGACCTGCGTCGGCCGAGCAGAGGAGGCACGGGAACTGTTCACGCAGCTGGACGCCGTGGCTAACCCGCTGGGGCTGATGTCGGAGATGAGCGCTGCCGGCACCGGCGACCTGGTCGGCAACATCCCGCAGGCGCTGAGCCACCTCGCCCACATCAGAGCCGCGTCGACACTCCGGGCGGCAGAAAGACCATGACACCGGCTCCTCAGCTCCCAACGAGCACACCGATCAAGTCGGCACAGTTACGTGGCCGCTCTGGGTCCAGTCATCTGTTGCACCGCTACGTCCAGCTCGACGCCCCTGCTGTCGGAACCGCAGCCCAACCGCTTCTGACCCCGCCCCCGCGTCGCGAACTCATCGACGGGTCCAGAGAGGTGAGCTCTGATGGCACTGAAATCCAGTATTAAGACACCGGGTACCAGCGAACCGGAGGACTACGCCCGCGCTCATCTGAAAGAGGGCCCGTCTCAATTGGGGTTGGCATGCGGAGTGGGTCGGGGTGCTCGCATCGCCGGTTGGGTCGTGGCCGCGATTCTGGTGCTGATGACCGCGGCGACCAACTACCAGTTCGAGTACCACCTGACGCTGTGGGTGATTGCGGCCGTGCTGGTGTCGCTGCTGCTGCTTGGACCGCCGCCGGCGACGCACCAGGTGGCGCAAGTAATGGCGGTGCTCATCACCGTAAGGGGCGACGCAGAGCGGGTGCGAGCCGGACGGGCCAGCTCCATCCACGCACGGAACCATCTGCGGGGCGTAGTGCCTCACACGACCGGTCCGGACCTGGGGTGGTGGTGTTCATGAGGGGCCCGGACGCCGTCGTCATCGGTGCCGGGCACAACGGACTGGTCGCGGCGAACATACTGGCCGACGCGGGCTGGGACGTGCTGGTCTGCGAAGCAACCGGACAGGTAGGTGGCGCGGTCCGCTCGGCGCAGCCGATCACGCCGGGGTTCACGGTGGACCTGTTCAGCGCCTTCTACCCGCTGGCCGCGGCCTCGCCGGTGCTCGCCGATTTGAACCTGCAGGACTTTGGCCTGCAGTGGTCGCATCCGGCGGCTGTGTTAGCCCACGTGTTCCCGGATGACCGGTGCGCAGTGCTATCGCGGAATCGGGACGTCACCGCCAACTCGGTGGGCCAGTTCGCAGCCGGTGACAGCGCGGCCTGGACGACATTGGCCGAACAGTGGGACCAGATCGGAGAGGACGTCGTGCGGGCGCTGTTCCGCCCTTCCCGCCGATCCGCCCAGCGGTGCACCTGGCCAGAACGCTCGGGGTGGGCGACACCGCCCGGCTCGCGCGGACGGCACTCCTACCGGCGCGTCGACTCGGCGATGAACGGTTCGAGGGGGACGGTGCGGCGATGCTGATCGCGGGCAGCGCGATGCACGCCGATGTGCCGATCGACAGCAGTGGCAGCGGGGCCTTCGGTTGGTTGCTGACCATGCTCGGTCAGAGCGTGGGCTGGCCGGTGCCCCGCGGCGGGGCGGGCCAGCTCAGTGAGGCGCTGGTGCGGCGGTTGACCGCCAACGGCGGACAGGTCAGGACCGAGGCGGCAGTGGCCCGCGTCCTGATCGAGGGGGGCAGCGCGGTCGGGGTGGCGCTGGAGTCAGGGGAGATCGTCCGCGCCCGCCGCGCCGTGCTCGCCGACATCAACGCCCCGGCGCTGTTCGGGGGGCTGGTCGGCCATGAGCGGCTGCCAGCACGCTTCGTCCACGATTTGCTCAACTTCCAGTGGGACACCCCGACGCTAAAGATAGATTGGGCGTTGCGCGCCCCGATCGCCTGGACAGCCGATGACGCGCGCCGGGCTGGGACCGTCCAACTCGGTGTCGACATGAACGCGTTGACGTCCTACTCCGCGTCGCTGACCCGGGGAGAGGTCCCCGAGCGCCCGTTCATCGTGTTAGGTCAGATGACCACCGCCGATACCAGCCGCTCGCCGACCGGCACAGAATCAGCGTGGGGCTACACCCACCTCCCCCTCGGCCGTGACCTGTCGGACGCCGACATCGACCGGCACGTCGAGCTGATCGAACGCACCGTGGAACGGCACGCACCCGGATTCATCGACAGCATCCTCGGGCGGATCGTGCAATCGCCGGCCAGGCTGGAGAAGCAGAACCCCAACCTCGCCCACGGTGCGATCAACGGCGGCACCGCCCATCTCCATCAACAGCTCATCTTCCGCCCGGCTCTCGGGCTGGGCGGGGCTTCAAACCCTATCGATCGGCTTTTTCTGGCCGGATCCTCGGCGCACCCCGGCGGCGGCGTGCACGGCGGCCCGGGGTCCAACGCCGCGCGAGCCGCGCTCCTGCGCGCAGGAGCGCTGGGCTGGGCGACGCGTCAGGCCAGCGCCGAACTGATGCGCCGGCTCTACCGGTGACCGCCGGGCATCCCCATCGCCTGAAGAGACTAAAATGGGGCGGCCGCGCCAGTGCGGTGCCGGCGGGCGTGCGGCGCCGTCTGCAGGACGCGGTCGGCGGCGCGGCCCGCCTGCGCGTGGTCATGTTGCTGGCGGCTGTTCTAGCGCTGACGAGCGCCGATCAGGCCACGGTCGGGGCGATGGCCGGTCAACTACGTAGCTCGCTCGGTATCGACAACACCGACATCGGGCTGCTGGTCACCGCCTCGGGTGCGGTGGGGGTGCTCACGACGCTGCCGTTCGGGTGGCTGGCCGACCGTACCAACCGGGTCCGGCTCCTTGTGGCGAGCATCGTGGTCTGGAGCGCGGCCATGCTCGCCAGCAGCGCCGCCCAGTCCTTCGAAGCGCTGCTGCTCTCCCGCCTCGCGCTGGGATCGGTGATCGCCGCGGCCGGCCCCATTGTGGCTTCTCTGATCGGGGACCTGTTCGGGGCCGCCGAACGCGGGCGGATCTATGGATTCATCCTGACAGGCGAGCTACTCGGCGCCGGGTTCGGGCTGCTGGTCAGCGGGGACATAGCTGCGTTGTGGACCTGGCGGGCCCCGTTCGGGTTGCTCGCGATCCTTGGTCTCGCCTTGGCCTATGCTTTGCGGCGACTGCTCGGCGAGCCCCAACGAGACGGATCAAGCCGGCTCCCCACCCCCGCCAGACTGCGGTCGTCGGAGCGTGCGAGGAAGCCGGCGGGGCAATCGGCGCCTGATCTAGGCGCCGAGATCCAGCGGGCCCACGTCGCACCCCGAGCCGGCCGATTCACCGAGCGGTCCGCGCGGAGCGAGACGCTGTGGTGGGCGGTCCGCGCGGTGCTCTCGGTTCGCACGAACGTCGTGCTGATCGCGGCCTCCTCGCTGGGCTACTTCTTTTACGGCGGACTGCAAACGTTCGCGGTGATGTTCGCCAAGGCCCGCTTCGGCCTCAATCAGGGCGAAGCCAGCGTGTTCCTCCTCGTCATCGGGGCCGGCGCCGTGGCCGGGATATTGGTCGCCGGCCGGCTGAGCGACTGGCTCATCTCCCGTCACCATGTGAGCGCGAGGCCCGCCGTGGCCGCCGCCTGCTACCTGCTGGCCGTGGCTCTGTTCCTGCCGGGACTGCTGGCCTCCTCCCTGCTGATCGCGGTGCCGCTACTGTTCCTGGCGGTCATCGGCGTCGGGGGAGCCAACCCCGCGCTGGACGCCGCCCGCCTGGACGTCATGGCGTCGCGGTTGTGGGGGCGGGCCGAGAGCGTGCGCACCGTGCTTCGCACGACTCTGCAGTCCGGCGCCCCGCTGGTGTTCGGGTGGATCTCGACCCAGCTTGGGGGTGCCAGGGACGCCGGGGTGGGAAACCCTGACTCGGCTCAACCACCCGGCGCGCTCGGTCTCGACCGGACCTTTCTGATCATGCTGATCCCGCTGCTAGTCGCTGCCGCCTTGCTGGTGTTCGCCGCCCGCCGCACCTACCCGCGTGATGTGGCCACAGCCCTGGCCAGCGACACCCGGCCATGATCCACCCGGGCACGGCTGCACCGCGGCCCCCCGAATGACGCCGATGATCGGGATCGAGGAGGGCCTCCCGCCAGGACACCCCACGCCCACGCTGCCCGCCACGCCTGCGGGCGTCATGCCCGGGTTGATCAACGTGGTCTTCACGGTGCTGCGGCCACCCGCTGCTGCCTCCGGTCGCCGGCATCCGATGGGTTTGCCCACGCGGCGCGGGCGGTTGCGCATTCCGAGCGCTCCGATGTAACGTTTGTCGGATGACAATGATTGCTACGGCATCTCATCGCCACCATGACCTGTCCGACGGCTGGGATGAGGTTGGTCCGCACCGGCCCGCCACGCGTAAAGAGAAGAGGACCGAATGACCTCCGAAGAGTTCGCTCAACTGACAACGGAGTACGTGGCAGCGACGAAGGCGCGGCTGACGTTGGCCCGCGCGGACCTAGCCGCCACCACCTACGCCCGGTCGGCCCGCAGCCTGATCCTTGATCCTCCGCAAATGGCCTATGACGCCGATCCCCAGATTCGTTCGATAATCATCACGACCACGGATGCACCCGCGCGGTGAGTGTTCAGCGGGCCTCGCGGCCGATTGAGCTGGGCCGGGCCGGGTGGGGGCGGCGTTGCTATTCTGGCCGCGGCCAGCGTTGGCGCGGGTACATGATCTGAAGGTGGACGAGCGCGGTGTCGTGGTCGCGCGGATCCTTGGCGCGCGCCAGCTCGCCCAAGCGGTGTCGTCCGGCATCCGGCCAAGCCCGGAGGTGCTCGCCATGGGGGTGTGGGTCGATGCGGTCCACGCGTTGACCGCGCTCGGCCTGGCCGTCATCAACCGGTCCCGGGCGCGGGCCGGGTTGACCGATGCGGCCGTTGCCGGCGTTTGGGCGGTCCTGGGATATCGCGACCTTACTACTAAAGGATTGACGCCTCCGGCAGACCACGAGCGGCGACGGGATCGGCTGGCCCGTGCAGTGCTTTCGACCGCGCCCGGGGGTGGGCCGCTGATCCGACGCGCCGACGCGGCTCGGCAGGCGTCAAGCCCGGGCCGATGACGCGGGCGCTGCGGACCGTCGGTCGGAGTCGTACTCGGCGAGTTGGCTCCCGATCGTGTGCCACCGGCAGTTGGCTCAACGCGGCCGCACTACAGGCCGTCGTCGATGTCTCAGCTGATCACCACGTGGACCGCGGCGGCCTGGACCGAACTCAAAGCAGCGCTGTTGCCCCCTCGTCGCGGTCGCTGGCCCGCGATTGCTGCTCGCGGAACTGGACGCGTTCGGCCTGGCGGTGCCCGTCGCCGTCGGTGAGACTACCGGACGCACGGCCACATCGTCGTCCACCGCGTTCCGCACCGGCGCAGTCGCGCTACCCACGCTCTTGGTGCTGCGCCGCGGCGTGGCCGCGAGGCACCGCCAGGGCTGGCTCGGCGGCCTCCTTAACCGGCGCCCGTGGTACTGCTCAGGACGGGTCGGCTACAGGCCGAAGGGCTTAAGAGGCCGGGCTCACAAAATGCGAAGTTCCCCGCTTACTGCGACAGTCGGGCGAGGACGTCCGTGAGTGGCTGGACCATGTCTCTGCGAAGCGTGCGGTGCTCTGACAATCGTGGGTGCCAACGGCCGGCGGGGCGAGACGATTCAAGCCGGGCGTGTCAGCGGGTTCGCCCACATCGTGGTCGCCAGACCGTCGGTATGAGCCCGCACTTCACGTAGGCCACCACCCACGCTAACGTTTGCCGAATAACAACTGTATGAGATCTGCACACCTCACCACTTCGTCAGGGGACTCGTCATGAACGTCAGCGACTTCGTCATCCAGCGCATCAGGCAGTGGGGGGTCAGTCGCGTCTTCGCCTTCCCCGGGGATGGAATCGGTGAGTTCGACGGTGCGCTCGGCGCAGCGCAACGAGCGGGCGATGGGTTGGACTACATCCGCCCGACTCACGAGGAAATCTGTTCTCTGATGGCGACCGCGCACGCTAAGTTCACCGGCGAGGTCGGAGTCTGCATCGCCACCTCGTCTCCAGGCGCCTTTCACATGCTGAACGGGCTCTACGATGCCAAAAGCGACAACCAACCGGTCGTGGCAATCGTTGGTCAGCAGGCGCTCAGTTCGCTCGGCACCTTCGAGCAACAAGAAGACAACCTCGAGCGGACAATGGAAGACGTTGCCGTCTACGTCCAGACGATCGTCACGCCGCAACAGGCGCAGGCCGTCGTAGACACGGCCTTCCGCACCGCGCTGGTGCACCTGGGCCCCGCCGTGATCGTGCTGCCGCACGACGTGCAAGGCATGCAGATGCCAGAACTGGAACCAGCGAGCGGAGTGTCGCGCTCTAGCGCAGTCGCCCCGTCCCGGTCCATCGTGCCGCCGGACTCCGTCATCCAGCAGGCAGCCGAGATCATCAACGCTGGAAGTAGGGTCACCTTCCTGGTCGGTCATGGCTCGAACGGCGCCACGGATGAGGTGCTCGCAGCCGCAAAATTGTGCGGTGCCGGCATCATCACCGCATTGCGAGCGAAGCAAGTCATTCCCTCCGACGTGCCTTTCCACACCCAACAGCTCGGGTTGCTCGGCACGCGGGCGAGCCAACATCAAATGGATGATTGCGACACGCTAGTCATGCTCGGCACCAACTACCCTTACTCCCAATTCCTCCCCGAAACCGGCCAGGCCCGCGCGATCCAGGTTGACCTCAAACCGGAGCAGATGGGCCTGCGGTACCCGACCGAGCTGAATATCTGGGGCGACGTCAAGCAAACGCTGCTCGCGCTGATCCCGCATCTGGAGCGCAAGTCCGATCTGTCCTGGCAGGAGAGGGTCGCTAAGGACATGGTCGAGTGGGAGAACGAGATGCAGGCTCAGGCGATGGTCAACTACTCCGACGGGGTCAACCCTCGACGGGTCTACCACGAGCTGAACAAACGCCTGCCAGCCAAGGCCGTTGTCACCTGTGACGCCGGCTCCACCGCTGACTGGTACGGCCACCACATCCGCCTACGTGATGGGATGACCGGCGACCTGTCCGGTCGGCTCGCCAGCATGGCGGCCGCGATGCCGTATGCCACGGCGGCCAAGTTCGCGCACTCCGAGCGGTGTGTCGTGTGCACCATCGGTGACGGTGCGTTCCAGATGCTCGGGATGAACGAGTTGATCACCGTGAAGAAGTACCTGAGCAAATGGGACAACCCTCAATTCATCGTCATGGTGCTACATAACAACGACCTCACCCAGGTCTCATGGGAGATGCGCACCGAGGACGCCAACCCTGTCTGGTCCGCATCTCAAGACGTGGAGTCGGTGGACTACGCCGGGTGGGCAGAGCTGCTCGGCTTCAAGGGCATCCGAGTCAAAAGCGATGACGACGTCGCGGCAGCCTGGGACGAGGCGTTCGCGCATCAGGGTGTGACCCTTATCGACGCCTACACCAGCAAAAACGTGCCGCCGCTGCCGCCGAAGATCACGATGGAGTTCGCCAAGAACACGGCGAAGGCGATGCTGCAGCGCGATCCTGATGAGATCGCGGTTGCGAAAGATTCGGCGAAGGCGCTGGTCACTGAAGGCATCTCGCGGGTGAAAGGGAAACTCAACATCGGCCAAGACGACAGCTGACGCGGCGAAGACATGACATCGACAACTGCCCTGCCCCACTCGGTAGCGGACGGAACTGCCCCCGGTTTGGTTGACACTCGGGTTGATGGTTCTTACGCCGCGTCTGCGGCGGTGTAGATCGTCTCAAACTCGGTCGGGGTGAGTCTGCCGAGGGCCCGCTGACGGCGCCGGCGGTTGTTCTTGGTCTCGATCCAGGTGACGATCGCCAGGCGCAGTTGGTCGCGGGTGTTCCATCGCCTGGTGTCCAGGACGTTCTTCTGCAGCAGCGAGAAGAACGACTCCATCGCGGCGTTGTCGCCCGAGGAGCCAACTCGGCCCATCGACCCGTGCAGGCCGTTGTTCTTCAAGATCCGCTGGACCTTTCTGGAATGAATGAAATTGAGACCCTCGATCCGAATGCACCGTCGTGGCGAACGGGCTGCGCAGCGCGATCGCGTTGCGCAGCGCCGACGCCGCGAGCGAGGACTTCATAGGCGAGTCGATCGAGTAGCCGACGATCTTGTTGGAGTAGCAGTCCTTGATCGCACACAGGTAGAGCTTGCCTTCACGCGCTTGGATTTCCAGTAGTCGTGGCAACACCTGATGGAGTGCCTGCGACGCCGGGTCCGAAGTACACGCAGGCGCAGAAGGAGATGTTCTTTTCGCTGATCGATCGTGGTGGGACGGTGCGGGCGGCGGCGAGGGCCGCTGGCGTTTATGAGGCCGCGGCGTACACCTGGCTTGGGCAGGCTGGGCTGTCGATGCAGCGTGCGACTCCGAGGAAGTACACCGAACAAGACAAAGCCGAGTTCTTTCGGCGGTTGTGGTCGAACCCGAACGTGTCCGCGGTCGCGCGCGAGCTCGCCTTCACCCGCGTCACCTGCTACGCCTGAGCCTATAAGGCGGGCATCCGCACCAGCGAGGCCCGGAAGGTCAACCAGCGCCGCGAGGAGTTCCTCCGCCTGCGCACAGCCGGGCTGACGCGTGTCGAGGCCCGGACGCGTGTCGGGGCCGACCGCAGGTCGGCGACGGATTGGGACAAGGGCATCACGGTCATCAACCGCGGCCGGGTTTATCCCGATGGTCGTGTCGTGCGCTACCCGCTGCCGAAGCCCTCGACACTGGCTGGCGTGACGCCACCACGCACTGCACGCGCGATCGGCGGACGAGTCGATCTGGACCGGGTCGAGAAGCTGATCGATGCCCGCTATCTGAGCCTGCTCGAGCGTGAGCGGTTGCAGGATCTGCACCGGTCAGGGCTGTCGATCCGCAAGATCGCGACCGAGATGAACCGATCGCCGTCGACCATCAGTCGCGAGCTACGACGCAACACGGTGATGCTCCTATGGTCTGTCAAGCGGCGGATGAGAGCCAGTTGCGGTATGTGTCGGCGAGGGTGTCGTCTCGTCGTTTGCCGAGTTCGAGGTCAGAGAGTGTGGATGGCCAGACGTTGAGGCCG
>JAABUZ0100009835.1_pt1 | contig 10798 bp, 8 predicted proteins | sample 5562091 | NCBI WGS metagenome assembly JAABUZ01 (sample SAMN12813069, study PRJNA571459) | rock metagenome | isolation source: Antarctica rocks | place: Antarctica: Victoria Land, Linnaeus Terrace sud | collected 2015-12-21
CGTGCACCTCCTCCAGGCCCGCCGCCCAGCCCGCTACCTCGGCCACCCCAACATGATCAGCCACCGCACCCAGACTGCGCAGCCAACGAACAACATCAAGACGACACGCCGCAGAAGATCAAACTAAATGCAACTGTAGTACTAGAGGGCGCGTACGTCCTGTCGTGCGCCGCCGCCGGTCCCGACCTGCTGTCCGAGTGGGCAGGCACCGCGATGAGCATCCATCTCGCGGCTGCGACGCTGAGCTTGCACGTTCCCGAGCAGGTGGTAGCCACCCCGCACCCGGACTGCGTGACCGCGCTGCGGGCGGCGGCCGCCGAACTCTTCGGCGTGCCCCACCACCCTGCGCTGCCGCTGCCGGACCTGACGCTGCTCCAGACCTAGCTGTCAGCCGCGCTGACCCAAGCCCAATGCTTGCAAGGCGGTGGATCGCCGGAGGCGCCGCGCTGCGACGCCCCGCGATGACCGGGCCCCACCACGGCCGGCGAGTTGCTGGCCCTGGCCAGGCAACACCTGTACGAGATGACCTGCGCCATGGGGAGCGAGCAGGCAGGCGACCCAGACCGCCTGGCTGCGGCCTGACCAACGTTCCAGCGCGCCGGCGAGCGTCTGCTCATGGTCATCACCGATGCGCCGGCGGACGCGGACCGCCCATTGTCGGCAGCAGGTTCTCGCCATCAGGTCGCAGGGGCAGTCAGTGACCCCGGGGATCCGCGATTGTTGCGCGCTGCGGACCTGCTGCACGCGGCCGCGGACCTACTCACCGACCGCGACAGAACCGCCCTGACCGCTGCCGTCCGGCACGGCGACGCTGCGCACCGCCGTCTGCAGGCCGGCCCCGTCCTCATCGGTCAGACGCACCGGGTGGTTCCGCATGCCGCGCTTGACGTCAGGGTCCGCAGTCACCACGACGACAGCCGCAACGAGGGGACTGCCGAACAAGGCCGCGACCGTGTCCAGGGCAAACGCGAGCGCCAGGGCCCGGCGCTGCTCGGCGCTCAGCGCGAGTCGAGACTTCGCCAGACTGAGCACCTTCACCGGCACGACGGCCGTAACCTGATATTTCGCCGTCGGCTGTGGGGCCTCTGACGGGACTCGAGGAATCAAGAGGGTCCCGGGAGCAACGGCAGGGTCATCTCGGGCGGAGCGCGGCGTGCCGTCTGCCAGCGCTCGATCGGCACCTGGTGATATGCGGTGGTGCGTTGTCGCGGCGTACGCCCCGCGGCGCGGACCATGATCTCGAGCTCGTTGACGGACTTGCGCGAGCCGTGGGCCGAGCCGGCCATCCGGCTGATGGTCTCCTCCATCAGGGTGCCGCCGAGGTCGTCGACGCCGCCGGCCAGGACGGCGTGGCACTGCTCGGGACCGAGCTTCACCCACGAGCACTGGATGTGATCGATCCGACCGTGCAGCATCAGCCGCGCGACGGCATGCACCGCCCGGTTGTCGCGAACGGTCGGACCGGGCCGGGCGACACCGGCGAGGTAGATTGGCGCGCTGGTGTGGACGAACGGCAGCGGCACGAACTCGGTGAACCCGCCGGTCTCGCCCTGCAGGTCGCGCAGCAGCCGCAGGTGCGCGACCCAGTGGTGCGGCTGGTCGACGTGGCCGTACATCATCGTGCTGGTCGTCGGGATGCCGAGCCGGTGCGCCGTCGTCACCACCTCGACCCACTGAGCGGTCGGCAGCTTGCCCTTAGTCAGCACCCAGCGGACGTCGTCATCGAGGATCTCCGCGGCGGTCCCCGGCAGCGAGTCGACGCCCGCTTCGCGGGCAGCGACGAGGAACTCGGCGATAGATAGCGACATCCGGGCGGCGCCGTTGACGACCTCCATCGGCGAGAACGCGTGCAGGTGCAGGCCGGGAGCGCCCTTCTTCACCGCGGCCGCGAGGTCGAGGTAGGCGGTGCCAGGCAGCGCGGGATCGATGCCGCCCTGCATGCAGACCTCAGTGGCACCGACGTCCCACGCCTCGGCGGCCCGGTCAGCGACCTCGTCCAGGGAGAGCGAGTAGGCGTCGGCATCGGTACGACGCTGAGCGAAGGCACAGAAGCGGCAGCCGGTGTAGCAGACGTTCGTGAAGTTGATGTTGCGGTTCACGACGTACGTCACGTCGTCGCCGACCGTGTCCCGACGGACGTCATTCGCCAGCCGGCAGACCGCCTCCAGATCGGCGCCATCGGCGGTGATCAGAGCCAGTGCCTGCGCGTCGGTCAGCGCACCCGGGTCCTCAGCCGCGACCCGAAGAGCCGCAGCGACGTCGTGGTCGAGCCACGCCACCTGCTCGGGGACCTGGAGGGCGGACCACTCGCCGTACACCTCGTCGAAGTCGCTGCGGCGGTCCTCGCTGCGGCCGGTCAGGTCGATGCTCGCGTGCAGATCGGTCCGGCCGCTCGACACAAGCCCACCGTCGGGCTCCTGCCACGGCAGACCCTGCGGCAGCACATCGGCCGCGAGCCCGTCGGGCCCGGCTAAAGCAGCCACATGGGCCGTTAGCCGGGGATCAAGCCAGGGCTCACGCTGGTACACCGGGTGCGCGGTCAGCCGCTCCCGCAGCTCGAACCCGGCATCGGTCATGACGGCGGTCAGCAGATCGATGTCGGGCCACGGCCGCTCCGGGTTGACGTGGTCCGGCGTCAACGGGGACACCCCGCCGACGTCGTCGACCCCGGCTGCGAGCAATGCTGCCATCTCGTCCAGGTCGACCAGATTGGGCGGAGCCTGGACGCGCATCCGCGGACCCATCACGACCCTTGTCACGGCGATCGCGGCGAGGTACTCCTCCAGCGAGGCGTCCCGTGTCCCCCGCATTGCGGTGTCGTCCTTGGCCCGGAAGCTCTGGACGATCACCTCTTGCACGTGGCCGTGCCGGCGGTGCGCGGCGCGGATCGCGAAGACGGTCTCGGCCCGGTCCCGCAAGCTCTCGCCGATCCCGACGAGCAGGCCGGTCGTGAAGGGAATGTTGTGCCGACCGGCGTCCTCAAGCACGCGCAGCCGCACGGCCGGGTCCTTGTCCGGGCTGCCGACGTGCGCGGGCACGAGCGCCGTCGTCTCGAGCATCATCCCCATCGACGGCGCGACCGGCTTGAGCCGCTGCAGCTCCGCCCACGACATGACGCCGGGGTTGAGGTGTGGCAGCAGTCCGGTCTCCTCAAGGACCGCGATCGCGCAGGCGCGGACGTAGAACAGCGTGTCACCGTACCCCGCCTCGTCCAGCCACGCCCGGGCAGCCGGCCACCGCTCCTCCGGCCGGTCCCCCAGCGTGAACAGCGCCTCCTTGCAGCCGACCGCGGCACCGGCACGGGCGATGTTGAGGACCTCGTCCATCGACAGGTACGGCGCGGGCAGCCGACCCGGCACCGTCGCGAACGTGCAGTAGTGACAGCGATCCCGGCACAGTCGGGTCAGCGGGATGAACACCTTCCGGCTGTAGGTCACGACACCCGGACGGCCCGCATCGACTAGACCCTGATCGCGCACCCGGGCGGCGGTCTCGCACAGCCGCGTCAGGTCCTCGCCGCGCGCCGCCAGCAGTACGGTCGCCTCGTCGACGTCGATGGTCTTGCCGTCGCGGGCGCGGGCCAGCACACGCCTCAACCCGCTGACGTGACCTGGCACCGAGCACCTTCCTTTCGCGCTGAAGCGGTCTGGGCGGGCCTACCCACCACCTGCGAACGCTGCAGGCGGCCCCACGTCACCGGCCGTCGACGTTGCTGATCGTCCTGGGAACGGCAGACAGAAGCGGTACCCCAGTCATCACAGCGCTCCAAGCAAACCACGATGAATTCGTCCCGTCGCATTACTCGACCGGGCCGCGAGGCGTGAGGATTCCAGACCTCCGGAAGTAGCTGACGAAATTTACCTCGTCGTGCTGGGTCAATTCCACTTACCGGAACGCCTGAATGCCCGTCAGGGCGCCGCCGACGACGAGCGCGTGGACATCAGCGGTGCCCTCGTAGGTCACCACGGACTCCAGGTTGTTCATGTGCCGCATCACCGGGTACTCCAGCGTGACCCCGTTAGCGCCGAGCACCTGCCGAGCCGTCCGTGCCACGTACAACGCCGCATTCACGTTGGCGAGCTTTCCCATGCTGACGTGCTCTGGCCGTAGCTGGCCCTCGTCCTTCATTCGGCCGAGGTGCAGTGCGAGCAGGGTCCCCCGGTTGACCTCCAGGGCCATCATGGCGAGCTTCTGCTGCTGGATCTGAAAGCTCGCGATGGGCTTGCCAAACGCCATTCGGGTCCCGCTGTAGTCGAGAGCGGCCTCGAAGCAAGCCCGGGCGGCGCCGATCGCACCCCACAGGATCCCGTAGCGGGCCTCGTTGAGGCACGACAGCGGTCCGCGCAAACTGGACACCTTCGGCAGGACAGCTTCCGCAGGAAGCCTGACCTCGTCCAGAAGCAACTCGGAGGTCATCGACGCGCGCAGCGACAGCTTCCTGTGAATGTCCTGGGTGGTGAAGCCCTTGGTGCCCTTCGGCACCAGGAACCCAAGGACGCCCTCGTCGGTAACCGCCCACACGACGGCCACATCGGCAAGCGAGCCGTTGGTGATCCACATCTTGGAGCCGTGCAGAATCCAGTCCGCGCCGTCGCGACGAGCACGTGTGCGCATCCCACCCGGGTCGGACCCTGCGTCCGACTCGCTCAGGCCAAAGCACCCGACGGCATCGCCCGCGGCCATGCGGGGCAGCCACTGCTGCTTCTGGTCTTCAGACCCCCAGCGGTGGATCGCGTACATGGCCAGCGACCCCTGCACTGAGACTAGACTTCGGATGCCACTGTCGCCTGCCTCGAGCTCGAGGCAGGCGAGGCCGTACGCCGTTGCGCTGGCTCCAGCGCATCCGTAGCCCTCCAGGTGCATTCCGAGCACGCCTAGCGCTCCAAGCTCCTGCACCAGCTCACGGGGCACTGTTGCCTGCTCGAACCAGTCACCCACGTACGGGAGGACGCGGTCCGCCACGAATGATCGAACCGTCTCGCGTATGAGCCGCTCCTCATCGTTAAGGAGGCGGTCGATGCCCAAATAATCCTTGGGCCGGAGTGCTTCCAGACGGGCTGTCACGCTGGTCATGAGGTCTCCTTGACCGTTGCCACGTAGAGGACATAGGTTACCAGAACCGTTTCGACTGAGAGTGAATGGAACCACATGCCGTCTGCTCTCGACAACCTGCGGGTCCTGGACTTCTCCCGGGTTCTCGCGGGGCCGTTCGCCACGATGGTCCTGGCAGACCTGGGTGCGGCGGTCACCAAGGTCGAGCGCCCGGACACTGGTGACGACACACGCGCCTGGGGTCCGCCGTACGACGAGACCGGACAGGCCACGTACTTCCAGTCGGTGAACCGCAACAAGGACAGCCTCGTCCTGGACCTTGCGCAGCCCGCAGATCTGGATCACGCGAGACGGCTGGCCAGGGAAGCTGACGTCGTGGTCGAGAACTTCCGCCCCGGCGTGATGGACCGCCTCGGGCTCGGCTACGACGAGCTTCGCACTGACAACGTCCTCCTAGTCTACTGCTCGATCACCGGCTTCGGTCGCGGCGCCGGAGCGGCGCTGCCGGGCTACGACCTGCTCGTGCAGGCGCTCGGCGGCTTGATGAGCATCACCGGACAGCCCGACGGGGAGCCGCAGAAGGTCGGAGTGGCAGTGGTCGACGTCCTGGCGGGACTGTTCTCCGCGGTCGGAATCCTCGCTGCGCTACAGCACCGCAGCCGGACTGGCCTGGGCCAGCGGGTAGACGTCAACCTGCTGTCCACCCTGCTGGCGGCCCTTGTGAACCAAGGCGCGGCCTACACTTGCGGCGGCCGCGTGCCCCACCGGATGGGCAACAAGCACCCGAGTATTGCGCCGTACGAGGTGCTGGCAACCGGCGACGGCGACCTCGTGCTGGCCGTCGGCAACGACCGCCAGTTCGCTTCTCTCTGCGCGGTTCTGGGCCGCTCCGAGCTGTCGAAGGACCCCCGTTTTGCCACGAACCCGTCGCGGGTGGCCCACCGCGTGGCCCTGAGTGAGCAGTTGCGGGTGCTGCTCGCCTCGGGATCCGCCGGCTCCTGGAGCCAAGCCCTGGCCGCGGCCGGCGTACCCGCAGGGGTGGTCAACGACGTGGCCAACGCCTTTGCCCTCGCGAGTGAACTAGGCCTGGCGCCCGTCGTCGACCTCCCTCGTCCGGACGGCTCGCGGGTCTCGCTGACACGCAACCCCATCGGCCTGTCGCTGACGCCGGCGACCTACCGCACCGCCCCACCGCGCCTCGGCGCGTCGACGTCCGAGTAAGGGGAGAGATGACCGCGATTGCTGCTGCAGTGCGCCCAGCCGGCCAAGCCAACACGCTTCTGCTGGGGGGAACCTGGTGCGGCGCAGGGGAGAGTTATGAACGCTTCTACCCCTCGCAGCCAGACCGCTTGAGCGGGACCTACGCCCTAGGGACCGAGGAGCACGTGCGTGCGGCTTACGAGGCTGCGTACACGGCGCAACCCGCATGGGCCGCGACGCCCGCACCCATGCGCGCGGACGTCCTACGCCGGGCTGCTGACTTGCTGGAGGGCCGCCTGGAGGAGGCAGCTAGGCGCCTTACCTCCGACATGGGCAAGGCGGCGCGGGACGCGCGTGCCGAGATCCAGCGCAGCGTTGCCATTCTGCGCTACTACGCCGGTGAGCTCTTGCAGCCAAGCGGCGAAACCTTCCCGAGCTCCGACCCGTCGGTCTTCCTGCTGACCGTCGAGGAACCGCTCGGCGTGATCTGCGCGATCACGCCCTGGAACTTCCCGTTCGCTATCCCGACCTGGAAGCTCTCTCCGGCGCTTGGCTTCGGCAACGCCGTGGTATGGAAGCCGGCCGAGTCCGCGTCCGGAAGCGCCGTACTCCTCACCGAGGTGCTCCTCGCAGCAGGGCTACCCGCGGGTGTCCTGAACCTGGTGACCGGTAAAGGCCGGACCATTTCCGCAGCGCTCACCAGCGAGCCGCGTCTTGCCGCGCTTACCTTCACCGGGTCGAATGGCGTGGGTGTTCGACTGCGGGAGGCCGTGGCTGACCGCAACGTCAAGGTGCAGCTCGAGCTCGGCGGCAAGAACCCGGCTGTTGTCCTAGCCGACGCAGACCTCCAGGACGCTGCCGAGCAGATTGTGCGCGGCGCGATGCTGTCAACCGGCCAGCGTTGCACAGCCACAAGCCGCGTCTACGTCGAACGCGCAGTGGCCCCCCAGCTGCGGGAGCTGCTGCGCCAGCAGGTCAATCGGCTTGTTGTCGGGGACCCCTTCGAGGAGGCCACCGACGTAGGGCCGCTGGCCTCTGCAGAGCAGCGCAACACCGTTGCGGCGTACCTGCAGATTGCCAGGGACCAAGGCGCCACGGTCTTGGTGGGTGGGACTATCGATGAACCGGGTGGCTGCTTTATGGCCCCCACCGTGCTCTGCGGCGTGCACCCGGACAGCGTGCTCGTCAGAGAGGAGATCTTTGGCGCCGTTTTGGTTCTTCAGGAGGTCGACGACTTCGAGGCGGCAATAAGAGCCGCGAACGACACCGAATTTGGTCTGTCTTCGGCGGTGTTCACCCGCGACCTGGGCCAGGCTCTCGCCTTCGTGCGCCGCACCCAGTCCGGCTTGGTGCACGTCAACCGGGAGACTGCGAGCGTGGAGCCGCACGTGCCCTTCGGCGGCGTGAAGGGATCGAGTTCCATGCAGCGCGAGCAGGGCAAAGCCGCCCGCACCTTCTTCACAACAACTAAGACCGTCTACTTACGTACACCCTGATCAGGCCTGCAACCTGCAAGACGACCCTCTATGGAAAGAGTGACCATGGACCACACCAAGCAGTTTTTCATCGACGGAGCCTGGGTTGACCCCATCTCTCCCGAGACGGTCGATGTCGTGAACCCGGCCACCGAGCAGATCATCGGTACCATCGCGCTAGGTGGCCAGCAGGACGTTGACCGGGCGGTCGCCGCCGCGCGCAAGGCTTTCGAGACGTTTTCGCAGACAAGCGTCCAGGAGCGGGTCACCCTGCTCGAGAGGATCCTGGACGTGTACCAGGCTCGAAGTGGGGATCTCGCGGACGCGCTGGTAGCTGAGATGGGCGCGCCCAGGGCACTGGCCCTGGAGGCCCAGGTGCCCTGTGGCACCGGCCAGTTCGCGGCCGCGCTGGACGCGTTGAAGAATTTCAGCTTCGAACAGAAGGTCGGCACGTCCAGCGTGGTCCACGAGCCAATCGGCGTGTGCGGTCTGATCACGCCCTGGAACTGGCCCCCTCTGCTAATCACGGCCAAGGTAGCGCCGGCGCTCGCTGCGGGCTGCGCCATGGTGTTGAAGCCGTCGGAACTAGCCCCCCTGAATGCCATTATCCTCGCGGAGATCCTTGAGGAGGCGGGCGTTCCCGCGGGCGTTTTCAACCTCGTCAACGGCGATGGTGCCGGCGTCGGTGTAGCGCTGTCCTCGCACCCCGACATCGATATGGTCTCTTTCACCGGCTCGACGCGCGCGGGCATCGAAGTTGCGAAGAACGCTGCGCCGACAGTCAAGCGGGTCGCGCAGGAGCTGGGCGGCAAGTCCGCGAACATCCTGCTGGACGACGCAGACTTAGCCACCGCAATCCCCCGCGACATGGTCTCTGTGTGCGCCAACTCCGGTCAGTCCTGCAACGCAGGCTCGCGCTTCCTGGTCCCCGCCTCCCGCTTCGACGAGGCCGTTGAGATCGCGGTCAAAGCCGCGGCCGACATCGTGATAGGGATGCCGGAAGCGGAAGGAACGTTCATTGGGCCGCTGATCTCCCAGGCCGCCTACGACAAGGTGCAGCGCCTGCTGCAGTCAGCAATAGACCAGGGCGCCACGATCGCTGCTGGTGGCCTCGGCCGCCCGCCGGGCCTCGATAGCGGCTACTTCGTCCCCGCCACCGTTGTGGCTGGCGTCACAAATGACATGACCATTGCCCAAGAGGAGATCTTCGGACCAGTCATCACCATTACCCCCTACGAGGACGAGGAGGATGCGATCCGCATCGCCAACGACACTCGGTACGGGCTGTCGGGCTTCGTCTCCTCGAGCGATGCCAAGCGCGCCAGGTGGGTCGCCCGCCGCATGCGCACTGGAATGGTGCACGTTAACGGCGCTGGCCTCGACTTCGCGGTTCCCTTCGGCGGCTACAAGCAGTCCGGCAATGGGCGTGAGTACGCCGACTTTGGCCTGCGCGAGTTCCTCGAGGTCAAATCCGTTTTCGGCGACAACGCCTGACTCACTGCTGTCGGGCTCCGCCCCGGCGGGGTCCGGCCTCTGGAACGACGCAAAGGCCAAGGCAAACAGCGATCGCCTGGGACGGGGCAAGCGTGAATGTCGACCTGCTGATCCCGGTCAAGCCGCTGCACGTGGCCAAGTCCCGGCTGCGGAACGTCGCCTCACAGGCAGCGGGGACTGTAGAAGAGCATACCGAACTGGTCTTAGCATTATTCTCGGACACACTGGAGGCCGCCTTGGGCGCAAATGCGGTCCGACGCGTCGTTGTCGTCACGACAGACGCCAGGGTCGCGGCAAGGGCCACAGACGTCGGGGCGGGAGTACTCGTCGGTGAGCCACCGGGGGGTATCAACGCGGCCCTGGTGCATGGAAGCCAGTTCCTCCGCCGGGCCGGAGCCACTGTCATCGGAGCCCTTCAAGGTGACCTGCCCGCGCTTCGGTCGGACGACCTATCTGCGGCCATTGTTTCTGCGGCCGGCCGACGCTCGTTCCACGCAGACCGCGGGGGCTCCGGCACAACGCTGCTGCTCTCGGCGATACGGGGCAACCTCGACCCCCACTTCGGACCGGCCTCGGCCCATGCCCACGCATGCAGTGGAGCTCTGCCGCTTTCCAACCGGTGGCCGTCGCTGGCCTGCGACGTCGACCAAGACGACGACCTCAGAGTCGCCGCAGGGCTGCGGATGGGGGCACATACCAGCGGGCTGATCTGCAAGCCGTCCTTCGCAGGCCGCTTCGGCCTCGTCGCATGACTGCCGACGTCCCCGCTAACGTCACCTCGTGGCGTGGCACAGTCAGTCCGTTTGCCAGCGCCAGGCACCGCCGGAGGGCGACGGTAGCTTCGCGCCCGATTTGCAGCCAAGTGTCCTGCGCCCGTAGTTCGGTCAAGAAGTCGCGCTAATGAGCCCAGGATCTGTTCGGCGCGCATGTCCAGTGAAGGGCTTGGCTTTGTCGTTCCAGGCTGTGACCCAGCTGCGGACGTCGGCTTCAAGGGCTTGCACGCTTCGGTCGTAGCCGGGTTGCAGCACGTCGGCTTTGGCACAGGGGATAGCCGCTCGACCCGGTTGATGCAGGACAGTAAGTGGGCGAAGTGCATGTGGACCGGGATGCGCTTCGAGCCACTAGGGCGCGTCTCCTAAGCGTCTAGCCAGATCAGGAGATGAGGGCGAGCTTGTCGTAGCGGGTGGCCAGGCCGCGCCACTGCTTGAACTGGTTGAAGGCTCGCTCGACGACGTTGCGGCCGCGGTAGGCCTGCCGGTCGTAGGTGACGGGACGGCCACCGGCAGCGCCGCGGTTGCGGCGGTGGCGCTGCTGGTCGCTGGGTTCGGGGATGGCTGCCCGGATCCCAGAACTCCTGACATGGTGAGTTGGATCTTGCGTGTCAGGGGTGGGGTTTGACGCTGTAGGCGATCTTCAGGTTGGTGCCGGGGTAGCGGGTGTGGGTGTCGGCGAGTTCGGCGCAGAGCGATGTCAGGGCTCGGCTGCGTCGGGGGGCGCTGGCTGGGTCGAGCCGGACGTGCAGGGTGTCGCCGATGATCTGTAGGTCGCCGGGCAGGGTGAACGCTTCGCGCAGTAGC
>JAABUZ0100009837.1_pt1 | contig 10795 bp, 8 predicted proteins | sample 5562091 | NCBI WGS metagenome assembly JAABUZ01 (sample SAMN12813069, study PRJNA571459) | rock metagenome | isolation source: Antarctica rocks | place: Antarctica: Victoria Land, Linnaeus Terrace sud | collected 2015-12-21
CGCTACGCTAGCGCAGCGCCCGCTACAATATATAGAATCTCGCATAGGCCCATAATGGGTGTTGAATCGAGTAAGAATCAAAAAAAAAAAAAAAAAAAATGTTTAAATGCATACGTTCAAAATTTAAGAATTCAAACATAAGTATTTAGTGAATGCATTGAGTAAGTTTATTTATTGCAATGCATGAAACATTTTTCTTTGCACATCAGATGCAGCGTCGATACATCACTTTTTCATGAAACTAAATTGATCATCAAGTTGAGTTTTAAGTTGACATTTTGAACTTGAATCGAGATCAAGTCGAGTTACTCACATTTTCAACTCAACTTGAGTCAAGTTGCTCATATTTTCAATTCAACGCAACTCGACTCGACTGAGAATTGAATCAATTCAACTCAACTCGTCAAGAACTTAAGCTTGACGTCAAAAAAGCTAAAATTTTCCGATTTTTGACTTTTGCATTATCTTTTTGCATTATCTTTTAATAGAAAGTTATAAAGAGAAACATGAAGATCGTTTGATAGAGAGTCATAAAGAGAAACATGAAGATCGTTTGATAGAGAGTTATAAAGAGAAACATGAAGATCATTTGATAGAAAGTCATGATGAGAAACATAAAGAGAAACATGAAGAGAGTCATGACGAGAAACATGAAGAGAAATGTTAGGGGTCAGCATAGAGCGAGTCATATGGGTGTAATGTAACGAGTATATAAATGCTAAGGAAGGAAAGTATCTAGAAGGAAAGAGCCGGCTATCTATATGACTCAGAAGAACATAAGCTAATTCTGAATAGGGTTGGCTTCGAAACAAGCCTATGCTCTAGCGGCGAGCGATCGGCGATAGTTCTCAGAATAGTCATCAACATAGTCATCAACATAGTCATCAACATAGTCATCAACATAGCTATCAACGAAGGTGCGTAGCTAGGATCGTAACATTACTTTCCCCCTTCAACGATTCATGTCCGCATGAATGTATTTTCTTAGCCTTGTGTAGAATCGAAATGTCTATTGTAGCAGACTCACTATGCGAGGTAGAAGTGTCATTGAAGCAGGCTCACTAGTTGCACGCGAACGAGTCGACAGACCGATTCACTGATAGGTAGAGCGATGTGGGTAGGTAGGTCATTGCATTGACGGAAGGTGTCATTGTAGCAGACTCACTAGTTGCACGTGAATGTATGATCAGGTTCACTGATGAGTAGAACGATGAGAAGATAGATCATCGCATTGACAGTGTCATTGAAGCAGGCTCACTGATCGACTTGCTCATCGAAGAGGTCGACTTTGGGCTCGTCATTGTAGCAGGCTCACTAGTTGCACGTGAATGTATGATCAGGTTCACTGATGGATAGAGCGATGAGAGCGGGTAGATCATCGCATTGACGATGTCATTGAAGCAGGCTCACTGAGGGTTTGCTTCTCGAGGTAGAGACTTCACGCAGTTCTATGACTGGTCTCGTTTGATTGTTCAACAAATTCGAAGAATTCCTTGCGAATCTGAATGAACGATTAATTCGCTGATCTTTGACCTAGTCGAATGGTTTCAATCGTTTGTTTATACTCGCTGACCAGCGCACGAGTTCGAATCTTTTGTTTATTCTCGCTGAATCAGCTCACGAGGGAAGAAAGGTGAGTGCTGCTGCACGGACGCAAGCCGCTAGATCAAAGTCGATAGAGAGTTGAAGAACTACTAGCAGAAGCATTCGAAGGGATCGATGCAGATTATTTCACTTCGCCTGTAACGAAGGAGCATTTATATAATGTTAGGGGTCAGCATAGAGCGAGTCATATGGGTGTAATGTAACGAGTCATATGGGTGTAATGTAACGAGTATATAAATGCTAAGGAAGAAAAGTATCTAGAAGGGAAGGGTCGGCTATCTATATGACTCAGGAGAACATAAGCTAACTCTGAATAGGGTTGACTTCGGAACAAGCCTATGCCCTAGCGGCGAGCGATCGGCGATAGCTCTCAGGATAGCCATCAACATAGTCATCAACATAGTCATCAACATAGCTATTAACGAAGATGCGTAGCTAGGATCGTAACAAGAAACATAGAGAGAAACATGAAGGGAAAAATGAAGAGAAACATGAAGAGAGTCATGACGAGAAACATGAAGAGAAACATGAAGAGAAACATGAAGAAAAAACATGAAGATCGTTTGACTTTGATAGAAAGTCATGACGAAAAAACATGGTAGAAAGTCATGAAGAGAATCATGAAGACTGTTCAATCAAGCTATTTACACCTATTTAATATCTTGTCGAGTCGAGTTGAATTTTCGAATCGAGTTATCAAATTAAGCTTCTCAACTCGACTCGACACTTTTTCAAAAAAATTTCAACTCGACTCGACACTTTTCAAGTTGAGTACTCAACTTAAACTCAAGTACTTGACTTGACGCGATCAATCTACATGAAACTCAACATTGCAGCTTTGCGCTGTCTTTTCATCATGAAATCTACATGCACATTTAATGCACATTACTCTGTTCAATATCTCAAAAGCATCAGCACTTCTTTCGCTAATTTTCACGACTGAGAGCTGAAAAGAATCAATAATAACATCTAAATGCTGAGTATTCATTTTATCATTCTTCTATTACTAGAAGTTCAAGACGAATTGAGTAAGAGTTCTGATGCTGAGAAAGTGTTAAAACTCATTTCGTCACTCATTTCTTCATCAAAAATGTTCAAATCATCTTCAAAATCAACAAATGTAATAAGTTTTAAAACAGAAAATGATGTCACATGATTATGAAAACATCAAGAAGTAAACTTCTTTATGATGATTTATGATTGTTAAATTGCAGTTTTGATCAAAGAAATTCAGAATAAGCATTGCATATTTTGCTTATGTCATCAGCTTTGCTATCAGCTTTGTTATCAGCTTTGTTATCAACTTTGTCATCAGTTTTATTGATCTTTCACGTCTTTGAAGTCATCATAAATCGAGCGCGCATCATTTCAATACTTGAAACAAAGTTTTTTCAAGTAAATACTAATATAATTATCTGTACAAGTAATTTTCTATCAAAGTTGTAAAAAAGAACTTTGATACAGAATGAAGATGAGATGAAAAGAAGATGAAGATTAAGAGAAACTAAAAGAATGATAAACAAAACAACAATTATTATTCACTCTTGTTTATGCTTTATCGCTTTAACAACATAATTTAATTGAAAGATAAACAATGTTTATGCATTATTCACAGAATTTATGCTGTCATTTACGTCAACTACACATCACATATACTATTTATAATGTCATTTATATGCATTATAATTGAAGATAAATCATCGTTCAATCGAAAGTTTCTTTTTTTCTTATTTTCTCACGAAGATTTGAAGATTTTTATTGAGAGCTTCTAAAGCGAAATCATGAGTACATGTCATCATTTATCAAGATAAATCAAGACATTGATTATTAAGATCAAGAATGAACTCACTTAAAAAAGAAAACAATTATCATGATGAATTGACACATAGAAATTAGATCAGAAGCTAAAATCAGAGACTGAGTTGAAAATCAGATCTGAATTAGCTCTGAGACTTTGTGACTTTGTCAAGACATTGTTTAAATCACGTCATATCTTGAACTTAATATATCATGAGTTATGTCATGTTCAATTTAACAATGCTTGACAAACTCTTTATAGTTGATTGATTTTCTTGAGTTATCAAGAGCTTCTTAATAATTAGCTTTATCATAATATATACTCATTCTATGTCTGCTTAGAATATCACATTATCATATCACTCTTATAAATCTCATCTATTCTTTTAGTAAACTTGATCATCACATAGAAAGACAAAATCAAATGCTTAAGCATTATCTGTAAGTGTATTTCAATTATAAGATAAATAACTGATCAGATCTTTTGTTAATGACAGCGTTTGCATATAACAATAGCATACACGTTAATATTAAAAAAACTTCACATAAGCTTTTAAAAAGATACACTGCAAGTTTTGAAAAGACATTTGAGAATAAAATTTTAAAGAGAGAAACATTCATAACTATGAAGTGAGCAGAATGACTATGAAGTATCAGAAAACATTTAATGAAACTATGAAAGCAAGTATTTAAGCAGCAAGCAAAGCATTATAATGCTCATTATAAGTTCATAACATTGCAAGCTTTTAAATGAAAGACAAAGTGCTTCTGCAAAGTATAAACATTTATATGCTTCGTTCAAAGAAGAATATTAATCATAGACAATTAAAATCATTCAAAATATTGAAAAAGATCAATATGCAAGCATATAAGCTTGAACTATCTGAAAAATATAATGCAATTCACTTAATCTTTCATGTTTCTTTATTGAAACTTTGACACTCATGTGATGAGAATTCAAAGTTGCAGATCATTCTCATAAAAGAGAAAGAGAAATGAAAGATAAAGAAGATAATCAATCAGTAAATCAAGAAAGAAAAGATTGAATATTTAGTTCAATGAGCTGATTCATCTTTCTATGAAAACTTCTGAGAATTAATGAAAAATCTTAGCAATGCAAAGAAGATCATTGAGAATTATGAGATAGAAAGACAAGTACATCAGTCAACTGCAAAGAAGTCAAAGAAGAAAAAGAGAGACAAATCATGTAAAAATCACGTTTGAGAATGTATTAAAAGCATAAAGACGCAAGTTTAAAAGTTTAATTTTGATTTGATTTGAATTCATACACTCTTGTGACATCGATTTAAGTTCGACTCATGAGAAAAACTATGCTATGTGTATCGAATAAACAAAACTTTCTGAGAAAGAAAATCGCTCATCAACTACATAATGACTTCACGTCATTGAAACAATAAGATTGACACTATATTATCAGTAATGAATCTATAGCTTCTATTCAGCGCGTGATGCTTAAGTAAACTCTTGATGAGAATGTCTGTGCTGTTTAATTATGATGCATCGTCTTTGCTCTGCTCTTTATTGATAATATTCTATACAATGATGTTTCGATTCGATTTTCGATTCAAAGATGAAAGATGTTTCTTTGCACTCATGATGCTCATGATTGTAACGCAGAAACTATGTTCTCTTGCTCAATGATTGTCATTCATTGAGCAGAGAAATGTGTGATGAAAGAGAGATGCACATGATGAGAAGATAGAGTGTGATTGTATTGAATAATTCTTTTCTTCTCTTGATTTGACTTATGTCACGTAGATGTTGAATAGATTGTTAGTATAGATGTGCAATCGCAATCGTTCAATACTTAGCTGATTGATAGTAAAGAATGCATTCTGATCGTTCTCATAAACTCTTGATTCTTCACGTAGATAGATGTATGATCTGACATCAAGTAAAGAAGATGAGTTCAAGTTTCTTCAGTATATCAGCGTGATCAATGAGTCATTACTTCTTTGAACACTGTAATCACGACTCTCAATACTTGAAATGACTATTCTATCTGATATCTTTTCATCAATTACTTGATGATACTGTCAATGTGATGAAGATGTTTTAATATCAACGCAGTCAATGAGTCGCAAATTCTTCAATCACTTGTAGTCACAACTTGCAGACTCTTCATTTAAGTTGTCTTTTTCATTAGTAATATCTTTTCATTTCTTACTGACATTCACATGTCATTAATCTTCTTTGTAGATCAATTGTGACTGTTAGAGAGAATGTTGTTGCATGAGTGAAAACTTTGCACGATGACTTTTCTGATCACGCAATGTTTTAACATCATTCGAACTGCATTGAATTGAAATCTCTTGACTCTTCTGACTTCTATTTGAACACAGAATAGAATCAAAAGATTCATAATCAACATCACTGTCATGATGAATTGATACATAGAGATTAGATCAGAGACTAAAGTCAAAGACTGAGTCAAAGATCAGATCTGAGTTAGCTCTGAAACTCTGTGACTTTGTCAAGACATCGTTTAAATCACGTCATATCTTCAACTTAATATGCCATGAATTATGTCATGTTCAACTTGACAATGCTTAACAAACTCTCTATAGTTGATTGATCTTCTTAAGTTATCGAGAGCTTCTTAATAATTAACTTTATCATAATATATATTCATTCTGTGTCTGTCTAGAATATCACATTGTCATATCACTCTTATAGATTTCATCTATTCTTCTAGTAAATCTGATTATTACAGTTCTAATTATTTCAAACTCTTCTTAAAGATGATGATTTGATATTCAAGCATGACAACAGCAATGCGATTGCAACAAAGTTGCAATGATGACATCTTGATCTTGCAAGACATCATATCAGAAAACGAACGTCATATAATGAAATAAGAAAGCAAAGAAGCAGAAGATGAATTCTCTCTTGATATTAATGAACAGCTGACTCAAGCAATGCTTCAACGTAATGAACTGCAAAAGAAACAAAAGTTAGCAGCTATTCAATCAAAGATTGAGACTCTGCAAGTCATCAAAATGATGAAGAAAAGTCGTTCAGCTTTTATTTAAGTCTTCATTGAGAATTTGAATGATCTACACATTGTCTTCATAATGTCAATAAAGACGAAACGAAGTCTTCATGAAACTGTCTTGCAAAAGCGAAGATTCTCAATGTCTTTGAAGAAGTATCATGACAAAATTATCAGAAAACATAAAGAGTGAATTCGTAATATCAAAATCTCATTTCAAAATATCTCTTGACATTTTGAAAGAGATGAGAAAAAGATTTTGTACTGCATGATTTATTTCAGAAATGAATCAAAGAAACTTTGATTCAATCACGAAGAGACTATGTCTGCAGCTCAGCAGATGTGATTCAATTTTATTGACTTTCTTCTGAACATAATTAAAAACTCGATGAATCGAGACATAGACGTGACTCAGCAGTATGCAAATGCATCGCAACGCTTGAATCAGATGATATGAACGTTTGCAGTCTATCTGAGCACTTTGAAACATCAACTTTCATTGTATAGTGATGAGCATAAGCGAACTCATTTATTCATCAAGCTAAGATCTGAACTGCATGTGACTATTATCAATGTACAGTCGATTTCTATCACATGAGATGTGTTAATCGATCTTGTCGCTCGATTGAAAATCAATCTGCGAAAAGAACACGTCTTGTCATCAAAACAATTTTAAGACAGAGACTTGTATGATCAAACTAAGATCAATAAGAAAACTTATTTAAAGCGAAAGAAGTTTCATAAATCAATCAAACTTAACTCATCATTGAAGTTAAGCTCACATGCTTCATCACATTATAGCAAAGATTTGTTCAATATAACGTGCTGAATGTGCAATTAAAAAGATTATTACACGATTGATTGTAAAGATGAAAAGATCAAGAATAGATCAAAGAAATCTGATATAAATTGAGTATTCATCTATTCAATGTCACATATGAGTCATTTCAAGATTTTAAGAAAAGACAAGCTCTCAATGAATGCTTCAAATCATCAAGGAAAAAACAAGAAGTTTTATTCGTAAAGACTTTTATATATAAAGAGCATGTAATTCAGAGAGATCAGAAGACAGAAACGAAGATTTACATGAATATTGACGTTGAGATGAACATGATTAATCAACGTTTCGTTGTCAAGCAGAGTATGTCATTACTGAACGTCAATCTCTCAAGATTTATTTGAATGAACAATCAGAATGTCTATTGCTACAATGTTTATAAGATGCGTTATTGATTTATAGACAGCTGAAACATAGAAAAGAAAGATATAAGTATCTTTTATGCTATCAACAAGAAAGAATCTTTCTTGATCTTGAGCATGTTGAATATGCAATTCAAGCATATTCGAATAAACATGATCGCAAAAACATGACGTTTCAACGTGAATGAGCACGCATTTAAGTTGTTCTTTGCACAAGCATTTGCGAAAGCTCTACAAGATGAGTCTATCATGTATGCTCTTGTCATGATCAACGTTGTCGAAGAGTCAATCATTGAACATTAAGTGAAAGCAATAAATAACGTGATGAGTCATATCACAAACACATTTAAAATACAGACTTTACTCATTGAATTGAAAGAATACGAAGATGTATTTTTAACAGAGAGTATCAACAAATTGCTCTTGCATGAAGATCATGATCATGCAATTGAAATCACTGCAGAGTCATCGTATGAATTGTTGTATAATCTGTCAAACACAGAGTTAACGACTCTGAAACAGTATTTAGATGATGTTTCAGCGAAAGAATGAATTAAGCACTTCGTCAGCTCAACTGATGCGTTTATTCTATTCATTCTCAAAAAGAATGATAGTTTTTGTTTATGCATGAACTATTGAGATCTGAATAAGATCACTGTCAAGAATCATCACTCACTGTCTTTAATTAGTGAAACTTTAGACAGACTCAGTTGAGTCAAGCAGTTCACTAAATTGAATCTGAAGAATGCATATCATTGTCTCAGAATTCAACGTGAAGATGAGTGAAAAACGACGTTTCATACTCGTTATGATCACTTTGAATATATGATCATATCATTTAATTTGATTAATGTGTCTATCATCTTTCAGACTTATATTAATAAAATCTTAACAAAGCTTTTAAACAACTTTTGTGTTGTTTATCTGAATGACATTCTAATTTTCTTCGTAGAGAAGATTGATCACATAGATCACGTGAAGCAAATTCTGAAGAAATTAAGAAAGTTCAAGCTATATGCTAGCTTGAAGAAGTGTGCATTCTTCATCACTAAAGTGAACTTTCTAGAATTTGTCATATTCACAGAGAATGTTTTGATGAATCTAAGTAGAATAAACATCATCAAAACGTGACTCAGATTGAAGATGTATCAAGAAATACAAGTTTTTCTGAGATTCATTAATTTCTATCAACATTTTATACATCACTACTCTCAGATAGCAGAGTCTTTAACAGAATTGCTGAGAGATAGTGTAAAAGATGTAAAAATGAACTCATTCATATGATCAAACAAAGCAAAACAAGCATTTAATTAGCTTCATGACGTTTTTATGAAAGCATCTATATTGAGACACTTTGACTCAGAGCAACATATACACATCGAGATTGACACATTCAATTATGCAGTCACAAGTATCTTGTCTCAGTCAAATAATGAAGATCAGTGACATTTAATTGCATTTTGATTCAGAATAATGATAAACGTTGAAAGAAACTATGAGATGCATGATCAGAAGCTTCTAGTCATAGTAGCGATGTTTAAACATTGATGATATTATGTAAAAGACAATTATCATACTGTTGAAGTTCTAACTGATCATAATAATCTGAAAAGTTTTATGAATGTTCAAGAACTAAATGAAAAAAAGATCAGATGAATCATAAGATTGTTGATCTGCAACTTTGAAATAACACATAGATCAGAAAAGACAAACTCGATCAATACGTTGTCAAGACGATTTGATTATAAGAATAAAAACATCTTTGCGAATTGTTTATTACTCACTCTGCAGCGAAAGCTGACTAGAATAGAAAGCTTAAATAGTTTTATATTCATAGCGATCAGAGAATTATACTGTATATGAGTGATTAACGAGATTGAGAAGACGTTCGTTCACAGTATAAGTATGAACAGATATTCAGCAGAACATGTTGAAAGCAGACTGCAAGATGAAACTCATTAATGAACATGAGTGATTAATGATGTCGAGAAGACATTCGTTCACAGTGTCAGTGAACGAAGATATTCAGCGAAACATGTTGAAAGCAGATCGCAAGATGAAATTTACTGTACATGAGTGATTAACGAAGTCAAGAAGATGTTTGCTCACAATGTCAGTGAAAACACAAGTACATGTTCAGCAGTGCATATCAAAAGTATGCTGCTGAAAATCATGATTTTAACAGTGCAAGAAATGCATCTAGACGAAGTACATTTCTTGAGAGATAGAATTTCTCAATTCGAATCAATAACTTCAAGAAGCACAAACGTTGAAACGTTAATTTATAAAGATCGCAACGTAGCTGAGAAACAGCTTAATTCTGTTGCTGAAACTGTTAATTGCAAACAACTCGTTTCACGTGCAATTGTCAGAGTATTGACAATTCATGAAACAACATACAACTTTAGTAGTAAATTTGTAGTCAAGCTCATCAAGATCTTACAGCAAGAAGATGAATTTGCTGTAAAGTTAAAAGCAAACGAGATGATGAGTATACAAAAGAATGACATCGAAGCTTGAACATTGAATAGTCAAGAAATGATAGAATATAATAAATCATTGTATGTTTCAAAAAATCTTTCTGTCAAAGAAGAGTTATTGAAATGTTATCATGATAATTTATTAGTGAGACATTTTGATGCTGACAAGATCAGCGAGCTATTAAATTGCAAATATTACTGAAAAAGTATGATCAAGAATGTCAAAGAGTATATAAATACTTGTAACATTTGTCAAAGAGTAAAGATGAAATGTTATTTATCATATAATGAGTTGAAATTATTATTTCGATTCACAAATTTCTGAAAAGAAATCACTATGAATTTCATAACAAATCTGTCATCTAGTAAATGAAAAAAAGTCATGTATGACTTGATTCTTGTGATAGTTGATCATTACATGAAGATGATGCATTATCTGTTTATGAAGAAAACTTTGACTATTGTAGAGTTAACAGAGTTGTTCTTCAAGAAGATTGCTTTAAGATATGAAGTTTCAAATGATATAATCATTAATAAAGATAATCTATTTATTAGTGCGTTCTGATCAAAGATCTGTTTTCACACGAAGATGAAATGATGACTAAGTATCATCTTTCATTCGCAAACAGATGATCAGACAAAACGACAGAATCAAACGCTGAAACATTATTTACGAGTATATTGTTCAAAAAAGCAAGAC
>JAABUZ0100009839.1_pt1 | contig 10795 bp, 13 predicted proteins | sample 5562091 | NCBI WGS metagenome assembly JAABUZ01 (sample SAMN12813069, study PRJNA571459) | rock metagenome | isolation source: Antarctica rocks | place: Antarctica: Victoria Land, Linnaeus Terrace sud | collected 2015-12-21
TCACTCGTCACTCGTCACTCGTCACTCGTCACTCGTCACTCGTCACTCGTCACTCGTCACTCGTCACTCGTCACTCGTCACTCGTCACTCAAAGGGCTGGAGATACTCCCGCTCGGCCGCCCACATCTCGTCGAAGAGGTCGCTTAGCTCCTGGGGCGAACAGACCGCGGCCGAGAGGGGGTCGAGCAGTAGGGCGTGGCGCGCCGCCTCCTTGTCGCGCTCTAGCAGCGCGTCGAGCATCAACGCATGGACGGCCATGTGGGCGCGGTTGAGCGCGGCCAGTTGCTCGGGCAGCGCGCCGAACTGGCAGGGCTGCACCCCGTTACGGTCCACCAGGCAGGGCGCCTCCACGCAGCCATCGGGCAGGTTCGTGATCAAGCCCGAGGCCCTGTTGCGCACGTTGCCGTGGATCAGCGCGGGCCGGCCCAGCGTCACGGCCTCCACGATGGTGCTGGCGTACTCGTGGCTGCGTTGCAGCGGGATCTTGCGCGTCCCGGCCAGCATCTCCGCGATGCGCGCGTCATTCTCCTCGCGCCAGCGCGGCCAGTTGTTGGCGTAGAAGCCGCTCTCGCCCAGGTAGCCGGCGCGGCAGTAGCGCTCGATCAGGTCGGGGCGCTTGCGATAGTAGGGCACGTACTCCGAGAAGTGGCCGCTGCTCTCGGTCACGAAGGCGCCAAAGTGGGTCATCATGTCAATGCGCACGGGGTCCTGCTCGTAGACCTGGGCATCGGCGGCGCGCCCGCGCAGCGTCGGGTAGAGGTCCTCGCCCGTGCGGCGGTCGCGCAAGAGGGTGAACCAGGCGTTGTGGTTGATTCCGGCGCAGGCCCAGTCGAGCTGCTCATAGGGCAACTCCAGGTAGCCGGCGAGTTGGCGCGAGGTGCCCTGCACGCTATGGCACAGGCCAACGGTACGCATCGACGTCCCCTTGAGCGCGGCCAGGGTCAGGATGGACATGGGATTGGTGTAGTTGAGCACCAGCGCGTCCGGGCAGAAGCGCTCGGCGTCGCGCAGGATGTCCAGCCAGGCGGGACCGGTGCGCAGGGCCTTGAAGATGCCGCCGGGGCCGATGGTATCGCCGATGCACTGGTCGATGCCATATTTGAGCGGGATGTCGTAGTCGTGGCGCACGTTGGCGAGGCCGGCCACCTCGATGCTGTTGACGATGAAGTCGCTGCCGGGCAGCAGGTCGCGGCGCTCGGTGGAGGCGCGCACGCTCCATCGCTTGCCGGTCAGGCTGACGAGGCGCTCGGCGATGGCTCTGGCCAGGTCCAGGCGCGTCGGATCGAGGTCGATGAGGGCAAACTCGCCCTCGTCCAGCCCCTCCACAGCCAGGATGTCGGTCATAATCTGGCGGGCGAACACGGCGCTCCCCGCGCCCACAAACGTTACCTTCGGCATCGTCCCAGGTCCCCCTTGTCCCTACCCTTTATCTTTTCTTGACCGGTCAACCACGCGGCCGGCCGCCACGCCACACCCTCCACGGCCTGTGAATGATACGGCCTCATACCGGGGGCGCATCGATCATAGGCGCCGAGCCTTGCCTTCATCGTACTCCATGGCGTCCACCTCTTGCTGCCGACGCGGCTATCCCTTCTCCAAGCGACAATGCCGAGACACGACCGCGCACATTTTCGCCTTTTATTGCCACAAGCCGCGTCATAGCTGCTATACTATCCTTTGTACGGCTACACGCGCTCGTAGCTTAGTGGATAGAGCATCGGTTTGCGGAACCGAAGGTCGTGCGTTCGACTCGCACCGAGCGCGCTATTTGAGGCGTTTCCTGGGATATTCGATATTCCTGGAAACGCCTCTTTGTCATTTCTGGCCACAAACATGTGGCCTGTAGCTCGTCGCGGTTTCGTGCAACGTCCACGACATGACGTTTGGTGTTGAGAGGCGATTGGGTTAGACTATCCTCAAGGTCGAGTCAGCAATAGTACAAGAAAAGAAAGGGTAGGAGCATGACAGCAGGTTTACGGCTGCACATTCCGAAAGAGGATTACTCAGGCCTGGATTCGCCGGTTCCGCCCGAACTGGCTTCTCTCGCGCAAGCACTCGACCAATCCAGTGAATTGCTAGAGCTAGCGGACGATTGGGATGAGCAAGGGAGTCCTGGGTATCAAGAGGCGACGCTAGAAAGAGCCAGGCATCTCGTCTGGACTAATACGCTACGTCTTTGGGAGACCCTTGAGCTGTCCATCAACGTCCCAAGGATAGCGCCGGGCCCGTACGGTAGTATCGACATTCATTGGAAGCACGGACAGAGGCAGCTTTTCGTCAACGTACCGGCCGACGACAAGCCCGCGACGTACTACGGCGATGACCGTTCCCAGAACGTTGTCAAGGGTAGCCTGGACACGTCCACGCAGCAAGAGTGGCTACTACTTTGGCTGACCAAGTAGCATCTCCATGGGTGATCGAGCCCATCCCGGATGAAGACCTGCTGTATATGAGAGTTCACAAGTCCTACTACCGGAACGGTGAACTCTTGCCCATTGCTTTCAGGGATCACGACGGAGGAATGTCTACTGATTGGTCGAAATATGCCCGACCTGAAGAAACTCGGAGCCGTGCTAGGGACCCCTCCAAGAACGGAGTCATCTCGATGGTTGTGGAGCAAGTGCGTGCCATTGAGAGATTGGCCGTCGAGCATGTGCTACTACCCGAGAATAGGGCTCACACAAATGTCATCGGCGAGAAGACGATGGAAATCCGGGCCCAACTCTTCTTGATCTCGAATATGGCGATACCACTACCAGAAGAATCTGCGTAGGATTCCGTCAATACGTCCATCAGAATACTTCTCACCTATCTCAAGCCATTAAGTGTGCGCTTAAGTGAAGGGAAGCACCTGCTGTAGCGGTACTTCCGTCGCAACCGTGAGTTGTCGTGGTAATTCATCCCAAGTGCGCTCGTCGAGTAGTCTACCTCCGGCTTTCGGGGTGCGGCCGCCCCACTGCTTATGAAAGAAGGAGACCTCTGCTTCCTGACACCGGTCCCGCAGCGCCCGTACCCAATTCGGATCACACGGGCGGAAGCCCGCTCCACTTTCACCGCCTGTAATCAGCCAATGGATGTCGTCTAGATTCAGTGTGTCGAGCGGGCCGAGGAGGGGTTCGGCGCTGATGAAACGCACATGTGCTGGCACTTTACGTAGATGATCGGCCCGCCACCGATAGCGGTTAAGTTCGATAGAGACACCTGCCCAAATATGTGGAGGCCAGGGTAGCTTCGGCGCGAGTTGGGCAAGCCGAGCGCTCCGCTTTGTGAGCACTTGGAAAATGTGCCAGTCGGCCCTGACCATTGTGTCGAAGACACGCTCGATGTAGTCATCCGGCACGTCCTTATGGAAAAGATCAGCCATCGAGTTAACAAAGATTCGCCTCGGCTTGCGCCAGGTAAGCGGTAATTCTAACCGTGCTGGCCAGAGTTTGAGATCAAATCCTTGCTCATACGGGTGGCCCGGTACACCGCGAAATCGCTCAGCAAAGGTCAAGGCGTAGCAATGATCGCACCCTGGACTCACTTGCGTACAACCTGTTACGGGGTTCCAGGTGGCATCCGTCCACTCGATGGTTGATTTGTCGCTCATATGGATTCCTTGCCTTGTAGTGACGTTGCAGATAGAGTACAGAGTATCTCTTCTCGCGTCTCCTGTAGTAAGAAATCTAACTGCGACGCGCATTGAGATAAATCGCAATGCAACGGCTGCGTTGGATGGATGCGCAAAGCCTGATCACGCACCTCGAAGAAGATGAGGGAGATTACGTCTTCCTCGCTCTGACGGCTAGAAGCGTGAATTAGCGATTGTGCTGCCGTCAAGTCGAACACGAAATGCACCATACGTGCATTACCGGTCCCTGTGTACACTACTGGCGGGAAGCAGTGGCAATCGAAGTTGTAATGCTCGGCGAACCGTTTGATGAACAAGGGCACGACTGCTTTGAGCCTAAATTCCTTGTAGCCTTCACCACGCGCGCGGTACCACTCAAGCATCTCGCGCATGCGGTTGCTCGTGGCTCGTTCTTTAGCATTGTCAAGGTAGGCTACTATCTCGTCGCCTATCTGGTCCCGCACGTTGAGCGTGAGAAGTAGCGTGAAATTAGTCGATTTCTGACGGTCTAGCAGCTTCTTGAGCATTTCGACCCGCCATCCTTAGTTGGATTCCCCATACCACCCAGGAAATCGAGATTTACGAGATTATAGTGGAATGCGGTGTTCAGGGCGGTCTGCCCGATTGATCGGAGGGGGCGTGCTCCGTTCCTGTCCTGGCCCGAGATAATTATGTCTTCGACATTGCCCAACAGCAACTCGAAGTCCGCTTGTATCTTGTACTTAGCTACGTTCGCGTGAATCTGCCGATGTATCTCCCGATCTTCGAGTTCCTCACGACCCGGACGCAAACGTTCCACGCCTGTGCGCGTTCCTAGCAAATCCCGCCAGTCCAGCAAGTCTTCGATATATGGCCCTGGGAGACCAAAATAGTCCAGAGATTGACCTAGGCGGGCTTTACGACGTGCAAGGACAGGACGATCCCACTGCTGCCGTATAACGGCCTTATTGTCTGTGCCTTCGAACGGGGCAGTCTTACGTACCATGATGGGATCAACTGATCGTATCAGCCGACAGCCTCGCCTCGACCATGGCGAGCAAGTTGTCGTAGAGGTCAGGATGAGCCACGAGCACGTCGACTGCACATGCATCGATAATTCCAACAACGTGGCCGCACTCGTCATCGATCTGCCAGCCAGCGTTTTCAATGGCACGCATCAAGGAGCGTAACGCGTTATCGCTGGGGACGACCAGGGATATAACCTCCCGTTCCGTGGTCGAGGGCGACGGCACCCCAGATGATGGGCTACTCGCAGTTGGTATCCGCGACGGCAGCGCATCTGTAGTTGAGGAAGCGTTTCGGGACACCAACTGCGTGTCGGGGACGATGGGTGAGGGGTGGACTGATACATCTTCTGGGAAAATGGACTGGCCCTGATGGGCGGATGCATCCGGGGACAATGGTAGGGAATCGGAATTGGCAGACATCGAGTCGTCATTCATTCCACCAATCGCTCCGTTCAACGGGTTATTGATCGCGTGCCGGACATCTGTCTCTAGCTGTTCGATCTCAGCGATGATCTCGTTCGGCGTGCTCCCGTTCTCGGCTTTCCATCCTTTAGCCACCTTACTCTTTCGCGCGTTCAGGTTATCGCGGATGTCCCCAAGCTTACGATACAGTTCCAGAAAATCTCGATCTTTACCTGTGTCCACCTGCTCCTTGATAGTGAGATACTGCGCGTGCGCCTTCACGAACTCATCTTGGGTAAGCACTTGATTGCGATACCTGTCTGCCTCTTTGTCGAGATCGCCCAGTACGTCGCGAACAGCAGCCTCAAGCTGTGTCTTCGCATGATTAGCCTCAAAATCGTACCGCTCTGTATTGGGAATAACGTCCGAGTCGAGCACAAATATTTCCCCGGTGTACCATTCGAAGTGTGCTCCGTTGCCCCGTTTTGGGAATTCTTTCTTCACGCGGTTGCTGTCGCCGATCGTGAAACCCTTAATCTTGTACAGGAGGCCCCTAAAATCTGCATATTCATCCGGAATCCTAGTGCGGCCGCGATGTAGAGCTGCCCAATAGAAAGCTACTACCTCGTTCGTATCCTTATTCTTGATCACTCCAGTCTTTGGGCGTCCCAAATTGGGAATCATGGGACGGCTGATCGTCTCTGCTCCCTGAGTGTCGGATAGGAGGACGATCCTGACCGCGTTATATCCCCGTATTCTGCTCTCAAGCTCCTGGCGTAACTCCTCCCTGTAGGGGAAATCGTCAGCGAAGTCGATTGGTAGATTGCGCAGGATATAACGCTTGAAAGTTTGTCGATTCGAGAGCAGATCGATATGCACGTTGCTAACCTGCTCCATTTGGACAACTGTGTAGTGCATATCCTTCGCCTCTGACCTCCGCTCTCGTTTAAATCTCGAATAGTCGGAGATAAGCTTGGTCAGGGGAGTACGCTTGCCCCGCGCCGCGTGTCGCTCGTTCGCGAGTTGCGTCTTCATACCCTTGAAATCGAATTCGAGCACATTAGCGTACACCTCGCCCTGAGGTTTAGTCGTCACGAGTAAGCGATTGCATAGGTCGAACCCCGAGTAGATGCCAATGCCCCGGAACCCCACATTGTAATCGGAATCCTTTCCTGAGATAGCGAAATCGCGCGCATCCATGAGTTGTCCTAGCGGCATGCCATCTCACTATCTTTGCACTTTTCGATTATGGTCAAGTAAAACGGCCTCTACGCTCTATATGTTGTGGTTTCGGCGCTTGATGAACCACAACATGTGGTAGGCAAACAAAAAGTGCAAAGATAGAGCCATCTCCGTCATCGCTGATGATGACCGAATTGCCTGTGATCTGGATCGTGACCTCTCTGGCTCCGGCGTCGACCGCATTCTGCACGTACTCACGCATGCAGTGGAGAGGATTCGTGTAGAGACCCTTGGACAGGATCGGCAACAAGTTGCCGCCGACCCGGTCAGCATCCATGGGGAAGGCCACAGCCTCACCCAAATGTTCGTCTAGTTGAAGACTTAGCTGGACATACTCGCTTGTATCTTGCACCATCATTGCCTCCATCTTCAAAGTCACTAATTTTTATGTAACCGACCATCAGTGATCACTATCGGGCAAGAGCCTACCCACGTGTTGGCGCAGCCATTCATTGACAGCCTGCTCACGGCTCGGTATCAAGCCACGTTCGACGGCGATTCCCAGTGCCTTCCACACTTCTGTATCGATACGTAAACTAACGGTTTTTTAGGGTTGCTCAGCGACTTGGGCCGGCCAACCGCGCGCGACGGCATGACCTTCCAAGCTCGTCGGGCAGCCAGACTGTAGTTGGTTACCTCTCTAGCCCCAACGACGATGGCTTCTCCCGACTCAAGAATAACGTGCAACCGCTCGTTCTTGACGTCAGCAACGATCCCGCGCTCACCCTGATGTGGAGCGATTTTGACCCGAACCTTGTCGTCTCGTCGTGCTGTGTCTTCCAATAGCGACACCTAGATGCGCTCTTATTTCACAGCTATAGTAACAGGTGCCTCTAATTTACGCAAGGCGCTAATTAGAGTGCGCTATACTGGGACAGCAGAGTGCTCGAGCAGTGCGTTTCTGAAGCCGGCCGACGGACCGGTTTCGTCACACAAGTTGATAGCCTTTGACAACACCTTCCCTTGATTAAGGATAGTCATAAGCCCTTCCAACTGAAGATAGTCCGTCCCCCGTAAACCGGGATTAGCAACTTGGTTGTACTCCAAAAAGGGCAGGAACTTGCCGTTGAGATCATGTAGGTCAAAGCCCATCTCGCTGTTTAGATACGACTCATGTTGGCGGAACACGGGAGTTCCTGGTACCGGAGTGAACAACATGGGTATGATCGATCCTACCAACGCATGGGCGTACAGCATGCTGTCGACAACTTCGTCGATGCGCTCATCTGGCAATCCGAAGAGCACAAAGGCATTGATGTCAGTTGTACGTGGTCTGAAGCCAGCGTCTATGGCATTGGCAAGGGCTGCCTCGAACGTCTGAACACTCGAATGACGTCTGTTCCACTTCCGATTGTTGTCGGATTTGACAGTTTCAAGGGGCAAATGGACTTTATCGAATCCAGCCTGACGCATCTTGAATAGCACATCACGGGTAAGGAGTCGCGTCTCCATCCCTTCCGGCGCATACAATTGGAGCTTAAGCCCGCTCTCGATAATTGCCTCCATCAGATGCTCGAAGTGGTTGTCCTTAGCGATGAGGGCGTTATCTTCGTAGAAGCCAAAGCGCCGGATGCCCAGGTGTTTGCGTTTGTTACGAATTTCGTCGAGCACATCGTCGATACGACGCTGACGTAATTGAGGGCCACCATTTAAGGCGCGCGCAGCACAATAAACACAATCCCATGGACAGCCACGACTGGTCGTCAGGATAGCGTACGTCGGGGAAGTAGTGTAGAGGGACAGATCGGTGGGCAGATTGCTGGCTTCAGAGATTTCGCCTTGGAAAATGATGTCGGCATTGGAGAGATTTTCGCACGCATGCTCGGAGGCCAATGTCGGATAGATCCCACCGACTAAGATAGTGGCACGTGGAAACATACGCCGCGCTAGGTTGACTACATCACGCGTGCTCTGCCACCAATACGTCATAATAGAGGTAACCCATACCTCATTAGGTGATTCTGGTAAGGCTCGCATGCGGGCCTCTAAGTCCTCCAATGGTGAACCGAAGTGGTAGATAGGCTTCTCGATATCTCCACGTCGTACCGTTTGCTGCTTGCTCCCTTGCATACGTTTGCGTTTAGGAACCATCCCGATCGCATTGGTCGCCATACAATCGATTAGGTCAAGACCGTACCCCTTGGCACGAAGAAGAGTGGCGATCCGCAGTAGGCCGGCAGGCTGACTCCAATGAGCCCAATACTGTGTGTCATAGACGGGAGGATTTAACAGTAAAGCTCGACGTTTTCCAACCGGGTAGGAGGCAACAGTGTAAGTTCGTTCTGTCACGATCGTTGGCACGATCAGCCTCCATTCTGCAATACAGCTAGTTCACGAGGGCCATCGATACCGTGTGGATCCCAGGCGCGCTCCAACAGGGCTCGTCGCAGTGAGCGTGCGATGACTGAATCCTCCGCAAAGTCGAATGTCCGTGTGCGATGTTTCGCGTTAGCAACGGCGCACAGTCCGAGCAATTCCATATATGCCATAAAAGAGCTTCCATTGCGTTGCGCCAGCGGGAATAGCTTGCCATTTGTTTCCCAAGGGTCATCGGCGCCAATGTCGTTGAGAGTTGGCTGAAATGGCACTGGGATAACTGAGCCTGCTACTGGCGACAGGTGTGCAAGTAAACGTGCGCCGTTCTCAGGTGTCTCTCCTAGCCGCCCTACAGCCATCTGGACCCCGCAGTCATCGGTGCGTGCGCGGAATCCGGCGGCAATAATCTTGTTCATAGCCTGGCGCACATCCGTGACAAAATTAGCCTCGCCTTCTTTGCCTACCGGGTAGTAACGATTGTCGGATAGCACGAGTTGTCTGCATCGTGCTGCACGAAGGAGAGCGGGTAATTCAGGCCATGCAACGATCTCGCGCGCACTGATCTCACCAAGCACAAATAAGCGTGTTCGTGGGTAACTCCGAGCTAAGCGTTCAAGCAAGTCGGCTAAGAGGTTCGGACTCTCCGTAGCTACTGCATGGTCCGCCAGGTGGATGCGCGTCGCCCCTTGTTTGACCGCCATATCGAGCATGGTCATGGTCCTGTCAACGCCAAGGGTTTTCAGCTCGGTGACAGCTACGCTAGCGATGCGAGTGTTATATAGGTCTATCGCTGGTGCATATGTTACGGCTGCAGAAGTCAACTCTTGATCGCCGATTTGATCAACTTCGCCAAACTGCTCCGCATGCTTCGGTGCTTGATCGGGATAGACGCCGCCGAGGATGACCGTCACATCAGGAAAGACTTTGCGAACCGCAGCCACGGCAATTGGGATACCGAGCCACCAGAAACTCGTGCGGGTGGTAATCAGGACACGATCAGGAATCCAATTGGAGCGTTTGAGGGACTGCAACGCTCGCACGATATCGATGGAGCGGAGTCCAAAGCGCCAGCGGTTAAGTGTCTGACCCTCTCGGTCGATAGTGGCGTCTAGCTGCCGTCGCAAGGGGGCGGACCGGAAGCAATCGAGCAGATGTACGTCGTTGTCCTGTTCTCTCAGTACGGTGCCAATCTTGAGTAGACCTGTCGGCTCAAGCCATTCGGCCCATGGGACCCGTAAGTCGACGATTGGCGGATTTAATAGCAGGACGCGTCTCGACCGTATCAAGGTCGCAATTACCACCTTCCCCCTTGGTACATTTTCAGGCAAGACTGTAGACTACACATTGGCTGCCTAGCTTCCGATCCAACTAATTGTATATAGTACAGGTGGCAGTGGTAATAGTAAAGCAGTAGTCCACGTGAATAGTCACCATCCTGGTAAAGAGTTTGGTCAGAGAGGACGAATGAGATGCGCCCCCCCACTCTTGTCGATCCACGACGATGAACATCTACCGGAGGCGCTGGGGGGCATCGACGCGTTGATCGCTCGGCCGGCGCTGATTTAATTCAGGGCTGAGTGTGAAACAATGAGCGAGTTCAGTGACAGCTACCACCTGGTGACGGCCGATCCCGGCGAGGTCGTCCGGCTCGTCGAGGCCGCCGGGCGGTTTGGCATGCTCATGCCGTCGACCGGCAGGTCTATCCCGTTCCTGGTCGAAGGGGAGGATGATGCGGGCGGCCCGCTTGACGCGGTGGTGGAGAACAACCGTGGCATTCTTATCCACTACTGTTTCGCGGAAGACCATGGGTGCTGGGTCACGTTCTTCGACGGACCGGCCCGCCTGGCCTGGCTCTCGTACATGCCGCGAGACCCGAGGCTGATCGAGAATCTCGCGGAAGCGACCGATATCTTGCGCGGCCGCGGGGCGATCGACGATGCCGTCGCGACGCGCCTGCGCGAGCTGGCCCGTGATATGGCCATGGAGGTCGGGCCCGACGTGGCCATGGCGCTGGGCCTGGGGGACGTCTCCTGGCTCAGTTCTAAAGACCTCACCTACCAGAGCATGGAGGACCTGCAAGAAAGGTTCCCCGGAGCGCAGTTCGTCAACGTCGAGCGGCGCGGCCAGATCGAGGCTCCTCCGCGGCCCGAGCCGAACGAGTGGTGTCCCCAGCCCGACCAACCGGCCTACATGTACCTGCCCGTGCCCGACGTGT
>JAABUZ0100009840.1_pt1 | contig 10794 bp, 10 predicted proteins | sample 5562091 | NCBI WGS metagenome assembly JAABUZ01 (sample SAMN12813069, study PRJNA571459) | rock metagenome | isolation source: Antarctica rocks | place: Antarctica: Victoria Land, Linnaeus Terrace sud | collected 2015-12-21
TTGCGTCTGGCCTGCCGCGCGCACGACATGCACCTGATCTACCTGCTCGCGCCGACCTCGACGGAGGCGCGGATCGACGCGGTGACGGCGCGCGCCTCGGGCTTCATCTACTGCATGGCCGTGACCGGCGTGACCGGCGCGCGCGCCGACCTCGCGGACGAGCTGCCCGCGTTCCTCGCGCGCGTGCGAGAGCGGACGACGTTGCCGCTCGTGGTCGGGTTCGGTATCTCGCGCCCCGCGCACGTCACGCGCCTGCACGGGCTGGCCGACGGCGCCGTCGTCGCCAGCGCGCTCGTCGACCTGATCGACCGCACGCCGGCCGACGAGCGGACGGACACGGTCGCCGCCTATGTCGAAGGGATGAGCCGCGCATGCTCCGCTTCCTGACCGCCGGGGAATCGCACGGACCGCAGCTAACCGTCATAATCGACGGGGCGCCTGCCGGTCTCCCGCTCACATCCGACTATATCGACGTCCAGCTCGGCCGCCGTCAGCGCGGGCACGGCCGCAGTGAGCGGCAGAAGATGGAGCGCGATCACGCCGAGATCGTGGGCGGCGTGCGGGGCGGCGTTACCCTCGGCGGCCCCATCGCGTTGGTGGTCGCCAACCGCGTGTGGGACCACTGGCAAGACCGCATGCATGTGGAGCCGGGCGAGACCGGCCCGCGCGTGACGGCGGTGCGGCCCGGTCACGCCGACCTCGCCGGGGCCCTCAAGTACGGTCACGACGACGTGCGCAATATCCTCGAGCGCTCCAGCGCGCGCGAGACGGCGGCGCGCGTGGCGGCCGGCGCGGTCGCCCGCGCCCTGCTAGAAGAGTTCGACGTGAAGATATACAGTCACACGGCGTCGACCGGGTCGATCGTCGCGCCGAGCCTGACGGGGATCATGGCGACGCGCGGGGCCATGGACGATCGGGAGGCGTTCGAACGCTTCTGGTCCGATGTCGAGGCGTCGCCGGTGCGCTGCGCCGACGCCGAGGCGGGCGCGCGTATGGTCGAGGCGATCGACGAGGCCAAGCGCGCGGGGGTCACGCTCGGCGGCGTCAGCGAACTCGTGGCGTACGGCCTGCCGGTCGGGGTCGGCAGCCATGTGCAGTGGGATCGCAAGCTCGACGGGCAGTTGGCGCGGGCGTTGATGAGCATTCAGTCGGTCAAGGGCGTGGAGATCGGCCCGGCCTTCGAGAACGCGGGGCTGCCCGGATCCGCCGTCCACGACGTCGTGGCGTACCGCGATGGCGCGTGGCGCCGTGAGACGAATCGGGCAGGGGGGCTCGAAGGGGGTATCACCAACGGCGAGCCGCTGGTGGCGCGCCTGGCGGTCAAGCCGATCAGCACGATGCGCCAGGCGTTGCCCTCGGCGGATCTCGTGACCGGCGAGCAGGTCCCCGCCCACTACGAGCGCTCGGATACGGCCCACACCCCGGCGGCGGGCGTCATCGGTGAGGCCATGCTGGCGATCGTCCTGGCGGGGGCGTTGCTTGAGAAGTGCGGCGGCGACAGCATCGACGAGGCGCGGCGCAACTACGACGCGTTCGTGCGCGAGCAGCGCGAGCGCGTGCCACAGGGATAGAGCCTGACCGCTTGGGGGTCGGGCCGCCGAATCATAGACGAATCATACATGTAGGCGGAGCCTTTTATGCTACAGACGCAGGACAAAGAAACCACGATCGTGACACAGGCGCGGCGCACGCGTGTTTTCAGCGGCATACAACCCTCCGGCCAGTTGCACCTGGGCAACTATCTGGGGGCGGTGCAGCAATGGGTGACTGGGCAGCGTGAGCGCGAGAGCTACATCTGCATCGTCGACCTGCACGCCATCACGGTGCCGCAGGAGCCGGAGACGCTGCGGGCGCAGACGCGCGAGCTCGCGGCGTCGCTGCTGGCGGCCGGCATCGACCCACACCAGGCGACGCTCTTCGTGCAGAGCCACGTGCGCGCGCACGCCGAGTGCTGCTGGCTGCTCAACTGCGTCACGCCGCTCGGGTGGCTAGAGCGCATGACGCAGTACAAGACTAAAGTGGCGGCGCAAGAGAGCGTCCTGACGGGCCTGCTCGACTACCCCATCTTGATGGCCGGCGATATCCTGCTCTACGACACCGATGAGGTGCCGGTTGGCGAGGACCAGCGGCAGCACGTCGAGCTGACGCGCGACATCGCGGAGCGCTTCAATCGCCTGTTCGGCGACACCTTCGTCGTGCCGCGGGCGGTCATCCGCGAGAGCGGCGGCCGTGTCCTCGATCTCCAGGACCCCACGGCCAAGATGAGCAAGAGCGAGACGGCGCGCGGCCACACCATTCGGCTGACCGACTCTCCCGAGGAGATTCGCTGGGCCATCAAGCACGCCGTCACCGACTCAGGGCGCGACCTTCTGTTCAGCGACGCGCCTGAAAAGGCCGGGGTGAATAACCTGCTGGAGATCTACCAGCTCGTGACGGGGGGGAGCCGGTCCGATGTCGAGGCGCACTTCGCCTCCGCGCGCGGGTACGGCGACCTGAAGCGGGAGGTCGCGGAGGTCGTCGTGGAGACGCTGGCGCCGATCCGCGAGCGCTACAACAGGCTGATGGCCGACCCGGTCGAGCTCGACCGCATCCTGGCTATCGGGGCCGAGCGCGCCCGCGCCGTCGCCGAGCCCAAAGTGCGTCAGATCAAGGACCGCATGGGCTTCACGCGGCCGACTTAACGTCTCCCATCAGACGTGGCGCCGTACAAGCACATGTCCAGGAGGGGGCAGCGCTCGCATCTGGGGCGCTGGGCGCGGCAGACCTCGCGGCCATGGCGGATCATGTCGACGTGCATGGCGTGGACGTCGTCGGGCGGGACGGTCGCTTCGAGCAGACGCATGGCCTTCTCGGGGCTGTCTTTGGGGCGGATGAGCCCCAGGCGGGCGCAGATGCGCTGGATGTGCGTGTCGACACAGAAGGCGGGGACGCCCAGACTGAACAGCAGGACGCACGAGGCCGTCTTGGGCCCGATCCCGCTGCCGAGGCTCATCAGGAGGGCGCGCGCCTCGTCGCGCGGCATCCCGTGGAGGATGGAGAGGTCGTAGGCCCCGCATCGCTCGTGGACGCCGCGCAGCATCCCCTGGATGCGCGGCGCTTTTTGAGCGGCCAACCCGCCCGAGCGGATCGCGTCCTCAACCTCTAGGAGCGGGGCCGCCGCGACCTCCACCCAGGTGGGAAAGCGCGCGCGCAGGCTGGCGTAGGCGCGGTGCGAGTTAACGTTCGAGGTGTGTTGCGAGAGGATCGTGCCGACGAGTCCGCCGACCGGGTCGCTCGGTTCGCCAAACGTAGGGTAGCCGTACGCGGCGAACAGGCGCTCGCGCACGACATCGACGTGCGCCTGCCGATCGCCGAGGAGCTCGCGCAGGTAGGGCGAGACGCCGTCCGGCGCATCGAGTGGCGCGGCGCGGTTGGACACGCGGTTGGACACGCGGTTGGGCACTGAAGCGCTCCTTTCGTAGACTACCCCTCACAATACCAGGCGGATAGGACTTGCCCGGCTCCAGGCACGATATCTGCCCTCGCTCCTTTTACACGACGGCTTGATCGCATGCGCGGAATGAAAGGCGTATGGATGAAAGCCGCGTTGTGGGAGGAGTAGCGCGGATTATGGATACGTTCGATGTCGTCGTGCTGGGCGCCGGGACCGCGGGCGAGAACATCGCCGAGAAGCTTGTCGCGGGCGGTAAGACGGTCGCGCTCGTCGAGGATCACCGGGTCGGCGGCGACTGTCCGTACGTGGCCTGCATGCCCAGTAAAGCCCTGTTGCGCTCCGCGCACGTGCGCCAACTCTTCCCACGTCTGCGGGACCTGGGCGCGGCGGCCGCGCCCTACGCGCCCGACGACGACGCGGCGGCCTACGCCGTCGCCGTGGGTCGCCGCGACCGCATCTCCGAGCATCGCGACGACACGGAGCACGCGCGCGCGGCCGAGGAGTCCGGCATCGCGTTGGCGCGCGGCCGGGGCCGCGTCGCGCGCCCCGGCGTCGTGGCGGTCGGCGCGCGCGAGCTGGGCTATCGCGACCTTGTCGTCGCCACGGGGTCGGTCCCGGCGCGGCCGCCCATCGCGGGTCTGGAGGACGCGCCGACCTGGACGAGCGATGAGGCCCTCAGCCTGGATGAGCGTCCGGCCTCGCTCGCGGTCATGGGGGGAGGCGCGGTCGGGTGCGAGCTCGCGCAGGCGTTCGCGGGGTTTGGCTGCGCGGTCACGCTCGTGGAGATGGCGCCGCGCCTTCTGCCCGACCAGGCGCCGGAGTTTGGCCACATCCTTGCCGACGCGTTGCGGCGGAGCGGTGTCGACGTGCGGCTGGGGCGGCGGGTCGCGCGGGTTGAGCCGGCGTCGGAGGGGGCGCGGCTCGTCCTCGACGATGGCGCCACGGTCTCGGTGGCGCGCGTCCTCGTGGCCGTCGGACGCCGCCCGGCCGTCGACGGCCTCGGCCTCGATATTCTCGGCATCGCGCCTACCGAGAAAGGCCTCGAGACGGACGAGTACTGCCGCGTGCGCGGGCAGTTGCGCGTGTGGGCGGCGGGCGATGTGACGGGTGATAAGCCGTACACGCACACGGCCAACTACCAGGCCGGTGTCGTCGCGGACAACCTCCTCGGCGGCGACGTCCGGGCCGATTATCATGCCATCCCCGACGCCATGTATACCGAGCCCGAGTACGCGGCGGTCGGCCTGACCCTGGCGGCGGCGCGCGCGGCCGGCCACGACGCCGTCGACGCCTCCGCCGATATCCAGGAAACCGGGCGAGCGGAGGCCGAGGGGTCGGGCGCGGGCCGCGTGACGCTGGTGGCCGATCGCCGGCGGCGTGTCCTGCTCGGGGCCACGATCCTGGCCCCCTACGCGTCGGAATGGATCGGCGAGGCCATCCTGGCGGTCCAGGCGGGTATCCCGCTTGACACGTTGGCGCGCGTGGTTCATCCCTTCCCCACGTTCTCCGACGCCTATGAAGTGGCTCTGCACGGGCTTATGGAGCGCTTGGAGTCGTGAGAACAGCCCTCGCCCCTCGCCCTCGCCCTCGCCCTCGCCCTCGCCCTCGCCCTCGCCCTCGCCCCTCCCCCGCGTGTACACTCACGGTGAGGAGGGACACCCGATGACCGAACCGCGCGTCGACGCCGTCCTGACCGCGCCCACGACGGGGCTGGAGATCCACTACCGCGACTGGGGCGGCGCGCGGGGGCGGGGAGAGGAGGGTCGTGAGGGCTGGGAGGGCGATGACCTACCGCCGGTGTTGCTGTTGCACGGGCTGGCGTCGACCTGCCGCATCTACGACCTGTGCGCGCCGCTCCTGGCGCGCGGACGGCGCGTCGTGGCCTACGACCAGCGCGGCCACGGCGGATCGGGCAAGCCGGAGAGCGGCTACGACCTGGATACGCTCGTCGTCGACGGCGTGGGCGTCGCCCAGGCGCTTAGGTTGGCGGCGCCCTACGTCGTCGTCGGGCACTCCTGGGGCGCGTCCGTAGCCCTGCACTGGGCCGTGAGCCGGCCCGCCGATGTCCGCGCCGCCGTGCTCGTCGACGGCGGCGTCTCGTCCTTCCGCGACATGCCGGGGGCGACGTGGCAGACCGTGGAGGATCGTTTTGCGCCGCCGGCGTGGCGCGATGTCCGCTTCGACGATCTGCTGGCGCACGCGCGGCGCGGTGACCTCGCCGTCCTCGACGAGTCTTTTCGGCGCGACTTCTTCGCCGCCCTGACCGTGGCAGGCCCCGACGGGACGGTCCGCGCGCGGCTCTCGGCCGAGAATCACTGGCGCATCCTACGGGGGATGTGGGACCACGACCTGGACGCCGCGTACCGGGCGCTGCGTCGCCCGACGCTGGATTTGTTGGCCCTGCCCGCGGACCCCTGGGACGACGCCCGGCGCGAGATGGTGGAGACCAAGCGGCGCGCGGCCGCCCGTCGGGAAGCGTTGCAGCCGCTGCTCCGGGTGCGGTGGCTGGAGGACACCATCCACGATATACCGCTGCGGCGCCCGGACACGCTGGCCGAGGCGATCGACGGGGTAGGCGGGATGGGGGATATAGGGCGCGATGGCGGATGAGCCCGTGACCGTCTCGATCCTCACGCCGACGCGTAACCGCGGCGAGAGCTTCCTCCCGTTGGCGCTGGCGAGCGTACGCGCGCTGCGCCTCTCGCGCCCGTACGAGCACGTCGTCGTCGACGACGGTTCGGACGACGGCTCGGCGGCCTACCTGCGCGCGCGGGCGGCCGACGATCCGCGCATCCACCCCGTCTATCACGAGACGCAGCGCGGGGTCGCGGCCGCGCGCAACAGTGCCGCGCGCCACGCGCGCGGCGTCTACCTGGTCGACCTCGACGACGACGACCTGCTCACCGTCGACGGCGTCGAACAACGCTGCCGCTATCTCGACGAGCGCCCGGAGGTCTGGGCCGTCCACGCCAACGCGCTGCGTATCGACGAGGCGGGCCGCTACCTCATCGGCGAGGACGTCGTCAACTACTCCTGTCCCGATCGGACCCGCTGCGCCCGCCTCTTCTATACCAGCGCGATGATCCCCAACGCGAGCACGGCGATGTACCGCCGCGACGCGCTGCGGGCGCTCGGCGGGTGGGACGACTCGCTCTCCTGCTGCGAGGATTACGACCTGTGGCTGCGCTCGGTCGACCGCTACGGACCGCCCGGCTTCCTGGACGCCATCGTCGCCCTCTATCGCGTCAAAGAGCACGGCCTGGGCATCGACAGTGTGCGCTCGGGCGCCCACGCGCGCAATCAACGCCGCGTGCGGGAGCGCTTCGCCCACCTCGTCGCGGCGCCCGACGCCCCCGACCCCTGAGGCGCCCCGGTCCGCGCCGTGTCGCCTGGATCGCTTTGTGTCGTCGAAAGCTGGCGAAGTACAGGCCAAACCGCGTCTTCGTATACTTATACGCGACAAGATGCGACGAGTGACGCGCTAGCTGGAGGCGCCATGATGGGCACGTACACAAGGGTGAAACAGTCCGCGACACGGAGCGGCCACGCGCTGTTGAGCGGGGAGGTCGCCATCGTGACGGGGGCGAGCGCGGGGATCGGGGCCGCGACAGCGCGCGAACTGGCACGCCGCGGCTCCCGGGTCGTGCTGGCCGCCCGGCGCGCGGATAGGCTGGACACGCAGGTCGCGGCCATCATGCGGGCGGGTGGCTCCGCCCTCGCCGTGCCGACGGACGTATCCGACCCGGCCCAGGTCGAAGCCCTCGTTCGGCGCACGCTGGATGTTTACGAGCGGGTCGACATCCTTGTCAACAACGTCGGCGGCGGCGCCTTCGCCCCCCTCACGCTGGAACCCGCGGAGATCACGCGCATGGTCGACGCCAACCTGACGGGGGCTATCCTTCTGGCGCGGGCCGTGCTTCCCGGCATGATAGAGCGACGCCACGGGGCCATCATCGCGGTCGCGGCCGTTACTGGGGCCGTGGCCCTTGATCCACTCTACTCGGCGACCAAGTTCGGGCTTCGGGGTTTCACCCTGTCCCTGCGACGACAGGTGGCCGGGAGCGGCGTCGCGGTCTCCGTCATCTCCCCGGGGTACATCCAGACCGACCCGACACACCGGCCGCACCCCCTCGTACCCGGCCCCGACGCCGTGGCGCGGCGCATCGCTGATCTGGTCGTCCGTCCCCGCCGCGAGGTGTTCATCCCGCGCTTCTATCGGGCCGCCGTATGGGTGGAGCATGCGTTCCCGTGGGCGTGGGACCTGACGATAAGGTCACATGTGATGCGGCCACCCGACCTGATACGCTAGTTTTGCAAGAAGCTAGCGTATCAATCGCGCGGTCCGCACTCCCGTATTCAACGTCGTCACGAGCGCGAGGGCCACGACCACGGCGGAGAAGGTGAGGACGGTGGGTAGCGCCCCCACCGTCTCCAACAAGAGGCCGGCGCCGACCGCGCCGATCGGCTCACACGCGTGGGCCAGCAGACGGAACGCGCTGTTGACGCGGCCCTGCAGGTGGTCGGGGATGAGGCTGAGCCGATAGCCTAACTGGACCGCGTTGGCGCTCGGACCCATGATGCCCATGCCGGCCGCGACGAGGCCAAGCGTCACCGGGTTGGGGGCGAGGGCCAGGCAGGGCCACAGGAGCGCCTCCGCCCAGAGCGAGGCGATGGTCACCTGGCCGAAGGTGAACCGCTGTTGGATCGCTGGCGCGAGGAACGCGCCCGCGACGCCGCCCACACTGCCGATCGAGAAAATCAACCCGATGACGGCCGGCGCGGCCTGCTGCTGGCGGGCGAGCACGATGATGATAAGTGTTTGGCCGACCCCGACGCCGCGCAGGCCACTGGTGAGGAAGGCCATGTAGCGGATGAGGGGCTGCCGCCAGAGCCAGGCGATGCCCTCGGCGATCTCGGCGCGGAGGTGGCGCGGCCGCGCCATGCGCTGCTCCTGGAACGGCACGCGGATGAGGGCGAGGGAGAGCACGGAGGCGGCGTACGACAGGGCGTCGGCGAGGAAGGGGACCGTCCGCCCGGCGGCCTGGTAAAGGAAGCCGCCCACGGATGGCGCAAGGATCGTCGCGGCGATGCCGCCTCCTGTGTTCTGAACGCTGGCGGCGGCCAACTGCTCCCGGGGCACGACGCGCGGCAGGGCGGCAACCTGCGCGATGCTGAAAAAGACGTAGAGCGAGGACTCGATGGCGGTCGTGGCGTAGAGCTGCCAGACCGTGAGGCGCCCGACGGTGGCCGCGATGGGAATACTCACGAGGCTCAACGCCCGTCCCGCGTCGCAGACCATCATCACCCGCTTGCGGTCCCAGCGATCGACGAGGGCGCCGGCCGGCAGGGCACAGATGAGGTAGGCGACGGCGCCAATGGTCCCGGCGACGCCGGCGAGCGCGGGTGAATTGGTGAGGGCGAGGAGCAGGAGCGGCGCGGCAAAACCGGAGATGCCGCTGCCGAGATCGGAGATGAGCTGGCCGCTCCAGAGGATCATATAGGCGCGGTTGCGCCACAAGGGCCGCGCGGCTCCAGACCCGCCCCCGCCGCCCGCCGTGGCGGCCTGTGTCCCACGTCGTCCGCGCGTCATGGCGCCGTCTCATCGGCATCGTCGGGTATGTGGAGGAAGGTGGCGAGGTCACGGCTCAGCGCGGTGACGGCGGCCGCGCGCAGGCTGAAGGTGTCGTTTCCACGACCCGCATCATGGATGCGCACCAACCCGGCCGCGCGCAAGGCGATCAGGTGATAATGGACCGTACTTTTCGGGATACCGGCCCAGGCCACGAGCGCGCTGAACGAACGCGGTCCCGTGGCGAGGAACCGCAAGAGACGCAGCCGCGTGTCGTCGGCGAGGGCGCGCGTCATCCGCCGCAAGGCAGGTGAGGGCTCGTCAGGTCCCACGGGGAGCGCGTCCACCGCGTAGAGAAACAGGCGCATGCGGTGATAGGGCCGTGTGTGATTCCAGGGGCGATAATGGTATTGCGGGACGAGGAGGACGCGATCGAGGCCCGGCGCCGGCTCCAAGTACACGCCGCTCGTCGCGGCCTCGACGACGACGTCCGCCGCCGTCGTCTCCAGCAGCGCCTGCTTGGCCGCGGCGTCCGCGTGAAGGCCGGCGAGGATCGCCGGATCGAGGCGCCGGAAGTACTGCTCGTCCCAATCGGCGAGCAGCGGACCGACCTGATCGCGCAGGGCGGCGAGATCGCGCGGGAGCCACGAAGCATCCACCGGGACATACGGCGCGACACGTTCGTAGATCTCGCCAGCGGATAGGGCCCCAAGCCACCGCAAGAAGTCGCGCGACGTGCCCTTGGTGGGACACTGCCAGATCAGGAGGTCGAGCACCGGCTTGCCGGGCACGTCGCGCAACGCGGCGAGCGTGTCTCCGAAGGATAGGCTGAAGTCCTCGCGCACGCGCGTGGCCCACCCCGTCCCCAGATCGAGCGTCTTGTACGCCTGTCGGTCCAGGTACGCCGCCAAGCTGAGGACCAACTCATAGGCGGGGGCTACATCGATATCTACCCGGTACATCTATTCTGTTTCCATTGAACTAGATATATTGTTCAACTATAACTGAACAATAGGAGCGATGCAAGAGGGGAGGATAGACGCCATCGCCGTCGCCTCACCTTGACGGCGCGGATGAAGCTCTGCTGGGCGCCGCATCAGCTCTGAACAGGCTAGGCCGGGACATGGTATACTGGAGACGTAGCGAGTTCGACGGGATAGATCAACCCGGCGGCTCGTTTTTTTGTATCCCGCGATAGGGCCATCTACCCTCTCTTAGGGTCCGTAATGTATCGTCAACAACGAGGGGATGTCATGCTCACGGATGCCACACCTGTCGCGGAGTGCCTGACGTGCCGCCTCAATCGTGGGGACCTGCCCTCTCCCGGCGGCGTCATCTACCAGGACGACCTCTGGCAGTTGCAACACGACATTGAGCCCATCGCTCTCGTCGGCTGGCTGATCCTCAAGCCGCTGCGCCACGTCGAGGCCTTCGCCGACCTGACGCCCGAGGAAGCGTCCGCGTTCGGGCCGCTCACGCGGCGTATCACGCGCGCGATGACGGACGCGCTGCACCCGGCCAAGATCTATCTATCTCTGTACGCCGAGGCCGCGGGATTCGCGCACCTGCATGTCCACCTGATCCCGCGCTACGCGGACACGCCGCCCGAGCGGCGCGGGCCGGGCATCTTCGAGTATCTACGGGAGAGCAAAGCAAGCGGCCAGAACCGGGGCGCCGTCGCGGAGGTCGAACACGCGACCGGCGCCATACGACAGGCGCTCCTGGCAGGCGACTAGTCCTGACGCGGAGAGTGGGGCCACGCCCCATGGAGAGACTGAGGGATGCCGACACC
>JAABUZ0100009842.1_pt1 | contig 10794 bp, 12 predicted proteins | sample 5562091 | NCBI WGS metagenome assembly JAABUZ01 (sample SAMN12813069, study PRJNA571459) | rock metagenome | isolation source: Antarctica rocks | place: Antarctica: Victoria Land, Linnaeus Terrace sud | collected 2015-12-21
TGTCTATCAGATAAGGTAATCGGGATGGCTTGAGGGCTGGGCATGGATAACTACTTCTACCAGTGGGTGACGCTGATGACACCACTATAGCCTAGCTGGTAACTTACTTTTGCCAGCCTGCACTAGGGCTAAAGGTCTATAGGTGTGTGCTAGATACCCGATACCAAATCAAGGACTTTGATATGCGTATAACCAGAGGTATAGTTATTACTGCTGTTACTATTGTAATGCTGGTACTGTTCTCCGTCATCAATCCGGTTCTCAGCTATCAATCTGGTCAAAATCCTCAACTCACAAATCAAGTAGAGCAATCCATTCAGCCAAGAATGCTTATTGCCGAATACGGTTGTGATGGGGCACACGATGCGCGGGATTCCCTGAATTCAGCTCGTGAATCTCTAAAGAATATTAGCGATGAAGGCGTGCATCTCAGAAGGGCAATACGAGCCACTGATGCGGCATTAGAAGAAATCGGAATTCACCTGGATCAAAGATGCCGCTAAATCTCTTGTGTGCTTGTCTTGCATCAGGTTGGTTTCAGCTCAGTGCCACTAGGGCGGTAATGATGGCAGCATCCATAACCGGACTTGGGGTGCTAACAGCTTGTACAGCTTTGTCACCCAAACTTTTAGCTACTACCCAAGCTGAGCCAGCGGTCGCCCAAACTGCATCGTTGAAGCTACCTGAAGAAGTTAGGCTCAAAACTAATGATGGCTGGACTATAGTGGGCGATCTCTATGTGCCGTCTGGTTCAGCTAGGGGCGCAATCGTTCTACTCCACCAGCGTGGTGGCTCGGCGTATGACTGGCGGGGACTGGCAACTGCACTGCAAAAGTCAGGCTTCATAGCGTTGGCTATCGACCAGCGCGGTGCTGGACGCTCTACCCAGGGACCGGAACCTACAGGCGACGATGCTCCTTGGCTAACCTCTGAAGATATTGCTACGGCTATAGCCAGCTTACCCAAGCAATTGCCTATTGGTTTAGCAGGGGCATCTTATGGAGCCAACAACGCCCTCATCTATGCCGCAGCACATCCAAATCAAATTAAGGGTTTAGCTTTGTTCTCGCCCGGTGCTAACTACCATAGTCTAGATGCACTGGCTGCTGCCCGCTCATATCATGCAGCTCTGGTGATCTACCACAGTCAAGATGACTCCACTGCAGGTGTTGGTCCCAAGCAGATCAATGGCATTTCACCATCTCCAAACCATAGGCTTCAGGTCTTGAGTGGCAACGCCCATGGCACCGAATTAATAAATCCTGGGGTGATCAGCGACGTGGTCAAATTCTTCCAGAGCAGTTTGAAACAATAGCTATCTAGTCGGGGGTGTGGGGGCTATAGTACTACCTCCATAAAACAAGTGCACCTGGTGAGAACCTTTCTCCTGCCGCCGCCAGGCTTAAAGATATTCTGCTCGATACTCTCAGGGTAAATTTTAGATCATATGTCTAATCTAGAAAAACGTTTAGCAGCTTTTCGTCAGCTACCCTTAAGAGCACAACTTGCTCTGATTGCTTCCACTCGCTCAAACCCAGTTCTAGCTCAAAACACTGAGTACATCGAAGGCTTAGAGCGCGTCCATGCCGAATGCCTGCTTTCTTCAACCCCTGAGCAAAAGGCAGCATATGAGGAGGCTAGAGCTAATCTCAATGGTAGTATTGATAAATTAAGCTAGACAAAAGAAAGATACGCTTTCCCGCGCTGCATGGGAGGAGTTAGATCGCTATGAGCAATCCTATGAAAGCTGTCATCATCAATCGATATGGTAGTGCTGACGTGTTACAGTACGCAGAAGTCGAAACACCTCAAATCAAAACCGATCAACTGTTGGTCCTCGTTCATGCCACCAGTGTCAACCCCGTTGATTGGAAGATCAGAAGCGGTCTACTGAAACTACTTACAGGCAACAGGTTTCCGATGATATTGGGGTTTGACCTTTCGGGAGAAGTTGTGGAAGTGGGTAACTCTGTCACGCAGTTTCAGAAAGGAGACTTAGTTTACGCACAACTTGATAGTTTGACTGGAGGAGCTTATGCGGAATATGCTGCTGTTTCTGAACAAGCTGCTTGCCTCAAACCAAATAATATGTCATACGAACAAGCTGCGGCTGTTCCTCTAGCAGCTCTGACCGCTTTGCAAGCCTTGCGAGACTGTGGTCAAATTCAGCAGGGACAGCATGTACTAATCAATGGTGGTTCGGGTGGAGTGGGTACAAATGCTATCCAAATTGCCAAAGCACTGGAGTCCAATGTAACAGCGGTATGCAGCACCAAGAATGTTGAATTGGTGAAGTCTCTAGGAGCCGATTCCGTTATCGATTACACACAAAAAGACTTTACAAAGGACGGAGCCAAGTACAACATTATTTTTGACGTGGTAGGTAATAAATCCTTTTTTGGATGCCAAAAGAGTTTGAAACCCAATGGTGTTTATATCACCACTCAGCCTTTTCCCGACCGCTTTGTGCAAAGTTTTCTCACACTTCTATTGCCCGGTAAAAAGACAAAAGTTGTCCTAGTCAAATCCAGAGGCAAGGATCTTGCATACCTTAAGGAACTGATTGAAGCGGGTAAGATTCAGTCTATCATCGATAGAACCTATCCCCTATCAGAAGTAGCAGCGGCTCATGCTCAAGGCGAACAGGGGCATGCGGTAGGCAAAATTGTGATGACGGTTGCGAGTTAAACTAATCAATTAAGCAGGTACTGATTCACGTCATTTACCTGAAGCAGAACATGAGATAGGCAAGAGAAAAACTCAGAGAATCGAACGGAAACATCTGAATTTAAGAACAAGAATCAAGCGGTTAGCTAGAAAGACAGTATGTTTTTCTAAATCTGAAGAAATGCATGACGCGCGTTGTTGGACTATTTATTAATCGTTACGAGTTTGGTTTAAATGTCTAACAACAGTTTGATAACACCACCCCCATGAGGAGAGGGAGCTAGCGAAAAAAGCTGGTTTTAAATGGTATCCAGAGCGTAAAGCTTGGGAGCGAAAAATGACTGTGGAAGATGCGCGAGTGCTGGCATTTCCTGTTAAGCAAATACTTAAAATACAGCAATACAACCAACGTCAGAATACACGCTCAGCTATCTTTTTCTGTGATTTCTTGTTTCTGTGACGCTGCTTCGCGGAACTCTGACACACGTTTTTGGGCATTGTAAGCAACTGAGAAAGCCATTTCAAACATTTCTCTAGCAGCTTTTTCCATTAATCTTGCTTCTTCAAGAGCTTCAAGCATAATTTTTTCATCTGGTAGTTCCTTCATACCTATCTCTCCAGAAACTTAATAAATCTTTCAACTCTTAGTCTAGCCTCCAATATTCGCCCTAATAAGTTTCCCAAGCCTTCTCCAGTTTCTTGAATAATTTCATCAGGGATATCAGCAGATGAAACAGTTTCTACTGCTGTCCGTATTTGTCTTCTGGAAGCTTCTGTAAACAACGACACAGCATTGAGATAAGCAAATTCTTGAATCAATATAGCATTGTTAGGAAAACGAGATAATAAGTCTCTAGCTAGATTCAGTCCCTTTGCAGTTTGCTGCTCAGTTTGATTGAGTTCCTGGTTCAAACGGTTTATTAACTCAGCAAACTCCGGCGTAATCGGCATTCTTCTATGGCAACTGAAACAATTCTATCCGTTACTACTATCCTCTTCTATTAAGCCTGTAGCAGTCAATAGCCTAACCATTATAGTTACTACTATTCATCATTTGGTGGATCTGGCATAGGAAAAATTTTTCTTTTGAAAAGCCGGTCTAGAGTATATGCCAAAATGGGTGGTGTTATCAAACTGTTGTTAGACATTTAAACCAAACTCGTAACGACTAATAAATAGTCCAACAACGCGCGTCATGCATTTCTTCAGATTTAGAAAAACATATTGTCTTTCTAGCTAACCGCTTGTGTCCAAAAGTATAGGCTAGAACTTGTCCTGTTACTCGGTCAATCCCATGCCATAGCCACCCCTGATTGGCTTTCTTGCCGACTTAACTCCACTCCTTGCGTCTAATTCCGATTCTACAATCCCTCCCGATGCTTCTTTTAGCCAGATATTACGTGCGGCATTTAGTCCTGAGTGCGCCTTATAGCCGTTCACCCCAGCCACCCAATCAGCACCTGGTTGATATTCCAAAAAGCCAAGTAGGTTGGTGGGGAAGTCAGAGCCACGCCACAGTTGATTACCCCAAGGGTCAAGTCGGCTAGTATCGCGTGGGTTTACTCTTGTAGTCAGGATTGAATAATCCTGGTAGGCTACGCGCTTCACATTAAGGTAGATTTTGGACTTGAGCAAGTTCGCGCGTTTTTGGTTCGAGCGCCTGGAATATTTTCCCCTCGCAGGCTTTAAATTGCCGAGGTGTTCAAAAGCAATTACCTGGCATCCATAACCACGAGCAATATTCACAATTCGTCTGCTGATAGCGCGTCCCATTACAACCTCACGGTTGCTCAAACGCTCTGGCGTAAAGTACCACTACCTCGGCTGGGGTGGTTTTAGCCTTGATTGCTTCCAAGCTAGAAGCCAAGTATCTTCTATGCCCACCAGGGGATTTGACGCACTCTATCTTACCTTCATCCGCCCAATCTGCAAGGGTCTTTGGGTGGTATCCATACTGCTTGTAAACCTGCCTGGGAGTCAAGTACATCAGTGACTACGATTCACTACGTTTAACTCCATTTTACTCCGATTTTCGGCTACCTAGTCGCTAGACTCCAATTCCCTGAAACCCTTGTAAAGCAAGTGTTTTATTGATTTTTATCTAACGAGCGCGGAGGGATTCGAACCCCCGACCCTCAGGACCGGAACCTGATGCTCTATCCACTGAGCCACGCGCCCTTTAACTTTTGTAGTATAGCACTAAATCCTTTGTAAAACCTGCGGTAATATTCCGCTAACACAAATCTGGTAAAATCTAGGAACCAGACTGGCGCACCAATGCGGTACATGGTACGACATCCCTCATCCATTTCAGGATAACTCTCTAACCGCCTTTCGGCTTGCAGACGCGGGAATAGCTCGGTACATTTAATCCCAAATCCCACAAAGTGAGTTGGACAACCGAGTTGCCATGTTCAAGAGGAGGATCGCCCTCAACTCCGTTGCGTAAGCTAGAGGAAACTGTTGGTTTGGGCTGATAGAACGAGTGTCGAGCTGTACCTTTCACTCGTTTACTGATGGCGTTCCAGTGTGACCAGACGTGCTTTTTGGAACTGTAACCGGATCGTATTACTTTGAGGCTAATGCTGAGAAACACAAACATCGTCTTTCAATTCGATGGGACGATTTGACACCTCGCCCAGTGAACAAAAGCGGCTGGCGAAGAACGCTGATAGCTCTCACAGAGAAGGAGTTTATAGAAATTTATGACGCAGCAATGGAATAAGATCCTGATTGTCCATTTACACCCGCTCACGATTGAGCCTCTGAATGAGGTTTACTCCCTTGCCCAATGTGCAGAGGAGACTAAATCAAATAAACGCTCAAATTAGCGATCGCCACTACGAAATCGGTACCAGCTTCTTCTTTCAGAAGGGTCTGAACCTCTTCTCCTTCTAAACGAGCGCTCTTAGCCTTCACTAAGCGGAGAAATCTCCTTATTGCTGTGTTTGAGCCAAGACTGGCTTACCCATGGATATCGCCTGTTCGATAATATCGGCAGCGCGAGTGACTCCACCAGCACGGCGCGTAGCTTCTTGTAATCTAAGTGCATTCTGTTTGTAAGAGTTTTGTGTAAACACCTGCTTTATAGCTTCTCGCAACCTCGGAACATTCAATTTGTTTAGAGGGACAAACTCACCCGCTCCTGTCCAAGCTATACGTGCTGCTACCCCCGGCTGGTCATTGGCAACCGGGATCGCCACCATCGGCACTCCATTCTTCACGCATTCCATCGTCGTATTCATACCTGCATGAGTAATCATCAGGGTTGCTTTTTCAAGCAGTTCTAATTGAGGTGCATACTCAACCACTAAAGGATTTCCCGGCAAGGCTGGCAGTGATTCTGGTTTAGCGGAACCTCCTAGAGAAATCACTAACTGGGCATCCAATCCCTCACAAGCTGAGGCAATAGTCTGAAAAACCCAAATCAGGCGATTTTGCAACGTTCCCATTGAAGCGTAAATCAACGGTTTCTCGGTCAACTTTTCATAGGGGAAAGAAACAGGTGTCCGACTGGCTGAAGTATGGTAGGTTCCAGTGAAATGAAACCAAGGAGGTAATTCCTGCCTAGGAAATTCAAACTCCTTTGGTGCTTGACTTAGTTGAGCCAGTTGAGAGTAGCCATCATTAGGACTAGTGTACAGGGGTAACTTCCACTCTCGGCGATACCCATCTATCAAGTCTCTAATTGGTTTGGCAACGCGACCAAGTAATGTATAACCCATTTGGTTGCGTAAACGTGCCCACCAAGCTGGACTGTACCCCCAAAGGGTGCAAAAAGGAGGAATACTAGGTTCTCTATTAAGCACCACAGCACTACACACAGTGACGAAAGGAATTTCCAGCAAATCAGCAATCGTCCCTCCCTCTACTGAACTTTGGTTTACAAGCATTGCTTCTACACCTGCTGCTTTGAGTGATGCTGGAGCATCCCGGAGCGTAACAGCCGAGACCTGCTTGAGCAGATGAATGGTATATTGCAATGCAGCTAGTCCACGCAGTTGCCCCAACTTGGTGAAGGATTCTGCTGTTGAGCCAACCGGAAAATCTTTCTCAGCAATTGGCCAGAATTCTATTCCTGCTGCTAGTGCCTTGGGTTGAGTGTCGAGTGTTCCGAAGAGGGTGACGCGATGACCGCGCCGTTGAAGTTCCTGCCCCAGGGGAAGCATGGTGTTGAGCGGACCAGTTGCTGCACCAGGACTGATAATGCCAAAATGAGTCATAGTAAATGTCTCTAGTTGATGTGAGTTCGATAAAGCTAGTATCAAACTTTAACTGGCTCAGCAGCTGTGATGGAGGCGTCGAGCGTTAGATGGGCGCTCCAACTACCTAGGTCAGCTAGGGCGCGATCGCGGTAAGTCGCATATCTTTCCTGCTTGTTTTTGATTCGCTCACTCAGGGACGGCAAAATGCCAAAATTAGGTGGCATCGGTTGAAAATGTTTAGGCGAAGCCGAACTAATAAATTCATTTAGCGACCCCATCATTGTCGTTGGCGGTAGCGTCAATGGCTCCAACCCCAAGGCAAGCCGCGCCGCATTGGTTCCAGCCAGCCAGCCACCGGCAGATGCTGCTGTATAGCCCTCAGTACCAATCAGCTGCCCAGCTGCTAGCACAGTAGGGCGTTCCTTAAATTGCAGCGTCGGTTGCAACAACTGGGGTGCATTGATAAAAGTGTTACGGTGCATCACCCCTAGCCGCACAAACTCTGCCTCTTCTAAACCAGGAATCAGCTGAAACACCCGCTTCTGCTCACTCCAGCGCAAATTCGTCTGGAACCCCACCATATTCCACAACTGACCCGCTTTGTCTTCTTGCCGCAGTTGCACCACCGCGTAAGGACGCTCCGACTTATTCTCTGGGGCGCGGAAGTCTCCCTTACGAGCATCAAACAAACCCACAGGCTTCAGCGGACCATAGCGCATTGTGTCTTCCCCTCGCTGCGCTAGCTCTTCAATCGGCAGACAGGCTTCAAAGAATTTGGCTGTTTCCCGCTCAAAATCCTTCAATTCCACCTGTTGAGCTGAACAAAGTTCTTGCCAAAATCGCAGGTACTGCTCCCGATTCATCGGGCAGTTGAGATAAGCGGCATCTCCTTTGTCATAACGAGAGGCGAGGAAGGCGATGTTGCGGTTGATCGATTCCCCGACCACAATGGGGCTAGCTGCATCGAAAAAGCTGAGGTATTCCATCCCCGTGAGGCGGCGCAAATCTTCTGCCAGTTGGGGACTGGTCAAAGGACCAGTGGCAAGAACCACAATTCCTGCTGGAATTTCATCAACTTCCCCCCGGCGGAACTCAATCAACGGATGACTAGATAGTGTTTCTGTCAAGTCGTAACTGAATTTTCCCCGGTCTACGGCTAGCGCTCCCCCAGCTGGGACTGCATGTTCATCGGCTTTAGAGATGATAATAGAACCCAGCTGGCGCAATTCTTCGTGCAATAGACCAGCAGCGCGATCGCTTGAATTGGCCCCGAACGAGTTACTACACACGAGTTCTGCCAGATGTTCCGAATGATGGGCGGGGCTGAATCGCTGTGGTCGCATTTCATGCAGAATCACCTTAACCCCAGCCTGAGCAATTTGCCATGCGGCTTCTGTCCCAGCTAGTCCACCACCAATAACTTGAACGAGTTGTTTTTCCATGTCTCAAATTTGTAACAGCTGGGTGATAAACTTGGGCGCTGGCAGAATAATCATCACCAACAGAGCCAGTGCCAGCAATCCCCAAAAGTCGCGTCTGTTATCCAACTCAGTCACATCATTCAAGGCGGGTTGATCGCTGATGGGCATCAAAAATACGATAATCGCCCAGAGCCACAAGTCGGGCTGAACTAGCGACAGTCCTAGCAGCAGGAGTCTCGCAATTTGACCAATCGCTACAGACCAACGGAGCCCGAACATCGCATGGACAATGTGCCCCCCATCGAGTTGTCCTACCGGCATGAGATTTAAAGCAGTCACCACTAGCCCAAGGAAACCCGCTAATGCCACAGGATGGAGGTCAATCGCCTTGGTAGCCGTCAGCTGAGTGCCAAGCGCCAATTTACTGAGCAGCGCCAGTAGGATGGAATAGTTGGGATTGAGGGCATTGGGGTTCAACATCCCCGGCTTGGTAGATAGGGGGACGACGGTGGAATGAGCCAACCCCCACATCAGCAACGGCAAAGTCACTACGAAGCCTGCCAAGGGTCCGGCAATGCTGACATCAAACAGGGCTCTGCGGTTCGGCACTGGCGATCGCATTTGAATAAACGCTCCAAATGTACCCAGGAAAAACGGTACTGGGATAAAGTAGGGCAGCGTCGAACGAATTTTATAGAACCGAGCCGCCAAGTAGTGACCCAGTTCGTGGATACCCAATATCGTCATTAGTGCTAAGGCATAGGGCAGTCCTTGCAGTAGCACAGCTGGCTGAAATAAATTTTTCGTGTTAGACGAGATAGAAACGCCTGCAAACGTAACCCCGACTAAAGTTGTAGTTAACAAAGTGACGAAGAGCAGTGCGATCGCCAGAACTGGTCGCGTTAATGGCTCGGTGGAACTAGGGTTTTTTGGGCGAGCTTGGGGATTGGGTACGAGGGCAAAGAAGGGTTTCCCATTCAGACCTTCTTGAAACATAACTAAAAAGCGCTCACCAAATTGAGCCTCAATATTTTCCCGAATCTTTTGGTATGCAATTGTTGGTGTGGTTTTCAGCTGCCCCTGACAGATCACAGCTTGAGGCCGATACTCAATATTGTGGATGTAGTATACAGACCAGGGAAAACAATTGCGCAACTGAGTTTCTTCGCTTTGATCGATAGGACGCACCACAGAAGGACTTGGCGTTGCCCTAAGAACAGGTTTTGATTTTGGGGCTTGGCTTTGAGTCCCTGCCGACGAGGGTGGATTTGAGTTCTTACGGCCCCAATGAATTAACAGCCAATACAAAACAGGGCAGATCAGGAACGGCCCGATCACCAGTGCGATTGGCAGAGACTGGTTAGAACCATACCTAACAGTCCACCCGATCCAGATCAGCGCTGGTGTCATTAGAACCAGCCACAAAATCCAGACTGGTGTTCGCGTGATCCCGGCGACACTGCGCTGCACCATTAAATAGGTAACCAGTCCCAGTAGGAGGAGAAACCAAAATGTCATGCTATCTTCAGTACCTGAAAGAGAAATGTCTCATTTGAAAGCAACCTACCGTGTCCTCAGATTCCCCGACTCCCCTCACTGCCTGTTTTTCTCAAAATCCCTTGCCTCATGCGTCGCATGCTTCACCCAAACCACCACGGGTAGTTTTGAACAACATTTTTGCGTTTTCACCAAACCGCGACACATTAGGAGGAACCGCCTATCTCATTGTAGAAAACGAAGGCAATATCCTGCTTGACATTCCTGCTTGGGACGAAACCAACCAGAATTTCCTGCGCTCATCAGGGGGAGTGAGGTGGCTAGTTCTCACCCATCGGGGCGGCATTGGTAAGACGCGAGAAATTCAGGAAACCTTTGGCTGTGAGGTTCTGATCCAGGAGCAGGAAGCCTATCTTTTGCCCGGATTAAGGGTAACTACGTTTCAACACGGGTTCCCTCTAAACCCCCATAAGCAGGTAATTTGGACACCGGGCCATTCTCCAGGCTCCTCTTGCCTTTATTACAGCGGTGAGGGTGGAGTGTTGTTCTCTGGTCGTCATCTACTACCCAACCAGTTGGGTGAACCAGTGCCATTGCGGACGACTAAAACCTTTCACTGGCCCCGACAGCTCAAGAGCCTTCAGTCACTGCTTGATCGCTTTGCACCGGAAACACTTCAGTATATTTGTCCTGGTGCCAATACCGGCTTTCTGAGGGGCAAAGGGGCGATCAACCAGGCGTACCAGCGATTAGCAAGCCTAGAGCTAGCGGCCTTGCTTCATGCAAAACCCCTGCTCTAAGCCGTTGTGCATCTAACACAGCATATCTTTGGATGCTTTGAGGGGGAGCAGGGGGAGCAGGGGGAGCTCTCTTGAGCAAACCCCATTGATAAATTTATTTACACTAAAATGGTTAAAAGAATTGCCAGACATGGCTTATAGCTTTGTTTATGGTTTCTACAACAATATCTTGAGTTTCTCTAAGGGATATTCGCTCAGCATTTG
>JAABUZ0100009843.1_pt1 | contig 10793 bp, 8 predicted proteins | sample 5562091 | NCBI WGS metagenome assembly JAABUZ01 (sample SAMN12813069, study PRJNA571459) | rock metagenome | isolation source: Antarctica rocks | place: Antarctica: Victoria Land, Linnaeus Terrace sud | collected 2015-12-21
GCAGGATCGACACCTTCACCCCGACGGCCTTGGCCCGACTCACAGCTTCCAGCATCTTGTCATTGCTCGCCTCGCCCGGAATGATGATCACCCTGTGGGCGTCGAGCTCACCCACCATCTCATCGAGATCGGCCAGGGTGAGATCCCGGTTGCGTCGGTCGGCCTGCACCGGGACCGCCGTCCGCCGCCGCTCGTCCTCCAGCGGAAGGTGACCGACGATCTCGGTTCCTCGATGGGCACGCATGAGCTTCATCGCGAACCTCGTGCGGGCGTCAGATGGACCGATGACGAGGCAGCGCTCGACCGGCGACACGGCGCGGGCCAGGTGCCGGGCCAGCGTGCGCCCGCCGACAGCCAGCAGGAAGAAGCCTATCCACAGCTCCACCATTGCCAGCCGGTCAAGCGGCCCGGTGATCAGCACGCCCTGGAGGAGCCACAAGAGGATGGCGAACAGCGACGCCACGTGAAAGAGCGAGGGGGCCTCGTCGAGCGTCGACTTGTGAAAGACCAGGTCGTCGCGGTCATAGAGGCCGAGCAGCTTCGAGATCAGGACTACGAGCGGCAGCGCGGCTACGCTCGCCCACCTGAGCGGCATGGCAGAGTTGTCCGTCGCCATCAGCAGGAGGGCGCCGCTTGCCGCGAAGGCGTCAGCGGCGATCAGTGAGCGACGGAAGACCGCATCGCGCCTGAGCGCTCCCTCGCGCATCTGGGTGGGCTCCAGCGGGAGGCGTGGCGTTGGCGGCGTCAGCCAAGTGAGACGCTTACCGGCGGGTCGCCACGATCCGACTTTGTGGGCGCTACGCGAAGGCCGCGGCGCCTCTTTCTGCTCTTGCATGGGCCTTTACGGCTCTCTTCGGATCATCCGTGGCTCCCCGACATTGCGATCGTCGCAAACTGCATCTTATCTATAACGCCTCCGGCCGGCAAGACTTGCACTTCCCCGTACCCGGACACGGGAGATGCGAAGCCCAGATCCGGCGGCCGCGCCAACTCGCGCCTGGGGCGAGACGGTCGGCCCGAGCCCCAGACCTGGCGGCAGCGTGCGACTCGCACCTGCCGGGGAGGCCGGTTGGGTCGATGGGCACGGCCACCTGGCTGCGACGAGGTCGCTGATGCGGAAGTTCGCGCAGCGTAGGGACTTGGGGGTCGTACGTCTGCCTATGACCGAGGGGCGGTGCTGGAGGAGATGAGTGGCGCGTTCGATAGCGGCTGGGCAAGCCGTCCACCCCAGGAGCCCCCATGTTGCCAGTCCTTGTCACCGCCTTTGCCGCTGCGGCGTGCGCGTTGCCCAATGCGGCTATGGCGGTCCCCGTGCGGGCCGTCGTGGCTCTGTCCGGCGCCGGAACGCTGCGCACCGCGCCGAGCGCCGGTCGCGTGGTGGTCGGGCACTCGGCTGGTAGGCACCTTCGTCGCAGCGTCAAAGCACACCGCCGCCGCCGCCACCATGTTCGACACCACCGTGTCGTCCGTCACCGTCACCGTGGTCACCGTCACGTCCACGGATCTGCGATCGGGAGTTACCGAGCGCCGGCTCCGTCGCCGGCCAGCGTGTCCGCGGGCGACCCAGTGGCTGTCGCTGACAGCTCCGTGGCGCCCGCGCCGGCTGTCGCGGCCCCGCTGAGCGCTGCCGATGGTCCCGGCGCGTCAACCGGGCCTGGCGTAGGGGCAGTGAACGCCGCTCAGAGTGCCGGACCTTCGGAGGGGGTGTCGGTGAACACGTCACCACCCGTCTACGGGTCACCTGCTGCCCCGAGCGCCCCAGTCGGCGTCCCCACGCCCACTCCTGCTCCGCCGGTCTCTCCCCCCGTCTCCCCGCCGGTCGTGCCTTCTTCTCGGGCGTTTGCCGCCAGCTCGTTCTGGAACGCGCCGTTGGCTGCCAACGCGCCACTGGACGGCCAGTCAGCGACCTACGTCGCTGATCTGCAGCGCCAAGTCGCCCAGTACGGTCCGTGGATCAACACCACCGAGTACAGCAGCGCGGTCTACACCGTTGCCGCCGGTCAACCGACCGTCCACGTGACCCTCGATAACAACGCCCCCGGGTTGCAGGCCGCCCTGGATCAGGTGCCGATTCCCGCCGGCGCCCAGCCGGCCGCGGGGACCGACGGGACCATGATCATCACCCAGCCCTCGACCGACACGATGTGGGAGCTCTGGCGAGCGGTCCGCCGGGCCGACGGCTGGCACGCCACTTATGGCGGCCGGATGTCAAATGTATCCTCAAACCCCGGCTACTTCACCGACCCGCCGAGCTGGGGGGCGACCGCCACGAGCCTGCCGATGCTCGGCGGCCTGATGCGCATCGACGAGCTCGCCGCCGGCCACATCGATCACGCCCTCGCCCTCGCACTCCCCGAGACGCGCGCCATCGCTTACTCCTTCCCTGCCCAACGCACCGACGGTGCCATCGACAGGGCCACCGCGATCCCCCAAGGCGCCCGCTTCCGCCTCGACCTCAACCTCGACCTCAACCAGATCCCCATGGACCCCATCGTCAAGGAAATGGCCATCGCCGCCCAACGCTACGGCATCGTTGTACGCGACACCGCCGGATCTGTCGCCTTCTACGGCGAAGACCCCACGTCCACCGGCACCGACCCCTACGGCGCCCCCGGCGGATTCTTCCACCAGGCCTACCCCTCCCAACTCCTCGCCCAATTCCCCTGGTCTCACCTCCAAACCCTCCAAACCAACCTCAGCTACACACCCAAGTGAGCCCCATCAGCCCCTAAAGCAACGGGGCGAGCACATCGTGAAGCGCATGCACCGCGCTCGCACGGTTGTAATCGCGCTCCACGCGCCGACGCCCTTCCCGGCCCATCCGCCGGCGCAGGTCGGGATCGTCGAGTAGACGCGACAGGGCCGCGGCGATTAGGTCCGGGCGTGCCGGTGACACGAGGATGCCGCTGCGTTCGTGCTCAACCAGCTCGCCGATGCCCATGGCGGTGGTGCTGACCACCGGGAGCTCCATGGCCATGGCCTCCATGAGCACTGTGGGAATGCCTTCGGCAAAGCTCGGGAGGCAGAAGACGTCGGCACGCTCATAGAGCGCGACGATCCTGTCCTGGCCGGTCGGCCCGGCAAAGCAAACCGCCGAAGCGATTCCCAGGGCGGCGGCGTCACTCTCTAGAGCCAGTCGCTCAGACCCGCCTCCGACCAGGGTGAGACGGACGGAGCTGCCGCGGTCGATGAGCTGGGCCAGGGCCTCCAGCAGGACCGCGTGGCCCTTGCGACGTGACAGTGCCGCTACGCAGAGGATCTCCGTCGGGCCTTCTCTCTCCCGGTCAGACCGACTGCGCCGGAAGGCCACGAGGTCGACGCCTTGTCTGACGGTGTGCACCTTGGCGAGATCGGTCGGCTCGGTGAGCGCGGCCACCTGACTGCGGGCGAAGTCGCTGGTGCAGACGACGGCCGCGGCGTCGGCCACCTTGCTTGCCAGCTTGTGTGTCGTCACGTCGAGCAGCTCGGTAGGGCCGTGGATGGTCAGGCTCCACGTCCATGCTCGCTCGGCGCCCGCCGCATTGGCCAAGGAGCACGCCAGCATCGCGACGTCTGCCGACACATTGGCGTGGTGGACATGGATGTGGTGGAGCCCCTGCGTCTCGAGCCAGGACCACAGCAGCACCGCCTCTCCGAAGTAGAAGAGCTGCCACAGTCGAGGACGCCCACCCGCGTGCGCCGCCCGTAACGCGTGTACCAGAGTGCGTAGGTAGGCGCGCGGGCTTCGCGTCAGGGCCCTGGCGTGGCAGCCGATGAGCTCTGCGATCGAGCTGGGAAGCAGTGCTCGGGTGCGCAGCTGCTCCTCGCGATCCACCTCAGAGAGGATCTCCTCGTCGGTGACCCGTCGGATCGATGCGGTCTTGACCCGCACGCCGATACTGCGAAGCCCCCGCACCTCTCCAACGATGAATGTGTGGGTGACTCCGGGATAGCGGGCGACCAAGTAGGCACACCCTCCGGGGTTGGTCATGATCCGGACCCACCGAGGTCCAGGAGGGCATCGTGTACCTGCTCGTCAAACCGCGTTGCCCGCCGCTGCGCCCACTCCCGGCCATCGGTCCTAACGTGGTCCAATCCTGGGGCGTCCACGGCTTCCTGGAGGGCGCTTGCAAATGCTTCGGGGTCGGCCGCGACGGAGACGCCTTCCGGGGGATCTGCGATCCCCCTCATTCCCATCGGCGTGACGACGACCGGTCTGCCGCACGCGATGGCATCGAGGGTCTTTACCTGCACACCCGATCCCGCGGTCGCGGGCACCGCGATGACTCGCGCGGTCTGCAGGAAGCCCATCGCGTCGGGGACGCGCCCGCGCGCGGACACTCCATCGCGAGGCCCCACCACCTCCTCGGCGCCGGCTCCGGCGACCCGGACGTCGAGCCCTGGCGCGAGCCTGGGCACCACCGAGTCCAGGAACCATCGCAGCCCCGCCGCGTTGGCTTCCCACGTCCAGCTGCCCAGCAGCGCCACGTCGCAGTGCGCCGGCCCCGGATCGGGAGGTACCGCCGTCGCCGGGGTGTCGAAGGCACGCGCGGGCGCGCCGCCGAGTTGGGTCAGAGCCGCGGCGTCCTTGGCAGTCAGCGACCACACGGCGGCCGCCGTGCGGCACAGCCGTACCTCTGCGCGAAGGATGCGGGCGCTCTCGCGTCTGTGCAGCCAGGTGTAGACGCCCCCCTTTTCCGCCAGCTGCGCATAGAGTCGATGCTCGACGTTATGGGCGAGATAGGCGTGAGGAACCGACCAGCCAGTCGCCGGCACGACCCAGCCCATCTGAGCGTGATCGATGACCACCAGAGTCCGCCCTGAGTAGCGGTGACGTTTGGACGCCGCGCTGCGATATGGCCTCGAGGCGTACTTCACCGCGGAATAGGGCTGGCGCTGGAAAATTGCTCGAGCCATCCACAGCCCCGGCCGAGCACCTGCACCGCGGGTTTCGATGTGCCGGTCGGCCACCGCCACGTCGTCACGGTGAAGCGGTGGAGCACAGCCCCTGCGGCGGTAGCCAAGGACGGTCACGCCATGGCCGTCCGCACGCAGGGCCCGGACGAAGGCATCCGATACCACCTCGCTGCCGGTCAGCCTCTCGGTGGGAAGGACGGTCGTGAGAAAGAGGATGTCCACGGGGGGGGCGGCAGGCTAGCCGGTCCCTGCCAGAATGCGGCCCGGGTGACCTTCTCATGTGTGGCATAGCCGCGCTCTTTGACCCGGAGGCCACCGCACGCGCCTCGGTCCCGCGCGCGGTGGCCTCCGCCCTGCGCCACCGGGGTCCCGACGGCGATGGCATTGCCATCTGCGGTCCCACCACCCTGGTGCACACGCGGCTGGCGATCATCGACCTCGAAGGAGGGGAGCAGCCCATGCGCTCCGAGGATCGGGCCTGTGCCGTAGCGGTCAACGGGGAGGTCTACAATCATCTCGCGCTTCGCGGCGAGCTCGAGCGGGCCGGTCACCGCTTCGCTTCGCATTCAGACTCAGAGGTTGTGTTGCACGGCTATGAGCAGCACGGCCCCGGGGTCGTCGAGCGGCTCAACGGTATGTTCACATTTGTCCTGTGGGACAACGCCCGGCGGCGACTGGTGGCGGCCCGCGACCCATTTGGCATCAAACCGCTGTACTGGTGGACCGACGGCCGGCGGGTGGCTGTCGCGTCGGAGGTCAGTGCGCTGCTGGCGACCGGATGGATGCGTCCCGCCGTCGACCCGGTCGCCTTGGAGCACTTCCTGGCGTGGCGCTTCGTCCCCTCGCCACGGACGCTCTTCGCCGGCATCTCCAAGGTCGCCCCCGCCTCGATGCTCATCGCCTCGCAGGACGGCGTGAAGCTAAGCTCCTACCGCCGCCCGCCCGGGGCGTCGCTGACCGAGGCCAGCAGCGATGAGCTCGAGGAGCGGCTGTCCGTCGAGTTGCGGGCGGCCGTAGAGCGCCAGATGATGTCAGACGTCCCCTACGGAGCGTTCCTGAGCGGCGGTGTGGACTCGGCCGCGGTGGCGGCCGCCATGACCGCCGCAAGTGGCGCTGGCGTCGACACGTTCACCATCGGCTTCCCCGGACATGGCGAGGAGCTCGACGAGCGAGTGGCGGCGGCGGCAAGCGCCCGTGAGATCGGAACGCACCACCACGCCACCGCCATGGACGACCACGACTTCTCCCACGAGCTCGGCCGGTGCATTGCCCGCCTGGAGGAGCCCTGCGGAACGGCGTCGGCGCCAGCGCTGATGGCGCTCAGCCGCTTCACCGCCCAGCATGTCAAGGTCACGCTCTCCGGCCAGGGGGCCGACGAGCCGCTGGGCGGCTACGAGCGCCACCAGGCCGGTGCCGCGCTCGGGATGCTTCGGCCGATCCCCGGTGCCCTGGGCGGTCCCCTGCAGTCAGTGGCGCAAGCCCTGCCTCGCAACGAGCGGGCCAAGCGCGCGGCGCGGCTGTTGAATGCGCCCCCCGGACTGGACCGTATCCTGAGCATCTTCGAGATCACCTCGTCGCAGCTGCGGACCTCTCTTGTCCGCGTGGGCGCCCCGGATGCCTCTGCCGAGCGGCGCATCGCCGCCGAGGCGGTGGTGAGCGACGTGGCCGATCGCGGAAACCTCGAGCAGGTGCTCTACCTGGATACCCATCTTTTCCTCCCGGACGGACTCCTCGTCTACGGCGACAAGATGTCGATGGCGTTCGGGCTCGAGCAGCGGGTTCCGTTCCTCGATATCGAGCTCATGCGTTTCGTGGAGCGCATCCCTGCCCGCCTGCGGGTTAATCGGCTGCGCCGCAAGTGGCTCTACCGCCGCGCCATGCGCGGCCTGGTTCCCAAGGCGGCACTGGGTCGCCCCAAGCACCCATTCGCGACCCCGTACGATGACTGGCTGCGAGCATCGCTGGGGGCGGAGGTCGAGCGCGCTTACGCTCGCCGGGAGGGGCCCGGCGAGCTCATCGACGCCACGCAGGTGGCGCGGTTGATCTCTGAGCACCGACGCGGGACCGCCGATCACAAGCGGATCCTCTACTGCCTGCTCGAGCTCTCCCACTGGCATCGCCACTTCATCGAAGGATGACCCGAGGGGCGCTGCTGGTCTGCTCGGCCGGCGGCCATCTGCTGCAGATGCTGGCCCTGGAGGCCAGCTGGAGTGACCTCTCCACAACGTGGGTGACCCTCCCCGGCTCCGACGTGGAGCATCTGCTGGAAGGGCGCGACGTCATTCTCGGACACGGCCCGACCAATCGCAGCGTGGGCAAGCTCCTGCGCAACATCGCCATGGCCTGGCGGGTCATACGTCACCGGCGCCCGGACGTGATTCTGTCGACCGGCGCCGGCCTCGCGCTGCCCTATTTCCTCATAGGTCGACTGCATGGGTGCCGTCTCGTCTACGTAGAGAGCCTGACGCGCACGCGCGGGCTGTCGCTCACCGGTCAGCTCGTCTACCCCCTCGCCGACGCTTTCTTCGTCCAATGGCCTCAGACCGCCCCTCGGCGCAAGCGCGCCGTCTACGCGGGGAGCCTGCTGTGATCCTCGTCACCGTCGGCACCCATCACCAGCCGTTCACGCGGCTGCTGGGAGCGCTTGCCATGCTGCCCGACGACGTGGTGGTCCAGCATGGCCACTCACGCCCGCCCTCGGGCGTCGGCCGCGTCGTGGCGTTCCTGCCCTTCCCAGAGCTCGTCGAGCTGATGGCAGTCGCCGACGTGGTCGTCACCCATGCCGGGGTGGGAAGCATCCTCCTCGCCTTGCGTTGCGGGCACACGCCCGTGGTCGTGCCACGGCGCCGGCAGCACTCAGAGCATGTCGACGACCACCAGGTCGAGCTCACGGTCGCCCTCGCCCAACGGGGGCAGGTGGTGCCCGTATGGGATGTCGCGACCCTGGCCGACGCTGTCGTCGCGGTACCGCGACGACGTCTGGCGCGCGCGCCGAGGCAAGGGCCTCTGCATCGGGCCGTCCGCGAGGCGCTGCGCGGATGAGAGTGCTCTTGCGGCGGATCGTCGTAGCGGCTGCCATCCTGTTTGGCTCGTGAGCCCGTTCCGTCATCAGCCGACGTCCTCCGCCGAGTCCGGTGGCGAGCGGGCGCATGAGGTGCTGGGCCCGGGCACGCATCCCCAGCTGGGTGCCGGCAGCTCCTCGGCCCTGGTGCGCGCCGACTCGGAACGCTCGCCCCCCGTCGAGACCTTCTGTGGGCCACTGGAGAGTGCTCTGCGCCATCCCTTCCTCGTCCTGCTTCCGGTGCTGGTTCTGGTGGCGGCGGCCATCGCCATTGGCCTGAGTCGAGCGCCGGTGTACAGCGCCCAGGCACGTATCAACGTCGGACGTGTCGATGTCCCCGCCTATACGCTGCAGGGGGTCGAGATTGGCAACGCCACCCTGGCGGTGAGCTATGCCCGGGCGATCGCGGCGCCGGCGGTCATCGACCCTGCCGCCCGTGCAGCTGGGGTCTCGCGGGCCCGAGTCACAGCGAACCTGGCCGCCTCCCCGGTTCCTGACAGCACGCTCATTCAGGTCGACGCCAATGGTGCCTCCAGCCGCCAGGCGACGGTGCTGGCCAATACGGGTTCTCAGGCGCTGATCAAGTACGTGTCCACGCTCAACGACGCCCAGCAGAAGAACTCGGTCCTGGCTCAGTACCGCAAGGCCCAGGCGATCACCAACTCGCTGCGTCTGCACCTCGGGCGGCTCAAGCTCCACCATCTGCCCGACTCGGCCGTGGTCCAGAGCGCACAGCTCGATCTGCTCACCGCTCAGTTGCGCTCCCAGACGTTGAGCACGAGGTTCGCGTCCGGAGGTCTGGCCCCGTCTACGGACAACATGCTCCAGCTCGTCGTCCCGGCGGTCAATGCCTCATCTGACTTCGCCTCAATGCTCGAGCGGCTCGCGCTACTCGGGTTTGCCTCCGGCGCGGTGCTGGGCGTGGCGCTGGCGCTGCTGCGGGTCAACCGGCGCCTGCTGGGTCGACCGCGGGGGTGACCCACCAGCGGCCGATCCCGCTGGTCCTGGCCCTCTTCCTCGCGGGAGGCCTCACGGTCGTCGCCGCTGCGTTGACGCTTGGTAACGCTGCCGGCACGGTCAGCGCCTATGAGGCGGGGGGCGCCCTTCTGGGGGCCATCGCCGCGGCCGCCCTCGCGCTCGCCACCCGCCCGGCCTGGCCGCTCAGTATCGGCCTCGCGCTGGGTGTCTTCTCCAACCACTGGAGCACGCTGGGGATCCCGATCGCCTTTGACCGACTGCTGATCTCGGCGGCGGTCGTATCCATCCTGGTGCGCGAGGCCCTGCGCCGCCCCGGCGCGCTGCGCACGCGCCCCATCGACTGGTTGCTCATCGTGGTCGCCCTCTACGCGGTCTGCTCGGCCCTGGTCGTCGGCACGCTGGGCGAGCATAGCGCCATGTTTGCCCTGATCGATCGGCTCAGCCTCTTGGGGTTTGCGCTGTTCTACGTCGCCCCGCGGGCCTTCCGCGAGCCTCGTGATCGGCAGGTCTTGCTGGGGACGTTTGTGGCGCTGGGGGCCTACCTTGGCGTCACCGCCCTCCTCGAGACGACGGGTCCGCGGGCTCTGGTGCTTCCGTCCTATATATCCGACCCGTCGATCGGCATCCACTACGGGCGGGCGCGCGGACCCTTCGTCGAGTCGAGCGAAGATGGCCTGGTGCTCTTCGCCTGCGGGATCGCCTCGGTGCTCGCCGCCCTCTCGTGGCACAGCCGCCGGTGGCGACGGGTCGCGCTCGTGATCGCCGGCCTCTGCGCCCTGGGGACTCTACTGACGCTCACCCGAGCGGTCTGGATCTCCTCGGTGGCGGCCACGGCTCTCGCGCTGCTGGCGACCCGCGAGACCCGGCGGTTCGTGGCGCCCGTGGGGGCGCTGGTTGCGCTGATGGTGCTGGTGGCGTTCGCTGCCGTGCCCCACCTCCAGGCGCAGGCGCAGAGTCGAGCGAACGATCAAGCCCCGCTTTGGGATCGCCAGAACTCCAACGCCGCCGCGCTGAGGATGATCGCCGCGCGGCCCCTGGTGGGCTTCGGCTGGGGCGAATTTCCGACACAGAGCATCAGCTACTACCGCCAGTCGCCCAACTATCCGCTGACCTTCGTCCACGACGTGCACAACGTCTATCTCGTCAACGCCGTCGAGCTCGGCCTCATCGGGGGCGGGCTTTGGCTGCTGGCGTTCGCGACGGTGATCGTCGGCGGGGTGCTGCGGAGGGGGCCGCCGTCTCTGCGTCCGTGGAAGTTGTCGCTGATCGCGCTCGGGACGAGCTACGCCATGACCGCGCTCGTGACGCCGTTGGCGTTCGCGCTGCCTACGCTGCTGGTGTGGACCTGGTCCGGGTTAGCCTGGGGTGAGGACGGGCCCAGGCTCCGGCAGGAGCGAAGCTGATTAAAATGGACATGACAGGAGGCACATGATGGGGCCTGCGCCGAAGGTGGGTCCGCGGCCGTGGAGGTCCATGCGCACGAGCTGGAGATGAGCCCAGGGGAACGTCCGCAGTAGGTCCTGCGCGGACGCTCCCAGGATCTGGGGGTAGGGGTCATGCCCGAGCGGGGCGGGATCCTCGGCATAGAAGGCGACGTTTGCGGCCTGGTCTCGGATGAGGATTCCGTAATGCTGGGCGGCGGTGGCCATAGCCAAGATCGGCGCCGAAAGCTTCAGGGCACCGAGGTCCAGCGACGGGTCCAAGCGCAGGCGCGCGCCTTCGGGCACCGCGGAGCTCGCATACGAGGTGCCGTCGGTGCGCTGTGCCGGGGAGGCGTAGAGCCCCGCCCGCGGGCCGGGGACCGCCATCGCCAGGGCATGCGGGATGTCGCCGCGGCTCAGCTCCGCTGCCGTGATCA
>JAABUZ0100009844.1_pt1 | contig 10793 bp, 10 predicted proteins | sample 5562091 | NCBI WGS metagenome assembly JAABUZ01 (sample SAMN12813069, study PRJNA571459) | rock metagenome | isolation source: Antarctica rocks | place: Antarctica: Victoria Land, Linnaeus Terrace sud | collected 2015-12-21
GTCCGAGGCATGCGGACATCATCAGGTAACTGCGCACGACGGCCGGTCGGAGCGGAGCCAGTTCGACCCGGGAGGGCTGCCCGGGCAAGTCCTTATCGGAGCCCATCCTCGTAACCTAGACCTGACGGGCCGGTCGCGCTGACCCACCGGCCCTGGTGGAGCCCCTCGGTGACTTCCGCTCGGCGTCGGGCAGGCCCAGCTCCGTCCTGCCTCGTGTAGGAGCCGTGACCCGCCGGCGACGGGTGGGCGCGGGGAACAGCGGGTCGTCATCGAGGGCGAGGTCGCGGACCCGCTAGGCGCGCATCGCCGCGAGGTAGGGCCGGCCCCGGCGGTCGACCGTGTGGCCGGCGACGGGCAGAGGGGCGCGTTCGGGTGCATCGGCCGCGGTCGCGGCGTCTCCGACGCGCAACATGGCCTTGTCGTCGAGGCAAAGGGTTACGGCGGCCGCATGCCCGGGCCGGCGGCACGCGCGCTAGGTCAACTTGCCGGGCGTCGACGACATGGACGTCGCTTCGCTCGGCCACCTTCGTCCTCCCCTGGGGCACTACCCCAGCCGCTGCCACAACGACGCGGCCTGCAGCAGCCCCGCGTGCGACACCAGATTCGGGCCGTCGAAGCTCACCTCGACCCGGCGGCGCGTGACCGGGCAGTTCAGTCGCGACGCCAGAGGCTGACCAAGACCCAGTGCGGGCTGAGGGTCCTCTCTGTCGCCGTAGCAACGACCCCACTGGCTATTGTGGAGGACCCGCCGCAAACCGCTCGACCGCAGCTGTCCCAGGCATGACATGCGTGGGACGTCCGGTCACAGAGACAGTGACACTTTCGGTCCGGTTCGGGAGCGTTATAGTGGCGAGTGAGACCGTTGCGTCGGCGACCATACTGCCGTTGTTATCAACTGCGTTGTAGCCAATTGGAGCTGAAGCCTCGGCGCCGGCGGCCAGGTTCACGACCTTTGAGTGGTAGTCAGGTTCCCGCTTCGCTTCAATAAGGCCCCTGTTGCTTTGCAACTCGACTCCAGGATAGCCGTCCAAGGAGCAGCTAGTATTCGAAGTGTTCACTACCACGACGTTAGTTCGCCCCATACCTCCGCCCAAGCTCTCTGGGCCGACCGTAATCCGAAGCGACCGGGTTTGGCATGCCGGAAAAGCTGCCGCACTCGACGTCCGCCCACTTACTGTTGGGGTGGGTCGACTCGCTGGCGGTGCCGTGTGACGTGGGGGAGAGGCGCCGGTCGCGTCGCTGGTCGAACTAACAGGCGTCGGCGTGACGGGCGACGCCGAAATCCGGGTCGGCGTGGGCGATGTCGCGGTTGCTGCGTCCGCGGGAGTACTCAGTGCCGTCACGCTGGGCACACCCGTCGGCACTTCACCAACAGGCGACCCCTTGGACGGCTGCAGACCCGTCTCTGCCGTGACCGGCGTCGAACTAGCCGGCACTGCAACCGATGCGTGTGTCGATGACCCACACCCTGCAGTCGCGACGCATCCGGCTGCTACCACTGCTGTGAGATGTCGGCGTGAACTGCGGCAGTATTTGCGGTTCACCAGAGGACGTCCTTCGTTCCCTTGTACTCATCGATGTCGATACCGTTATCACTCCCGATTGCCGTGCCACTTGGGCTGTGGTACTGCCAAGCATATGAATGGTAGCCGCTGCAGGAAGGGCGGTGGGGGGCATATTCCGGCGCGCTACTGCGGTAACGGATGTTGTCGGCTCCTTCATCCTGAGAGCTTGCCGCGTACACATAGAAGTTGCTGCGTACGGCCAGCGAGGGCTCGGCGTACTTCGGCGTGTTGCCGTCGGTTGTTCGCGCGGATACATTGCCGCCGCACAAGGCAGCCATTCCATCGGCGGGACCAGTCGGCGAAGCCGTGAAACTCGGGACGCCGGTGCCTGGGTGCGTGAGGTCCGAGATCGCTACCTGGGCCGCGCATAGTCCGGTGGTCGGCAACGCAGCCAATCCTGGGTGTGCTGCGACATGAAAGGCGGGGCGGGGCGTGACGGCCGGGGGCCTGAAGCGGCCAGCAAACTGGGGTGGGTCAGCTGACCCGGGCTCGGCGGCTGGCGTTCACGTGCCTGCCGTCGGCATTGGCGATGGCAGTCACGCTGGGGGGCACGAAGCGACCGCTGGCGAGGGAGCGCTTGACCTTGAGCTTCGCCGCGTTCACCTGAGCCGCGGTGACTTCCACGGTCCTGGTCACGGTTGCTCCTCATCGTCGTCGTCGGCTGCCTGGGAACCAGCGTACGGCGTTCGGTCGCGGCGACCAAGGCCGAGGTCGACGACGGCAACCGGGCCACCTGCGGCTTCGATCTCCTGGACCGGCTCCTCCAGGAGCGCATCGATCACGGCGTCCACCAGGTCCTGATCGGCGGCCTGCAGGAGCTCCGATTCGCTCAGGGCGCCCAGGGCCGCGACCCCCATGCGGGCCACGGCGGGGCTGTCAGCGGCTGCCTGCTCCGAGGCCCATCGCAGCATGCGCATCGTCTCCTCCCTGCGCCGCCAGGTGTCGAGCTCGGTGGCACCCTTGCGCAGCAGCAAGTGTCCGATGATCACGCCGGCGAACGCCGACACCGGGGTGCCGATCGAGACCAGCAGGACCGCCCAGGTTGGCAGGCTGGTCACGGCCAGACGCTACCGTCGCCGCGACGGCAGCGACCGGGATGGGCCACGCCGGCAGTCACCTGCGCGCGATCGCGGCCGGCGGCTTCACCCCGCCACCAGCGAGCCACCTGGGCGGCGACGGGGGACCGCGAGACCTCACCCCCCTCGGGCTGCGCATCATGCAACAGGGCGGCACCGCCCACGGCCAGGCCGTGCTCCACCTGCACGTCCACCGAAACTGCCCCACCTCCATGCCACCGGGCCCGGTGCCCGGCGCCTGAACGGCTGCTCCGCAGCCGGCAAGCACTTCCGCCGGGTCAACGGTCACACCCACCTCCCCGCGCTGCGCGCGACGCTGGAAGCCCGGGCCGAGAACTGCCAGATCGGGGTGTTCTTGGGCTATGCCAGCCCGGCCGGTCGCACGTTCCTGGACCGGGAGCTGTACCTGCCCAAGGCCTGGGCCCAGGACCGGCCACGGCGCGAGCAGGCCGCAGTGCCCGACCTACGGGGCGGGCGTTCTGATCGTCATTGCGGCCGAGGACCAGGAGGTGGGCGCCGAATCCGGGCGCGCCGTGCGTTATTCCACCAGGTGGAAAGTCATCCTGTCAGCGAAGAGGATCGGATCTCCAGGGGCAGGGACGCGAAGTCGTACTCCCATGCGCCGCCGACCCACCGGTAGTAGCCGCCCTGCAGAACTCTGGTCCAGAAACGCACGGCTGTAGCCAGGTCCGCGGCGGCAGGGAAGACGAACTCCGCCGACCACCAGTCGACCAGAAGCAGTTGCCCCGTGCGGGTGTGGAACGCGTACAGAGACGACGCGGGCTCGTCGGTGAGCGGGAGCCACGCGAGATCCCAACCCGTCATGGGTGGGGAAACCTTGATACTGATCTGCTCCTGGCGGTTCTGCACACAGTGCTCCAGAGTGTGCAGTTGGTGCGGCAGCGGGGCGGCCTCCCATGCCCGGGCGGTCGTGCCGTTGTGCCAGGTGAACCACGTCACCAAGTCGTCTGGCGCAGTACCCAGCTCAGACATCAAGGCGCTACGCACCTGGGCCGCGTCGAGTCCAGGTGCGAGCACTCGCTCGGTGGGCACCCCGAGGGCCCGCCACTGCTGTTCAAGCCCATCGAGCAGCAGCTGCAGCTCGCTCACGAGGACCCGCAGAAGTGCAGGGTAGGAGGGGCCCCGGGGAAGTTCATCGGCACCACGAGGAACGGTGTCCCGGTTGCCTGGCTCGCCTGCACCTGCCCTCCGGACACCAACCTGCAGGAGACAACGAACCCGCCATAGCGGCTACCCGCGCCGCTGTTCTCTGCCTTCTGCATCGGCCGGAGACTAGCGCCCGGTCCACTTTCGGCGCTCGCATAGAAGGGATACTCGTCACAGTCCTTGCCGGTCGCACCACCGGTCTCGCCTGCACAGGCCGGCTGCGACCGTGCCCAGCCGGGGTCCAGTCCCGAGGCACGCTTGTCGGCTCGGGAAACATAGTGCAGTTGGGCCCACGACAAGTTGCCCGACGTCTGCGCGCTGCCGAACAGGGCCTCGTAGTCATGCTGGGTCGTGTTGGGGAAATCCGAGCCGGGCAGGTAGACGTTGGTGCCGTCGCACGGGTACTGCCCGTTGACCATGCCTGGCAGAGTCCCTGCCCCTATAGCCGCTTGCGCGGTGGCGATGCACTGGCGGGCGGCGATGCGGGCGGCCTGCACGCTGACGTTGGGATTGCGAGCGAGAAGACTTGCGGTCAGGTCGTCCTCGTAGGTCGGCTGCGCTGTGGACGGATAGGGGTCGGGGCTCGGCGCCGCGGGCGGTGGCAGCGGCCCGGCCGGGGCAGCGGGCGGCGCCGCGGCGGGGCTGGCGTGCGTCCGGACGTACAGAAAGAAGCCGCCGCCGGTGCCGGCCCCCGCCGCCGCCGCCGCGAGCGCCGCCCGGGTGCTCTTGCCTGAGTTCCGGGCACCCTCATACGCCAGGTTCTGATCGGTCACGCTGGAACCAGCGAGATGCGTGCCCGGCGCCTCGGTCACGATCGCGTCGACCTCGCTCGGAGCCAAGGCGGCGAGCTGGGCCGCGAGAACGTCCAGATCGATGCCGTCTTGGCTACTCGAGCCGACCGCTCCGCTGTTGTAAGTGACCGCGGCGGCCGTCCGTACGTCGTTGGTGGGGGGGCCGGACGTGGGGCAGTCCTGCGCGACGTAGGCGGTGTAGGTACGGGTGGCGTTGGTCGCCGGACTCACCCCGACCGGGTAGCTCGAGTAACCGGCCCTCCCGTCGCAGTACAAGCGGTTGCCCAGATCGTCATAGACCGACACGGCATACGGCAGCGCCATCGGCTTGCTCAACGTCATCGTCAGTGTCGTCCCGGGACTGTTCGCGTCCGTGGTGGTTGTGCCCACCGACGCGGTGACCGTGCCGGTATAGCCGACGTTGCTGACCGTGGCCGAGCTGGTGGCCTTGACGTCGTTGGTGGGGGGGCCGGGCGTGGGGCAGTCCTGCGCGACGTAGGCGGTGTAGGTACGGGTGGCGTTGGTCGCCGGACTCACCCCGACCGGGTAGCTCGAGTAACCGGCGGTCGCGTCGCAGTACAAGCGGTTGCCCAGATCGTCATAGACCGACACGGCATACGGATACGTCAGTGGCTTGCTCAACGTCAGCGTCAGTGTCGTCTCGGGACTGTTCGCGTCCGTGGTGGTCGTGCCCACCGACGCGGTGACCGTGCCGGACCACGGGTCCGCGGCCTGGGCTGCCCTGGGCGCCCCAGTGAGAAACGCAAGCGTCACCAGTGCCGTCAGTGCGCTGAAAAGGGATAAACGATGACGAAAAGGCGCTATCACGGTCAAGACCCCCAGTAGCTCAGTCCGCGGTCAGGCCCGAACGCTACAGGTGACCACGCTGGTCGGGGACCATTCACCACACTTCGATCGGCACCGGATCGCAGTCTCAGCCCCGGATGCACCGCTACGTAGGTCACTCCGGCGAGGCGTCCGCTCCCGATCACCAGCCCTCTGTTCGACGAGGCGCGCTAGGCTGTACCGCCAGCCCTGATCACGGCGCTCCCTCCAGGCGCTGCGCCGACCGGCTGTCCAGCGCGACGGCTAGTACTACAGCCGCACTGGACTCCGAGATCCCGGAGTGCCGCAGCCGTCATCGTGGATCCGGCAGTATCGGGGGAGCACGAGATCGGCTGCAGCGCAGCCACTGCTGGCTATGTATGTCATAATCTCCATTATCGGCGTCCTCGGATTAACGTGGAAGTCCGCGACGACCGTGCCTTTCAGGTGGAACATGAGGTGCGGCTCCGCGGCCAGGTCCGACAGCCAGTCGCGGTTGCGGGGGCACGGGATGCCGCTGAGGGAGACGTCGCCGCAGCGGTAGCAGGCGATCTCGATCCGTCGCGGTCGGCCCGAGCGGAGGCCCGATCGATACCAAGGTAATCTAGTGGATTATGCTCCCAGCGAACGTGAGGCTCGTCTGCGCGTACCACCCGTCGAAGGGGACGCTCGACGCGTCGGCATGGGCCGGTGCGTGGCGCACTGGCGTGACCTGGTGCGCCGCGGCGTGGGTCGCGTCGCCCCGCGGCGTCACGTCGAGCGTGACGTGCGCATCTGGACCGAACCCGATCCTTCGGACGATCAAAAACACCTTGAACCCGCACGATCCGGGGAGCACAACACGCGCGGAGGAAACCCGCGCAGCCGCCCGATCCTGCCGCTGACGGGCCGCCGGTCCCCCAGTTCGATGTGGCCGCCGGTCCATCGCTGTCGCGCGAGGCGCCGTCGGTTTGGCAGCGGCAACGTCGGCGCGAGCGCATTCTGCACCGTCACGTTGGTCGAAGCGTCAACTCCAGCGTCAAGCCTAGCTGATCCTACCGCTTACTGTCCTTGCCAAGGCTACTAGCGCTGCGGGGTTGTGCACGGCGTCCCCGGTCCACGCGAGTTGTAGAATCGCGAAGTACCCTGACCCAATCCACGCCACAACTTCATCCTGCGCTTCGTGCTCCGCCACCGCCTCGATTCCGATATCAGCGACAGATTCAAGCTCGTTTCGCTTTGCCGAGCCCGCGCCGGACCTCATGACGAAGGCAACCCCCTCTTTGTAGCCGGGACTCTCGGCGGCGACCACTTGCAGGGTCAAGACGTCACCAGCGTCGCCGGGGACTCCAAATCCACATGCTGACTCGCCGTCGCTTCCATGTACACCTTGAGCTTCGCCGAGTGCAGTCGCGCCAGCGATAACTGTTCGAGCATCCTGCAGGCTGATGTATGCGCAGGTACTCAAGAGATGGTTTGCGGACCGAGTTGGAGCGATAGGTGTCACACGAGCAAGAGAGGACGGAGGCGCTGCGTCGGTGCCGTGCGGAACGGGGACAGTGGCTGCGAGCGATACTGAAATCGGGGACTTGGCGGCAGGGGGGAAGGAGGCCAGCCTCTCCCCGCACGATGTTAGAGCCAGGACGGCGGTTACGGTCAGGGCCAGCGGCGCGTAGAGTTGGCCGAGGTGAGGCGCTTTACGTTCCGGCAACGTCAACACTATTTCTCCTCCCGCACTGTGGGCCAACCTTACTTGTCAGGGCAACTAGGACTTCAGCGTCTAGGCTTGGCGAGTGCCAGGGCAATTAGAATCACAAATATGCAAGGGCCCAGGTAGAGGCCCACGCGTGAGCCCGAGAAGAGCAGTGCACTTGCGCTCGCGCTACAGAGGACGAAGAAATCTACCGTCGCCCATATCACGAATGACCGCCGTCGCCTCAAGAGACTCGGGGAAGCAACCAGGACTGCTACTAGCGCTCGAGCCGCTAAAGGGCCTCCCGGGTACGTTGCCGATTCTGCCCGATCGAATTGTTGTAGACCCAGTAGGAATGCTAGCCCAGCAGCAAAGAGGAGTAGCCGCGCCACCTTGCTACTCCTAGACTGCGGCAGTAGGGGCACCGGTTGCGCTTTCATCAGCATCAGCATTATAAGCAGCCCGCGTCGGCGAGTAGAAGTCGTTGTACGGGCCGTAGACGTAGTATGGCCCGGACAGGTACCTAAAGTATCGTGAATCGTTACGCAGCAGATGCTGGTCGACCTGGTCCCGCAGAGTCACATCAGCTCCGTGCAAAACGAGGTCACTAACCTTACCTTCCGTGTTCTGTATATGGCTAGTCGTAGTGCCCTGGTTATCCTCGTATACTTCGAGAGCAGGGTAGCGCGACGTGTTACCACCTACGTGTATACGGCCGTCCTGAACATCAATTAGGTCGATCTGGCCATTGATGGTAGGCGCACCACCCAAGATCCCGTATGGACCCACGCCGCGGGCGTCACCGTTCTGTAGGTGGACGCTCAACGTGCTTACGGTCTTACCATGCAGAACCTCAGAGCGGCCTTTGATGTCGAAGCCCGGCCCTACGCCTCGCCCTATGGCTGGAGTCGTGCAGGCGCCGTCTCTCTCACAAGATGGACTCTGCCGCAATGCGGTAAGACCGGTGTCGAAGTTAACCGCGAACGAGACGCGACAGGCGTCCGGGTCGAACGCAGGATCGACGCCTCTGTTATCGCCTTGGCCACCGAAGCCGGGGATTGGGCTGCCGGCGTGCGCCGAAGAGATGAACAGGCAGCCGCGTACCGTGCCGAGGCCTGGTCGGCGGGCTACACGTAGGAGCTTGGTGTAGGCGGGCACCTGGCGGTACTTCGACAGATGGGTGCGCGGGTCTGCCAAGGCTCGCACTGCTGCGTCCCCCGTGGGGGCAGCAGCGTGACCACTGGGATCTTCGCTGTTGACGGGGTCGCCGTTGACGTAGTTGTAGCGGTTGTTGGTGAGGGGGTCGGTGCCGAGGGCGAGGTTGGCGGTGGGGGCGCTGTTCCGGTAGGTGTCGGGGCTGATGAATGCGGTCTTGCTGGGGTCGTAGGTGCGGGCGCCGAGCTGGTAGTCGCCGGTGCCGGTGTCGCGCCGTTCCCCGTTGTAGAAGAGGTCGCTCTTGGTGGTGGGGGTGCCGTTGGTGCTGCTGGTCTGGCAGGGGCTGGGGCTGCTGCCTACGCCGGTCCCGGTGATGGTGCCTCCGCCGGTAGGTGTCTTGGTCTGGGGCATGCCCCAGGGGTTGGAGCGGGTGGCGCAGGCGACGTTAGTGCTGGTGGTGGTGTCGGTGCTTTGGGGCCCGGTGATCTGGGTGACGTTGCCGTTGCCGTCCCGGCCGAGGTGCTGGGTGTAGTCGCTGCCGTTGTCGGTCCAGGTCATCGCTGTCTGGGTGCCGGTGGCGTCGTGGGTGTAGCGGCGGCTGGAGGCCGGGACGGTCTTGTCGGTGGTCATGTCGGTCTCGGCAGCCGTGCTGGTGCTGTTGCCGTCGTAGGTCATCATCGTTGCCGCCGCCGGCGCCGTCGTGTGCGTGACCGTTCCGGAGGCGTCGGTGTTGGTGCTGGTGGTGGTCTGGGTATCGGTGCGTTGCCGGTCGTGCGCGTCGTAGGCGTAGCTGGTGTTGGCATACGCGGGCTGGTAGGTGTTGCAGTAGGAGTTGTTGATGTTGGTGCCGGAGCTCATGCGGTCGAAGCCGTCGAAGCTGTAGGTCTTGCACCTGTCCGACTTCAGAACACCGGAGGGCCCGTAGGTGCTGGCGGAGTAGTTGCCGCCGGTGTTGGTGGTGTGGACGCTGTCGTCGGCGTTGTAGGCGGTTGCGTCGGTGGTGGTGGTGAGCCCGTCCATCGTGGTGTAGGCGAGCCGGTTGCCGTCGGCGTCGTAGGTGGCCGTGTGCGGGCCGGACATGTCCTGGTTGCTGGTGAGCCGCCCGGCCGCGTCGTAGCCGAACGTCTGGCGCCACGCGGCGGTCTTCGCTGGTGCCGGGGGCGTGTTCAGCGCGGTGGGGCTGTCCCCGGGCTGCAGTTGCGCGCCGTCGGCGGTGAGCTGGCGGGAGAGGTTGTCGTAGGCGTAGGTCCAGGTGCTGACCGTGTTCCCGGCGCGGACTGCCTGCTGCATGGACAGGGTGTCGTCGGGGTTGTACTTGCTGCTGGTGGTCTGGCCCTCGGGGGTGGTCGCGGTCAGCGTCTTCCCGCCGGCGTCGTAGGTCCAGGTCCACGGGACGGCCGGTGTGCCGGGGGTACCGGTGCTGGCGGCGACGGTGTCGCTGGTCTGGCGTACGGGCCGGTCGGCGTCGTTGTAGGCGTAGGTGCTGGTCTGCGTCTGCGTCTGCGACGGGGTGGTCTGGGTCGTGGTCAGGGCCTGCCCGGCGCCGTCATAACCGGTGGCGGTGATCCCGTCCTGGCCGGGCTGGCCGCTGGCGCCGCTCTGGCCGTCGTTGACGGTGCGGGTGAGACCGTCGAGGTAGTAGCCGGTGCGGGTGGTGATCCCGCTGGTGGTGTCACCGGCGGTCAGGGTGTCGCCGGCAGCGTCGTAGGTGCTGGTCTGCACCTCGGAGATGAGCTTGCCGTTGACGGTCTTGCCGTCGCCGCGGCCGGTGGAGGTCTTTTGGCGGCCGTCGGGGTAGTAGGCGAAGTTTTGGGTGCCGCCGAGGCCGCTGCTCGTGAGCTGGGTGCCGCCGGTGTCGGTGGTGTTCTGCCCGGCGCTGGTCTTGTTGGCGCCGCCGTCGTAGGTGTAGAGGACCTGGTGCAGCACGGGTGTGCTGCCGCCGTCGTCGCTGGTCGGGGCGGTGAGGCTCATCGCGAGCAGGTTGTCCGCGGTGTAGGTGTTCCTGGCCGGGGTGCCGCTCTTGTTCGTGTCGTCCTTGGCGTTGCCGGACGGGCTGAGCACGGTCAGGGTGTTGCCGGTGCTGTCGTAGCCGTAGCTGGTGACCCCTCCCCCGGTGTTGGTGCTGCTGGTGGTGAGCCCGTCGGCGGTGTAGGCGGTGTGGCTGACCTGCCCGAGGGCGTCGGTGACCGCGACCGATTCCCCGGCCGCGTCGTAGCTGGTGCTGGTGACGTGGGTGACGGTCGTGGTGGTGCCGTCACCGTTGTCGCGCACGTACGGCGTGCCGGTGCTCGTAGCCACGAGATGGTCACTGGTGTAACTGGCGGAGCTCTGGTGGCCGAGCGGGTCGGTGACCATGGTGGGCTTGCCGACCGCGTCATACAGGGTGCTCGTGGTTGTGAACCGTCCCGGGTTTGATGCCGCTTCCTTTCTTGCGAAGGATGTACCTCATGCCGAAGAAGTACCCGACGGATCAGCGGGACCGGGCCTTGCGGATGGCCCTGGAGCGACTGCCTGAGTACGCCTCACCGTGGGCCGCGGCCCA
>JAABUZ0100009845.1_pt1 | contig 10793 bp, 7 predicted proteins | sample 5562091 | NCBI WGS metagenome assembly JAABUZ01 (sample SAMN12813069, study PRJNA571459) | rock metagenome | isolation source: Antarctica rocks | place: Antarctica: Victoria Land, Linnaeus Terrace sud | collected 2015-12-21
ATGTCGAAGGCGCAGCTCGCCGACCCCGAGCGGCGGGGGGAGCGCGGCGATCCGCGCGGCGACGCGGCGGCCGTGACCGGGCCCAACGGCGGCACGCGGGTGATTCGGGCGGCCGGCGTCGGCGTCGTCTTGGTGGGTACGGAGGCGGTGCGGCGGGCCGTCCTGGCCACGGACGAGGCCGGAGGCCGGTGGGCGTCGGAGCTGCGTGTCGCCCCGCTCTCGCCGGACCAGGTGGCCGACCTCTATCCCCGCCTGTTTCCCGGCTTCGCGACCCACATCGCGCGGGTCGGGCGGCAGGCGTGGAAGCAGTTCGTGGCAGACCACGTGACGAAGGGTCGCGCGCTGCCGATGCGGGCCGTCGAGAACCACGCGCGCCGTTACTTCGCCTGCCTCTTCGACGCGTACCACGAGGACGGGCGTACCCTGCCCCCGTCCGACGCCGTGCCGTTCGAGGAGTCCATCTTCCTGTATGCGCTGACCGTGACCGACTTCGCGGTCGGGCTCACCCCGCTGGGCGGGCCGCGGAGGCGGGGCGCGTGACGCGCGGCCCAGATGGCCGGGCCGCCGGCAATACGGGCGGCGTGCGCCGCGGCGACCCCCACGGCGCGCCCGCGCGACACAACGCCGCGGCCGGCGCACGCGGGGGCGAGCACCCAGGCGCCCTGCCGGGGCCCCCGGCGCGCCCGCCGGCGCCGCGCGTCGTCCCGCGCCCCGGGTCGGGGCAGGCGCGGATCGCGAGCCATTGGCTCACGATGACCCGCGCACTCGGGCGCGCGGTCTCGCAGGCGGAGGCACGCGACCGGTGGGCCGACTACTCGCCGGGACGCGCGCCCGCACACTTTAGTGCGCGGGTGACCGCGTTACGACAACACGGGGTGCTCGTGGCCGCCGGCGGCCGCGCCGGCAGCACGCAGTACGCCCACTGGGATCACCCGGTCGCGGCAGGCACGCCGCCGGGCGGCGCGACCGCCGGTGAGCCGGCGACCGCCGCGGCGGAGCGCGCCCGGGTCCACGAAGCCGTGTACGAGGCCGTCGTGGCGGCCGCCGCGCGGTGGCGGCGCGCCGCGACGACGCGCGAGGTGCGCGAGGCCCTCCCGCCGGTTGGCCGCCGCCTGAGTACGTCCGGTCTCACGACGACGCTCCGCACGCTCTCGCGCGCGTCGGCCCGCCCCCGCCCGGTCGCCGCCCGCATTCTCCGCGTCAGCATCCCGCGGCCAAGCGGTCGCGCCTCCCACCGCTGGCTCCCACTCGCCACCGCCCGACCCGCGCCGGCCAGGCCCGGCGGGGCGGCGGGGCGCATGCCGGACCGGCAACGCCGGGGCACGCGGCCGAGCACCCCACGCCCGGCCGACCACGTCGCCGCCCAACCGGCCGCCGTCCGGCGGATGGCGCAGTCGGCGGCGGACCGCGCCGCCGCGACGCCCGGCAGTGCGCGGGACGCCATCGTCCGCGCCGCCGAGCACGTCCGAGGGGCGCTCGGCCGGCCGGCGAGCGCGCGCGAGATCGAGGCCTGGGTCGGAGCCCACCGACGCGTGGACCCCGTCGTGCGCGCGGTCGGCCCCGGGCGGGTCACACATCTGTTGATGCAGAACCGCCAGCCACCGCAGGAGGGACCGCAGGAGATTGACGGCGGCACGACATACGGGCGCTCGTCCCGGCGCACGCGACTCCGCTCGTCCACGAATCGCTTCACCTGCTTCGGCGGGGTCCCCCGCCGATACGCGCTCCCGCCCGTGTCCCCGGAGGAGATCGCCCCCGCGACGCTCGGCGACGCACTCACCGCGCTGCGCGCGGCCGACGAACGGGCGAGCATCGCGGCCCTCGAGGCACGCGCGGCGGCCGAGCGCGTCCCGCTGCTCCGCGCTTGGGCGGCGCTGCGGGGCCGCGCCCTGCACGCCGCCGTGTCGGCGGTCCTCCCGCCGGGCGCCAGCCCGTCCGATGTCGCCCGCTGGTCGGACCGGGAGCGAGCGGCCCGCGCCGTCGTGGCGGGGTGGCAGGCGCGCGACGCCCGCACGGCGCGGACGAACGCCCGGCGATGGCAGCACCGCGCCGAAACCGAAGACGGTGACCTGGCCGCCGGCCTCGCCGTGTACGGCCTCGTCGCGCACGGCGGCGCCGACGCAGGAGAAGCGGTGCCAACGTCCGGCGACCCCGCAGCTCGGTCTGTCGGCCACGAGACGCCCTCGGGCGCGCCGACGGCCGTCGTCGGCCAGGGCGCGACCATGGCGCCGGCCGCGTGGCATCCCGTCCAGGCCGCGCTGGCCGACGCGCTGGGCCGGCCGGCGCGGGGGCGGCACCGCACCGACCCGCTCCTGCTCGTGGACGTGCGGCGGTTCCCGCCGTCAGCGGCCGCGCGCACGCCGCGCGGGTTCGCCCCGGGCTGGCGCGCACGCGCGACCGCGGCCCGGGCGGCCGGGGCACCGTCAGCCTACGCGACGGTCGCGGACGCGGGCGCGGACGGAGGCGCGGGGTGCGACGAGTCCCCGGGGCGAGACGCGGCCGCCCCGCCGAGCGCGGCGCACTGGGTGCTCGACCGAGTCGACGCGTGGCTCCGGGCGTTCACCCTGGCCGGAATGCCCACCAGCACGGTCCTGCTGGCCGGCGCGTCGGCGCTCCTCGGCCACGTCGTCCGCGACGCGGCGGCCCTCGGCCGTGTGCTGGCCGAGTTGCCGCCCCACGCCGACGTGGTCCGGCGCGACGTCGTGGTCGCGCTCGGCCTGCTCGGCGCGGCCGTCGACCCGGCCGCCGCGATCCCGGACGGGCGCGATCCCCACGACGTCGACGCCTATCTCTTGGCCTGCGTCCTCGCCGACCCTGGGGCGGCGCTCGGCCGCGTGCGGGCCCTCGCGGCGCACGTGGCGGGGCCGGCCGCCGTGCACGCGCTGCGGACGGCGCTCATGCGGCTCGAGGCGGGCGAGTTCCTGTCCGTCGTCGGATGAGGCGCACGACACGGAACGCTGCGGCATGACGCGGCGACGGACGGGCGGGGGCCGCCGGGACTCGGGGGACCCGCCGGCAGGTGGTGGGCACCGGTTCGCCCTGGGAGCCCCGGGGCAGGCCGCGTGGCGCGACGCGGCCGACCCCACATGGCACTCGGCCGAGCGCGCCACCGTCGCCTGGGCGGGAGCGCTGGTCGGACTCTCGGCGACGGCGCTCCCGCCGGTGCTGGCCAGTACCGCGCTGGCGCGCACGCTCCGGTGGCGAGACCGAGCCGTCGCGCGGGCGCTCGATGCGACGTGCAGCGAGCAGGTTCGGTGGCGGGCGACCGTCCGGGTGGGGGTGCTCGAGGACCGGGCGCTCGGGCTCGCGGTGCAATGGCTCCGGAGGCGGGCGCGCGTCAGCGTGGGCTCGGCGGGGTAGCCCCCAGCTTGAAGGGTCGAGCCGCGTTCTGTCGCGCTTGGGACGCGTCCGTGGGAAGGCGGCGCATTCGCATCTGGTTACCGCGGGGGACGGCGTTGCTGCCTGACGAGCGCGGAAATCCCCAGCGCGATGTCCTCGCCGGGCTGCGTGTTCATCACGACGGCCACGTGGTGCGTGCTCGACCAGCGGTCAACCTCTTCCGGAGAGCCGAAGCCCAGCGGGTCGGTCGTCTCTACCCGGAGCTGCGGCACGCTGAAGCCGAGTGACGCTCGCTGCCGGAAATGGAACCGCTGACCCCAGTGCGTGATCTCGGGCATCGCCGCGAGGTGCGGGTGCCAGTGGCGCGCGAACACCAGGCCGAGGGGGGGCCAGCTGATCTCGCTACACACCAGGCTCACCGACTCCGGCGGCGCCCGTAGGAAGCCGAGCCCGGTCACAGGCACGATCCGCCCCGTGTGCGACACGTTCCGATAGAGGAACACGCGAAGCAGGTCCGGCGGCAGCTTCCGGCCCTGCGTGAGGACGAAATCGCGGATCGGATCGTAAACCGGCGGCGGCATGGTCGGTTGCACCGCGAGGAACATCGCGGCCATCTGCTTCAGGACCCGGAGCGGCTGGATGTCCTGCAGCGACACCCAGCAGCGACGCTGCCCGGCGTCCAGCACGCCGCTGCTCGCGAACTGCAGAGCGAACTCCTTGAACGCGGTCCCGTAGTTCCCGCCCGTGCGCTCGTTGCAATGTCTACAGATCGTCCGAACCACGAGCCCGTAGTCCTCGACGCGCCGCGCGCGCTCCAGCGCTGCGCCCGCGTGGGGCACCCGGAGATACGTGATCTCAACCGGCGCATCGTTCAGCGCCGCGACTCCAGGCAGGTGCTCGCGGCTGCCAGCTGGGCGGAGCCTGCAGTAGTGACAGCGTGGCGGGCTGGGGCGCAAATCGTTCTGCACGATGGTCACGCATGATACAGCCGTGCGAGCGTGCCGCGGTACGCTCGAGCATGGACCAGATGCTCCGGCAGGACCAGATTCAGCGCTCCGCTGGCGGGGGCGACACGACGCGGGAGTTCGACGCGCCATAGGGGGCTGTGTCGCCGCTCTGACTCCGGCACCTTGGCGCGGCCGCCGACCCAGCCCTCTACCCCCGCACCCGCAGGGCGGCCCCGGTTACGGTCGGATCGCGCGCTACCTTGTAGGCGAGCCTGTGTTCCCGCGGCAGGAGGACTCTCGCCTAACGGATGTTAATGCGTTCTGGTCGGTGCCTGTTAAGAGACTTCTGCCCCCCGACACACACGACGCCCCGGACCGCCAGGGGAGCTAGCAGGCCGGGGACGCCGGGTCATACGGGGTCCCGACGCGTGGACGTCGGGCGTAGCTAGGTCTCTACGGCGCTCGCGCGCACCGTATTGTAACTCCCGTCACCGGCTGGGAGTTCCGGTGCTACGGGCCGCGGTCACGCTGATTGCGGGGGCGGGGACCGGCGTCTCGCCCGCGGCGCGCCGACGCCCGCTCCGACGCCGTAGCGCGCGCAGCGCCGTCCGGCCCGTCGCGAGCCCGCCGAGCAGCACGTACGCATAAAAGGTGTAGACGCGCCACCAGATGAGCGACGCGCCGAAGATCGCGGCCGGAATGGTCCCGGCGAGCGTCGCGGCGAACGCCGCCTCGACGACGCCGCCACCGCCGGGTGCCGGCGCGACCGCCGCGCCGTACGAGAGCGCGAGCGGCCAGAGCACGAGCGGCGCGAGCGCGTCGCGGGCGAACGGCACGGCGGGTCCGCCCGCGAGCGCCGTGCCATAGATGAGCCCCGGCAGCACGAGCACGCGCGCGACGATGTGCACGACCGACGCGAGGAGCGCGAGCGTCATGGTGCCGCGCCGCGCGCCGCGGACCGCGTCGACGCTCGAGCGGAGCTGGCGCACGGATCGTTGCACGGCGCGCCACCGCCCGGCCCCGATCCACGCCGCCCAGCGCGGCGGCGGCCCGCCGGCGTTCCGGCGCGCGAGCAGGAGGCCGACGCCGCCGACGCCGAGCACGAACAGCGCGTAGCCACCCACGAGCCCTTCGAGCCCGGCGAGTGCGCCGCCCGTGCCGCGGAAGCCGACGGCGAGCGCGAGCGCGACCGCGGCCAGCGAGAACATCTCGAGAAACAGCTCGGTGAACAGGATCAGCAGGCGGGCCGCGCCGGGCACGCGCGCTTCGGTCAGCACGAGGTAGCGCGCCGGCTCCGCGCCCGAGCGCGCGGGCGTCACGGCCGCGCCGAAGTCGCCGCCGAGGCAGGTGCGAAGGGCCGTTCCGAAGCCGAGCGGGATGCGGAGCGCGCGCGCGGAGAGCTGGATCTTCCAGGCGCGGGAGAACAGTTCGAGCAGGAACGCGCCCGCGCCGAACGCGTGCGCGAGCAGGGGCAGGCCGACCGTGCCCCCTTCCGCCGGCCACGTGGACCAGACGACATAACCCGAGGCCGCCACGGCGGCGGCGAACGAGAGCGCGACGAGGAACCAGCGAACCGGGGACACCCGGGCAGAACTTAGCGACCCGTCGCCGGGGTGCCGCGTCGTCGCGCCGGGCCACGTCGTCGCGCAGACCGCGCACCGCGTCTGCGCGCGCCGGTCTCAACGCGCGGCGGCCGCGAGCGCGAGCGCGTGCCCCGACGGACGTCGCGTGCGCGCCGGGTACGGGACGTTGACGCCCTTGATCGTACGCCAGAGGATCCGGTTGAGCGTCGTCTCGTCTGCCGCGTCTTCGACGTTCAGGGCGAGTCGGGCGCTCGCCCGCGCGTCGTCCGGCGTGGTGTTCGACGCCGTGTTGCGCTCGCCGCGCGACACCGACGGCGTGAGGACGGCGTACGGCCGCAGGTCGGGCGCGGCGGCCCACACCTCGCGCAGCGGCCGCGCGTAGGCGTCGAACTGGCTCAGGTGGCCGAGCCCCAGCACCGCCTCGATCGTCGCGAGCACGTCGGTGGTGTTCGTCCAGCGGTGAACCGTCCCCGGCCGGCTCCAGGCGGAGATCGCGAAGAACGGCGAGCGGTGCGAGTCGACGTGGTCGGGGCCGTTCTGCGCGTCGTCCTCGAGCACGAACATGACCGTGTTGCGCCAGAACGGCGACCGCGACAGCGCCTCGACCATACGGCCTAACGCGAAGTCGTTGTCGGCGAGGTAGGCGCGCGGCGTGGGGCTGCCGCGGCGCGCGCCGGCCGTGTGGTCGTTCGAGAGCCGCACGACCTCGAGCGCCGGCATGCGCCCCTGCCGCGCGAAGTCTTGCAGTTCCGCGATCCAGCGGTCCGCGCGCCGCTGGTCGGGGACGTCGAGGTCGAAGCCCGGCGAGAGCGTGTCGGTGTGCGTCCGGAGGAACGCTTTCGTGCCGCGGTACGTCGCCGGCGACGCGCCCGGTCCGCCGCGCACCGCGCTCCCCTCGGCGTTGACCTCGCCCTCGGGCACGACGAACTCGCCGTAGTTCCGGAACGACGTCCCGGCACGGCGCGCGAGGTCCCACAGGTACCCGTTCGCGGGCTCGGCCACGTCGTCGGTCGGCACGTCCTTCACCGTGAAGCCACGGTTGGTGCCCTCGAAGTCGTAGCTGCGCCCGCGCTCGGAGTAGTTGATGGGGACGGTCTTCTGGACGTAGTCGGTGGCGTACGCGGCCGTGCTCCAGTTGTGGCCGTCGCCGCTCACTTCCGCGTTGACGAAGAACCGGTCGAAGATCCCGAACCGCTCGGCGAGCGCGTGGTGGTTGGGGGTGTTGGCCCGCGGGAAGAAGGTCAGCGACGCGTCCCCGTCGGCCTGCGGCAGGTCGCCGAGGATCTGGTCGTAGGTGCGGTTCTCCTTGATGACGTAGACGACGTGCTCGAACGGCGGCATATGTCCGGCCAGTCCGGCCGCACGCGCCCCGTCCCAACCGGCGGCCCGCACGACGCGCGCGCTCAGCGCACCCAGCCGCACCGGGTCGCCGAGGTCCGCGAGCGGGAGCACGGTGACCGTGCCGCCGATCTGGCGCAACGTCGTGTTCGACCCCACGGACCCGCGCTTGTCGAGCGACTCGCGCGGCTGCGGGCCGTCGGGGTTCGGCGCGGTGCCGCGCCCCTTGCCGTCGGCCGCGTAGAGCGTGTCGCCGAGCACCGCCACCGCGGTCGGGTACCAGCCGACCGGCGCGCGCCCCGCGAGCGCCGCCCCGGCGGCGCCTAACGTGAACGCCGCGACCGCGTTGTTGTCGCTCTCCGCGACGTACAGCCGCGATTCGTCGGCCGACAGCGCGAGCGCGGCGGGGGTGCTCCCCTCGCGCACCACGCCGGACGCGGCCGCGGGCGGCGGGTCCTCGATCGTCGCGAGGGTCGCGAGCGTGCGCGTGTCGAGCACGACGACGCGGTCGGTACTCGCGGAGGCGACGAACAGCCGCGCGCCCGCGCGGTCGAGCAGCAGGGCCGACGGATGCCGTGCGACGGCGAGGTCGCGTACGCGGCTCAGCGCGCCCGTTGCGGCGGCGCCGGGCGTCCCGGGATCGAAGACGCTCACGGTCGTCCCCCCCCACGCGCTCACGAACACCCGCCCCGTCGGCGCGACCGCGACGCCGTACGGGTACCGCTCGGTCGGGAGGCGCTGCACGACGCGCCCGGCGGCCACGTCGACGACGGCGAGCGCGTCGCCGAGGTTTTCCGCGACGTAGAGCCAGCGGCCGTCGGGCGACAGGGCGAGCCCCGCGGGGTAGCGCGTCCCGTTCGCGCGCGGCGTGCGCTTGGGCGCGAGGACGAGCGAGTCCGCAGGCGCCAGCCGCCCGCCCGCCCACCGGTAGCGGTACACGACGTCGCCGTTTCCGCCCGACGCGTACAGCGTGCGCGAGCCGTCCGCGCCGGTCGTCGGTGCCCACGCGAGCCCGACGAACGCGCTCGCCTGCTCGACGGTCTGTCGGACGCGCCCCGTCGCGCGGTCGAGCACCTGCAGCCCTTCCGTCCCCCAGCCGGAGCCGAGCAGGACGAGTGCGTCGCCCCCGGGCGAGGGCAGCATGGCGAGCGGCATCGGAAGCACGTCCACCTGACGGCCGGCCGGGTCGAGGTGCTGCCCCGTGGGCAGACGGCGCGCGCCGGTGTCGAGCGGCACGGCAGTAACGCCCCGCGTGGCGGGGGCGCCCGCGTCCGGGCGCGAGGGCGTGGCGCAGGCGGCGACGCCGGCGAGCAGTGCGGCGCCGGCGGCGCGCGCGAGCGGGAGAGGGCGCATCCCGGCGAACGTAGCCCGGCGCGCGGCGCCGCGCGCCGGGTCCCGTGTGTCGTGTCAGCAACGGGCCGGAGCCGGACGATGCCGGGTAAGTTGGGCGCATGCCGACCGCCGACCTCGCTTCGCCTCCGCGCCCCTCCCCCTCGCTTCCGACGCGCGCCGCGCTGGACGCGGCCGCGGCGACCGTCTACGCGGCGATGCCGCCGACGCCGCAGTACCGCTGGCCGCTGCTCGAGGGGCGAACCGGCGTCGAGACCTGGGTCAAGCACGAGAACCACACGCCCGTGGGCGCGTTCAAGATCCGGGGCGGGCTCGTGCACCTCGAGCGGCTCGCGCGCGCGACCCCGCGGGTGCCGGGCGTGGTGACCGCGACGCGCGGCAACCACGGCCAGAGCGTCGGCTTCGCCGCGCGCCGCCACGGCGTCCCGGCGCTCGTCGTCGTGCCGCGCGGCAACGGCCGCGAAAAGAACGCCGCGATGCGCGCGTTAGGCGTCGAGCTGGTCGAGGCGGGTGACGACTTCCAGGCCGCCGCCGAGGCGGCCGACGCGCTCGCCGCGGCGCGCGGCTGGTACCGCCTGCCGAGCTTCCACGCGGACCTCGTCGCGGGCGTCGGGACGTACGCGCTCGAACTCTTCGGCGCGACCGCCGCCGCCGGCGCGGAGCTCGACACGGTCTACGTCCCGATCGGGCTCGGCTCGGGCGCGTGCGGGGTGCTGGCCGCGAAGGCCGCGTTCGGCGCGCGCGCGGACGTGGTCGGGGTCGTGAGCGCGCACGCGCCGGCGTACGCGCGGTCGCTCGCGAGCGGGCGGGCGGAGTCGCACGCGGTGAGCACGGTGCTGGCCGACGGGATGGCGTGCCGCACGCCGGTGCCGGACGCGCTCGCGCTCCTCCGCGGCGAGGGGGGCGGGCCGGCACTCGCGCGCGTCGTCGAGGTGACGGACGAGGAGGTCGCCGGCGCGATGCGGGCGCTGTTCGCGGACACGCACAACGCGGCGGAGGGGGCGGGGGCCGCCGCGCTCGCGGCGCTGCTGCAGGAGCGCGAGGGCGCGCCGGAGCTGGTGAGGGACAGGAGGGTCGCGGTCGTGCTGTGCGGCGGCAACGTGGACGCCGACGTGTTCGCGGCGGTCCTCGGCAGCGCGCGGTTTGATGGGACGTGAACGACTGAAGCGCCGGGTGGGGCATGGACGGCGGGGCGTAGCGGGACGGTACGATCGGCACCGCGGGACCCGCCGTCCACGCCCTCCCAGGTCCACGCCCCACCCGGCGCCCCGCTCGCGTACGCCTAACCGACCCGCCTAACGCTGCCTCCTCGCCATCACGACGGCCGCCACGAGCGCCGGCCCCGCGAACAGCCCGGCCGTCAGCCGCGGCCCGAGCAGGTCCGCCAGCCCCCCGTCCGCCGAACTCGCGACGGGCCTCGTCCCGAGAAACGCGACGCTCCACAGCGCCATCACCCTCCCGCGCTCCTCGTCCGACACGCCGAGCTGCAGTTCCGTCGTCGCCCGCGTCTGCGCGAGCAGGTAGCCGAACCCCGCCACGGGCAGCGCGGCGTACGCGACGCCGAGCCCCGGCGCGAACGCGAACGCGACGATCCCCCCACCGAAGAGCAGCAGCGCGCCCGGGATCACGCGCGACGGCGGGCGCGACCCGTCGCGCGACGTCGCGCCCGCCGGGAGAACCGACGCGACGACGGCGCCCACGCCGAACGCCCCGATCAGCACCCCCGCGAACGTGTCCGCCCGCCCGAACACGTGCGTCGCGAACGCGGGCGTGAGCGTGTTCACCGGGTCGAGCGAGAGCGACACCGCGGCCACGGTCGCGAGCAGCAGCACGAGCCGCGGCCTCCCGCCGAATGCGACCGACGCTGTCGAGCAGCGACGGGCGCGGGCCGCGCGCGACCGCCGGCCGCGTCGCCGCCCGCACGGCGACCACCACCCCCCGCGAGCGCGATGTTCTGGAACCACGTCCCGCAGTTCGACAGCAGGTTGCCGCCAAAGAACAGAAGGAAATCGCGGTGCCGGAGCGCGCGGAGGGCGGAGCCGCGCCCGCTGCGCGTGTCGTCGGTCGTGTCGGGCGTCGCGCGACAACGTATGTGAGCGGACGCGCGACGAGGGGGCCCCGCGCGCACCAGCGCGGGCCCCCCTCGTCGTCACGCCCCGTCGTGCCCGGTCAGTTCGCGCGCCGCCCACTGCCGTCCGGGTGCAGGATCCGGTCGATCTGGTCGCGCGCGCCCTGC